>BNJU01005027.1_pt1 | contig 91607 bp, 118 predicted proteins | sample 8539281 | NCBI WGS metagenome assembly BNJU01 (sample SAMD00202456, study PRJDB9452) | human saliva metagenome | isolation source: human saliva | place: Japan
GCGATGTACAGTTTGTTGAAAATACGATGCGATAGAATATGCTTGATGGGGATGATATGTTTAGCATCAATTTCAGGAGGGCTCACACTGATAGGTCGCTGTCGCTGGGCGACGCCAGCGAACGCGGGGTGCTGCCATCAGCCTGTATCCACCTAGTAAATTAGTTTCCAAAAACAGAACAGGTGGGGGATCAGGCGGAAAATGAGAACGGTACCTGTTGCCGTCGATTGCGGTGGCTTCAGATATAATTTGGGAATGGTGTATATTTCGAGTATGTCCGTCCGGTAGATGAGAAATGGATTTATATTATGCCCAGTGGTTTCACCAGATTGCTCTGATTGTTGCGTTGTTACAAACAGAACGGTTTTCGATGAAAAATTCAAAATTCCAGCAAAGGGAATCGGTGATGAAAATACAATTATGCTTTTTATTTTCCTTTGTTGCAGGTGCTTTTATGGAATTGCAAAGAGGTGCCGAGAGTTATCGGCAAACTTCTATGTTCAGCATTTTGCCGCAATAATTCCACCTCCCGGACTATTTTTGATTGCTTGTTTGATTTCGATGGCAATGGGGAATTTTAGAACAATCACAGTGTTGGTACCTATTGCTGTCAATGTTGCAACAGGTTCCGGTTTGGGAACCTGATGTGCTGAACCATTGTCGAGTAAGTGATATTGAGACAACCTGTCTTTTGTTTCTGATACAACGATTAAGGCAATAAAGACAGGGTGTTGAGATGGCACAAATTAGATGAATCAAGATTGCAAGTTGCTGGCGGCATCTTTGACATTGGTACTTTAATTGCTTTCTCCTTGAACACACAGAGCATCAATAGGAAATTTTGAAAAACACTTCAGCAGGTTCTTCTTATTTTATTGTTTTGGGAGCAGATTGCCGGTCGAATGTTTGGAGTTCTTTGTGAATTGTGTTGTTTTTGATTGTTTGATTGAACCGGTTCACTACAGTAGCAACAGCATTTTCGTCAATGGGAATGGGAACAAACGGTATGTTTGAGACGATGGTTGTGACAATTTTAGTTGCATCAACGGTGCTTTGATTAAAGCAAACGAGGCTTTTTGTGGTTGCTACATGTGATCTGCAAGTGTTCAAAGGACATACCGGAGGATGTTTTCGGAATTGGAATTTGACTTTACTTATGGATATTGGCATTTGCAACAATACAGCAGCAATTGTTGTGGGATATAGCACTGATTGCAAAAAGAATCAGCGAGGGACTATGATATTATCCGAAAGCAAACAGCATCGTTGCTGGATACCTTTCTTGTGGGATAGAACTCATTCTTACGGTGCACAACTTGACGTTGCAAGCATATCCAATCACTGCACTTAACATTATCCTGTTCTTGTATCCTTACTGTTTGCATTCATTTATTTGAGATAAAAATAAGTAGGTTGTGAATCATTCATCGACCGATAAGGTACAAAATTTGTGATTTGGAATCATCGGTTAAAAGGTGAATGATACAGTAATCTTTCGTGAGTGCGAGGTAGAACTTTGTCAAATCAATCAAAAACATTTACCGTTTTTGGAGTCGGACCGATCTATGTCATCAGTATTCTTTGATGACAATGTTGGCAAGATATTTATCAAACAAAAGAATCATTTATATAGGTCTTTTGAGAAAGTCGGTGCTGTTGTGATATATTGGCATTACTGTTGATTGTAGGTGTGTGATTATGTACGGTTTGAGTCTGTTTCATTCCGATATCATGAAGGGACTGAAAGAAATAGGCTAGACAGATGGTGATATGCCTATGTAAGAACCATTTATTCTATGGAGATTTATTTGCATGGTGATTTTGTTGGGACACATATATGGCTTTGATTTGTGTCCGATTTTGGGATATCTTACCGTTTTGATTAGAAATATACAGAAGAAAATGGTTGATAAGCAATATGGTCAGAGTAATTTACTTATATGAAAAGTAAACGTAAAATTTTGGTTTCCAAGAAGATGAAACTCATTTTGATCTTGGATATTTTTATTGTAAGAGATTCAATAAATTATTCTTAATTATGTAAACAATCAGTGTGGATCCAAAAGAAATGGTAGAAAATTATTTTAACAGTGTAGCTTTTAGACTCAAATCGGATGGTTTTCACATATGTCTGTTGGACAATACCAGAACAGGGGTAGTATTAGCGAGCAATACGTTTAATTTAATTGATGAAGGAAGATGAACAATTGAATCCATTTTAGAAAAAAGGTGGATATGATTGCAGGAAGATGTTTATACAGGTTATGAAAGCTGCTCTGAAAAGAATTCCACAACTTCAGAGATATGAGTGAAGATGAAAAAAAAACTTGCTGGAGTGGGGAGAATTTATCAGAAGAAGGACAAAAAACTAGACAATTTAGTTTATGTTGATACATAAAAATTCATCCAAAGTCATGAAAGTAGTATATAATTCTGTAACCAATACAGATGAGTATAAAAAAACGATAGAGATTAGGATACATTCGCTTGATAACTTTTAATATAAATCACTTTGCAACCAGGTAGTCCTATCAGAAAAATACACAGCTGACGAAGAAGCGGTAGTGTCTAGGGAAGGAGAGCTACAGTATTTGGCGCGGATCTTGAAGGAATAGAGGAATCCATTAGATACAAAGATCAGCAACACAAATGGTGCATTATGACTATTCCAAAAAGAGATAACCGGTAAATACAGTCTCTAAATACTAATGAGGCCTTTACATTTTACTGCTGATGTAGGGAACCCTGATGCAATTATTGATATGGAGATGATGCATTATTTAGTAATTCATTGTGACAGCGCATGGTGAGGTATAAAGTGAGATACTATCATGAAAAATTTGCATCAATAGATAAATCAATAGTAGGTTCATAGGGGAGATACTTTTGTATCTTCCTATAAATGAGTAGAACTATCAAAATGTATAGTAGCATTGATAGTATTGTATGTTTGCTGTTTTTATATGATTATTTTTATTTTTGTTCCTGTCAAAAAATTATAAATATGGCACAATGAACTTGACCTTCCGATTCGAAAAAATAAACCTTATTTAGAAACGTTGGAGCAAAACATATAGACAAAAAGAGGGTGCTAAAGGTGTTATAAACTTATATTGCTTATATTCAATTGAAGAAGATAAAACGATAATGAAAGAAGAATTGTTGCTGCAAAAAGGTCATCCTGTGTTGCTTAGATCCCAATACAAAAAATATATAGTGCAAGTGCGGGTGACGATGATTGGTGAAACTTATTTGTCTATGATAGAAGGATAAATCAAACAATCAATTGACAATGAAAAATGTTTTACAACGATATATTTTTTTTGCAGGCCGTTGCTCGCTAATGTTGTTGCCAACCGGAAAAATGTAACTCATTCGTCATTGATTTAAATGATTTCAAATTTAAATATTTAGAGAAATGATGATGATATTTGACATACTCTTTCTCTTGTTCATCGGAAAACCAGCATTTATTATGTTTAACATGTTCGATTCCGGAATGAGAGACTGATAAAGTTACAAGAGTCACTCATCAGACCCAAAAAGATCTGTTCTATGGACTTAGATTTTTCAAATAGAAAGGTATTATTTGAAACAGATAAGATAAAATATTGGAAACGAGAGATACAATAAAGACAAGGTCATAATGGTATATGGTTATTAGTATTGTTTTCGATAGAAAAATTAAAATCATAGATGAACAAAGAGTTTTAGATAGAAGATTTGGACAGGGTCTATTTACCCTGACAGAACCAAGAGAATATTTACATCTGGGGAGAAAAAGTGGACAGTTTGTAATTCTTGAATACTCCTTAAAGATAAAAAATAATAAAACTCACGAAAAAGAACTTTCGGAGATGAAAATATTTCAATATAGATTTTAAATACAGTATGTTAAATATGTAAAGCATGTAATAATATGAGCTTTTAATATAGTTTGAGAGATACCAATGCAATATTCATAGGAAGGTAAAATATCTTCCTATGAATATGAAGTCTATTGAAACAAAAGAACACAAATTTTTGTGTAATAACAGAATTTTGTGTTAATCCTCAAAGGATTGTTAAACTTTCAATCAGTTTTTTACTGTGTCTTGATTACAAAATCAGATTTTTAAGAGTTTGTTTATTTGTCTTATATAAAACTCATTGCAAATTTTGAGGGCAGTCATGATTCTTTTATACTAAAATCTATTGAATTTGCCTGATATTTAATATAATAGGACACAAGAGGTTTTAGCATAAAATCATCTTTGAATGTTTCTATCTCATTTACAAGTTCAAGTTATGTTGTTGATTCGCCTTTTCTTTTAATATATTCCAGATAAGTCTAATCATAACCTGATGAAAAGAAGAAGCATTGCTATACTGATTTAGGTTTTCGATGTATTCTATAACGGTCATTTCTTCTTTTTCCTTAACAGCCATCAATTTATATATTCATGAGCAATTTTATTTCTTCAAAATTTATTGCATTTGACTTTATGTTAACAACAATCAGAGCTTGTCAGAAATTTACACACAGGATAATATTAATTGAGGAATACCGAATATCAAAATAGTATTATTTACTCTCTTTTTCCATATAGTCTCTGCTTCCGCATTTCTATATCTTCACCTTTCCCACCCGCCTTTTCTCTGCTCTGCCTTCATTCCATAGCTGTTGTTTTCCTTCTCCACCTGCACTGTTTCTCTCATTTGGGTATCTGCCACTACATTTTCACATAATATAGTAGTCCATTACACCCAATTTTCCTTCTTCAAATGCTGCAATCGCCAAAGGTACTTTTGGACCTCTTCCACTGCCTTAGATTTCATTTGAACAACTTCCGCTTTCATTCTTGTTCTTTGCGTCTGCCATTGGCTCTTCTTTTCTTCCACGCCTTCGGCGAGCAATTTCTCATCCTGCTTCTGCTTGATCGGCTTGCAATTTCTGCACCGATATTTCTTCCGATATCTATATCTGCATGCGATATCAATGGACAAATTTCAAATGCTGTTCGGAATCCAACTCTTTTCCAATACGGTTCTTTGAAATTTTTATCAGGATTTTCCCAAAACCTCCTTGTGAGAAGTAGAACTACCAACTGGTTGTAACAACACCTTCACCGACTCTGGCAATGATGGTTTCTTCTCCGCACCTCCAACCAAACGTTCAATGTTTGCTCTTTACAGTTACTCTCCTGCTTTACTTTTAGCCACTACCGTCTTTTCGCAACAGCTGAAAGTGCAGGTGTTTCAATTACTTTCGGATTAACGGAAACTTGTACCGCTTCCATTGTCATCTACCCGCCAAGTCAATTGCTACCGCTTGTTCAAACTCAAAAGATTGATATTTGCTCTCTGTGCCGCTATCAACGCATTAACAACAGAGGTTACATCACCTGCTAAATAGTGTGGCTTCCAATTTGTCCGTAGAAAGTCTCAATCCCGCGCTTTTGTTAGCTTGAATCATCGATTCACACTACGCACCAGGTCTTGCGACGAATCTTCACTCCGTTCGACAAGGCCATCATAGATACACGAACACCACCAAGGAATCTCGCCGTAATCCATAATCCCACCGGAATAAAATTAAATAAATCCTACTAAAATCAAAAGAATAATTAAAACAATAAACTTCTCAAATCACGCTACTCTCTCTTCTACAATGCTCTCTCTACAATACACTGACTTCCTTCCTCCTATCACAATGACAGGTTTTCCCGCTTCAATAAAAGCTTGTTCCGCTTGTGCATCCAGTATTTCACTTCCGATTTGAATTTTTCCGGATGGTCTCAATATGCTCTTTGTGACTCCCTCTTGATTAAGGTAGCCGCCTCTTTCCCGGAGCAGGGAGAATATCGCTTCTTTTGGATAAATCCGTCTGTAAATACAGCGTTCTGTTGCGAATTTCCTTTGGGATAATACGCCATATCAAAGCAACAGATTCCAATCGCAAATGAGCGTTACCATGTGAACGATATCCGACAGACTGTTTGTTCTAAATAGAATTGTAAGGAGAAGACGATACAACAACCTATCGCTCACTGCAATTCCGCCGGGGATAAACAATTCAATGCAGATCGGCAATAGCCCCAACGAGAGTAAGTAATATGTTTACCGTATCACAAAACCGATATAATTGGTGGATCTCCATAAACTAAAAGAACAATACCATTCATGTACACAGCAACCTCCTTTACTATGAAATTTCCCTCTCCATTATACTATAAAAACTCAACTGAAAGTAAGTGAAACAACACTTTATTTTATCCAAATTTTATTTATCTACAACCCCGCTCCAACTGATGAGCGCACCGATATTTTTCGCATTGACGCAACCGATAGAATTCAGATGCCACTACTTCACTTCTTCCCGCCACTGTGACAACACAACTCATATTGCTGTTCTTTTATCCGGACACTCTTCTTCGAATCGGTCTTCTCACCCTCTTCCCATCGGAATATTAAGCGCTCCGGGAAGATGTGCCCTTTCCTCATATTTCTTCTTTTGGTTCGAACGTCAATCAAAAGACAACTCTCAGCCAACTCCTGCACCTGATTTTTCATAAATTCTCTTGCAAACATAAACTACCTCCTGCCAATTTTAATATATTTACCTTCACCAGAATGCCACTAAAGTTCTCTTTATCTCATTATTCTATAGATTATATAAATTTTGTATGTCGATTCTTTCTAATTTTATTACAATTCTATTACTGTATCCGGTATGATTTCACTTGATTTTCACGCTATCTTTATATAATCTGTAATTTATGTAAACCAATCGTATGTTGTTGATGACATGCGAAAACTTCATTCATTTTATGAATTTTTGATGAGAAATTTGTCATGCAATAATCATACCAAATTAATCGATTTCCATAAAATTGAAAATTTGAAACAGCTCTCTTTAACTTGGTCTCATGAAAACAAGCAGCATACAGGAATGTAGTAACTATAAAGCAGCAACATAACATTATGACAGGAGGCTGACACAGATAATCATGTTACTAAGAATGGTAAATAGTGATACTGGAGACGACAGCTCAACATCGAGAAAGGATTTTACTCATGAGATATTTCTCCTCTACATCCATAATCCCTTTCTGTAAACAAAAGTGTAGCTACTGCGACTTTGTTTCTTCTGCGCAGTCAGAAGATGTCTGCACGCACTACATTTCTTTGTTGTGCAAAGAGATTCTTGGATGGAAAGAGTATCTTTCTGACAGAACTGTCAAATACAATTTTCATCGGCGGTACGCCGTAGCATCTTGTCTGCCTTTCGAATATGCAAACACTCTTCAACACCCTACATTCTCTCCCAATTCCATCTGAAACAGAATTTTCGATGGAATGTAATCCTGAATCTGTTACAGCCGACAAAATTCACTGCATGCAAACAAAATGCTGTCAATCGACTCCAGCATCGCCGCAAAAGCACCAATCAGAGTTGCAACTGCCGGTCGTTGCCAGCGCAGCTATCGAACAGTTTTTGCATGCTTATGAAATCAATTCAACAATCCGATTTGACAATATCAATATCGACTTAATGTTTGCACTCCCAAATCAAACTATCCAAGATCATATCAGATCTCTGCAAAAAGTCGTATCTCTCAAACCGAAACCATATTTCGGGCATGCAGTCTTATCTTTTGTGAAGAAAGGACACGCCATTGAAAAACAGGTAGATCATCACTACTGTGAAATTCCGTCCGAAGAAGTATATATTGAAGTACATGACGCAGGCACCATACATGTATTTTGGAGATAAACGGATATGAACAATGTGAAATCTCCTTCTCCAAACATCATCTGAATGTCAACACAATATTGTATACTGGGATGAGGAGAATATATCGGCTTTCTGGAGTTTCCGCCTCTTCTTTTGTGGATAAAAGATTCACCAATCCTATGTCATTACAAAGAATACTCAGAGCATAAGCATTTCACACTCCAAAGACTGCTTTCTTCCATAGTGCAGATTGATTTGGAAGAAGCATTTGAAGAGACAATCTTCCTCGGATCTTTAGAAGAGAACAAAAGGGTTTCTCCATTCCGGTGTAAAACGAACAATTTCCGTCATTTACGGGAGAGCAGTCTCGACACTCTCTTCACTACAAAACAGAGGTCTGGGTTTATCCTACCGAAAATAACATATTGCTAGCTGACACAAGAGGAATCGAAATCCAACAACCAAGTCTTTTGGAAATATTATTATAACAACCAGTCAAATGACTTCATTGGGTAAAGAGACAATAACAAGTTGTGAAAAAGATACTTTCTTTACCAACACAAAGGATGGTATCTGATTCATCTTTTTGTAGCTTTGTTGCTCACCCAAAAAGATATGTCTGATGAAAAGAGTATGGTATGTGCGGGAGACCGATCGAAAACTACAAATGTATTCAGTGCGGAAATTGTGGATTGACTTCAGCCGATGAGGTGTTGATTTGCTCAATGTGAAAACCGTGTACATTAGAATTTGCATAAAAGTCATCAAAACTCAATGATATCGTGTCGATTAACCTTCATCAAAATATCATCAAATCAGTGTGTACCATCTCTTTCTTCCAGCAGTATCTGATAAGTATATAAAAATATAGAGGCTATGTAAATATGTAGTCCAAAACACTTCTTGAAAATGCGTAATACTTACTGAAAAGCAAAGAGATAGTATGGTGAAAACAAGCATAAAACAAATCGAATATGTAGATTTAAGAGGTGACAAGTTGCGAGACAGAATCATCTGATTCTGCAACATCTCTTATCAAACAAAATAGAAAGGATATCAAGTATCTACAAAATTCTATTGATTCTCTTTTACTCATCACATATCCTGTCTTCATATCCACTTATCTTCTTCTTGTAAACGAGGCGTATCTCCTTCATTGCAGAAGATTGGGCGAACGCAACTAATTCCTACGTACCTGTGCTTCTCCCTACAGTACCTCTATCATCAGCTCCACCAATTGGTAACTCCTTAATCATACCAAGTATATGCAGTTCTGAGCGAGTAATTCATTGCTTTCTCCATTCTTGTAGCGGGCACCCGAATCTTTTCATCCGGTGCATCCGCAAAGTATTTTCAGCTTAACGCCGTTTGCTGTCAAAGTGGTTCCGGACCGTCCGCTTCAGCAGGAGGACAACAAAAGATTTTTCGTCTCCAGCTTCTCCGTCTCCAATACCGGTCCTGCTGCAATACCTCTTCTGTGGTAACCATCGATATCCATCTCTAAGATAAGCTCCTGCATTTTGGGACTTAGTGTATGAGATCATTGGACAAAAAGCAATCCATTAAACTGATATTCCGGATAATAGGCGTCATGAAATCCGTTTCCCTCCGCAGATATTAAATGCCTCGAGAGTTGGTCCTAGAGATAATACCTCATCAACAATGTCTTTTCCATATTAGTGCCCAGCACAAAGTAGGGTCATATCCGCTTTTCTCTTTGATATATACAATATGTTCTCCTCGTTTTGGTATCATAGGCAAGTTTTTATGGGAATCTCATGTCTCCTCCTGAGAATCGAATACATCCTATACAAACTCCAGCACAATACATATTGCAATTCCGGCACAATATCCTCTGTCGTTTCATCTCTGCACCCAAGTCACCAAAAAGAGATAAAACAATCAGATACAGAGTCACCGTACTCCTTGGCTCATGATTGGTCGGTTTTACAAATCCTATTGTCAAAACCCAAACGTCCTGATTGAACAGTGCCTGCAACTTGCTTTGCCCAGTACGTGAATACTGTCTTTGTCTTTGAATCGTGACAATAGTTTTCCTCTTATCGAGGTTAATTCAGACGCTTGTGATTCTGTAATATAGTTATCCATTCCTGCCTGGTCATATTTCGGTTTGGTCGGAAAGTTTTGCTTGGGTATCCTTCCACAAGATGATGATTCACCGTTTGCACAACCCAAACTATTTGTTTAATATCCGAAAAGATTCCATGAAAGCTTTATCCAAATTTTTTTGTTTGAACCAACAGTTGTACAACTTCCGCTCTGTTACAAAAAGAATTCGGCAGAACGTGTTATCATATCCTTTTTACAATATCTTTCTCCCACATTGAATACCGTCTTGCCCAATGGTTGTTGATATCAGTGAACGGAGTTCATTTGTTCGGTATTTTCGAATCAGTCTGTAATCGAGTTTGTTGCAATTTGTCTTGTTTATCTTTTTATCCTTTTTTGATCTGCCTTGAAGTATCCGGGTTTCGATAAGTATCATCCTTGGAATTTAGTAATCATGTGCGGTTTACCAGCTTGACACGATAATCCAAGTCTTCGGATACTTTCTTTCCATCTTCGTACCAACCGTCAAATTGATATCCTCTCAAACGGAAAAAGCACTTACCAACGCATATCCTCCGAGCACTCGCTCTCGTGCGTCCTGCTTCAATCCTTTGCTGTTCCTGTTCCGTTTTCATTATCGATATAACACTTATATTGCTTCTGCCGCTTTCTCCAGACAAATCGTTCGTTGGCGAAATTTCCTTATTTTCGGTTGTGTTCTGCGCAAAGTATGTACTTGGTTGCAGTCGGTTTTCCTCCTGTCTTCCAAGTCTTCTTCTGTATAAGCTGGAAGACTTGTGGCACTGTCTCTTTTGACCGGAACATCGAAGCACTCACAGGTTCCTGTGCAATCATCCCTTCTATGATTCTTCTTCCTGTACAGTATAACTTTACCGTTCCGTCTCCGGTTGTACACCCTCACAGTGCAATCAATCTCTCGCACAGATAGTAAGGAAAATCTGTCACTATTGAAACCGTGAAAGAACATATAGTCATCCACTTCCACCGGTTTCATCATGCCGATAATCTGCCCGACCAAGGTATCTTCTTCATAGTTATGGAACATCCACCGGACAATTGATTCTGAATAATGTGTTTTGAAGGAGAGATTCGTGTTTGGTCCCCACTTCATAATTCCCTTTGACATACACAATGTTTTCCCAAATTTTTGATATCATAGGCAAGTTGTTCAATCGAAATCTGCCTGTCTCCTTCTGATAACCGAATACATACAACTCCAGTGCAATACATATTGCACGGCGTAATATCAACCTCGTCGTTTCATCTCACCTGCTTTAATCGAAATATCGTTGTTGATAAAGTTAATCGATACAGGAGTAACCGCAATTTTCAGCCTGCTGATTGGTCGATTCCTGCATAAGTCCTGCTGTCAAAACCCGAAATCAGCCATTCCTCTTTGACATCCGAAAAATCCAACATACCGATTCCCATACAAAATACGAATGATTTGATATATCGCTCGATATTGATTGATGAAAATATATGCCCAACAACTTCCTCTGGTTATGTAAAAAGTTCTGCAAAATTTCGTATATGTCGAGTTATTATGCAACACCTCGTCTCAATCAAACACTCAAAACCGTAAGACTTCACTATATTTTGCATACAACTATTAACTTTATCTTCTTTGATGACATCGCAAAATGATAAAAACAATTCTGAAATGACCGTTGGTGTGCATTATCCCTCAAATTCACGGTATCATAATGAAATACAATTGTCAATTATTACTAAAGATCTGCTGCATTTTATTATATTTCGTGACACTATATTGTCTCACAGTACGTCCAAATTTGTAATTCTTACATATTATGACATTCTATTGCACATTTGCTCGCCCTTGATTCCGTCATTATAAATTGCAGAAAATCGGAATTAACACCATTACCTGTCTCGAATGACCTATAATATCATCACTGTTTCAAATTGAGAGATTCATCACTTAAATTTTCATTTTCTTCCAATCAACCACACAACGCCTCTAACTTTGAAAAGAAAGCGGTTGAAAAACATGATGCAAATTTCTGACATTTCAATCAGATTTTAGTATAAATACAGTGTCATATTTCAACTGTGCTGGGTTTGATGAATATTCACGATTTTGTTATTTTAATGGTACTTTTGACGGTTTCCTCATCTTATGATGTATTCATTTTCGTTCTTCCTGTTCCGATTTCATCAGTTCTTTCTAATGGTCTCAATCAATCCCAAATCTCCCGGAGCAAACCACTTTACATCATAAATCTGTCTCAGCTAGTCAGCCATCTTGAACTCCTGCGCTTCTTTTAACACTCAAGTTTCCTGTGACTGCGTTACCAAAACATTCCATATACAGATGAAATCTCGGATAATCGTACCTCTACCACTTCAATTAAGTCTCCTACTTCAACGGAAGTTTCTAACTCTCCTGTATTTCACGAAACAGTGCTTCTCTTTGCACTTTCTCCATCTCCTCAACCTTTCCTCCGGGAAATCAACCAACTCCTTCCATTCTCCATAGCCCCTTCTGTGTTGCAAAAACTTCATTTTCTCTCGAATCACTGTTGACACAACATACGTACTGTTTTCATCACAACGCTCTCCTTCCAAACATGATGTATATACCTCTACATAAAAATAATACATCATAGCAATTATAATACTAATCCCTCGATGGAAGTGATTGTACCCATCCAATCTCTACAAGTTATACTTTTATTATTTCATTAATCAGCTGATTTACACTGGTGGGTGGTTTCAAATATCTGAAACACTTGCTTTTTCATATGAAACAATTCTATTGAGTTTTAAGATAGACACTATTTCAGAATATATAGACATCATGTCTGATGATACATTGAATAACCTATTCATATCATGAAAAAGATTATTTTTATGGAGTGATTGCTATAACAAATATAAAAGCGCGTGCAAGAACCTGTAAAGTCCTGACGACTCGGTGGTTCACGTAGTGCAAGACCCTCCGCAACTTCCACAGCTGTCTGCGCAAGAACATCTCTTATAGAAACGCTTGTCTTATGACATATTTTGATACTAATCACAACTCGCTAGCTAAAACAGTTCCCACCAAAATAGTTCCTTTATTTTCTACAAGCCATGTCATTGTTGTTCCTCTCTCATCATTCAATCCTATTTTTCAGTATGATGTTGCTGCTTTGTCAGGCAATCTAAACAACATATAAATCATTGTAGCCAAACAGAGGCCAGATGCAATTAATCCGATGATATGTGCCTCACCCACATATGCCGAACCGAATTGAGGAATCATCATTGCTACACATACGCAAATCGGCATTGGTATCCAATCGCAAACCATGTCCATTTTGTGTTGTTCATTTCCTGTCGATTGCAACCGATTGCCGCAAAACACAAAGGTGCACATAATAAGCGAACACCAAGTAGGAGTATCCTGGCTCACATCATTAAACACACCGCCAAGCGTATCCCAAACATTCTCCTGTCCCATTGTACAGCACACCCATTGTTCCACAATATTTTCTTTTCACACAAGTCCTGTGATAGACGCTACGGCAGCCTAGCTCACACTTCCTCATCCCAAAAGGAATGAAAATCCATAAACCAAGTTTCGCATGTGAATCGATAATTCAACTCTTCCTCACTCAACATCTGGAATCCGCCTCTGTAAATCCGAAGAAACTTAAACCATGCTAAAGCATGGTGGACAGTAAGACAATTGTTCCGGCTTTTCTGATGAATGATCATCCGCGTTCCCATGTGGAATCGCAGTCGGTGCCAGTAGGCATATGCAGGTGGCATTTCCATTACAAAGGTGCAGGTCTCTCCGCAAACATTGTTGTTTTCTTTTAAGATACGCCGGAAATAACAATTGCCGCCATTCCGATAAAATATGAAGTCGCAACCTGCCATTCCCATTCGAAAATTGCCGGCAATCATTGCAATAAACGGAACCTTTTGCACTGCAAGGAAATGAATGTCGTCGTGATGAGTCAATACGGCGCATCGCGTTCATTTTCAAATCGTACGACTCGCCATAATTCCGGGAACTCCACAACCCAATTCAACCAACATTGAATAAATGACCTACACAATCCGAACTTACTAAGATTTATCAACACGAACAACACGATTATATATCCAACCCCAAACCAACAAAAAACAACAAACAACAAAACCAACCCAAAAACCCAAAACAACCCAACCACCCCAAAAAACCAAAACCCTATAAAATCAGGAATACTTGGGACATACCATACTCTGCAGGGTACTGGGTGCTTCTGGCCCATTCATTGTTCCCCATATTTTACTGCTTTTTCATAATCTTCCAGCAGCGGTTTTGCTTACTTTCAAGGTCTCTTCATGCCTCTACTCATATTCAAAATTTCCTTTGGGAGCCTCCGTTTTCTTCTGAGATGTGCAACATATCCGTCAAGAATCAATTGTGCAGTTGTGAACTCTTCACAGATGCTCTTCATACTGCTTTCCACCTGGTCAAATGGAATCCGGCATCAACAGTATCGTTTGTCCAACTCGCTGCAGATAGACCCACATAACTATCGCAATATAGTACACTCACAAACATAACTGCGTGCAAAAATAGGAAGTCCCAAACTAACGGTTTGTCACAACACGGTACTGATTTTGTCTGAGGTGCTGGATGCGTTGTGTATTCTTTTCTTGTACTGTTTTGATAATCAAGTTGCACTATAAAGGTATCGTCTCGCTTTGTATTAATGATTCCGCGTAATCATCATCCAACTCTCTTGTTCCGCAGCTCATTATCTGTTTCAATATGAGCCTTCTACAGACTGTCTCACTCAAATGAGCTTAACACCTTTTCTCTCTTTCAAAAATTTTACTGGACACCAGCGTTGTTGCTCTTTCCGGAATATCATGGATAGCTGTCTTCTTCAATATGAGCAAGCGCATGCTCTACGCAACCGGTAAAAGTATGCATCGGTACTGCTTTCTGCTGCAGAGAAATTACAAACTATCGACAGCCTCTGAATTCCTGTTCCTTTCAATGCAGAAATTTACCACTTTACATCCAAGTTGACGACAATTCTTCCGCATTGATTACATCTCCGTTTTTGTGAACAATGTCTCATCATATTGATTGCCACCACTACCGGAATACCCAATTCCACCAACTGAGTCGTTAAATAAGTTTCTTTTTCCAAGTTTGTTCCGTCTACGATATTCAAGATGGCATCCGGTCTCTTGGATTAAATAATTACGCGACCACTTCTTCCAATGTATATGGAGAAAGAGAATAGATTCCGGGCAAGTCCATAATTTTTACATCATCGTATTTTTTTAACTTTCCTTCTTTTTTTTCTACGGTAACTCCCGGCCAGTTACCTACAAATTGATTTGAGCCTCGTCAGAGCATTAAACAGCGTTGTCTTCCCCACTGTTCGGATTCCTGCAAGTGCGCAATAGTAATACTCATAATTTATTAATCCCCGCTTTCCTCAGTTAGCATAGCTAACCGGTATAAAAAATAAAAATCCCCTTATAAAACCAAAACTTCGGCTGAACACCATAGCTGTTATTTTCACAACAGAGTGTTTTGTCAGCCTTCCTGATTATTCCACTCACCATTTCCATCAGCTTTCCGAATAGATAACTGATATCCTCATCAGTCAATTCAATCGGATCACCTAATGGTGCAACTTTTTGAACCGTAACTTCCGTCCCGCGAGTTAGTCCCATATCCATGATTCTGCGTTTCACTCGCACCTTCCGTGCAACTTTACCACTGTGACAGTTTTGTCCGATTTTTGTATTTTTCACAGTGTTCATCTTCATAGCTTTTTAAATCATTATTTTTCTGCCATCCCTTTCGCTCAGTGCAACTCTGGAACCTTGATATTTACAATCACGCCCCGTTCAGAGTATTGACAATTGACACCGTAGTCCGACAATAAAGCCGAGGTTTTCCAGATGTTTCACTTCATGTTCCGGCCGATTCTCTTTGATAATATTTTCAGTTCCAACCTCTGCCAAAACTAAAGGCATCATATTTTTACCCTCTCATAATTAGAATCAGTAGTGATTGCATGAAACTACTGTTTCCATTTGATAACCAAAAACAATGTTATTATAATGAAGCAAAATTGTCAACAATTTATCGCATTTCCCAATAATCTAAAAGATGTTCTCACTATCAAATAAAAACACTCGATTCACAACTCTGTTTTTGAATATATTGACACCGAAAAATACTTCATTTTACTATCTTTTGCCCTGTTATTTTGAGCTACCGTTTTAGCCGAAATATATCCGATACAAAACCTAATTGAACTACCCTAACTATTCCATTCAAAAAGAAATGCTCTCTAACATTGTTATATTTGAACCTACTGAAATAAACTGTTGAAACAACTGAACTATGAACAGTAGCTTCGATATTATAAACCATCGCTAGTGAAACAGTATAGTATCAATAAAAAGCAGACCATCTATCTGTTGAAAATTATTTTCATGCCTTCACTATATACTCAAGGTAGTGCTCCTATCTATCTTAGAACACATAAAAGAAAGCTTTTTCAAATTGTATTTTCTTTTACCAAATCCGAGCAGATATTAATGTTCGCTTTCTTTTGTTATCTCTTCTTCTTATTTATTTTATCTATTTTTATTCCCTCACGATATTCCGTATCATTCGCAACAGCAAAACTGTTATGTTCTACACAGTCTATATGACACCCATAATCAACACCAGACCAAAACAATAATATGTTGTGACAGCTACGAGGGTCTTTATCGTAGTAATCAATCTATCTCATGTTACTGCAGGGTCTATTTTCATAAATATAAGCTGAATTGGTACTACATACTGACATCCATCGAGTACAACCAGCGCAATACCGGCGCAAGCCGATATCGAAAAATGCCATATTCATCGTCTGACTCTTTAGAAGCACCAGGAGAACCCTACCATTACAAAAGAAAGTACTCCCAATATCATTCCGTTTACAAGACCGATATGCGTCTTTGCAAACAAGGAAAAATTTCTTTGTTTTTCCGATATTTTTCATCTATCAGTACCTGATGGTAACGCTGAGATTGTGTGCCGACATTTCCCGCCATGTCAAGTATCAACGATTGAAATGCTATAATGAGCGGTAACTGCGCCACTACCTTTTCAAACATCTCGACAATAGAAGATACGAACATTCCGAGCACAAGAAGTACCATCAACATAAGGCAACCTCTTCTGGCAGTGCTTTTTCGCAAAAGGCTCATTCAAATCCTCTTCCGAAGAAAGTCCAGCAAAACTTCGCATAGTCTTCACTCATCCATCGTCTACAAGCTCCATTATCGTTTGTGAGGTAAGCACACCGATCAATTTTGTTCTCATTATCCAAAACAGGAATAGAATCTTCGGAACACCTCTTTTATCCTACTGAGACAATCATCTATCTGAACCTGTCCGCATAAAACATATAGGATACGAAGTCGTAATGACTCCAAATCAGTCCTCTCTGGCAATGATTAACCTCCAAATCGATTGCACCTAAGAAGATTTGATCATCCAGAAACATATATGGTAGAGATAAGCACATTGTCGTTCGCTTTGGACGAATCAAAGAACCCATCGCTTTCTTTTGACGCTGATACCGTAGTCACTCGCAAACATAATTACTCGTCAGTTTGCCACCGATTCTTCATCTTCATTGAACGAACTTAATAACAGAAACTCTCTTTTCTTCTCACTATCCAGCAAATCAAGCATGATGTCCTACCGTCTTTATCCATTTCCACGAATATAGTCCAACATTTTTCAACTGTTTCTGAAATGAGAAAGAACAGCCATCCTTTTGAATCGGAATTTATCTACATATTGTACTGTCATCCGAATATTCGAGAATCTCTGCTATCCATTCAGCATCCAACACAATGTATACAAGTGTTTTCTATCATCCACTCTAACAGACAAAGCGCATCAGAAATGTCTGTTTCAGACAACTCAATCAGTTCTGTTGCTTCATTTTCGGTGACAGGTCCCTTAATCAACCTGACAATATCTTTCGACGACCTGATGTTGATTTGTTTCTGTGATTTCTTGAACTGTGTTATCTCTTTCATTTATAGTTCTCCCTTCCTTGCAATATCGTGTGTGTAAATATGTCGCAAAGGGCATAAATGCCATATTGTCTTTTATCAATAAGTGAACTCCTTTATAAATGGTACAACGGCTTAGTATTTATATAACACAGCATGACTATAGACAACAGGATTTTGGAATATCTTAGTTTGAAATATAAAAGTCTTTATGCAACCTCACTGCGCAACTGTCCATGTTTACCACACCTCCTGAAAATTAACTTCATTTTATAAATACAACAGGGAACAGATCGATACCCATATTCTTGTATCAACACGATTGATTGTTAAGAAAATCTCTATTTCTATCCGAAATTCATTGTACTAAGATAGTTAGTAAAAAGTCAAGTATACAACAAGTGTGATAGCAGGTCTTTGTTATTTCATTTTCATTTGTCTCAACATGTCAATTTTATATAAAAATAACTTCAAACAATAAATATCATGTGATAACTATGTACAATTTATAAGAAACCTGATGACAGCGATTGAACTGAATCCAACTTACAAGTGTATACTTTGATTATTTCTATCAATCAGTCGATTTACACTTTCACAGAGTCTGTCCATAACTTTTCAAGTGTCTGAAATATTTCTATTTTCTATGAAATAACTCATTGAGTTTTAGTATTATTATATATATGATTTGGATTTGCATGCCAACGTTGATTTTCTGCGAGATACCACATATTGCTGTTTATTTTTGTTTTATATTTTCGCTGGTTTCCTTTTAACATACACCGCTCTATTCAAACTATCAAGATTGCTTGTAGATGTCATTATCCAAAGAGGAATATCAAAAAATGTTATGTGGTAAAAGTCCTATTTGTTTTGCCCATTGTCACTGATTTTCAAAACAATCTGTAATACAATCATTTATCCACAATCTATATCTTCCGTCAACAATTCGCAATTGGTATCTTATCATCCTTTGTACAAGAATAGAATTCTGTTTACTTTTATATTTTAATTGTTTCTGAAATGCTCTTTACTCATCGTCCCCACATATGGTTGACGTAATCATAGAAAATATTTTTCGTAATGATGATACAGAACGCTCTTTTCAGTCAATTCTTACACTCGTCTCTTTCCACTAAAAATCCTATTCTTTTTGCCATGAAAGCAATCTTTAAACTATACTTTCTTTCATATCACGGTCACTCTTGAAATTTCTTGAATCTACTTTCATGGAATATATTTTCCAAAACAATAATAAATCATTCTCTGTCTTACGGTAAAAATTCTAATGTCAAAGAAGTGAGAGCAACTGTTCGCTGTAAACGATTGATATATTCTTCAATAGAAAATGTATTGATTTTGAATATCTCGTCCAAACAAGTTGTTGCAGATGCTCTGAATCCTAAAAGTTATTCTTGTCATGGAAGAATAGTCGTTCTTCCGTCTTTCGAAAAGGTCCAAATAGAATTTTGTATATCCTTTCTTCGCAATAATTCGTTATCTGCTTTAACAGTGCTTCGTTTTTCTGAAACCTTTGAATTCTGATTCCCAAAAATCCAAAAATCAATAAAAAGGATAGATGGTCATGGTTTGCACCGTTTGAAAAAGTGTCAATATCTTCTGCAAATCTTGAATGTTTGGTTCTGGCAATGCAAAGATAAAATCCATCGCAACTGTTTCCAAAAGAAAACTTTTGCAATGCATCAAACATTGTTTCGAATCGATTTTCTTTTTCTTCCCAAAAATTCCAAAAATTTATCTTGAAAGGATTGAATCGACATGATTTTTGTAACTCCTATATCCAAATAATTCTTTGCAACATTTCTTCCGTTACATTGCTTGGGATGTAGTTCCTATCCCGATTCCCAGAAATTTCAAAGTGAGAGTGAGCTGAATCAATGACTTCTCCCCAACCTGTCAATTTACGCAGGTGTTCCACCACCAAAATACAGACTGCTGACTACTGCCCTGTCCACCTGTTACCAATGTAATCCTTTACAAATAGTCGATATATCGATTCATCTTTTCTGTATGATACAATTCTCTTGGTAATATGGATAAAACTTGCAAACGGATTTGCAAAAGGAATAGTACATATAATCCCCAACTGTTTAGTATCTTGATATTCTGCGTAATGGAAATACGCTATTCTTAAATTCAAAGCCTTTCACTGATTTTGGCTGCTACATTCTGTAGCACTTGTTATCATTCCCATAGCAACCCCTATCCTTTTATATCCAAGAACTGCACCATCAATGTCATTTCACTCAATCGTATTTTATTGACGACACAAAAACATCCGTATTTTTCTAAAAAAGTCTACACTTACTATATCTTTCTGCAAATAAAATTTTACCGTTTTTGAAATAAAAATTTTGTTTTCAAACAAGTTATTTCCATAATAATAGTATCATTGTAAACTGAAAAATACAAATAGACAGCAAAATGAACACGATGAATCTAAGATTTCAGAGATCAGTTGTTGTAATAAAATTTTACACAATAATACGAAAGGGACTTTGTTATGCCTTTTGGAAATCATACAAAACGATACATACAATGAAAAGTGGATGCTATTGTCAACGCTGCCAACAAAAACTTTTGTTAGGCGGAGGAGGTGTTGACGGTGCATATCCACAGATGCGCGGTCCGGAATTGCTCAAAGACTGTCGCACCCGCACGGTCGTGAAACCGCGAAGCAAAATCACAAAGGGGTATCGTTTACCGGCATCCTGGCGTCATACCACGCGCAGGTCCGGTTGATTACGTCGACGTGAAAGTAACACACCGAACGACAACTGCTGACCACCGCATATCGTGCAAACTCCTTTTACATCTTGCAAAAACACCATCTTTCACTCTCCATTGCTTTCCCGTTGATTTCGGTCCGGCATTTACGGACATCCGTTTAGAAGAGGCGATTGTAGCAATCTGCAATCATCAGGAGAGTGAAACGGACGACATGGATAAGTCACCCTTTGTAATCTTTGTGATAGTACATTCTATCCAATGCAAATATTTTCAGATTATTATTTGTAACTAAGATATAAAACATAATATGACACTTGCAGGCAACTATAACAGTAGATTTGCTTTTATCTGTAAAATGAAAATTTGTGTGTCAATCTGTTCACATTGAAAGTTTTAATCATATCAAAGACTATAAGAAGCAGCAGCTGATAAATCATATTCTTTGTGTCACCGTAATGTCACAAAAGCATCGCAAGCACAACAAGGAGGTAGTCATGACATTATTAACAAGAAAAATTATCAGTAGTTGCGTTGATTTCAGCATTACGTTGGTCGGTATTTTTCTTTTCGGCTGTTTTCTTCACAACGACAATAGAACTCAAAGATAGAAGAACGTGAAAAATACGGAAACAGCTATTTTTACAAACACAAGGACAAATCTATCGTTTTGCTATGGTGACGGAATGCGGAAGTTGAGTGAGCGGATATCTCTAGCTTTAGAGCACGTGATAAAGACAAAAGATGAGAGTTGGAAATGTCGGCTTTTGATAAAAATAGAGTTTATTTTCGAAATATTCCGTTTCAGGACCTTAAACTAATAAATTATATTATGTGGAAATAATTATTATAGTGACGGAACTAATTCATTGCTTTGTGTCTGTATCTTCAAAAAGCAACGGAGAATTATCAGCAGGAAACAGAAAGTCGATACAAAATCATGTCCCATCTTATTTAAAATAAACAAAACGCAGCTATATTTATCCATATAGTTAGCTAGACAACATATTACAAGTAATTGAAGATCTTCCGAATTTTGCAACCGGTGGAGAGGAACTGTATTATATGTGGGAGAAATTTCGTCTAATGCAGATATCAATCACGATTTAAAAAGATAGATGGAATTTAAATTTGTATATTTTGCCGATATGACAACGTTTATTATAAATCTAAAACTTTGCCAATCAAAAATAATGGTAATCCCAAAAGTATTTCAAGAAAAAGCAATCTGACAATATTTTATCTTTATGATGATGAAAACGGGAAATATTTTTGCAAATGACTGTCCTTTCGATGCGACTTTCCATTCTCCTGCAAAGTTATTGGAAACGGTGAGAGCATAGAAGAGAATTTATTTTTATAGGCTAAAGACGGAGTTTATTTTATAATCCTAAAAAGGGAAACAAGATAGGAAATAATATTTTTCACAGTGAATGAAAAGAAATAAGCTCCATGTATTTTCTGATGATGAAAATATTACTTTTTAGATGCTTTTGAATAAGAGCGTCTGCGGCTTATTATAATACTTTCATCTCGGAGATAATCAACTAATCTCACTGAACAGCGGGAATATATTACCTGGATAGTGGTTGGGAAAAGGTGAAAGATATTAGAAATGCGGAAGGGAACTATATGACAAAGTGGAAGCAAGATTACTATTTTGATAATTCCGGTATTCCTCAATTAATATATTATCCTGTGTATGAAATTTCTGACAAAACTCTCGATTATTTATTAACTTGTTCAAAGTCAATGCAATAAATTTTGAAGAAGAAATAAGAACACTCATAGATGATAACAAATTGATAGCTGTTAAGGAAAAGAAAACTGACAGCTGTTATAGAATGAGATCGAAAACCCCTATGAAATCAGTATAGCAAAAGTGCAGCTATTCTTTTCATTTGAGTTATGATTGAGCTTATCTGAATATATTAGAAAAAGAGCGAATCAACAACATAACCGGAGCTTGTAAATGAGATGAAACATTCAAAAGATGATTTTTATGCTAAAAACCTCTTGTGTCCTATTATATTAAATATCAGGCAACTTAATAGATTTTCAGTATAAAAGAATCATGACTGCCCTCAAATTTGCTGACCAAGTTTTTATATAGAACCGATAAACAAGCTCTTTAAAAATCTGATTTTTGTAATCAAGACATAGTGACTGATTGAAAGTTTAACAATCGACACAGGGGATTGACACAAGAGTGTTCTGTTGTTACACAAAAATTTGTGTTCTTTTGCTCAATAGATTTCATGATATTCATAGGAAGATATTTTTACCTTCCTATGAATATTGCATTTAATTTATCTCTCCAAACTATATTAAAACTCATATTATTACATGCTTTACATATTTAACATACTGGTATTTAAAATCTATAATAGAAATATTTTCATCTCCGAAAAGTTCTTTTCGTAAAGAGTTTTATTATATCTTTTTAAGGAGTATTCAAAAATTCGCAAACTGTCCACTCTCCCAGATGTAACAATATTCTCACCGGTTCTGGTCAGGTACAGAACCCACTGTCAAATCTTCTATCTCTACATCAAACTCTTTTTAATACTACATCTCATGATTTTAATTTTTCTATCAGAAAACAACATACTATCTCTCATATACCATTATGACCTTGTCTTTATTTAGCCTTCGTTTCCAATATTTCATACTTATCTGTTTCAAATAATACCCTTTCTATTTGAAAATCTAAGTCCATAGAACAGATCTTTGGGTCTGATGTAGTGACTTGTAACTTTATCGTCCTCATTCCGGAATCGGAACATGTTAAACATAATAAATCTTTGGTTTTTCGATGCAAGAGAAAGAGTATATCCAAGTATCATCATCATTTTCATCTAAATATTTAAATTTGAAACTCATTGTAAACTCAATGACAGTGGGCTGAGTTACATTTTTCCGGTTGTAGCAACATTAGTGAGCAACTTATTTTCTGCAAAAATATATCGTTGTAAAGCATCATTTGTCAGCTGATTGTTTGATTTATCACTTCTATCATGAGACAAATAAGTTTTCATAATCATCGTCACCCGCACTTGCACTATAATATATATTTGTATTAGATCTAGCAACTTACAGATAACCTTGCCGGCAACAATTTTTCTTCATTATCGTTTTATCTTCTTCAATTGAATATACATATAAGTTTATAACATCTTTACTTTTTATCTTTTTGTCTATATATTTTGCTCCAACAATTTCTAAATAAGGTTTATTTTCCGAATCGGAAGACAAGTCTATTATTGCACATTTATAATGACAGGAACAAAATAAAATAATCATAAAAACAGTAAACATACAATATATCAATCTTTTTCTATACATTTTGATGGACTCTATATTTCATTCATAGGAAGATACAAGTGATCTCCTCATGAACTATTCTATTTGATTTGATCATTGATCTGCAAAATTCTTCATGATAGTATCTCACTTTATATACCTCACCATGCTGTCCCACTGGCTAATTCATCCAATGATCATCTCCCCATATATCAACAATGTATCCGGTTCACATCAGCTTGATAAAATGTAAGAGCCCTCATTAGTATGAAATTTCACATATTTGATTTATCTCCTTTTGAATAGTCATAATGCTGTTGTGTTGCACAATCTTGTATCCCAATGGATTCTCTATTCCCTTCAAGATCATAAAATACTGTAGCTCTCCCTTCCCCAAGACACTACCGCCGCTCGACGTGTCAAAGCATTACATATGTTTTCCCACGAGTAAGTTCCCTATAGGATCGGCAGTGGTTATTATAAGATTCATGTCATGAATATCCACTAATCTCGCCATCGTTTTTATATAAAATATTGTCAATGTATCCGTTACAGAATTATATACTACTTTCATATTTGGATGAATTTTTATGTTAATACAAACTAAAATTGTTCAAGTGTCGCTTCTTCACAAATAGAATTCTCCCACCCAGCAAGTCATCTTCACCACATTCTGAAGTTATTGAATTCTTTTTCTGAAACGCTTTTTCATAACTTACCATACAAACATCTTCACTGCAATCATATCCACCTTTTTCTAAAATCGGATTCAATTGTTCATCATACACCTTCATCAATTAAAACTAAAACTTTGTGTTATCGCTAATACTACTCCCCTATTCTAGTATTGTCAAGACATATGTGACAAAAACCATCCGATTTGAGTCTCAAGCTACACTGTTAAAATAATTTTTCTACCATTTCTTTTGAATCCCACTGATTGTTTTACATAACTACGAATAATTTATTGAATCTCTTGTTCAAAAATATCAAGATCAAAAATGAGTTTCTTCATCTTCTTGGAAACCAAGGAACACATTTGGTTTACTCATATAGTAAGGTACCCTGACCATATTGTTTAATCAGCCATTTTTCTTCTGTATGTTTCATCAAAACGGTAAGATATCCCCAAAAATCGACACAAAATCAAAAAGCCATATATCATGTCCCAATAACAAAATCCGTACAAATAAATATCCACGCAGAATAAATCGGATTTCTTACATAGGCATATACACCATCTGTCACTCAACCTGTTTTTCTTCAGTCCTCTCATGATATCGGAACGAAACAGACCTAAACCGTACATAATCACACCTGCCGCAATCAACAGTAATGCCAATATATCCACAGCAGCACCGACTTTCTCAAAAAGAGACCTATATAAATGATCTTTTGTTTGATAAATATCTTGCCAACATTGTCATCAAAAGAATACTGATGACATAGATCGGTCCGACTCCAAAAAACGGTAAATGTTTTTGATTACTGTTTCAAAGTTCTGCCTCCTACTTTCACGAAAGATTACTTTCATCATTCACCTTTTTAACCGATGATTCCAAATCACAAATTTTGTACCTTATCGGTCTGATGAATGATTCACAACCTACTTATTTTTATCACTCAAAATAGAAACAGATACGCTCACAAACAGTAAAAAGGATAAAACAAGAACGGGATAATGTTAAGTGCAGTGATTCCGGATATGCTTGCGGCAATCAAAAGTTGTGCACCGTAAGGAATGATTCCCTGTCCCACACAAGAAAAGGTATCCAGCAACGATGCTGTTTCTTTCGGATCAATATCATAGTCCTCGTGATTTCTTTTGCAATCGGTGCTGCCATCACATTGTTACTGTAATTATTTGCCGTCGCAATATCCATAAGTAAAGTCAAATCCCAATTCCGAAACACCTCCGGTATGTCCTTTCGAACACCTTTGCGAATCGCATGTAGCAACCACAAAAGCCTCCGTTTGCTTTAATCAAAGCACCGATTGATGCAACTAAAATTGTCACAAACTATCGTCTCAAACATACCGTTTGTTCCCGTTCCCATTGACGAAAATGCTGTTGCTACTGTAAGTGAACCGGTTCCCAATCCGACAATCAAAAACAACACAATTCCCACACAAAGAACTCCAAACACATTCAAACCGGCAATCGCTGCTCCCAAAACAATAAAATAAGGAAGAACCTGCCAAGTGTTGTACTCCAAAAATTTCCCTATTGATGCTATCTAGTGTTCATGAGAAAGCAATTAAAATTGCCAATGTCGCAAAAAGCCGGCAACGCAATCTTGAAGTTCATCCTAAATTTGTTCTTTCATCTCAACACCCTGTGTCTTTGTTGCAGCACCGTTGTATCAGAAACAAAAGACAGGTTGTCTCCAAACATCGCACCTCCGACAATGGTTCCGACACATCGAATTCCTGCAAAACCGGAACCTGTTGCAACATTGACAGCAATGGGTACCAACACTGTGATTGTTCCTAAGACTTGTTCCTATTGCTATCGAACTATCAAGTAATCAAAAATAGTCCGAAGTACAACAGTCGGCAAAATACTGAGCAACAAGTTTGCTGTGCTCGGCACCGCCCGCTCCTTTTTGCACTCCGCTAAAAGCACCTGCAACAAGGAAAAATAAAAAGGCATAATTGTATTTTCATCACCGATTCCTTTGCACAAATTTTAATCATCAAAAGAAACTGTCTGTTTTGTAACAACGCAACAATCAGAGCAATCACAGATGCGACCACTACCGACATAATATAAAAATCCCATTTCTCCATCTCACCGGACGGACATACTCAAAATATACACCATTTCCCAAGCATATCACAAGAAATACCACAATCGGCAACAGCGCAGCACTGTTCTCCTTTTTCCATGCAATCCCCCACCTGTTCTATTTTTGAAACTAATTTACTAAATTGAATGCAAACCACGATAACACTTCCTTGTTCTTCTTATCCTGTGACAAAAAGAACCCCCTATCGAATTATCTTTAGATTTTCACAGTTGTTCTTTAGTATATCATGTTCTCCCAAATAACAGCTATATTCTATGCGATATTAGCATTTTTTCAACCAACAAACTATTCTTTTCTAAAAAGGATTCAACACGAGTAAAAGTATGGATTCACATGCAAAAAATCACATCTTATAAAAACTATCTGTCCTTCATCGAAAAACAATGACCAAATCATTTTTCGTTGCCCACCTTATCATATCCTGACAGCAATACCAGCGCAACAACTATTGCAATTGTTCTTCTGTCACTGTTCGATGAAAACAACAACTCAACAACAGTCCCACACCTGCTCCTGAAAAAGAATCTGCAACACTGACTCTCTCTCTTTATGCATCATTCTAATCGAACAATACAAATTATCGTCCGCCTTTTCCTTAAACTCAGATTGCTCCAACTTTTTAGTACTAGAAAAACTCATTTATCGTAATTTTCAAAGTTTTGACATAAAAAGCGGAATGATAGAAAATATCAGGCATATAGTTGCCATTCTCCCATCTCGAAACCGTTTTGTTTGTGACACCAAGTAGCTCTCCCACCCAATTGAGTAAGATTTTTCTTTTCGCAGTTCAGAAATAAAAATTCTATTTGCTTTTTGTTCATAATATCCCTCCTTTTAAGAAGATTATATATAAAACTATCTTATTTTTGTTCCTCACAAAAAGCGAATTCTTCTTACTTCAATATTTTTCTAATATTTTTCCACAATGCTCTGTATCAATCATCAAAACAAAGTTGAAAGATATTCTGTCAAGTTAACATTTATGGAAATTTTCATATAGTTGTCTCTTTTTATCTCAAAAGGTTTTCTTCTGCTATCTTTCGTAACTGTATGATAAACTTTGTAAGAAAGTAGTATAGATTGAAATGATACCGATTGAAAGGATGATTTTATGAAACTACGCTCTACTTTTTGCAGTGATTGATAGGAAATATACAGAAAAATATCCGTTTGATCCAACATCAGATTGGCAAAGCGATACCGGCCTAATCCTTGTTCTTAGGACAACGCCTACGGGTTGGGAGCAACAGAATTGGCTCGGGTTGGAATGCAAGAGGGAGTTTCCTGTTGCGTTGTTGCCAATTTTATATGAAGCACTTGAACTGAGAAAACTTGATTCCGATATTCGAATTATCGTTCTCGGATATATCAACGAAGATGCCCGAACAATTGCATTGCAATATGACATATGATGTGGTGGTTTTGGACAGTTGAGCTATGCCTCTCTACCAACAATTAGCTTTTGCTTCAGGTAAACAAGCTCGCATTCATATCAAGGTAGATACCGGATTGAGCCGTCTCGGCTTTCTTCCTAATGAGGAATCATTAGCTGTTTTGGAAGAGATTTCCAAGATGGAACATCTTACTATTGTGTCTACTTTTTCTCACTTTGCCTGTACGGAAACGGACGATGATGATTTTTCAAGAGGACAGCTTTCAACCTTCCTGACATTTGTAGATAGTATGAAAAAGAGGATTCAGCCCCGATTCATTCATATGGCGGACAGTGCCGAATTGTAAAATTTCCGGAATCTCACCTTGATTTTTGTTCGTTGTGGGAGCACTGCATATGGGCCCATGACAGGAACGGATGTTGTAAAATCGTCTCGAACAGTATCCTACGGAAGAAATCATTTCTCTTATAGCCGTTGCCCAGTGCAGGATTTTTGTCAAAGGAACAAGTATCGGATATGACGGCACCTATTTTGCCGACCATGATATCAGAGTAGTAACGGTACCAATGGGCTATGGTGACGGATTGTCCAGAGAGTTGTCAAACCTATGCAAGTTATCATCAACGGAGCAACGAGCGTCGGTGCATTTTGTATGGATGTGCAATGTTTTGATGCCACAGTGAATTGACTGCAAAAGAAGGATACGAACCATCTTGGGACAAGATCGAAATGAGAAAGTAAGTCTTCATGATTGGACAAAACGTATGTACCTCTTCTTCCACCTTACAATCTATGCTACGAAACAAAATTCGAAAGAATATATAAAAGGAGCCTAGGCTCCCCTTTTATGACATCCTTCTATTTTTCAGTGTTTTCATCAATCTGAATGAATTTGATCATTTGAGTTAAATGGGACAATGTTTTGCCCACTGCCATCAACGCTCCCAATCTTTCTCTCAACTTTTATCGTTTCAGAACTTTGTTTCGTTACCAATCCTAAGACTTACACAGAGTTTTCAAAACAAACGGAACATTCTTCTGTTTTGCAGAGGCATGAAACTGTTTTTCCAATTGGTTTTTCAGAAAAGGATTCTAAACGGATTGCTTAAACTCTCTCTGACAACATAATCAGGCTAAAACTTACTCACCGGCTATCTACTGTCCCATAGTTCCCTTTCTATTTCAGCATTTTAATCCCGTTTCATGCTTCACAAAATCATCCTGCCAGACCAGATTCGACAGTGTTGATACGGTCTCAGTCTCCCATAACTGACGAGCATCTGAATTCATGATAATAGAGATGACAACCAAAAAGAATAGAAAACTCCGCAATCAACAAAGGCCATCTACCCTCTGACGAATCCTCAAAATTACCGAATATCGCAATCAATATTTCCTGAACTCTATCAGTGCACTGACAGCAATCAGTTCTGGCATATGAATGTACACTCCCTATTGTTTCTTTTTGTTCTGCATAACCGCAATATAATGGAAGTATTCCGTCTTTTCCTTTTTGCTGATAGCTGGTAAACCATACCGGAGATAAGCTGCTTCATTGTTGTCCCTCTACCTCAAGCTTCTTCATCCCAGGAACTCTCTATCATACTCTTCTGATGGTCGAATTTGCTACTGAACTTTGCAACATCCGTGTTTGCGCCATTACAGTATGTTCCAATTGATCGACATTGACATCTCGGACGTTCCGAGGTATAACCTTTCAAACACTTGCATTCCATTCTCACACAATTCTCTCGCATCAAACGGCATAATCGAGTTGATAATATTGGTTGTCTTCTTTTTATATTCAACTTATCTGCACTTTGATTCTATCGAAAGTTCCTTTGATTTCAATATCAAATTTTCTACAACATGATACAAGTCAGCATCATATCTATATTCCTTCATCGTCGGAACCGCCGACTTCGTACTATGCGAACCAACTCTCTCCTTCTCCTCAAAGTAAGCATGTCCGTTCACATTCACCAACATATATGGCAACATACTCCCATGATGCTTTCCGTTTAAATTCTTTTTGAAAGTAGGAGTGCAAGAACTTTCTTTTTGAAACAAATTTTTCAATTTCTTTCTTGTTTCCTCTTTTTGATAGAGAAAGGCAACACTACATCCGGAATACTACCGTCTCGGAATTTGAGTATCTGATAGAAAGTGTATTTCGCACCAGTGACATCTCGCCTGTGTGATCTCACTTGTATCTATTACAACCTCAGCACCACAACTTTCACATTTCAGAGTCAACATATCACTCATGTATCTGCTACAATGTTTTGAGTCCCCGAACTTACTTACCTTCCCTTTAATGTCAGACATCCTCATGCATTCCGGTAAAGTGCTTGGGGCTCAAATTCATGTCTACAAAATTACATCTCAATTTACCGGTATTTTGCTGAGAGAAATATCCGTTGCTCCACAAAGCGGACATTTGTCCTGTCCGTTCTTTGCATCTTCATCTGTTCTGATAATAACGATGTTATCTGCCGATCTCTATTTTCCGGTTGCTCATCCTCAATATATCTTTTCATCTGTCATATCTATACCACCCTTGAAAATTACATAAAATAGTGTTGTTCCTAAAACACTTCTTTAAAATCCATGAATTGCATTTTACTTTCATCACTTCTTCGTAATGACACCCCGCATCCAACAATTTTTCATCTCAATCAGTTTTGCTGTGATTCATGTGTTGTTGCGGCTGTTGTGGTTGTTGTGGTTGTCCGCCATACATCTGCTGTTGCGGCTATGTTGCGTTGTCCAAAATTAGGTTGATAAGAATTTGTGTATTCTGGCTGTTGCATACCGCCCATCACATTTCCGGCAGCGCCATTCCCATTCCCATAAATGCCATGTGGCACTGCTGCCATTTTCTCACTCGGGCAGCCTGCTCTTGCAACAGATTGTTGCATAAAGGAATTTCCACGAGCTCCGGACAATGCATCCGCTCGTTTCACATCCTTCATCATTTCTTTTGTATCATCATCGTATTCAATTGCCATAATGGCAGTTTTCACAATTTCAAGACCTCTGTCTTGTCTCCATTGATCATATCATCCACAGCTTTAGAAAGCGCCTGTGCAAAACCGATTTTGATCTCCTTGAATTCTACTCATACGATTTCCTTTGACGGATCATTTGTGTGAGTTAGAGAACGCTGGAGGCAACGAACCGATCTACCTCATTAAAACAACGTGCTCCCGCATCATTGTCCATATCAGCAAAATCAAATACAGGTGCATCTGCAACCAAATATTGTTATGGTACAAAGTTTTTAACAAAAAGAAGCGGATCTACAATTCTCAAGGTATAAGTTCCTCTTGTCACAGCACCTACTTGTGTTCCGAAGAATGCATCATCCCATAAATTTTCGGATTGTGTTCCGAGCTGATTGCTTGGAATTTCTTTCAGATTCACATAGAATGCCAACTGTTGCGAACCTGCTATTCCGCCAAACTTTACTTTTTCCCAAGTGGAATGCAACAAGCTTTCCATCATCGAATCTCCGGCAAAAATAGATTTAGAGTTAATATCATCCGCTCTAAACTCAAATCCCCCTGCCTCTGCACTAATTCCTGTAATTGCAACCGTCTTGCATTGTAATCAACGCCTCCCTTCCGGAACAACAATTTTACTCCGTTTGTGATAATATTTTTATTCCCTTTTGTGTTTTCCCCTCTGCCATGGTTCGTTCCTTGTGGCACAGTAGGAAAAATTCCTGCTGTTGCAGGCACTCCGGGTTGCGAACATAAAAATTTTTCCATTGATCGGCAAAGGTTCCCTCCCATTGTTCCTGTAAATGCTTTTTATAAATCCCATAACAAACTCTTCTGAATTACCATTCCAGCAAAGATAAGTATTAACACTATCCAGAATCGTCTTTCCTACATCATCATATGTATCATTTACGAAGAATGATAACTACACAAAAATTTTGGTCGTATTGAACAAAAACATCTGCTATAGCTATTTTCAATAACACGGCGCTCCTACTTTATATATATAATATTTTTATCGTTTGTCATATATAATTTACAGTAAAATATATTTCCGTTGTCTTCTCAATCACAGATTAGTAGAAGATATTGAAACAAAAATCACTTGAAACCGACTTTCGAAAAGTTAGACCAAAGTTCTAACCGTTCAAGGTCGGTTTTCAAAATGGCAAAGTACATCTTCAAATCTAAAGAGGCAAATCAAAACTATTAAATTCCAAAACGAGAGACAAGATGCTGATAACAAAAATGAAACTTGTTGAAACAACGGTAATATGTAAAATGAGTAAAATCAACAAAAATTTTAAAACAGTCTTTGTTATCATATTTCTATTAACAGTAGACCATTAATAAAAGTGCATAAAACTATAAAATCAGTCCGATAAAAGTTTTTGAATACAGAACAACCTCAAAGATATTGAGAAAATTTTGAGATGATTACACTCAGATAACACATCTTCCTCAACATCCTGATTTTCAAAAATTGTTGGAATTTCCTTGATAAAAGCTACGAAACGGGCTGTGAACCACAAGAAACAGAAGAAATTTAATCTCGCCTCTTTTATCATCTTTGAAAATCCAAACGATACTTTCATATGGTGTTACTTCCAAAGTAAACAACCAAGACAAACATTCTTCGAACGAAAACTCTTCCATGTTCAGTATACCACAATCCTATCACAGAATACATCACACCCACTAAAGGAAAGAGGAAAAAGCGAATATCCTACCAAGAAATTCCCAAAATATCCTCCGACTACAAAAACAATCATAGATAGAAGATAGAATCTCACTTTCCAAATTTCTTTTGTATTTCCTCTCAAATAAGAACCCAATGCAAATCCGGCATCTGTTAAAGCTCCTGTCATATGAGTTGTACGAACCACAGCTCTTTTGTAGTTACGAACATTGCATTTTTGCATTCTCAACCAAAACGGAACAACGCAATAGCCCACTCTTGAAATCTAAGCACTCCATCATACAAAGGCAATTCCTCCACCAATCAAAAATCTTGTCATAAGCCTTTCCTCTGTTGTCTTATGAGCTAAAACAACTCCCGAAGGACAGAACCCAAAAGAAACTCAATATAACTACAATGAATTGAAACGGAATTTGCTTCTCATAACTATAAATTACAATGTGAGAAAAATTTCGCATGATGACTGACCGTTGAACCAAGTTGCTTGATTCCGTACACATTGACTGCTCCTCGCCAACAAAAATCAAACAATATGTCCAAACTACAAACGCATATGAATATTTTGTTAAGTCCTGTTCTTTTTATTTTCTTCCATATCAATTTCTCCGATTTCTCAATTGTAAAACACATACCTACTATTATATCATTTTTATTGATTTAACAGTATAAAAACTCAATTATTTCATAAAGTTTCAAACAGATTCTGTCACGAACACAAAGCTTCTGTCAAAAAAGTGCTTTTGAGATAGTTGAGTCTATTTTGGAATCTATATAAAAAAGTCTGTAAAACATACATAACTCAGCATAATACTAATCCAATTAAATAATAATAGACATCTGCTTTTTATGATAGATGTGTCTACTCTTATTCCAATCTGCATGATGTCAATATTTTAGAATAGTGTTTTATAAATTCTTCTTATTGGGAAAGTCGATACTGCCCCGCTTCAAATTTTTCTTGAAAAGGGCAGTTTTTCTGTTTTTATCATTTTTGAGAATATAGATTGTACCTTTGTGTTTCATCAGCTTTTACAGAACAGTAATCTTTGATATCCATAACAAAAATTCACAGAGCTGATGTTTTCTTCTTCTCATTATGCTGAATGATGCTAAACTCTGCTTTCAAAGTTATACTCTCAACAAACAGAGATGTTGCTTCTCCGTTCAAAGTTTCTTCTTTTCATTCCTTCTTTTGCTTCACATACCAATTCATCCGCTAATGTTTTCAGATTTGATAAACTCTGCATGGTTTTTGATTGCCTTGGTCAAAGTTTCTGTCGCAGTATAGAAGATACTGGATATGATCCATCATTTTCATAATCGTTTGTTTTTCTCATTTGTTGGATACGAGAGATAAACTCACGCACAAAACCTTCTTCAATCAACTCATCTGTCAATTGAGTATCTAAGATAATGCAATAGGCCTGCATGGGATCTCTACGATCGAATCCTTCTTTGGAATCAATTGTAATCAACACATGCTCTTCGGACAAAGTGAACGGTCTCTCCGTCCAAGTTCATTGTTACTTCTTTTTCCTATGAAGTGATTCTACCCATTTTTTGCATCAAGTTGTGCCAATTCTTTTTGAAGAACATCTCATCTTTTGGCACCAAGCAAACGTCCTAATACAGGGAAGGTTCGGTTTCAAACTGGTAGCTGATATATTGTTGAAGGTCTGATGAGAATACAACTTCTTCACATTCTAGTTCTCTCTTTCATCAAAGGAACCAAATCTCCCATGATTTCTTCATAAGATGCATCTACCAACACCTTTTTGGATTGGTTGACGAACTTTTAATTTTTACTTTTTCTACGAGATGCTCTTCCAAGTGTTACCAAATTCTTCACTAAATCCATTTTTCTTCCTAATGCTGTATCTAACATTGTTTCATCACATACATGGATAAGTGGACAAGGAACAGATAACTTGCCCTGTCAAGTTGCGATACATTTCTTCTGACAAGTAAGGTCAAACGGCGCTATCATTTTGTAGACAATTCTCACTAAAATTTCATAAGTGGTGGCTGTATACGGATATCCTCTGTCAATCCTGTCTCCCAGAATCTTCTTCTTTGAACGACTGATATACCAGTTGACAAATCTTCGTTGACAAAAATCTTGAATATTTCTTACGACTTTTGTTACTTCAAACACTGCCAAGTCTTGTTCTACCTCTTGTTTCAAACGATTGAATTTAGATAAAACTCAACGATCCAATTCCGCTCTGTCTTTGGTTCTCATAGAATTCTCGGATTGATGTCTATCATTCAGGCATACAAAGAAGTTGTACACATTCTTAATTGTTCCGAAGAACTTTCACTTTGCACTTCTTTTTAATCTCTACATCAAATCTTGTCCGGAACCACGGCGGAGAAACATATACAAATACCAACGCAATACATCCGCACCGTAGCTGGTCGAACAATGCGAACGGATCAACGGTATTTCCTTTGACTTACTCATACCGTCTTTGTCCAAAAATCAGTCATTTACCAACACATTCTTGTATGGTGTCTTCCTGTCATAAAGGTGGAAATTGCAAGCAATGAATAGAACCATCCTCTTGTTTGGTCAATTCCCTCACAAATAAAGTCGGCAGGGAACAATCCGTCAAAATCATCTTTTGTGTTCGAACGGATAGTGATGTTGAGCAAACGGTATCGCTCCTGAATCAAACCATACATCGACAACATCTTTTTACCCTCGTCATCTGTTTCCTCTTACAATGTTCACACTCAATGTGTACATCATCTACATACGGACGGTGCAATTCAATCGTTTCATCGATTGTTTCAATTGCTTTTTCTTTCAACTCTTTACGAGAACCGATTGTCGTTTCATGTCCGCATTCACATCTCCAAATATGAGGAGTTCCCAATATCTTGAACGGAAATTGCCCAATCATTTAGTGGCTTTTCAAAGCCAGTTTCCGAACTCGTTTTTCCTACATAATCGGGGAACCAGTTTTACTTCATTGTTATTTTCAATCAATTTATCCTTAATTTAGTCACTTCGATATAGTAACTCGGTTTTGCATAGTAAAGAAGCTGGTGTAGCACATCTCCAACAGTGTGATAGTTATGCTCTACTTTTTCTTTTTGTAGATTTTGTTTTTCTGAAGCCAAATACTTGATGATTTCAACATCAAGTCCTTCTCTCCATAACATATCTTCCGTCCTAAGTGTCCTACATATTTACCTTCATCATTCACAGGTTTAAGAACAGGAAGGTTGTATGCAGACTACTAGTCATCTTCCCAAATGCGGGTGCGGTATGAACAATTCCTGCACCGTCTTCTGTGGTAACGAAATCTCCTACAAGCACAAAGAACGCTTTTGTCGGGTTTCACAAACGGCATCAACTGTCTCGTATTCCATATATTCCACCTCGTTCCCAACACTCTCTTCCAAAACTGAAATCTTCTCCCAATACCTTCTGGTGCAAGAGTTTTGGATAGATAGTAGACTTCTTCGCCTTGTTTTGCTTTCGATAAGTTTCTGTCGGAGATACGGTCAATGCAACGTTGGATGCCAATGTCCAAGGTGTCGTTGTCCAAGCAAGGAAGTATTCATTGTCTTTTCCCACCAATTTGAATTTTGCAATCAAGGTATTTGATTTAAGTTCCTTATATCCTTGTGCAACCTCATGAGATGCAAGGCCTGTTCCGCAACGAGGACAGTACGGAAGAATTTTGTGTCCTTCATAAATATATCCTTCCTTATACATCTTATCCAAAATATGCCAAAACGGATCTAATATACTCATCATTCAATGTGATATACGGATCATCCAAGTCAATCAGATATGCCATTCTCTCCGTCATACTCTCTCCAAAGACCTTCATACTCAAATACAGACTCTCTACATTGTTTGTTGAATGCTTCGATTCCATAAGACTCAATCTCTGTTTTGTCGTTCAAGCCAAGTCTTTTTTCTACTTCGATTTCTACCGGCAAACCATGTGTATCCCAACCTGCCTTTCTCTTCACCTGATAGCCTTGCATGGTTTTGTATCGACATACATAATCTTTCAATGTTCTTGCACTAACGTGGTGAACTCCGGCTTTTCCGTTTGCTGTCGGAGGTCCTTCAAAAACACAAACTGCTTTCCGTCTTCTCTTTGCTGACACACATTGATGCAATAAATCAATTTCTTTCCAATAAGCACTGATTGCTTTTTCGTTTTCTGCAATACTTCCTGTTTTCAAATGTTCAAATTTGCTCAAAAATGACACTTCCTTTCGTAATTTTTATACTTACAACGCATCCTGTAAGGAATCTTATCTGTTTTTATCCGATAAAAATCCCTACACAGCTTGCAGGGACGAATATTCCGTGGTACTCACCCTTATTGCAGTTATCTTCGACAAAACTTGATACAAAAAGTTTCGGATAACTGCCACTTTACAACCGATAACGAGTGTCAACCGAAAAAGCTTACCGATTCTGTTCAGCTTCTTAGCTCCGAGGGGATACATTTACAAGAAAGAGTTGTTTTTTTTCACCGACCAAAAACTCTCTGTTTCTCCTTTTGCCTTGCAAAACAGTCCTCGTCATCGCTATATTTTCTATATCACTTTTCTTACTGTATCTCCTCTACCGAAAAGTTCTTTTCAAAATCCTTCCTGCAAAGAAGATTGCTCACTATTTTAATAGAAAACTGATATTTTTGCAAGATGTTTTTGATTTTATAGGAAGAATTTATCGCACAAATACAAATTTTTGACAATCTCTCAAAATTACCTGTTTCCGATAATATTCTTTTACTGTCTCATACAATATCTGTGAATACTTTTTATCTTATACTATTAGCTATTAGATTGGAATGCTTTGAACTATATGATTCTCCAAATTATTTTTCAGCAATTGTACATTCTCCATACCAAGCATTTTAAACGGAGAATAGTATTAAAACAACTATAACATGTCTTCCTATATTTCTTTATTTAAAGAAAGAGTGCCATTGATTACAATGACACCCTTTCATCTTTACTTTGATTCATTTTTCTTTTCTGTCGGAACTTTATTGTAAACTCATTTGGAAAACAACTCTGTTCTGTAGACTTTCTTATCTCACTTCTACTTCTTTGATGATGTAACTTGTTTTATTTTTGTTGTCCCATTCTCACATCTTGTCCGGCTCTCATTCGAGTGCTTCGGCTATATTGCTGATGGTCAAATAAGTTCTTCCGTTTTTAATATCGGTGTTACATCACTGTGTATTCTTGATTTCCTACAATGATTTTGTTTGTTTTTAATTGGTATCATCACTGTATTTTCTCTGTCTTTCAATACCACTGTTTGTGTTTGCTTGTTCCATCTCTACTTGCATTCCCAAACTTTCTGCAGCATATCTTAGCAGGTATCATGACTCTTCCTGAGTTTAGGAACTGTTTCTGCATCAATTGTTGTTTGTTGCTTCTCCGTCTGTGATTACGGTCATAATATTACTTCCAATTGTGAAGACCGTTGTTTGTTGTTTTTTAATAATGTTGTTTTCTATCGGTTTATTATTGTTTGTCGGAGGTATTGTTGGAGGTGTTGTCGGCTTGCTTGGTTGTTCTTGTTTTATTTGTTTGAATGTTGCTTCAACCGCAACATCTCGTGCAGGCATTGTGAATTTGTATCTGTTTTCTCTGTTTGTTTCTTTTGATTGTGATATCTCTTCCTCTTTTGTCTGTAACGGTTATCTCGTCCAGTTTATATCCTTTGTCGGGATCTACGGTCACAGATACCTCTGTTCCTTCTCTTGCCTTGCTTCTCGCTTCTACAGTTCCATGTCTGTCTGTCTTTGTGGTAATGTTATAGTATTCGGTGTCGTGAACTTCCTCCGCTACTTTTTCTTTTTGAAATATGCTTTAATCTCCACATCTCTGTTCGGCATTGTAATGTCGTTGTCGAGAATCTTCATCACGAAGTCTAATCTCCGCTTAGCACTCTCCATTCATCAAATTTGTATCCTCTGTCCGGCATTGCGGTAATTGTTACTTTTTGCCTTGTTCTGCTTCTGTTACCTGTACTCCACCCACCATTGATTTTGCTGTTCCGTTTCCGTCATCTGTTAGTTTGATTTTATATTTTGTTGGCTGTGGTTGATTCTCGTTCGAAGTTTGCTGTTACTTTCTACATCAGCTACTACTTTTTGCCTTGCGGAATTCCTGTCCAATTATTAAATTTATATCCCGGTTCCGCTGTTGCAATCACTTCTTTTCCATTAATTGTTAACTTGTTTCCGTTTTCAACAATAACTGTATCTTTTTGCAACATGTTCTACTTTTATCAGAGCAACCTACCCATTGTTGTATTGTTTGATTTTACAGTTACAGTATACTCTTGCGGCTGTGGTTGGGTGGTTGACTCTCTCGTCTCGAAGTTTGCTGTTATTTCTACATCAGCTACTACTGCCTTGCAGAATTCCTGTCCAATTATTAAATTTATATCCGGTTCCGCTGTTGCAATCACTTCTTTCCATTAATTGTTAACTTGTTTCGTTTTCAACAATAACTGTATCTTTTTGCAACATGTTCTACTTTATCAGAGCAACCTTACCCATTGTTGTATTGTTTGATTTTACGGTTACAGTATACTCTTGCGGCTGTGGTTGTGGTGGTTGACTCTTCGTTCGAAGTTTGCTGTTATTTCTACATCAGCTACTCTTTTTGCCTTTGCGGAATTCCTGTCCAATTATTAAATCGATATCCCGGTTCCGCTGTTACACTCACTTCTTTCATTAATTGTTAACTTGTCTCGTTTTCAACAATAACTGCATCTTTTGCAACATGTTCTACATTTTATCAGAGCCAACTCACCCATTGCTGTATTGTTTGATTTACGGTTACAGTATACTCTGCGGCTGTGGTTGTGGTGGCTGATCTCTAGCAGATTGCTTTACTTTCCACATCTTCGTCCAGGCATTATAAATGTCGTTGTTGTAGAATCTTGCATTATCCGGTTCAACTTTACACCTGTTTTTGGTTGTTACTATGCCATTCAACAAATTTATGTCCACTATGAGGTGTAGCTTTTGAATGTTATCTTAGTCCTGCTATTTTCTCTATGTCTCTACTACTCCGTCCACTGTTGCTTTTTGCTATTCCGTGTTTTTATCATACTCTACATCTATCTTATACAACTTCCGAAGGTTGCTTTTATACATCCTCTGCCGGCATTTTAAATTTTCGCATCCTCATCTGTTTTATCAAAACGAACTTGATTGTCACTACTAGATTCCTACTACTTGCTATTCTTTAAATTTGAACTTTATTTGCCTCAGCATTTATCGATATCATCACCGTGTTTTGCTTTTGTCGGATTTGCCATTGACTTCGTTTCGTCATTCTCCATTGTAACAGTATATTCTGTTGGTTGTGGCGAGTTGTTGTGCAGGTATTTAACTTCTATTTTCTTTGCACTGTGTAGTCCCATGTTTCCGTTCAACTGTTCATTGATAAGATACAGTTTATCCGTTGTTTTATCAAAATCTGCAGGCAGGTGAACAGTTGCCGTTCCAGTATCTATCTGCCTGATTTTTCAAAATATTTTATATTTCCATAGTGTAATAGTTCCATTTCTTTTTCTACTACTGCAGAGATATATTCATTTTGTTCCGGTTGTAGTATCTTTATATGGAATAGTCAGAATATTCCCTGTTATGGTTACTCCCCGTTATCAGTGTCTCAATTGAAATGTTCTGTTACGATCTATCAAGGTCAGTTTCCATTCTGTTGTATCGGTATCTTCCACAGCCTTGAGTGCATCTCCAGCTGCGTTACTTTTGCTTTTCCATCAACAGCGGGTGAGTAAATAATACTTTGGTTGTATCTAAGTTAAATGCAGGACGAGTCGCTAATTCATTCTTTTTTACATCTGCTTTGTTGATATCACCACTCTCTTCAACTATCCAAACCAGTCGAATTTCAATTCCCCTATTAGGAGAACGTAGCCACCATTTTTCAGAATTTTTTCCGTCAGTTGCTATTCTCTCATTATTTGTTTGAAAATATGTTTCAGCTTCTCCAACTGATAGGAAGTACTTTATCTCCATTTGAGAGCATACTCTTTTTAGGATGAAAAGGTACATGAGGCGCTATGTTCTCGGGATTACTTTCAGTTGTCAGTTTAATTGCAGCCAATTCTTGATCGCTCAGAGATTTTAGAGAGTTATCTCCGTTTTCTCCGCTAAAGTCTTTGCACCATTTCTGTGCATCGCTTCCCTGCCATTTTCTGCTTGGAGCCACGCGGTTGTGGAAGGGTGTTTTTCCAATCAACTTTTCACTTAACAGGAAGAGTCCATCTTCTCCTATATTCGTGTTGGTATCCAATACTCTCATTGAGTTTCACTACCCGCATCAGTTAAATCTTTTTCCTCGTATTCCAAAACCAAATAGAATCATGAAATGTTTTCGTTCCGTTCATAACGGTCTTTTTGGTACTCTCTGCAAAAATTGTTGATGAATGCAGAGGAATTACACTAAGCAACATCAAGATACTGAGTATCATACTTGATATGCTCTTTTTGCTCGCTTTGATTGCGATATGTTTCTGTTTTGACATAGTACATCTCCTTCGTTTTTGCATTTTGAGATTTTTCGCCTTATTCTATGTTTTGCCACAATCTTGTTGTTTTTATTTGAGCTGAGTTCTCTTTGTTAATGATTTTTGAGGGAATCGGCAACTCTGTCTTGTTCCGCTCTCCTCTTTGTTATATCTGAATGCAATTTGCACTGATATCGAACCTATCTTTATATATCTTTTGTATTGTATCGCTTTGTTCCAAAACTTGTTACTGCGATACACCTCGTTTAACTTTTACAGTATATCATATTTTTATTCTTAAAATAATAAAAATAAATTTTTAATTATTTTTACATTTCTTCCAATTTATTCTGTTTTATGCAAAATGAACGTTGATTCTATTCTGTCCTTTTCGTCTGCTTATTATTGGTATCGTATTCTAAAAGGTAGATTTTTGCTATAATTTGAATCAGTGAGTGGTATGAGCAGAATAGCGGAGTGAGGTTTTAAAACTATGAATCACAACTTGAAATTATGATAGTCGGTAAGTGAAACTACCGATAAATATACCAAAAACGGATTGCTCTCTAAAAAGTTCTGATTACAATCCGTTTTGTATAGATATGAAATTTTTGTATGCGATTGAAAATATGGTTGAATCATCTGGGATATTGTCTTTATTCTTTTCTCTTATTTTGATGACATCATCAAGGTGTTTTATACTTTCTGTTGTTTCTTCTGCTGTAATTTCTGCATCTGTATCTCTTTTGTATATTTTCAGTGCTGTCTTGATATGGTACCAATCTTACAGTATCAATTATGTGACGCTCATCTTCCGACAATCTCAAGTTTTTACCAAATGATCGCACCGATGAACCGATTTCCCTTATCCTTACATCAATTCACAAATTTGGTTCGCAAACTCTACCGGATCTTCGATTGGCAATCCTTCTATCAATCTTGCTTGTTGATATAGCAGGTTGGTATATCGGTTCAGTTTTTTCTTCGTCATTGATGTGACTCATCAATTTTTCTCAAAAATCGGATGATTTTTATTGATTTCAATATTTTTCTGCTTTCAATCCTCCGTTTCCCGGCATTGCGCTCAATACTTTTTCCATTTCGATAGAAATTTCTCCGTCGCTTACAAAACAAACGGCATGCTGTTTCAATCGGGAAGAAGTTTTTACTTCTTTTACTTTGTCACCCATCGGATTGCATTTTTGGAACAGTGTTTTTCTTCTTCCGTTGCAACGGAGTTCTTCTTTGTTTTCTTCTTCCAGTCCCAAATCTCCGGCAGAAACATTCTTAAACTCTTTTTCTTGATATTGTTGCAACATTTTCAGTGCAAATTCGTCTCATCTTCTGTCAAATACAGGATTTCGTATCCTTTGTCCAACACCATTTCTGTCTGTGGTAATTTTTGATTCGTTCGATAAGCCCGCCCACCGCATAGAAGATATTTTGTTCTTCTTTCACTACGACTGATATACTCTTCTAATGTGACGAACTTATCTTCCAAGGAGGAGTAGAACAATAACTTCCTGTAAAGGTGTCTTTATTTGCTCCAAAGTCGCTGTATACACCGAATTTCAACTGTCTTCCGAATTCTTTGAAGAATGTTTCGTAGCGTTCTCTATCATTTTTCAGTAGTTGTTCCAACTCTGATTTGATTTTGTTTTTGATATTTTTTGCAATCATTTTCAGTTGCTTGTCCTGTTGCAACATTTCTCTTTGGATATTCAGGACAGGTCTTCTGAATCTACCATTCCTTTTACAAAACTGAAGTAGTCAGGCAAGAGGTCTGCACATTTTTCCATAATCAACACGCCGTTGGAATACAGTTCCAAACCTTTTTCATAGTCCGGTGTATAGTAGTTGAACGGTATTTGTGTCGGAATGTATAGGATGGAGTCATATCGTACCATTCCGTCTACTTTCAAGTGAAGATGACTCATCGGCTTATCAAAACCGTAGTGTTTTTCGTGGTAAAAAGTTTCGTAATCTTCGTCTGTCAATTCACTTTTGTTTTTTCTCCAAATAGGAATCATGCTGTTGATGACTTCTACTTCTGTATAGTCTTCATACTCGTTTTCGGTTCCTTCTTTCAATCTGCTTTTCTTCACTTCCATCTTGATTGGATATCGAATAAAATCGGAGTGTTTTTTAATCAAACTTCTAAGATGGTATTCATCCAAAAACTCATCGTAGTTTTCGTCTTCTGTATTTTTGCTTTAATTGAATGATAATTTCTGTTCCGACTTCATCTTTACTTGCCTCTTCAATGGTATATCCGTCTATCCCTGAAGAATGCCAACGATATGCTTTGTCTTCCCCTAAGCGTTTGGTCAGACGGTGCTACCATCAGCCACCATAAAAGCGGAATAAAACCCTACTCCGAACTGTCCGATGATAGAATATTCCTCTTTTTCGACCTGTTGTTTTAAAAAGCAAAGAGAACCACTTTTGCAATAACTCCCAAATTGTTTTCCAATTCTTCCTGATTCATTCGATTCCGGGTGTCTTTGATAGTAAGTTGTCTGTCTTTCAACTGGGTACAATCTCGATATAGTAATTTTCTGGAATGTCAATTTCTTCATTGGTCAATGCTTCATAATAAATCTTATCGATTGCATCACTTGCATTTGAAATCAATTCACGAATAAAAATATCTTGTGTGTATAGATAGAATGAATCATCAATTCCATCATTCGTTTGGATTCTGCCTGACTTCTTTTTCCCATTTTTCTCTCCTCTCTATTATGGTTCTTTTATGTTTTTCACGAACTTTTTACAGCTGACTTGTTAGCACTCTTTATATAGAGTGTAATTCGGTTTTATTTATAAAACATCTGATTTTTCTGTCAACAACACCATGCTCAAATATACAAATACATCCTAGCAAATGGTATTGTCCACAATATTTATCCATCTGATGAAGCCTTTTTCAGAAAACAAAAGCTCAAATTATAGGCGTTAAAATGATCTTTCTCGCTTAAAAACTCTTCTTAACTTCCAAGTGTAAAAGATTTCAGGGTTCTGTTTTTCAATTTGATATTGCAATTTAAGTACTGTAAATTATCTTAAATTTATTTTTGTTTTTCATATCATTCAAACTGATTGTAGTATAACACTCTTATATTTTTGTTTTGATGTTATGATTTCACCCAAACAATGAAATTTTCTTTTTAATTGATATTCATAGATAAAACCCTAACATTACAAATTCAAGATTACATGAGAAGGATACCGTTATGAATCAGTTGTCACAATATGACATACTCCTTCTATCATTCGATGGAATGCCAAAAATTACCGCAAGATATTATGTATTGATTCTCTTTTCGGTGTCGTATATTTCGGGTTCTCTTTGTTCTTCTGAAAAATTCTTTTGTGGGATGCGGCTTTTTAGTATCTCTCATGACGATACTGCTCATCACCTATAAACTTCTCAGAGAACTATCTCCCGATATGCAGATTAACTATTACTTCACTATGATGATGACGGCAAGTGTTTTGTGTTTCCCTTGGGAATTATATTGGTGGGGCACTCTGTTTTTGCTGTGGACTTCAAGAATCTTGACTCGCTCTTCCGGAGGGGAAAAGCTCTAACTTTGAACTTGCGATTCTGTTTTTGACCTCTTTTTACTTTTTATCCAGTTTTATCTATCCGTTGAATTTGTGTGTCGCACTGAGTTTGGAATTTTATTTTGATAAATCCCGCAAAAAAAATCTCATTCCTGCTATTCTTTCCGCTATCCTATCTTGTACCTGGTTCATCCGAATCTACGGTATTACCAAGACTGAACTTTCTCTCTTTTGGATTATGATTGTGTTGATTGTGGGAGTACTTTTTATTTTTAGAATCTCTATTCTGAAACATATCTTGTCCAAGGATGATAAGGACAAAAGAATGTTACAACCTAAGAGAATCAAAAGTGCCAATGCGAATTTGATTATTACGCTTTTATTCTTCGCTATCGGATACGGAAAAACTTCAGAAATTGGCACATCTTTTGGATCATGGTTTTATGTATTTCTCTTCCTTATTGGAAAGATATTTATAAGATTCATCGAAATGAATATAACTGATTATTATAGTAATCACTGAACAGTACCGGAACCATGAAATCATCAACAATCTCTAATAAGTTATGATAGAGTTCAAATAAAATAGGTAATCGATTTAATATAGAAAAGCAATTCTTTTGGGAGAACTGTCTCTTAAAGAATTGTAGTTTATTGATTAGTGTAATTTCAGTCTTTATTCTTCAAACACAATCATTCTATTGAAAAAGAGTTTTTGAATTCATATTGCAATTCCGTTGTTTTCTTTGGAAGACAAAGATATTTTTATATCGGATAATTGCAGAACCGGATGCATTCAAGTCTTTGACGGAAATACGACTGATATTTCCTTCTTGATAACTCGAAAAATTCTCCTCTACGATATAGATATTTTTGTCTTAGACGCCCTGATACACTGTTTTTCTGAAAATGTCGAAGGAATTTCCGAAACTTGCAATTTGCTGTTCATACAAATTACTAGGTTGGTTGTAGGTTGATTCAATGCCTGTTGAATGATATCCCACTGTCCCCGATAAACTTCGTTTGAGCCATTCATCAATAAGAAACTTGTATTACCGACTGTTTGAACTTGACCGTTTGAAAGAAACGGTATTTCACCTTGGAGGATAAAGCTGTCTTGATTTCCCCAACATAACGCTGGAATCTGTGCCAGTTCTTGTTGTAACTCTTTGCACCGATTGCCTGTGTTGCGATATCGCCTTGTTGCGAATAGGTATCTGTTACCATTGCAAAGGTCGGCGATTGCAGATTCGCTCGCTTTTGCGTGGGTCGTTCGGATTTATTCCGATAACTTCTACTGCTATACTACTGTTTGCACCACCGGATTGTGCAACGATTTTGTCCGATTCCTCCACCAGTGAATGTCATATTTCTGCCGTCATAATTTCCGCTCACACCTTGTGTGGAGACAGAGACGATGCTGATGACAGCATAGTGTCATTTTCATCAAACACCTTGATTGCAACAGGAATTTTTTCTCCCTGCACAAACAAACCGGCTAACGGAACTATTTTGATGGTCGTCGGATTTCCTTTCGGTGCGATGTTTTTAAGGACACGCCGTTGATAACGGCACGCCTCCCGAAATTTTTGTTTTCTACTTGAATCGACAATCAGTTCTGTTGAACCTCCACCGTCAAACACGATGGCATCTTTTACATTTTGAGAAAGAAGAAATTGTTGTAGTTGCGCCTCGGTCATTCCGATTGCTCCATCCATGCCTCTACCGTCAACTGTAACAAACAGTACTTTGTTATCTGAGTTACGGCAAGTGCGGAGCGTTGACTCTTTCCACTGACTTTTGCTAATCGTTGCTGACACTGTCTTTTAATCAACAGACTTTCCTCCGCCTACCGCCATCTTGGTATCCGGATATTCATCGTACTTGCTTTTTAACTCAACGCTGTCTCCTAGCGAATCTTTAGCGCAAATCGTCTGCCGGAAGCTGTATCCGAAATAATGGCATATCCGTCTGTAGGAATATAGGTTGCGGGCTGTGCTATGCGCACATCAATCACAGTACCCTGTTTGACAATTACTTCTACCAAATTCGGTCGTGTACCATTCACTCCCAACGTAGTAGGTCGATATTCCGAAGTATAAACGATGACACCTTTACCGGCTCCGTTCTGCTTATTGATAGAGTTTACAACAGCTGTCATTCCTTTGGTTGTATTGTTCGTAAGTTCCCGACTTAATGTATTGAATCGCCACTTTTTGGTTGCTGTCCACCAAAACAGTCCCGAATATATTCGGTTGATAGTGTGGTGTCGAAAGTTGTTTTCCGTCTTTCACCATTGCACCGATAGAGAACCCTGAGCTCCGTCATTGATCCGCATTCATTGCTGCCACAACATTGTTTTCCTCGCTGTACCATACTGCTCAATTTTCCTCTTTTTGCATTCTGTTTTTGTTGAATAACAAATCCAACTCTTTTATGTTGGGATTGTTCAAATCCATGTTACAATGTTGATTTTTGAACACCGAGTCATATACTATTTATCAAAGTCATTCCCTGTCCGGTGGAATCTCATAGACTTCCGGTCCATAATCGCATAGGAAGAAATTGTTTCTATCCTGTTGCAAGAATCACCACAGCACATAAACATCCCAATTTTTAATCCAATTCATACCAATTTTTTCTATCATCAAATTCTCTGCTCTTCCTATATTACAAACAGGTACCACTCCTGTTCTTTCACATCTTACGCTTTTCTAAAAACTATCCTGTCTATGATATATATCTAAATGATACTATAAATTATTTGAACGGTATTATAGTAGTTCACTTGATTTCCTAACAAAATTCAATTACAAGGTTATTACAGTTTTATAGAATTCCTTCCTATTTGTCATTTGTCAAAATATACTATGCCGTTATATGAATCGAAATATTGTCACAGGTCTGATTACAATAGGTTTTTCCTCATATCGTATGCTGATACTAAAAACTGATTCATTTGCCTTGAATTTTGCAGGAATTGTTTTATTGAACCTTATTGAAATAGCTGAAATAAAAAGGTTGAAATCATGGAACATGAACAGTTCTATACTAATAAAATATAGATATCGTGTATGAGTATGAAACATCGGATTATACAGATATTTATTATCACTTCAATCAGTGATTCATATTACAATTGTGATGAAAATATTTATCAAGTACCTTTTTATATTTATGGATGCTTTTTCTTGAAGTTTGAGTAAAGAAAAACAGTAAACCTTAGATTTACTGTTTCTCAAACTACATATATTCAATTAGACGAACTGAAAATTTTTCAGCTAATACCTTTACTTGCTAAATTAACTCATTGATTTGTTTTTCAGAAATTGTTCTATCTGTTGCATAAAATCCGATTTCTTTTCATCTATGATGATACTTACATTCGTCAGCTTATTTAGTTTCTTCTCATGCAAACCATATAAATACTGGGTTCCTAATTTTTATGGTCACTTCAGACAATGAAACGGACGATTCTTCATTTTTATTTGTTCTATATCTTCGAAAAGTTTAATTTAAATGTAATACACTCCGTCCTCTACTTCCATAAGTATAGTATTTAACAACATTGTTTTCATAAATTTCTAATTTCACTCCATTTACGAAGAGATAATATCCCATAAACCATATGAAAATTGGAGCAATAATCAGTACGATTCCTACAATCATTTTATCTGAAACATCAGTATGATAACTTAAAAGATTCTTCAATACCAACAGAACAATAAAACCTAATAAAACAAAAGACTGAAAAAGCCTATCTTATTAAATTTAGACTTATGGGGATAGGTCAAAATAAGTTTTGGTTCCTCTTGTAAACAATCAGTCCATATTTTCTCTCATCTCTTACAAATCCTTTTGCATTTTGCATGATTTTCATTTTTATTCATGATTTCATTTCGGCATATCCTTCCCTAAAAATCAAAATTTATTTCACTTTGGTATAGGATATTATTGCATATTCCATCTCTATTTACAGTCCAATTCCTAACTTTCTCATGATATCAGTTCTCTTGTTTTCTTTTACATTTATGTTCTGTTCTAATGCTTTTTGTATGTCTATCAATTCAATATGAGGCTATAAACGAACTCACGTTGGTTTGAAGTTGAATCTATTTATTTTCTTTTTCATACAATAAAACAGAACCTATCGACGACTGTCCGACTTTATTTCGACCTTTTTCTATAAATTCCGGTTTCATCTATAATCAAATACTATCCTCATACCAAAGTGTTTCATCTTCAAACCGCATTTTTCATCTACCAACCATAGTTTATCAGTCTCATCATGAATTTGTGTTTCATATCAACAGCTCCTTGATAGTGTATGACAATAACTGCACATGTCTGTACATGTGAATTCAATAAAAATCGTCATGGTTTATAAAAATACTCGCTTTGATTCCCATAATGAACGTAACCTTTTGACATTAGGTCTCTTACTTTCCTGTTATCATTTCTTCAAAAACGATTTTCATTATTCTGTCATATAGCTCCTTCCATTTTCGGATGAATTTGATTGGAAGGAATATCTCAGATAGATTTTCAACATCCAGTTCTATGGTTTCTCTTAAAATCTTCTTCTTCCAGTAAAGTCAATTCTTTCAACAGTTCAGACGTAATGGCGGTATGATTTCATCCCCATGTATGTTTCAGGGTATTTTAGTATAATATTCATTTTTGTTATCTCACAACTTCAAATTGATTTTCATTCAACAATTATCTTATTATACTCTATTTCAACTTCATTTATAGCTCTAATAGATCTCTAACTGTTACTTGTTGACCTGTGTTAGTCTCTCTGTTTCCTGCAGTCATTTCTCATACAGCTTCTGAATGTATCCAATTGTTCAACTTCTTTCAAATGTCTGCAATTTCAGAGATATAGATATCTTTCTTCTTTTAAAGTCCCTATTCCCAAGTTTTCCATGCACTATCTTCTGGCTCTAACTTTCTCCTAACTGTTATTTCAAACTGTTAGTTCCCCTCATCCAATAAAAATTTTTTCTTCTATCCATATCAGTTTTCTTGATTTTTGGAGCAATAAAAACTTATTGGAACCGATTTTGCTTATAAAGCGGACAAATAAGAGTTTTTGATATTGCATTTTCTTTCACACCGAATAAAACCGTCAAAGAAAAATCTGTTCTATTGCTAATTCTCACTTCCGCTAATTTGGAATAAATTAAAAATTCGGTCGGTATTTTTGGATATAGGATGACAAGATAACAAAAATCAATTTCTGTTTCATCCTTTTCTTTTTGTAAATTTTGTCCAATCTGTACCTCAATCACTTCTTGTCCCGTCACATGATAAATCAGTTCTTTTCTTTGGTAGTTACCTGATTTCATCACCTTTTTCCAATTTATCATATGCAAAAATGTCTGTGCTCCATTGTATCCGCCACGATGTCCTGCGATTACACTTACTGTGCTTTTTCTGTCAGTCGGTATGCTTGTTCCTTCTACCACGCCAACACCGTCTCTAATTCTTGAGAGCCTGTCCCTCGAATATCGGCAAAACAATATCCAATTTTACAATCTCAATATATCCGATTGCGTTTTCACTCTTCGGTTGTTGCACCTCTGTGGCTCAGTCTCATCAACAGGATGACTTTCCACTGAAACCTTGCCGTTTTCACAAAACTGTTCTCGCTTTCTTCAATCGTCATGTTTTCGTTCGTGAACCCTTGCGATAAAGTACTAGCCTATAAGCTAATGAGCCTATTATCAACAAAATACCCACCCACAGACAGATGTACAAATCATTCCTGCGAATTTTTTCATGAACTATCTTCCTTTTATCTCTTATTTCAAAAATATTGCTGCACCGATTGTTCCGGTCCTGTGTGTACAGTCAGCAAAGCACTCAGGAGTGAATTTCCGTTCCTGCATTCGGATATTCCTGCTGAAACAGTTCCTGCAAATATTCTGCATCTTCCATCCGTTCGCCACGTACGACAAAAATTTTGTCTACTTCCTGTACCGATTTCATCTTTGAATGTTTCCCAAAACTTTTTGATAGAACGCTTTCGTCCTCTCACTTTGCCCACAGAGGACAATGTCCCGTCTTCCGGGTTAACTCCGACAATCGGTTTAATATCAAAGCTATTTCATGATTGTTCCCTCAACTTTGAAAATTCTTCCTCCCAAAATAAGGTATTTCAAACTCTCTACTGCAAAAATACACATGTTCTCTGCAAAAAGTTGTTTGCTTAGTGAAACTGTTTGCACAAAATCACCCGTTTCTCTTGCTGTCTTTGCTATCTCCAATGCCGGATGCCCTATAATCATAGAAACACCTTTGGTCGGCAATATCTGTATCTTGAAATTATCTTCTTCGAATAGTTTTGCAAACTCTATCGCACCTGCATAAGTTCCGCTGATTCCTTCCGATAAAAACACTCCTACCACATGAGTATATCCGGCTTCTTTAATCTCTTGAACATTTTTACAAAATTTTTCTCCTAAAGGGAAGCTGTCTTGGACGAAATTCATCCAAATCTTTTTATAATTTGAGAGGATGTAATATCTATCCATCTCGAAAATTCTCTCCGTCATTATATGTGATATGCATCGGTACGACAAATATATTCTCACTTGCAAATCTTCTTGATAGATATCCGTTGTGGAATCTGTTATAATTCATATCTTATTCACTAATTTATATCCTCTCACTCAGATTGATATCTCCGTTTATATGCAAAAATCACAATCTTTATTTTTTTCTGACACTACATTCACTTTTTATAGTGTTTGAAAAGTTTTCCATTCCCATTGTATGCTGAACCTTCCCTAACAAACATACCCGGATAAGAAACCTTTTCTGATTTTTATCAGATTATCATAACATGATTTTTGTAATTTATTCAATGCAAACGACTGATTGTTCCATATCGTAGCCAAACAACATAGATTTCATCCACCGGACGACCGTAGTCCAATGCCTCCGCATACAGCTCCAGCTGTGCACGATGTTTTTCCGGGATTGCGGTATTGATCTGTCTTGAAATCAAACAGAATAAGTTTGCCCTCCATAACAGTCTATGATTCCTTCTAAGATATATCCGTCTTTTCAACATAAACGGTTTTTCTCGATATACTTTGTCTGGTGGATATCACTCTTTTTCCAAAGTCACTCTCAAAAATTTCATCAGATAGGAACTGTCTATCTGCTTTTATCTTCTAAATATAGTAACTCTTTGACTACCAGTTCATCCAATTTTTTCTTCTAATTCTTCGTGGTATAAGATTTGATTGGCAAGGATTGTAACACGAAGTGATACAAAGTTCCTTTCTGTGCCGCATTTAACGGTTTTTCTTTCTGCAAAAATTGTGGAAGTCGGTATTGTGATGTTCTTCAAAAAATTTCGCTCATCTCTCCCTCTGTATCTTGATTGACACAAACGGATACTTCCTCCCCAACATCTCGATTCCATATCGAAAGCAGGCTCTAAGTCCTCTATCGTTACAGAATTTTCGTCGTATAACTCTTCTTCCTTGTCCTTTACATACCGCGTCACACCTTTTTGTATGCTCGTTGTACCTCATCTTGATATGGATACTCATACAAAAATCTCTGCTCCAATTTCTGTTTCCACTCAATATCTTCTACACAATTTCTTGCAATTTTTCTACAAAGTCTGATAGGATACCTGTTCAATCTCCTTCAAATTTTCCTCAGTATAATAGCTGACTTGAAACTTGAGTTTCCATCAATTCTCTGTCTCTTCATTCCAAATATTTTCAATATTTTTCCTCAATGCTCTACCGTTAAAATGTCTTACCAAAATGGACAATCCAATGCAAAATAACTTCTTCCGTTGTTGTTGAGAGGTCAAATTGGAACTTTGTACTTTCTCCAAAAACTTTGGAATACTTGCAACTTCTCCTACCAAAAATCAATCGATCGATTGCTCTTGTCAGTGCAACATACAAGATACGGACTCTTCTGAAAGTTGTTCCTGTTTCTTCTTCATCTGAATCACTTTTTGCCCAAACTGTCACAATAAGTGCCTCTGTCTAAATTGACTTCTGGTCTCGATTCCTAACTCATTATGCAATAAAATAGAATCACGACTTTTCCGGAAGATAGAACTGTCGTTGCAAATCCGCCAAAAACACAACCGGAAATTCCAAACCTTTTACTTTTTGTGAATGCTCATGATTCTGACAACATTCTCGCTTTCGGAGAGTGCTGAAACTTCCAGACTGTCTCCTTTTTCCCGAAGAATACGGTCAATATAGCATAAGAATCCAAACAATCCCTCTCCTTCATGGGATTGATACTCCTCTGCTTTTTGATGAATCCGGCGATGTTTTCTGTCCGCTCTTCTCCTTTTTCCAGCAAGGCATTGTAATTCAAATATCCTGTTTCGTTTACCAAATCCCACAAAACTCCTGGACAATGGTTGAAACCGTTCTCGTTTTCTCCAATATTGTACCTTCTCAAAGAAATCCTTTACCTTTTGTTGCAATCGTTGTTTTTGATATCACGGAATCCGTATTTTCAGCCTGAAACGGAAGAGTCTTCTAAAACAGATTCCCTCAAAGCTTTTTACATATTCTTGTATAGCATCATAAAACTTCCTCTCTCCTGTGACTTCGAATCTCCGCCAACTCATCTTCTCGAAATCCTCCAAAAAGGATACCATTGCACCAAGCAAAGCTTCATCCTGCATCTCGTTGTCAATCACTCTTAAATATTCCAATAAACGGTAAATTCCATCACTCAAATCCAACGGAAGAATAGACTATCATAGCATGGAATCCTTTTCTTTCAAAATCTGTTCCAATTCTTTTGCGCTATTCTTCGGGGAACGCATCAAGACAACCATATCTCGATACTGCAACTCTTTTTGCTCACCTTTTGCATTTTGCCATGTTCTTCCTGCACTTTTGTATTTTTGTGCAATGACTTGATAAGAAATCGTAGATACTTCTTCACTTTTTCGCATGACACTAGTTCCACAGAGTCGCTTTTGCTCAGGATATTCCAAACCGTGCACCAATGCTTGCCCTTCTTGCGTATAATCAATCTCGCCGAGTTGCTCTGTCATCAATGAAAGAAAAATATCATTGCAAAAATCTAAAATTTCCTTTCGACTTCTGAAGTTCTTGGACAAATCAATTGTCACGGAAAGACCGTCTTGACTATTTTTATAATTGTCATATCGTTCGTGGAATAACTTGGGTTCTGCAAGACGAAATCCATAAATAGACTGTTTCATATCTCCCACAAAAAACAAATTGTTTTTTCTGCAAATCGCATGAATAATGGTTTCTTGCACCAAATTGCTGTCCTGATACTCATCAAAGAAAATATACTCGTACTTATGTTGCAATACTTGTCGAATAGAATCGTCTTCCAGTAACTTCAGTACCAAATGTTCCAAGTCGGAAAAGTCAAGTATCTCCTGTTCTTTTTCTTTCTTGATAACGAAGGAAAACTGTTCTACAAAACGACATAATTCCATCATAAGTGGTGCCATGTTTTTTCATCTGCTGATAATATCGTTCTTGGTTTCCTGTTCCCTACTGTTTTTCAAATTTTCTACTGCTTTTTAATATCTTGGTTTTCGAATCTCTTTGACCGTATTCAAAATCTCCTCCGGAAACGAGCCGGATTCCTTCTGTGCTTTTGTAACCGTTTTCAGTCTACCGAATGAAATAGTGCCAAGTGCTCTCACAAATGCATCAAGTCCCTCTTCCAGAGCCTTCTTCAATTGCTGAATCTGCAACTTATCATCTTCCATATTCTCAAGTAAGGAAGGTCGTGTCTTACGCTGATTCTGAAACCTTCTTCACATGATGAAAGAATCTTATCTACTTCAAATTTCAATTGACTCAAAAAGAATTGCATCACATCTGATTGCAAAAATTCTTCTTTAGAACAATCCAATTGCTCAGATTTTTGTTTCAACCATTCCAATGGATAAGGTTGTCCTTGAATAAATTGATAAATCCGATATACCAACTCTCACAAATGCCTTGTCCGATTTATTTCTGCCATAAGCATCTACCAGTTGAAAGAATGTTTCATCTCCTCTTTCGTAGCTTTCTTCCAACACTTCCTCTCAACGACTTTTGCCTTTCAGGACAGAGCATTCGCTTCTCGCTCGCGGCATAGGAAGGAGATATCTGCCGCATGAAAAATTGACGTAACACATCGATACAAAAAGAATGCAAGGTACTGATGGATGTTTCTGAAATCTTAATCATCTGTTCCTGTAGCGGTATCATGTCCTTTCTTGTTTCTAATTGTTTGGCAAATGCTTTTGAAATTTCTCTCACGCATTTCACCTGCTGCCGCATTGGTAAAGGTAACAATCAACATCCGATTGATGTCTCACTCGTTCTTCTACAATTCTAAAGGATTCGTTCCACCAAAACAGCCGTCTTTCCGGAACCCTGCCGCTGCAGAAACTAAGATATTCTTATTTTCATAAATAACGGCATTTTGTTCCTCAGTGCAAGAAAACTTCGTTCTGTTTTTCTCACTCAGCTCTCCTCCTTTTTCTGCAGATGGATGGATTTGTTCCTCTATTTCCGCCTTAATCTGTTCGTAACTCGTACTCTTTGACCACACGATAGGTACAATCTTTTTCTCTCATCAAACCCGCAAATCGACTGATATCTGCAAAAATCACACGCTTTTCGATTTCCCTTTCCATTGTCGGACCTGCTTGTGTCCTTCCAAAATTTCTGTTGCCATTTTTGCAAGCTGATAATCAGTGACAAAAAGTTCCTCAAATTCTCTTGTGTCAACAAGTTTTCTTTCTCCAGTAATTTTACGACCAACTCCACGAAATACAGATGATTTTTCTTCGATTTGTTGATCCATCGCCTTCGAAAAATTTCTCTTCCTTCAAGGCAATCCTTCCATCAACCAACTGTCTCGTCTGTAATTTTTCAATATTTTCCGCGTTTTCTTCCTCTGTCGAAAGCAGAGAATAGACTGCCGGAAAATAAAATGCTCCCGCAGGGATATACCTTGTCTTTTTCCGATTGCCTGACTGTACAACAACGCATAGAGATAGAACAGCAACTGCAAATCATATCCTGCTACGCATCGGAAAGATGAAATGTTTCTTTCCTGTTTTATAATCAATGACTTTTGACATAATCTTTTGTCGTCCTTATGACACACATCGACATCGGTCAATTCTTTCCCTCAAATAAGCAGTATCTTCTATCAATTCCACTGCCGGATAGTCTTTCCATATCCGAACTACTTCGCTCCCCATATTTTTGAATGTGCCGGCATTGAGGTGACGAACCATATTTAGCAGTTTCTTCTGTCGTTTTTCGAATTTTTACGCAATAAATATTGATTTCTGGATTGTCTTCAAAAGAAACACCCAACATTTTGTCTGCATACTGCGAAAAATCGCATTGATTTCTTCTTGATTGCGCTTCTCTTCCCATTGTTCAGATACTTCCGGATGTTTCTTCAGAAAATCAGTAAATTCATCACATCCATGAACCAAAATACCGATATCCGTTTCTTCCATCTCATACCTTGCGCTCTCTTCGGGAGAAAGCGCACGATGGATAAAATGTTTGTACGGACAGCGTGCATACTGTTCCAAGCCGGATGCACTGAAATATACCTTGTTCCCATAAAGAGAAGTCACATATTTTTGCGGAATGTATCTTACGCTCGGATTCTCCGAAACAGCAGATTGAAATAGTGTCTCTTCCTGTTGTTGTTTCAAGTAATCCCATCCCTGCAAACAAAAGGCTCTTTCTTCCTGTTCCAAAGAATCGGATTCTTCCAAAACCGGTCTTGTCATTTGTGCCAACTGTTGCAAAAAAGCCTGTTTGGAATACAACATCGAATCATCATACCTTTTAGGTACTATCACATTCATTTTCGGAAACTGTCGACGAATCTTATCTACATAAAAGGAGGGGTACAATACCTTCTTGTCATAGGACATTTCAGCATACGACAAATAAACGGCTGTTTTGGTCTGTGTGATATGATTGTACCAACTCAACTGTTCCTCTGCCTGAAGCTTTTTCCCGAACAGAAGAAAAGATGGAATCCATACTGCAACAGTTTTGTTCTCTCCTCTTCCTCCAAAACGGAACCCTCTTTTTGAACTTTCGGAAACATTCCGTCGTGCAATCCGACCACAAAAGATGCTCTGTCGGTGTTGTTCGGCTCCTATCCAATGTTCCGACAATGACCTGATCCTGTGATGGTGGCAAGATTCCGACCTTTATGCCCTTGAATTCCGCATACAAAATATCCTGAATTTTGTCGCCTTTACCATACGACTTCCCAACAATTCGACCATCTGTTCCAAAATAGAAACAAAGAGATTCCACACTTGTCGATTTTCGTCGGCAAATTCTTCTAATCCGGACTCTTTCAATTCTTCACATATTCCTCAATTTTTGCGGGAAAATTTTTCAATCAAAAGAAAACGCTCTGTTTTTGCAAACCTCCACCATCCCTTTCTTTTTGATAGAGCGGTAAACGGCAGCAACATATCCTCAAACCGTTGTCGAATGTCTAATATCTGATGGCGTTCCTCCTCAGATTCCTCTCCTTTCAGAAAATATTTTTCCTGAAAATACATTTCTCCTCGGATTTTATGCGCTAACACAAAAATTTTCCAATCTTTCGATTTCACTTTTGAGAAAAAGAGGTAAACCCTGCCTTCAAAAACGAAAAACATCTTCATATCGAAATCCGTTGGATACCATATCCCATAAAGAAAAAATTGCGTGCATTGCAGGACTGTGAATTAAATCTTTCATCCACAAATACCGAATATGATACATCGGAAAAATTTGTCGAATGAATCGTCCATACTCTCGGATATCGGTCACCAACACTCCGATTTCACGGTATCGATATCCCTCTTCCTGTACCAATTGACAAATTTTATTGCAAACCCAATGGACTTCTTCTTCTGTCGTTTTGCCACTGTAAGAGAAACGGAAGAAGTCTCTTTCGATAGACCACATTTTTATAATCAAATAGTTTTTACCTAACAGTTGAAATTCCTCTAAAATAGGATTTGTGTCCTCAAATTCTACCTTAACAGGGATATTTGATTTTTGTGCAAACTCCCTTAACTTCTTCATTGTATCCTGTGTCGTTTGAAACAAGTTGATTGTATCAGCAGATTCCTTTTCTTCCATCGGCAAAGTGATATACACATTTATGCATACATAATCAACTGCTCCACAATCCTATATTCGATTGCCGTAAAACTATGGAACCCGAAAAAAATAAAAAAATCCAAATCCTTAATCCAATCACAAGACACAATTTGATTCACAAGCATATTCATCTTATCTTCACTGTCTGCATAATGTCCCGTCAAACGCAATTCCATCTGTTCTCTGTAGGAAAGAAACTTTTTAATTTTTGGGAAAATAATTTTATTATCTGAAATGATTTGCCAGTTCTTTCAGCGCTGTGCTTTTTGATATCACTTTCTTCAACTCTGTCAGCAAGCTCTCCATTTTTGTCAAAACCCTGTCTTTGGGCTACCGGACGATATAGCTCAAACTCTTCCGGAAAATCCTCAAAAACAGTTCGAAGTACCATAGCTTTCCCGATATTATCAATATATGGTCGATTTGCACCGAAAGTGGACTCCAACACTTCTTTTGGAAAGTTTTTGAAAACTTACCACTCTCAAATCCATCAAACTTTTCTCTTCAGCGCATCCAAAATCCAAAACATCCATTTGCATGGTTGCCTGCTCCGGAACAATAATATAAGCAGAATGCTCCGATTCCTGTTTTTGATATTTTTCCAAAATGCGTTCCTTGTTTCTTTGTACGGAAGCAGAACTCAAAATATGTAACATAATCTCCTCCTGAACACGGCGATACTTTTCGTGACACAACCAACTTGTTTCAATCTACTCTCCTGTAAGACTCTTTTCTATTTCTATTCTTGATATTTTATATCAAATCAAATCTCACACTTCCCATTTATTATATCATAAATTCCAAAACTCTAACTTCACTTTTTCGCTCGTTGTCATTCTGTGCATCATTCTAAACATCTATAACAAAATGACCTCTTAAGTTTTGACATTTAATATCACAAAGTTCATCGGAACATGATTTGTTGTTTCATCTCACTGTCTATATTTTTCTATTCTCAAAAACAATGTTTCAATCCATAGAGCAATAGATTCTGACACTGTTTTTCAGTTTTTCACAAAAGAATAAAATACATTTCATACAACACGGTAATTGATACAGTAAGATACGCAACTTAGTGTTTGTGGAAATTTATATTGATAAAACGGCTGGAAAACATTCTATTGAACATGTACTCTACCCTCGCCAAAATAAGCCGGAAAAAATTGTAGAGAGCCATAATGAAAAATAGATAGAATATTTTGTGTAAGTATTTGTGATATTATTTCATGGATGATTATTAACAGACCACTTCTTTATGAATGAAAAACAACAGTCACGAAATTTTAATATCGAGGCTGTTGAAATAACTATTTGTATTATTAATTTAGAAACAGTACTTAGTTATATATTTGATTTATTTTATTATTTCATATTGTATACAGTACCTTCTCCACTTAATTTTCTTTTAATTAGAATTCTATAAACCATAACTGCTCCTAAATATCTTAATAATACCGCATCAATGTCAAACACCCCACTTTGAAAAATTCTGGGTAAGAAGTCCGACAGAAATACCAAGAAAAACAGTATAATGTAATTAGAAAAATGCGTACTCTTTGTTTGACTGTTGTTGATAAGGAAAGAACAAGGCAACAAACGGAACAAAAATATCCAAAGTTAGCAAAAAGAATTTCAAGAGGATGCTTATATTGTAACTGGAAAAATTGACAATATATTCCGTTATTGTGAAAGTTGGGATTAGATTAATTCCGTCATTTACTCGTTTTTAATCAAAGACAAATTGGTAATATCAACACTCATTCCCACAAAGAGACAATAGTACAATACCATACATGAGTAGATTCTTTCTTTTCATCAAATCACCTCTTTATGAAACATCATTCATTAATAATAAACACTCCCTATTGTTAATCATAATCTGTAATTATATTTTTCAATCCTTATAAATATATTTTTTTATGATATAATATTTTTCCTGTGATATAATGTTTTTATGAATCGAGTTACATTTTTCTGTCTTCACTGACCGAATTTAACAACAAGTTTGATATTAAGAAAAACAATTTGCTTAAATACAGCGTAAAACATACCATTTCAGTTTTGAGGAGGAATCTTTTGAAAAATACCGTGCTTATGGTGATTGATATTCAAAACGCAGGAATCAACAATCGTCCAGCAAATAAAGAACAATTTATTGAAAATGTCGCAGTTAATTGACTGTGCAAGAACAAATGATATGGAAGGATTCATGTCAGACAAAACAATCCTCCGGGTGGAATACTGAGACAGGAATCCCCGGATGGGAAATCTATCACGAGGTTGCACCGATAGGTAATGAAATTATCATTGATAAATTCAAATGCAGTGCATTTCTAAACACAAATCTATCAGAAGAACTACAAAAAGAGGAACAGAAAATATTATTATGACAGGTATGAGAACGGAATTAGTGCGTAGACACCACTTGCAGAGTTGCGTTTGAATACGGATATAATGTCATTATTCCAAAGGGTGTACTTCTACCTTCGATACGCCTCTCTCCAAAGGAGAAGATATGGCAAAAATACTTCGAAGATTCTGTTTGAACAGCTGATTTGCAGAGGTTGCACTCTGGAAAATATACTCAGTCGAATCAGAGCATAGTCATGGGATTGATAACAATAACAAATTCATTCAACTCATCTGATGTAATTTTATAAATGTATATTATTAAGGAGGTTACTATCATGAATGTAACAACATCATCAAATTTGGATATCACAAAAATACAACGGGATTATCATTCCTTTGTTTCGAAGGGCAACAACCGTGTTTGGAAACATTGCCACAACAAACAGCAACTTATTTGAAAGCAAATAAATTTGAGGGCAAATATGAAAGCAAGGCTATGTTCGCCATTCCTGTTCAAGAAAATCTTGTTCAATATCTATTTGTAGGATTGGGAAAAAAAGAAGAACTGACCGTTGAAAAAGCAATGTCTGTCATCGAAGTGCAGTCAAAAACTTTTTCCAAAAAGAATTTGCTTCCGTTGCAGTCTCATTACAGAAATAGAAGAATCCATATTGACAGAACACTTTGAAGCTTTCCGTTGTAAAAGCTTGTTTCTCTTGCTTGCTACGCATTTGACAAATTTATGGAAAAAGAAAAAGCGAAACAAAAAATAGAAACTTTGACTCACATTCTTCCGGAAACTTATATACAAGCAGTTAAAAAAGGTGTTTCTATTGCGGAAGACATCACTCTTGCAAGACTTCTTGTAGATGAGCCCGCAAACTTAATGAAACCGAAAAATGTTGTAGAAGTTACAAACCAGAGTTTGTCAAAAAGCCGGAATCGAAATAAAAGTATTCGAAAAAGAAGAAATCGAAAATGAACATGAACGCTTTTTTTAAGCGTAGCAAAAGGTTCTGATGAAGAACCACGATTGATTGTCATGAAATACAACGGAAATCCGGATTCTGATGAAATCGCAGTTTTGTCGGAAAAGGTCTGACCTATGACAGTGGTGGATACTCTATCAAACCCACCAACTCCATGATTACCATGAAGAGTGATATGGAGGTTCTGCTGCCGTAATCGGTGCCATGTCTGCAATTGCAAAAGAAGCTCCGAAAATCAATGTTGTCGGTATCATTGCAACTTGTGAAAATATGATTTCCGGTCGAGCATATCTTCCGGGAGATGTTTTGACTTCTATGAGCGGAAAAACAATCGAAATTGTAAATACGGATGCAGAAGGAAGACTGACTCTTGCCGATGCAATCACTTATGCAATTCAAAAGGAACACGCAACAAAAATCGTTGATATTTGCACGCTAACAGGTGCAGTTGTCGTTGCACTCGGTGAAGATTATGCCGGAGTTATCACAAGAGGATTCTCTTTGGGAAGATATCCAAGCTTCTGCAAAAACAGCAACAGAATCTATCTGGAGAATGCCGATAGACAAGAATTTTGAAAAGAAAAACAAATCCACCATCGCCGATATCAAAAACTCAGGCGGAAGATGGGGAGGTTGCTCCAGCGCAGGAGCCTTTGTGTGAGCTTCACAGAAGGAAAAACCTTGATTCATATCGATATCGCAGGAATTGCTTATCTTGAATCCGAAAAACCTACTTTACAGCAGTGAGCAACAGGCTCGGAGTCACTTATTGACCGAGCTGTAAAACACTGGGCAAAATAATTTTTGAAATAAAACTTTGAAATTCACAACTTTTTACCGGAGGTAGTATCCTATCACTGTCTCCGGTTTTTATTTTTAAGAAAAATTGGATTATTCCAATAATAAAGCTCTTATATTTGACTAAAAGTATCAATATATGTTATAATTGTTGTCAGTTAATTATAATAAATATTTTATTTAGAGGACTTTATGAATGATGATATGAACCTATATGATGAAGGAACGTATTCCGGAAATGATGATTACGCTCCGGTCGTAACGATGAAGGAAATGGATTATTACTATGTTATTGCTAAGTGTATTCCGATTGCAAATATTGTTTTTACCTCTTGTTTTGGGCGTTCGGATCTGATGTCAATCCAAGCAAGAAAAACTATTTTAGAGCAATGTTAATCTTTATGGCAATCGGTATCTTTCTTTGATTTTTGTTCTCAGCTGTCCCTATTCAGTTTTATATCTTCATCTGTTCAACACTATTAAAAATAAAGACTGCGATGCTCCTCATCTTTGGATCCATCGTAGTTTTGTGTTTTTAAAAAAATGGATGTTTACAGAATAATGTGATTTAACCAAGATTGTAATATTACAGAGAATATGTTATCCCAAATCCTAATGAATGCGATGAATGCGCCATAAATTTGATTTTTAACTTTAAAAAGAAATGTCCGGTTAACCTCTCACTGATTAAAAATAGAAAATGATTGAAATACTACACCATCAACAGTAATGTAATACTAAAACCCGATGAAACGATTGAACCGATAGTTATATTTTTGACTGTTTTTCATTAATCAGTTTATTTACACTTTTACAGAGTCTGCTCATAACTTTTTCAAGTGTCTGAAATACTTCATTTTCCATGAAATAAGCAAATCATTCTATTGAGTTTTAGTATAAAATTATAACAAAGTGCTCCAACGAAACAAATAACAGTATCAATCAGACAAATATCAGTGTGCTGATAAATATCGAACCATACACAAAGCTCAAATTTCGAAATTTATGGTATGATATAAGAAGAAAGGTATCTTCCTAACTACTTTTCATCAAAATTGTCTATACTATGATCTAATACGAAACACTATTTTAAAGTGTAAGAATAGTATAAGGATTATAAAAAGAGAAGTAGATATAATAATACAAAAACAAATTTTTATGATAACTTTAATCAGTGATCAGTATAAATAGAGATAGATAAAGAAAGGATAGTTTCATGAAAATGATTCAACACATAAAAGATGCTATGGAACCCAAACCAAAAAGACCATGTCTTGTTGTACAGTTTCAAGTGTCTTGCAAAACGATATGTAGCGGACAACTTATCACAACTGGGCGGACAGCTTGCATACTTTTTATTTTGTCTCTCTTCCCATTTTTAATAGCCGTAAACGGAATCTTGGGAAGATTTGATTTAAGTATCAAGGAGCAATTAGGTAACCTGTCACATTTTTTCCCGGACAATGTTATCTATGTCCTGCAGCAATACCTGTCACACTTATCTCACAGTGATCATAATAAGATGTTTGTCAGGAGTATGATAATAATGATTTGATGGCAACTTCTGCGATTAGATCTATTGCTTTCTTTCACTAAATCACGCATTTCGAAGTGAGACCTCTATCACTCAAAACAGCTTGCCAGTTTTCCTTTGGTTGTATTGATGATTCTATTTATTTTTGTGTCTCTCATCTCTTCTATCGGTAAAAATGCATGTGAAACTGTGTTATGATTTTTTCAAATTGAGTCAAGATTGGACAGATGTATGGCAAATTATTCGTTGGATTATTCCGTTCTTCGGTGTTGTAACCATTGTATTCTTACTTTACAATATTATCCCTGATCGAAACTTTCCGAGAAAATACACTATCATCGGTGCATTGTTCTCCGTGAGTTTATGGATTGTTACTTCTATGATACTCTTTCTATACTTCCACCTTTTCGGCAGATATTCTATCATATACGGTTCTCTCGGTGCCATCATCATTATGTTGCTGTTCTGTATTGGAGCGGAATCATCATTGTCTTGGGTGGAGAATTAGCACATATTTTAGCAATGCGTTCTCAAAAACGGTTTGAGTACGATGTGGATGAAAGGTTTTTGTAATGAATTTCGAAACAGAATCTCTTCGAAAAATGCATCCATATCATACTAAAACCCTAATAAAATTATCCCATATTCAAATTTCAAAAATGTACCAAAAAGCTCTTTCTTTTCAAAGTTACAGAACAGAGTATGGAGTTGCTTAGGATGAACAAGAATTTACACTATGAATCACAACTTGAAATGACGATGATATATGGAATTCAAACAGAGAATCGGAATACAGGTTTTACAAATAAAAATAAGAACAAAAACAACTAAACACCTCTATATGAGTTGATACTCAACATACATAAGGTTTTTATCAACACTTTTTGTCCACCCTCAATCTTTTTTAAAAACATTAAACCGCTACACACATTTTTTACAATATATATAGCGGTTTTTATCAACTACTTTTGTCCTAGAGGCCTTTTTTCGATAAAAACAGGTTGCCGGAATATCTTCCGAAACCTGTTTTTGATTTCATACTAATGATTTTATAGTATAACTATTAAAAACCTACACTCATTTCCATTCTCTATGAATCATACTTCCAACCCGTGTGTTTCGTAAATGACATGATACTACAGCTATCTATCATCAACTCAGGTTTAACATTGTACGATTCAATTATTATTGAAATTTACATATTCCATCGTGAGCGTCATTCCTATCTTCACGTGAAAATTTCTTAGAATATCAAATGTGCAACCGGACAGACAATCAGCAAGCTGATAATTGTTCTTTCCAAGAAAATCACAAATAAGTCTAAAAAGTTTACCGGAGCTTGGAACCTAAATCAGTCCACCAACCTCGGATAAATAAATCAGTTGTGTTACTGAAATAACTGCAATGATAAATTTCGTCATCGGTGATGTGATGTTTGCTGCTGCAATTACAGATGGTGTAAACATATCGGTAAATCCGACAATCATTGTTTTAGATGCCTCTGCAGCCTCAAGAACTTGCAGCATGTTACAACGGTAAAAACGGTTTTGCCTAAAATTGAAAAGACTTCTGTATGATTTGCAAGCAATAACGCAACAGGTCCAATCGCAATTACAACCGGAAGTACAGCGAACCACATTCCTGCCGCATTTTTAATTCCGTTTCGTAAGAACTCTCCAACCCCTTTGTGTTCAGCAACTCTCTTTAATGCTAAGTGCATACCATATTCAAAAAGAAGGTTGAATTCGGAAGGAATATCTTCGGAGTGCTCTTCCTTCCACTAAATAGGTGTCTTTTTTCATAGAAAGAGGTGGAATTCTCGGACAGATAATTGCACAAACCACTCCTATCGAACAAATGAGTAAATAATATACTCCGAAGTATTCCATCAAACCAACTTGAGCCAAAACCACAATACTGAATGTAATAGAAACCGCAGAGAATGTTGTAGCAATAACAGATGCCTCTCTTGCGGAATAATATCCTCCTTCATATTGGTTACAGGTCAACATAACTCCAAGTGTACCGTCACCAATCCAAGAAGTAAAGCAGTCTACCGCAGCACGTCCCGGAATTTTGAACAACGGACGCATAAGCTTTGTCAATAATGCTCCTACAAACTCCAATAATCCGAAATCCAATAATAACGGTAGCAACAATCCTGCAATTGCAAAGATAATAACGAGTACTGTCAACAGGTCTGAAAGTATGAATCCACCACCGTCAGCTTCTGTAATCATATGAATGAAACCTGTTTGCTCTTCTCCGGCTTGAACTTGTAAATATATTAACCAAATAAACACATCCGACTACTCTAACCGCAGCCCATACCGGTGTGGTTTCAAAGATTTCTTTTTAACAGCTTACTTTCTGTAATGAATTTCGGTTTTACAAGCGCCAACACCGACATAGATGCAGAAATGGTAACGATAATAACATAGCATCGGAAGAAAGTCTCCAATGATACCGCTGATAAAATCAGCAAGAATCTTTACAATAATTGTCCGTCGTGAGCATCTTCACCTTTTTCCACCAAAGAATGCTTTTCTGTACCGGTATCATAAATAAGATAATTCCAATAACGGAAGGTAAAAGAAACGATGCCTTCGACGGTTTACTGTTGTTTGACATAAAAACTCTCCTTACAATATCAATATAAAAAAGTACCAAAAGGGAAACTCTCCTTATAATTTACTATACACGAAAATTATTCATAGTCAATACAAATTTTCTGTTTATTAAAAATTTAGAGGTTTTTATTATTCTGAATATTTAGTGTTGTGGCAATTGTTTCATAGAAAGTCCGACTTTGCCTCTCTCTCGATCAATCTTGATCACACGAACGGTTACAATATCTCCGATTCTCACGATATCCAGGGGATGTTTTTATATTTATCCTTAGCTCAGAGATGTGAACCAAGCCGTCGCTCTTGAGTCCGATATCTACAAAAGCTCCAAAATCCAATACATTACGAACAGTTCCTGTCAATACCATATCTTCTTTCAAATCATCCAAGGTCATAATTTCTGACAAAAACTCAACCGGATTCCTTTTTGGTCGAATATCTCGTCCCGGTTTCTTGAGTTCTGACACAATATCTTTCAAGGTTGGTATTCCCACTTCCAACTGCGTAGCTAATTGTGGAAAATCAATTTTTTCAAATTCTTCGGAAGTCTCTGCACTGTCAGTATCTAATTCATCTGAAGCGATATGCGAGAATGCAACACTCCATATGCCTTATCATAACTCTCAGGATGCACCAAAGTGTTGTCCAAAACTTCCGTACCGTCCTTGATACGAAGAAATCCTGCACATTGTTCAAAGGAAGATGCCCCCAATCGTTTTACTTTCAAAAGCTCTTTACGGTTACGAAATGCACCGTTTGTTTCTCGATACTCGATAATGTTTTTGGCAATAGAAGGTGTAATTCCGGAAACATATCCCAACAATGAGGAAGAGGCTGTGTTCAAAATCAATTCCAACCATATTTACAGCATTTTCTACTACACCTTTCAAAAACCTCTAACAGTCTTCCCTTGGTTGACATCATGTTGATATTGTCCGACTCCGATATGTTCGGGGAAATTTTAACCAGTTCCGCCAAAGGATCTGCTAATCTCCTCGCAATGGAAACAGCTCCTCTCAATGACACATTCATATCCGAAACTCCTGTGTCCCTAACTTGGATGCTGAATAAACAGAAGCTCCCGCCTCATTGACAATAATATGGTGTACTTCTCGTTTGCTCTCCTTGATAATCTCTCTTACTATCTCTTCCGATTCTCTCGATGATGTTCCGTTTCCAATCGCAATCACATCAATTTGATGGCGGTCAATCAGATTCAAAATTACCTTTTTACTCTCTTCTACTTTTGTTCTGTGGAGCGGTCGGATAGATGGTTGCCGTATCCAATACTTTTCCGGTGCAATCAATGACTGCAATTTTACAACCTGTTCGAAATGCGGGGTCCCAACCCAAAATCGTGACATTCGGCAAGGTTCCTTGTAGTAGCAAATCTTTTAAATTCTGACCGAATACCTCAATTGCTCTTTCTTCCGCTGTTTCTGTCATAGTAGAACGTAGTTCTCTTTCCAATGACGGAATAATCAATCGTTTCAGAGCATCCTCTACAATCCGGTTCAAACAATCTTCATTGTGTTCGGTATGCGCAATATCTTCCATCAACACGGACTCTATGTTTTCTTCTTCATGCAAATACTTTACTTTCAAGATATCTTCTTTTTCTCCACGATTGATTGCCAAAATACGATGCGGAGGAATGTCTTTTGCTGTTTCGTTATACTCAAAGTACATGGAATAAGTTAAGTATCCCTCTTTTTCTTCAGCACTTTTTCTTTCGGGAAGTCTCAATCTTTGTAGTTGAAAACACAATGTTCCTGATTTTTCTTTTTCGTTCAAAATCCTCTGACAGCTGTTGTGCTACAATATCCATCGCACCTTGCAACGCATCTTCCGCTGTCAACACTTCCTTTTCTTCATTTACAAAATTTTGTGCTTGCTGAAGCAGATTTTCTTCTCCCAATCGAATCATATAGGAAAGCGGCTCCAACCCTTTTTCGATAGCGACAGATGCTCTTGTCTTTCTTTTTCTTGTACGGTTCGTAGATATCCTCTACTTCCACCAAAGTTTTTGCCTCTTGCAAAGCGGAGATAATCTCAGGTGTCAACCTGTTCTGTTCTTCAATTGAAGCTTTGACCTGCTGTTTTCTATCTTCCAAATTTCTAAGATATTTCAATCTGTCATAAAAATCACGCAATACTTCATCCGACATTTCTCCTGTCGCTTCTTTTCGGTATCGTGCAATAAAGGAATGGTATTGCCTTCATCAATCGAGATGAATTGCTCCTTCAACCTGTTTCTTCTTTAATCCAAACTCTTTTGCCAACTGTTCATATAGATTCATACTATTCTCCTTCACAGTAATCTCAACTTATCAATCTATTTTCTTTTTTCACAAAAATAGGATCACCCTCCCACTCAACAGACACGTTCTTGTTTTTGTTTCGGTCATCCTAATCTTGCGATTTTTCAACATAAAATCAGCTTTTTTATAAAGTTCTAAAATACTCGAGTCTGAAATTACATTCATCCATTGCATTCTGTAACAATTGAATCATCTCTGTCTTGGTTCAATGTTCCGCATAAGTTGACATAGTTGGAAACATGATTACTTCTACAATTGTTCCCGAGAATCAATATTTTTGTAACATCAGTATCGATTCCATCATAATTTCTTCCGGTGTCAAAATATGAAATTTTCCTTCTTCAAACTCTTTTTTTAGCGGAGTGTCCCTCTCATAAACAAGGTTAATAATCCAATATACTCAGGATTCATTGCAGAAAACGCCTTTCCTGTTTCAACTGCGTGTTCTCTCCAATATTCGATTCCGCCCAACCCGGAAATTGCAGTCACAGAAACAGCGATGCCTGCCTCTTTTAACTTCAATCCACATTCAATAGTTTCTGCAGAGGTAACATTTTTGTTGATTTTTCAAAATCCTGTCGCTACCGGATTCCAAAACCGATATATCCGATTCCTAATCCCTTTTGATGCAATAATTTCAGTTCCTCTGCAGTTTTGCTCTTGATACTGTACGGAGAGCATAGACAGCTACTCTCTCACATTCCGGAAAGTTCTCTTCAATATGTCCAAAATTTGAACCAACTGTTCTGTTTTCATAATCAAGGCATCTCCGTCTGCCAAAAAGATTCTTCTCACATAAGGATAATAGCTCCTCGCTTCCCTAAAATCTTGCAAAATATCTTCCACCTTACGCACTTGAAATACCTTATCTTTTATACATATCACAGAAAGTACATTTGTTGTGAGAACATCCTATTGTTGCTTGCACAATCAAACTTCTTCCTTCACTTGGCGGTCTATATACTATTCCTGAATATCTCATCCATCTTCCCCTCTTTTCTATTACTTTAGTGTATACCCACTGATACGGAAATTTACACGATTCTCTATATTTTTTTATTGCTGTTGTTTCGGTTTCTCTATTCCCCACGTATTTTTAATCAAAGTGATACTATTGCTTGTTTCAATTGCCCTATATCATAATTGTAAGTTCCTGTTCAAAATTTAATAACTCTGTCCCTCTACTTGTACTTGCTCCAATGAGAACAAAGCTTACACAAGGATTATTTCAAATTCAAAAATTGTGTCAATTTAATCAGAAATTTTATATAAAAATCATAGTGAAGAAATAGTCAAAAATCGGTGAACACTTCCACCGATTTTGAATCATATATGTCATTCTACTGCCCTTTAATCTTTAATTCTCCCTCTTTTGTTCACGTAGAAGTCATTGTGATTGATTAACAAAGTATATTCATTTTTATTTTGTACATGGAACTTCAGTTTCGCAGGCAGAATGGTTGTTTGCACGACTTTTCTCTCTTGACTTTTGGATTGATCCGTGTCGTTTCTTGCAATACAGGAGGTGACTCTTGAACTGCTCTCTGCCATACATATCTAAAGATATCAATTCCCGGATTGTATATCATATCCAACTCTAACATCCCGCTTGCTTCTTCATATTCAAAACTCTCTATCACAACTTCCTGACCTAGATACGATGCTGAGGATATGCTCTTGTTTTTGATAACACAAGCTTGTCTTCACGATTATCATTCAATACAATATTGTCAAATTGGAAGGTATATTCTTTTTGTTGATCCACTTCAAAGTAATTTGAAGGATTAAAATAAAAATGCATTTTCCCTTCGGGAGAACCTTCAAAAGCATAGCTTCGTTGCAGACCATAGATTTTTCCGTTTGATGCAATCAGTTTTCCGCCCTCAAAAGCCTTCAGAGAATATCCTTTTTCTAACGCATTTCTTGTTGTCAATATCATCTGACTCGGTCCTACTATCAATTCATCTACAATAATAGAGCCGTATTCTGTCGGTATCTCTTGATTGATTGGATAGTGCACGGATATCTTCCAATTTTCTTCCGATACATCAAGCATCACATCTTTGAACGGATGATGTGGATATTGGGAGATTCCTTCATAGTCCACAAGATTGTCCATATCACTGTCATAAAAAGAAGATTGTATGACTAATTTTTGATTTTTACGAATAAGAAATTTCAAATCATCCGATGACAAAATTCCATCCAATTTATACACTACAACATTTTTCTTCTTTTGTCGGAACTGGCTCATAAGAAGCGGATATTTCTTTGCGTTTGTTAAAATCTAACGAATCTACCAAAAATACTTTAAAATAAGCTCCCTTCATACGAACCGGCGGTTTTGTTTCTATATTTTGTGAAACAGGCGCTGCACCTATACCATTCCCTTGTTCTTGAGATGAGGTAGATGGTTGTTGTTCTTCATTTGCTATTGCTTTAGGAGAATCCTTCTTTTCCTCCGGAAATGTTACTTTTGCTTCAAAGTGACATCTTCCTTCTTCTACCGTCATGTTGTACAAGTCCAAAGAATATGCACCTTGCTCTACTTTTACATCTTTCAAATTTGGGTATTGATGCTCTAAAGCTTCTTCAATTCCGTCTCGTTGTTCCTGTATCCCAGAGAAAGCAAATTTTTCTTTAATCAGTTTGCTCTTCTTGTTGCCAAGGTTTCAAAATAATAATTCCACTCACTAACCACAACACATAGTGCTGCGATAACAATATTCCAAACCATTTTTTTTATTCGGTTGTCCATTTTTTACCACTTCTCCCTTTTCTATCGAGATTCATCCTCTCCTCCGTTATTATATCATTATTTCTTTTTTTTTCAACCTCACAACTTACGGATATGACAACCCTTCACAATTCAAACCAAGACTCTTTTGTTAGCCCGGATATCTCTTGTTATTTATGTAAAATTTGTAAAACTTTTGTATTTCACATTTTTGAAAAATACTATGTAACTATTTATTTTTATGCCGTTTTACTATTTTTGTTAAAATTTCCGCTTTGTGGTTTTGTAACTTATTGTAACATATTCCTATTATTTTATTATTTTTATGGTATAATATAATACAGTAAGAATAAGAAATATGAAATAACATCGTATGGAGGATGTTCGAATGAATTTTGATTATAAAAACGATAGCATTGCTCTATCGAAATCCGGCTCTGTTGTTCACTATTGCCATATCCATAGTATTGTCCGGATTTTTAATGATTTATCAACCAGGGATTTGGATATCAAATTACCGCAAACGGAAGTCCTGTTGGATTTGTAAAACATGCAAAAATGATATCAGACAGTTGTCAGCTACAAGTAGATTCCATCTAAAGGAAGAATGGGGTGACAACATTGAATATGAATTGGAACTATCTCATAAAAAGGAAGACTTGCCGGAGTAGAGCTTACTTCCGACGAACAATTACAACATAATGCAATTGATTGCATCGATGTATACAAGCCTCGCTTATCTTATTAAATCAAATACTGCTTTTGTCGCGGCGGTCGATTCCAAAGAGACAGCAGAGAAAGTATTGAACAAAGTAAAAAGAGCCTTATCTTAATGTCAAGAAAAACGCTACCGTAGAGTTCGTTCAAGATGTAAACATCATCTGAGAAGAGTTGGTTCCGGTTGATATGGTATACGATGAACATATTGCGCTGAATTCATTAAATCAGCCTAATTATCTTGCATCTGCCACTCGTTCCAACTTAGTAAGAGGAAGTCTGAAACATAACAAAAAAACTTCCACAAAACCGTTGGTAGATGTTCAGGTGTCTTACGAAGAAACCGGTGTCGTTGAAATTGAACCTTCCGTAGAAAAAGAAAAATCCGTCTATGACAGAAGGTCGCTCTAAAGTAGTATCAGAAGGTACTCCCGGAAAAAAAGAAGTCCAACGAAAAGTAAAAATGATAAACGGTGAAATTGTTTCACAAGATGTTATCTATCAAAAAGTTCTTGTATCGGCAAAACCTAAAATTATAGAATATGGAACAAAACCTAGGTTTCCGGTATCGTTGCAACCGCATGCAACTATTTGGGAACTCCGTATCGTGAGGTGGTACCACTCCGCGTGGATTTGACTGTAGCGGTTTTACTTCCTATGTGTTTAGAAAAAGGAATCTATCTACCAAGAACTTCTATGAACAAGCTCGTGTCGGTGAAAGGGTATCTCGTTCCAATCTAAAAGCCGGTGATTTGGTTTGTTTCGCGGTCACGTCGGAATCTAGATCGAAAACGACCAATTCATTCATGCACCACACCCCGGTTCTCATGTGTCAAAAATCGATAGTTTGAGCTCACGCAGAAATTTTACTTGTGGAAGAAGAATCAGTTACTAAGTGAAACATCAACCCCTACTTTCAATATCAAAAGTAAGGGTTTTTCTTTTTGCGTTGTTTTATCATACAGGTAATTGTGACATAATTGTAATGTAGTAACAATTAAGTATATGATATAATGAGACTTGTTGATAGATGAACTATCTTTAAAAACAACGGATAATTCATTCTTTCTTACAAAAACAACAAGACTCTGTCACACAACCAAAATTTCTGTTTTCATAAATTATACAAGAGACTTGTTTGAACTTATCTTTATATTTAGGAGGATTTACTTATCATGAAACGCAAAATTTTACTACTGTTCACCGTCTTTTTTTCTTTATGATTCCACAGCTATCTTTTGCTAATGTGAATCATGACAGGAATTCGATTTTAATGTATCACCATTTCACAACAGGAAATGATGTTAATTCACCGACCGTGTCACAAGCAAATTTTGAGCGTCAAATGAACTACTTATACGAACACGGATACACCACTATTCATCTAAATCAATTAGAAGATTTTTAGACGGAAAAATTCAACTTCCTGCAAAAACAGTTGTTATCACAATGGATGACGGGTACCGCAGCAACTATGAAATTGCCTACCCTATTCTAAAAATACCATATGAGAGCAACACATTTCCAATCGTAGAAAAATATCGGAACCTTATCTGAATATACAAATTCCTCTCGTTTACCGCACTGTAGTGCAGACGAAATGAAAGCAATGAAAGACGTGTTCGAGTTTCAATCACATACTTTATAACACCCATTATCTGACAACTGATAAAAAGTCTGCCCTTATTACAAAAGATTATAATGATGTCTATGCAGACTTATCCAAAGCGTCCACTACACTTGCGATGTTAGATTGTTCGCCTTATGCATTTTTCTTATCCTTACGGTTCATATAACGACAATATAAAGCAGGTACTAAAAATATTGGTGTAAGAATGGCAGTTACCGTTCGTCCGGGTAGAGTGACCAGACAGTCTAACAAACTGGAACTACTAAGATACAACATTTCCGGTACAATTAATTTTGAAGACTTCAAAAATCGTTTCAGAAGATCCGGATGACGTTATCCAAGAATTTATCACAAAAACAGGTGCCCTGTTGATAACAGACAACATCATCAATATTACAACAGAAAAATCCGGAAACATTTAATGTGAAATAAAATAATAACTAAAAACCCATTCTCAGAGATTAGCTAAGAGAATGGGTTTTTATAGAAAAGCTATAGTGTTTTTCATACTTTTTCTTAAGCTCCTAATGACATCATTTGTAATTTTGATTTACACTATTAGGGTTGAGTTATAGGATAAAGATCTCCTGTTGCTCATATAAACACAATAGGAATTAAAAGCAAAAAAAGAACCTTCCCGAAACATTAAAATAACGTCTCAAAAAGGTTTTACTGGCAGGGGCGGCAGGATTTGAACCCACGGCATTCGGTTTTGGAGACCGACGTTCTACCACTGAACTACGCCCCTATGAAGGTTTTTATAAAAAAGCTAAAAGATACTATTTCCGTAGTATCTTTTATGTACTGGTGGGCTTAGCAAGACTCGAACTTGCGACCTCACGCTTATCAGGCGTGCGCTCTAACCTGCTGAGCTATAAGCCCATAAAATGGTCGAGGTGGAGGGACTCGAACCCCTGGCCCCTCTGGTCCCCAAACCAGATGCGCTACCAAACTGCGCTACACCTCGAGATTAAAAATACTGGCGGAGAAGGAGGGATTTGAACCCTCGCGTCCTTTAACAGACCTACTCCCTTAGCAGGGGAGCCTCTTCAGCCACTTGAGTACTTCTCCAATCATAACTCTATAAAGCTGAATGTTGGTGACCCATCAGGGGCTCGAACCCTGGACACCCTGATTAAGAGTCAGGTGCTCTACCAACTGAGCTAATGAGTCCTAAAAAGACTTTGAATGGTGACCTATCCGCGACTCGAACGCGGGACACCCTGATTAAAAGTCAGGTGCTCTGCCGACTGAGCTAATAGGGTCCTAAAATCAACTTTTCACTGGAGCGGGTGAAGGATCGAACCCTCGCAACCGGCTTGGAAGGCCGAGGGGCTCTACCACTGAGCTACACCCGCACGGTATCTTTATCAAGAACAATACTATTATATCATCTTTTCTTATGTTGTCAAGAGTTTTTTTGGTGGAGGAGAGTGGATTCGAACCACTGAAAGCGTAGCTAACAGATTTACAGTCTGCCCCCTTTGGCCACTCGGGAACTCCTCCTCTGTAAACATGGAGCTGGCAATAGGAATCGAACCTACAACCTGCTGATTACAAATCAGCTGCTCTACCGTTGAGCCATGCCAGCATATAAAATACCTTTTCGAAAATAAAGATGGCGACTCGGAAGGGACTCGAACCCTCGACCTCCAGCGTGACAGGCTGGCATTCTAACCAACTGAACTACCGAGCCACAAATGGTGGGACCAATAGGGCTCGAACCTATGACCCCCTGCTTGTAAGGCAGGTGCTCTCCCAGCTGAGCTATGATCCCATTCAATAACTATGTTTCTCTATTTTCTTTTTCTTTGGTGACCCCTAGAGGATTCGAACCCCTGTTACCGCCGTGAAAGGGCGGTGTCTTAACCGCTTGACCAAGGGGCCACTGGAATTGGCTACGACTTACTTTCCCGGGGGTCTGCACCCCAAGTATCATCAGCGATGAAAGGCTTAACTTCTGTGTTCGGGATGGGAACAGGTGTATCTCTTTCTCTATTGTAACCATATTCTGTTATTACTTCGTCTTTTGGGCACCTTCTTTGTTGGATTTCTTCGTCAATCGGTCATGTATCTCATATACACTCCCTCTCCTCATCATCCGCCTCGAATTTACTCGAAAAATACTTGCAAAACTGTCTTACTGCATACTTGCAGTAATTTTTGTTAAGACTAAAAATTGGTGGAGACAAGGAGATTCGAACTCCTGACCCCTCTGCTTGCAAGGCAGGTGCTCTCCCAACTGAGCTATGCCCCCATTTCTATCCTTTAATCTTTCAGATGGATTGTACCATCAAAACTGCATAACATCTTTTACCTTCGGATCAAGTCCTCGATTGATTAGTACTCGTTCGCTTCATACATTACTGCACTTCCACTTTGAGCCTATCTACCATGTAGTCTTCATGGAATCTTACTTCTCTCGAATGGGAAATCTTATCTTGAGGCTGGCTTCGTGCTTAGATGCCTTCAGCACTTATCCTTCCCACACATAGCTACCCAGCTGTGCACTTGGCAGTACAACTGGTGCACCAGTGGTGTGTCCATCCCGGTCCTCTCGTACTAAGGACAGCTCCTCTCAAATTTCCTGCGCCTGCGACGGATAGGGACCGAACTGTCTCACGACGTTCTGAACCCAGCTCGCGTACCACTTTAATGGGCGAACAGCCCAACCCTTGGGACCTGCTACAGCCCCAGGATGTGATGAGCCGACATCGAGGTGCCAAACCTCCCCGTCGATGTGGACTCTTGGGGGAGATAAGCCTGTTATCCCCAGGGTAGCTTTTATCCGTTGAGCGATGGCAATTCCACTTTCTACCACCGGATCACTAAGCCCGACTTTCGTCCTTGCTCGACCTGTTTGTCTCGCAATCAAGCTCCCTTTTGCCTTTGCACTCTTCTCACGATTTCCGTCCGTGATGAGGGAACCTTTGGACGCCTCCGTTACTCTTTGGGAGGCGACCGCCCCAGTCAAACTGCCTGCCAAGCAGTGTCCTATATCATGATTCAATGATTCTAGTTAGAATTCAAGCAACACAAGGGTGGTATCCCAACGTTGACTCCTACAAGGCTGACGCCCTATACTCTAAGTCTCCCACCTATCCTGTACATCTGTTACCTAAATCCAATGCTAAGCTGCAGTAAAGCTCCATGGGGTCTTTCCGTCCTGTCGCAGGTGTCCGGCATCTTCACCGGCACTACAATTTCACCGAGTCTGTTGTTGAGACAGTGCCCAAATCGTTACGCCTTTCGTGCGGGTCGGAACTTACCCGACAAGGAATTTCGCTACCTTAGGACCGTTATAGTTACGGCCGCCGTTTACTGGGGCTTAAGTTCGAACCTTCGATTGCTCTAAGTCTTCCCCTTAACCTTCCAGCACCGGGCAGGCGTCAGCTCCTATACTTCACTTTGCAGTTTTGCAGAAACCTATGTTTTTGGTAAACAGTCGCTTGGGCCTATTCTCTGCGGCCTGCTCTCACAGGCCCCTTCTCCCTAGGTTACGGGGTTATTTTGCCGAGTTCCTTAACAACAGTTCTCTCGCTGGCCTTTAGGATTCTCTCCTCACCCACCTGTGTCGGTTTGCGGTACGGGCACCTTGGTCTTGCTAGAGGCTTTTCCTGGCAGTTTGAATGATTCAGCTTCGCTACTTTATTTTCACTCCCCATCACAGATTACGATTGTATTACCGGATTTGCCTGGTCTTACTCGCTTTCTGCTTGGACACGCTCTACCAACGGCGTGCTCCGGTCATCCTCCTGCGTCCCCCCTTCGCTCATTCAACTACGGTGGTACGGGATTTATTACCCGTTGTCCATCACCTACGCCTTTCGGCCTTGGCTTAGGTCCCGACTTACCCTGAGCGGACGAACCTTCCTCAGGAAACCTTAGGTTTTCGGCCGGAAGGATTCTCACCTTCCTCTCGCTACTCATGCCAACATTCTCTCTCGTATACGGTCCACTTTTTCTTTCGATTCTGCTTCTTACTGTATACGATGCTCTCCTACCACTATACTCTACAGTATAATCCAAAGCTTCGGTATTATGTTTTAGCCCCGGTAATTTTCGGCGCAGGATCACTCGACCAGTGAGCTATTACGCACTCTTTAAATGTATGGCTGCTTCTAAGCCAACATCCTGGTTGTCTATGCAATCTCACATCCTTTCCCACTTAACATATATTTTGGGACCTTAGCTGTTGGTCTGGGCTCTTTCCCTCTCGACTATGGACCTTATCACTCATAGTCTGACTGCTTTGCGCTATATATGGCATTCTTAGTTTGATAATCCTCAGTAATCTAAAAGACCCATTGGACAGTCAGTGCTTTACCTCCATATATATCTTGCAAAACGCTAGCCCTAAAGCTATTTCGGAGAGAACCAGCTATCTCCGGGCTCGATTGGAATTTCACCGCTATCCACACCTCATCCCCGCACTTTTTCAACGTACGTGGGTTCGATCCTCCATTCCCTGTTACGGAAACTTCAATCTGGACATGGATAGGTCGCCCGGTTTCAGGGTCTGCACATGGTACTCTTGCCCTCTTAAGACTCGCTTTCGCTCTGGCTCCATACCTTAAGTATTTAACCTTGCATCATATCGCAACTCGTTGGCCCGTTCTACAAAAAGTACGCAGTCACTTGCAATTGCTTGCTTGCTCCTACAGTTTGTAAGCATATGGTTTCAGGTTCTTTTTCACTCCCCTCCCGGGGTTCTTTTCACCTTTCCCTCACGGTACTGTTCTCTATCGGTCGCTTGGTAGTATTTAGCCTTGTGGGGTGGTCCCCCCGTCTTCCCACCGGGTTTCTCGTGTCCTGTGGTACTCTTGATCACTCTTGCTTGTTTCTCTTTTCGTCTACGGGACTTTTACTCTTCTTTGGTTTGCCTTTCCAGGCATATTCGACTAAGTTCTTCAATGCTTTCTGAGTGTCGACCCCTATGTGGTTTCCCACTTAGGTTTGGGCTCTTTCGCTTTCGCTCGCCGCTACTGACGAAATCGATGTTTCTTTCTCTTCCTCCGGGTACTTAGATGTTTCAGTTCTCCGGGTTCCCCTCCCATAACTATGGATTCATTATGGAATATACAGATGTTAACCTGTATGAGTTTCCTCATTCGGATATCTACGGCTCTTTAGTTGCTTGCACTTCCCCGTAGCTTTTCGCAGCTTACCACGTCCTTCTTCGGCTCCTAGCGCCTAGGGCATTCGCCATATGCTCTTTTTACTTGATCGCGTCTTACTTTATATTTTTCCGTTCTTCTTTGTTGATTTTCTTCGTCTATCGGTCATGTATTTATATACACCCTCTCTCCTCATCATCCGCCTCGAATTTACGAAAAAAATATCTCGTAAATGTTTTTACTTTCGAAAACTTGTTATTCTCTGTTTGCTTTCGCCTCGCTTTGAATGGCTTTTTGTCTGTTCTCTTTTTTGCTTTCGGTGAAATTACAGTGTTTCACACTTCTACGACGTTCAAAAACACCTTTTTACTCTTGAGTTTTTTCTCTCGATTTCGTCTGTTTTTCTTTCTATCGTCTCGCGCTTTCTCTGTAATTTCTTAGATGTTATGCAGTTTTCAAGGTACAATCTTTTACTTCATATTTTTCAGCGATTTCTTTGTTAGTCTTCGTCGACCTTTCAATCACATATTCGTATATGCTCTTCAAGTTCTCCTCGTCTGCCTCGAACTCTTCTGAAACTATTTTGTAAAAGTGATTTTTGCTTCGCTTTTTTGGTGTTTTCTATACTCAAAAATGCTTGCAATATCTTATTCTGAAGGTTGAACCTTCAAAACTAAACAGCAGTCTCCCTAGAAAGGAGGTGATCCAGCCGCACCTTCCGATACGGCTACCTTGTTACGACTTCACCCCAGTCATTTTGTTTTTGCCTTGGGCAGCTCTCTCCTTGCGGTTGAGTCGCTGACTTAGGGCCCCCAAACTCCCATGGTGTGACGGGCGGTGTGTACAAGACCCGGGAACGCATTCACCGCGACATTCTGATTCGCGATTACTAGCAACTCCAACTTCATGTAGGGCGAGTTTCAGCCCTACAATCCGAACTTGGATCATCTTTTTGAGGTTTGCTTGACTTCGCAGTTTCGCTTCTCTCTGTAATGACCATTGCTAGCACGTGTGAGCCCTAAACATAAGGGGCATGATGATTTGACGTCATCCCCACCTTCCTCTAAGTTGTCCTTAGCTGTCTCGATAGAGTCCCCATCTTACTGCTGGTAACTATCGACAAGGGTTGCGCTCGTTGCGGGACTTAACCCAACATCTCACGACACGAGCTGACGACAACCATGCACCACCTGTATCCATTGTCTACCCGAAGGTAAAAGTCCTCGATTAAAAGGCTGTCATTGGTATGTCAAGTTTAGGTAAGGTTCTTCGCGTTGCTTCGAATTAAACCACATGCTCCGCTGCTTGTGCGGGTCCCCGTCAATTCCTTTGAGTTTTACTCTTGCGAGCGTACTCCCCAGGCGGAGTACTTAATGTGTTAACTTCGGCACCGAGTTCTTCACCCGACACCTAGTACTCATCGTTTACGGCGTGGACTACCAGGGTATCTAATCCTGTTTGCTCCCCACGCTTTCGTGCCTCAGTGTCAGTTGCAGTCCAGAAAGTCGCCTTCGCCACTGGTATTCCTCCTAATATCTACGCATTTCACCGCTACACTAGGAATTCCACTTTCCTCTCCTGCACTCAAGTTAAACAGTTTTAATGGCTTACATTGGTTGAGCCTATGCCTTTCACCACTAACTTGTTAAACCACCTGCGCACCCTTTACGCCCAGTTATTCCGGATAACGCTTGCCCCCTACGTATTACCGCGGCTGCTGGCACGTAGTTAGCCGGGGCTTTCTTTTAGGGTACTGTCATTTCTTTCTTCCCCTACTACAGAGTTTTACGACACGAATGCCTTCTTCACTCACGCGGCGTTGCTGCATCAGGGTTCCCCCCATTGTGCAATATTCCCCACTGCTGCCTCCCGTAGGAGTTTGGACCGTGTCTCAGTTCCAATGTGGCCGTTCACCCTCTCAGGTCGGCTACTGATCGTTGCCTTGGTGGGCTTTTATCTCACCAACTAGCTAATCAGACGCGGGCTCATCTTTGTCCACTATCGTTTTGATATTATTAGGATGCCCTATTAATATGTTATACGGTTTTAGCTATTCTTTCGAATAGTTATTCCTTTGACAAAGGCAGATTACCCACGCGTTACGCACCCGTCCGCCACTAACTTCTATCATCTTCGCCCCGAAAGGTTCTGTTAATAGTCGTTCGTTCGACTTGCATGTGTTAAGCACGCCGCCAGCGTTCATCCTGAGCCAGGATCAAACTCTTCGTTTTAATCTTTTCTCAGTTTTGCTCCGGTTGTTCTCTTGAACAACTTCAAAGTTATTTACCGGTTTGCTTTTTCCTTAATCTTTCGATTAAGTGGTTTTTCGCTTTGCAATTTTTCAATTGCTTGGTTGTTTTTCTGCTGTTTAGTTTTCAAGGTTCATTCTTTTTCTCGCTGCCCTCTGTGGTTTTCTACCTCGCCGGACTGCTTGTCTATATTACCATCTCTTTTTCGGTTTGTCAACATCTTTTTTTCTTTTTTTCTCGGCTCTTTCTGCTTTCTTTTCTGCTGTCTGTTTTGATGCTGCCTCTCCTACCTCGATAGTGTGTTCAATTTATCATATCTTCTTCTCTTTGTCAATTCTTTTTCTTCCTCTATTCTTTCTTTTTCCTTTTCTTTTCTTCTTCTCTCCAAGTAACTTTTCGTTGATTGGTCTTCTTCTTAACTATGTCACTGTATAATCAATAAATACCACAGACATTGAACTTTCTCTTAGAATGTCTGTTTTACAAAAGATCTGACTTCATTTCTGCTATCTGTTGTCTTGTTCTCTACAGTAAGCTTCACGAAACAGAATAAACGTATCTTAATTGTTCCTTTTTATACTACACCTCTATTCAAACGCCTTCTGTCATTATTTAAAGTTACTATCCACGATGAAATCTATCTTAAAGAGCATTTGTCACAATGTTTTTCATTACTTCAACAACAATCTTTAAAGAAGGTGTTTGTTTAGAAATTTCAATTTATTATTTATTTCAATTCACTCATTTTTCGTATTTTTCAGATTTTTAGTATAACGATTTTCGATTGTTTCCCAAATCTAAAACAAAAATAAAACGCCTTTCATTAGCGTTTCATCAGAATTGCAAATTTTTGATTCAAAATTAAAGATGGCGGAGAGAGATTCGAACCCCCGATACGGTTTCCCGTATACACGCTTTCCAGGCGTGCTCCTTAAACCTCTCGGACATCTCTCATAGAACTTGTTCAGTCTATCATAATTTACAAAAAAATGACAATAGTATTATGAACTATTTCCCTTTTTCTTTCTCAACTCTCTGAAAAAAATCTCTTTAACAAATAGGTACAGGTCTCATCATCATACAGATACACCATCAGTTTGTTCGGAATTTTTATCTTCCAAGATTAACGGAACTTTGCTGACTGCCGCTCCTCTTTCGAAATCCCTTGTTGCAATATGAAGCTCACTCAAACGACTGTTCAAAAATAGCGCCCATGCACATCAAACACGGTTCCAATGTGACATACATCTTTGCTCCGTTCAGTCTCCAGTTTCTCAAATGTTTTTGTGCTTGTTGAATGGCTATGATTTCTGCATGACAAACGGAACTTTGGTGAGTCTCCATCACATTGTGTCCTCGTCCAATAATCACATCATCTTTCTACATGCTGCTCAACCGGCACTTCCTCTTTTGATAAGAGTACAATGCCTCACGAAAAGCCTCTTCCATATAACAATCCATCCTACCCTCCTATCACAAGTAGTCTTCTTTATTTTCAGCACTTGCTCAGTGTTTCCAAACCTCTTAGTGTATTCAAACTCTTTTTGAAATCTTCATTTCATGGAATTTCTATTTTCTGTTTTTCACTTGACTTTTTATCTGTTTCTCCAACTTCATTATATTTGTTTTTGTTATGGGCATGTTTCTTTTTGATACTTCATCTTCAAAGTAGTGTTCTTTCATAAACTTCAATCTCTCTGCCAAAGAAGAATATCTCTCCTGCCGATCCATATTTTGAATCATGCGATTGACATAATACATATTTCCTACCAAGACCAATCCTTTTTTGCTCTTGTAATCGCAGTATACAAAATATTTCGATTCTGCAACATCGGTGGAAGTGACAAAATTGGAAGCAAATGACAACATCAAACTCACTCCCTTGACTCTTATGGACTGTAATCGCATAGGCATGTTCGATATTATCGACTTCCCGCAAATTCATATCGACATCTTCGATTATCATCAAATGTGATATAAAACTGTTTTTCCTCTAACATCGACCGTATCTATCACACCGATATCACCGTTAAAAACACCCTCGCCCTCTTCATAAGTTACAGTGTTTCGATACTTTTTCATAATTATTCTTTATCTGCATTACCTTGTCATTCTCACGAAAAACGGTATTCATATGCTTAAATTCTGCCTGCTCCTCACTTGCGGATTGAGTGTTTCCTGTACTTTCTGATTGATTTCATGCATTCCGATTCCACCTTTTTCGAACCGAGTCAAAATTTGAATTTCTGTCGACTCAACTCCAAAAATAGTTCGGAAGTCTTTCTTTTATCAGCTCCAAAATCAAATCTTTTACCTTGTCTCCATCTCTCCTCATCATGAAAAAGAAGTCCTTGCTCTCCTTATCAATGATCAGTTCCTGTCCATGATTCACCCTATGTGCATTTTGGATAATTTGACTTTCTTCCTCTTGTCGAAAAAATCTCTGTCAATCGAACGATCGGAATCAAATCGCTCTCAATCATATCCCACAACACATTCCCCGCTCCGACAGACGGAAGTTGATCCGCATCTCCAATCATAATCAACCTCGCATGTTTCGGAATAGCGCAAGAAGCGCCCTCATCAAAAAACATATCCACCATGGACATCTCATCGACAATAATCACATCTGATTCCAAAGGATTTTGCTCATCTCGATTGTAGTAATTCATCTCCTCATCATCTTCTGAGAAACCAACCTCCAACAAGCGATGAATGGTTTGGCATCCTGATTGGAAGCTTCAGTCAAACGCTTTGCTGCACGTCCCGTCGGTGCACACACACAACCTTCTTTTTCCTGTTTTTCAAAACATTTCAAAATAAACTCACTACGGTTGTCTTTCCTGTTCCCGGACCACCTGTTACAATCATAATTTTCTCATTCAAAGCTGTCGTAACGGCAGCTTTCTGTTTGTCGGCGACAAATTCCCGTCTTATCTTGAATCTCTTGAAATTAAAGTATCCGCCTCTACTCCAACATCCAATTCTTCCTTCACCAACAACTGCGATAACAAATTCGCCACATTGCTTTCCGTCTCACGATACAACGGAGATAAAGCCTCTCCGTTTCGTCAGAGGAACGCTCCAAAAATTGTTTTGCTTGAAATACAAAGTTCATAAATTCCGGATTGTACCTCTTCTGTCGAAACCCCCAACAACTTCGCCGCCTGTTCTCGTCACAACATCCGCCAGCAAATCACATGACCCCTGCATACCTGCCTCTTGCAACAGATACACACTCCCTCCATAATGCGATGAATATCATTTTTGCAATTCCCATTCGTTCAGCAATTTCATCCGCTTTTCAATCCGATTCCCTTTAATATCTCGACATAGACAATATGGATTGTCTTCCACAATCTCTTTGCCTTTTCTCCATAATATCGATAAATTTTCATTGCCCATCGCAGGAGTCAGTCCATAGCCCGAAAAATGAAGAATCGCCACTTTTTAAATCCGTTTGTCCTTGTAACTTTCAATAATCTTTTGACATTTTTCTTTCCGATTCCTTCAATCTCCAAAAGTTTTTCCGGGTATCATCCAAAACACGAATCGCATCCAAACCGAATTTGTCAAAAATACGCTCCGCCATCGTTCTCCCAATCCCGTCCAAAAACACCGGAACTCAAGAACGCCAAAATAGCCTCCTTCGTAGCAGGCTCCTTCGTCACATAACTTGTCACACGAAACTGCGGTCCGTAACTGGATGGAACACCTTTTTCGCCTTCCAGTTCAAACCGATCTCCCAACTCAATCGTCGGAAAAATCCCTGTAATTGTAATCTCCTCTAAATCATCCGTCATAAGAGAAGCAACAGTATATCCATTGGAATCATTACGAAAAATGATATCATCAATTTTTCCTTCTATCTTATTCAATCCTTGTTCCAACACACTGCTCCCTCTGCATTTATGATTCTATTTCATCTTAGTATTGTAATATAAAAATACTATTTTTCAAAACTTCCTTTGAAAAATCTCCTTTACACACACATCCCTTCTTGTGTAATAATTGAATAACTTAATCTAAAAAGTTTTCAGCATAATTATCCCTAAAAGGATACTGAAATCATCTATATCCCTTTGCCATTTTTTCATCATGTTAAGATTATGATTCATAGTCTAATAACTCTACTACTCTATTTTCATTGTTCCAATCATCGAACGATTGAATAAGTTGTTTTGGCTGTCAAAATGATTATGGATTGAAACAGTCATATCCGATCTTATAGAACTTTCTTACGTTACCTCACTAAAAATCTGATAATCTCATGCAAAATGGTTCTTCTTCTCCTCATTTCCTATTCGATAGAAAATATCTTCTCACCGCCTCTTCGTTGAGATAATCTCCGACATTCACCGGTTTTTGTTGTTTGTTCCATGATAGTCGCTTCCTCCCGTCAAAACAGATTGTATTGTTTTGAGAGTTCCAAAAATTTTTGTTTCGCATTTTCATCATTGGAAGGATGTCGATACTCTATCCCATCCAATCCCAATTCACATAGCATTGGAAGTAAGTGATAATTATTTTGTTGTGCAGGATGTGCCAATACGGCAAACCCTTCTGCTTGTTTGATGGCAACAATCGCATCTTTCAACTCTATGTCGGTCGGTCTGATATCACATAGTTTTCCTTTTGAAAAATAGTTCTGATAAAAAGTTCCGTATATTCCATCTGCAATCCTTTCATCCACAGATACTGAATCAAGTTTTGTTTGTAGACGGGTATATGCACATTTTTGTTTTAATTCTTCCACATTGATATCATATCCTTCGTTCTGTAATCGTTTAATCTGCTCAACGCATTGTTATGTCTCTTTGCAACATGGCATCTGTCAAACGACGAATCGGCATTTCATCCTGTATCCGATACCCAAGAAGGTGCGCTTTTGTTTCCTGCTTTCACTGTCTGCAGTGGTTATCTCAAGACTTTTACCGTCTGAATTCAAGTTTTCCGTATACTGTATTTTCATATCCGTCCAAATCATCGTGATTGGTAATGGCAATATGTGTCAATCCATTCTGTTTGCACTTTTGCACGATTGTTTGGATACTGTCACTTCCATCTGATATGGTAGTGTGCATGTGCAAATCTGCTCATCATCATCGTTCCTCTCTTCTTTCACTTTTTAGTAACTTTCGTTTGTTTTAAAAATTTCGTTTTTATAAGTTAATGAGTTCTATTTAGTAGTTGATTGTTGGATATGTGATTGTAATGACAACAAATTTCACCTTTGTTTCTCAGTACCAGATTACCGTCAATATCTTTTGTTCTTCTTTTTAAATAGAGCACATTGTCCAATGTTTCAAGTCAAATTATATTTTTACAGTAACTGAATGATAACTGAAAGCTCTGTTACCTATTCTGTTTCACACATTTATTCTTTCAAAAACTTAATAAGTTCCTTCTTATCTTTAATTTCTTATCTTTTAATTTCTTATCTTGATTTCTTATCTTTGATTTCTTATCTTTGATTTCTTGACTTTGGTTTTCTTATCTTTGGCTTTTTATCTTTGGTTTCTTATCTTTGGTTTCTTATCTTTGATTGGAACTATCTTTGTGAATGACCAAACTAAACAATACTGTTTTCTATTCCGGTACATTATTACATTATTATATTACATATTTCAATCCTTGTTCCATAGCGATTACACACCGTTTTGTTTCTATCCATTTTTAGAAAAAGCTCATGATACTCTTAAGTTGAATAGATGAAAATTTTATGAAATTTTATCTTAGCATTCTTTCTAAAAATTATTTTTAAATTCTGTATTCCTATTTTCTCTATTTCTAAAAAGAAGTTTCATATCATAAAACAATACTCTCTTCTCTATTGTAACGGACATAAAAATAGAAGTCCACTAAAATAACCGAATTCTTTCTGTAACAAAACAGAAGGAATCCGGTTAACTTTAATTACTATGCTTGAATTGCCTGTTTCAACTCTTCTACTCTATTTGTTTTTCCCATTGGAAACCTTGGTCTTCTCTTCCGAAAAGTGACCATATGCCGCTGTCTTTGAAGATCGGTTTTCTCAAATCAAGTTGTTCTATAATTGCTCTTGGGCGAAGATCGAATACTTTGCGTACTGCTTGCTCAATTTTTCTACTGCAACGGTTTTCCTGTACCGAATGTTTCTACTAAGATAGATACCGGCTCAGCTACTCCGATTGCATAAGCTAATTGAATTTCACATTTTTCGCAAGTCCTGCCGCAACAATATGCTAACCCATCTTGCCGCATAAGATGCCGAACGGTCTACTTTGGTGAGTCCCTTTCCGGAGTGCTCCACCCGCGACAGGAATATCTCTCCATAGGTATCTACGATAATTTGTACGACCTGTCAATCCAGAACTCCGCGGGGTCCTCCAATCACGAAAACGACCTGTCGGATTTACAAGATATTTTTGTGTCCTTATCAATCCACCGTCGCCTGTAGCACTTCATCGATTTGACATACTGTTTCAAATCTTTTTGCATCTGTTCGATACTCACTTCTTCACTATGTTGAGATGAAATCAGGATAGTATCGATACGAACAGGTTTTGTCATCTTCATACTCTACGGTTACTGTGTTTTTCCATCCGGTCTCAAATAAGAAGCACTCCTTTTTGCGAACTTCTGTCAATTTCAAAGCCAGTTTATGCGCCAACGAAATCGGAAGCGGCATCAATTCCGGTGTCCTCATCGCAAGCAAAAACCTGAACATCATCCCTCGATCTCCCGCACCGATTTGAAGGTCAGCTGCCGTTCCTTCTTGCTTTCTCTTGCTTTTATCACACCCAATGCAATATCTACACTTTGCTCGTCTATTGCATTGACAACGGCACAAGTATCACGGTCAAATCCATACTTTGCACGATCATATCCGATTTCTGCGAATAGTTTCACGAACTGTTTTTTGAAAATCTACATATGCCTCTTGTGAAATTTCTCCACTACCATTACCAAACCCTGTTGTAACTGCTGTTTCGCCAAGCAACACGAGAATTTGATCTTGTTCCAAAAGTGCATCTAAAATCGCATCCGAAATTTGATCACAGATTTTATCAGGAGTCCTCTGTTACCGACTCTGATGTAAAATAATTTTCTCATTTTTATTCCTCCTACTTCACTTTCATTTTACTAAATCTTTTCTCTACCTTATATTTATCCAATTTTAAACAATTTCTTTACAAAATAATTTTGTATCTCTACTATAGCTGATTCATTCTGTTTCACACCTCTGTAAATCAATATTCCGCCTCACATGAGACAACCACAAATGGAACAACTGCTCTTATGTGATGAATAGTTGAATTTTACAGCTTGTGCAATAAAAACCTCTCTGAAATAGGAGGTCTTAACTATAATTTTTGTAACTAAAACCTCATCTGCCATCTGCAGGAATTAGCATCATGCATTCTGCTGGCTGCCGGGCATCAACGGGCCAGTCCCTCCGCCACCTTTGTACAGGTTACGATCAAGAAATTATTCATTTTGTGTAACATATTTTACTTGAACAATTATTATTTGTCAATACAATTCCAGGAAAACTTAATCCATTTTGAGAAACAGGTCTCAATCCATACAACTTTTTAGTCAGATAGCTCTACTGTACTATTGCATCAATACGAATAAAGCCCTGCCCTTTCACTGTATTTTTGATGATGTAAGACATCTTCCTTCCGATAACTGTTTCTTGTTTCCAAAGGTAGTCAGTGCTCCGCCTTCCGATTCGACCGAAACGGTCGCATTCCAATCTTTGAATTGAATACTTGTCACAACAGCTTCTGTATTGATATTGATCGATAAAGGCTTCTCCCATTAAATCAACGATTCCGTCTTTCAAATCCAACTTCAACTGTTTCAAACTCTCTTTTGTGACAAAAACAGTATTTCTCCCTAAAAATCACATTCCAACTGCTCAGATGAGTACTGTAAATCACCAAGTGAAGAGTTTGATTTCTCTGTTTGCTGCTGTCAAATCGAGTTAGTTTTTCCATTTGATTCTACATGCTCTATATCAAAATAACCCTCTTCAGTTATCGTAAGGATTCTCTTTTGAGAAAATAGTACTATCCGGATTTTTCAAAGCTTTTCAATCAGAAACAGACAAATCATTCGCTTCTGTACGACTCCCTGCAAATTCTCGTGCTGCAGATACTATCTTCTAGTTCATTTTGTTGTTCTTTCTGATATCTGCTGTTGAGTCTGTGTGTGAACTTTCCGAATTTTACTCTCACAACCCATCATCAAAGAGATAAACTGTACAGCACAATGCTATAAAGGAGTCGTGATGTATTTATAACTCACTTATGCTTTCATTTCCTTTCTTTTTGAATAGTTGTTGAAAATAAGCAGTTTCCTTGCTACTCGATGTAGAATACAGCATATATATTATGTATAACATATCTAAATACCACGAATCAAACATTTATCAGGTTATGATGTCGACTTCCATTTTCATTGTTTCATTCCGGATAAACCTTATTCTATGGAACTGTTCCCCTCTACTGTCTGCTATTTGCCAGACACAGGCGCATGATCAGATATCACACGCCACAAATCACCGAAATCCTGTCAAACTGTATTGAAAACGCGTCGTGCTAATCTGTCGAAAAATCAAAATAACTATAAAGTTTCTTCGTTTCCTGACCGTAGTGTAACAAATAATTTTGTATTCCACCTATGTTTTGTCTGCGATGTATATTATGATATATTTTCCATATGACTCAATCAGGCAGTCTTCTATCGATACACTGCTTTCTTCGACAGAATATCTGTTTGTTCAAAAAGAGAAATGATTGTGATAGGTATGTGGCAAATCTCGAGTTGCGATACCAAAAATTAAACAATACAGAAATCTATTTTGCCATGAAAGAAGTTCTTCGCTCCTCGGAGAGAAAGCAGACATTGTTGATTGATGATCTCGATTGATATACCGCAATGTTGGGTGATGCTGCCACAAAACAAAGTCGTTCTTCTACCGCTTGTCCGTCTCCTGATGCGTGGCTCAAATCCTGTCACCAAGGTGCTGCAGTGAACTATATGAGCTCGATTTACCGGCTACCGCTTAACTCTATCCGGAAGGTACAGCTCTGCGTACGCGCAAAGATGCTGTAGCGAACAAAATCCGAGTGTGAAGATTCATGTTTTTGATACCTGTGAGTGCCGGCCTGAAATCGGTTTACTTGTGGGCATCGTGAATTGATTTCTGCGAACAACTCATTTGAAGAAGCTATGTGTCGTAAAACCGTTATAATTCCAATCTACAGTTATTGTCTGCGCTATATAATTTGGACGCTTTGATTTCTAAATGGTCGATTACCGAAAATCGGCAGGCTTTGGCACCTTAGGTTTGGGCTATGCTCTGCGCTCGGCCAAAGTGAGAAGGAACATTGAAAACCTCTTCATAAGGTACGCGGTACCGCGAAAGCTTTGACTTGATTTTATCTGAAATGATTTCGACCATTTCGAAGCGGAAAAGTAATCATCTCTCATGTTTACAATGAGTCAATTCGCCTTGCTGTCAAAGAAACCATATTGAAACAATTTCCCGTTGTCCGATTCAAATTATGCAAACAGGGTATGTGATGTAGCTAATATGCAAGTAAAGACGGTTTCTTGATTGGATATGAAACAAATTAACCAAACGAATAACGTAAAAGATACAAAAATGAAACCTTCTCATGAAGGTTTCATTTTTATTTCTGTTTCTTTCTATTTCTGATACTTCTATATGTTTTTGTTTTGCAAAATTACTCAAAAATCTAAATAAATTCATTTCATTATTTCGTGAAAAATCAAGTGTTCAGAACCTGAAAAGTTGTGAACAGACTCTGTAAAAAGCATCAATAAAAGGAATCAAAGAGTCAATGGAAAACAATCAAAAAGTACCGCTGCAGAGATTGAATCGTTCCATCGCTCTATCGAGTTTCAGCAGAATATGTTCTCTGTGTCTCCGGATTCTGGCTATTTACTCAAATCAAATATAAAAGTCTCTACTGTCGTGACCTTCCACTTCATATACAGTACCATCCACCGTAACCTCTGTCATCCATAAAAGATAATACGGTAACTCACTCTCCTTCTCGTTCTATTTTTGAACAGATATTGCCATCCTTTTTCTGTTCATCATTCGTTTGTTTCATGAGTACTCGTATCAGCTTTGTTTATGCAATCTTCCAGGTCTTCATTTTCTAATACAATATCCTGTCCGGATTCGTCGTTGAGTTGATACTGCAATCTTTTCCACTTGTTCCAGCGACACCGCAGAGATTGCTTCGCTTCAGTCTTGGCCGGAAAAACACAACCTACCGATAGAGATTGACTGAAACAGTGAATGTCATCATACTTTTCATTGCAACCTCCTCCATCTTGTTCTTCCTATACCTCTTACCGTATTAAAACATCGCAGAGAACATACCAAAATTCTATGTTCCACTTAACCTGTGTCT
>BNJU01004352.1_pt1 | contig 91592 bp, 124 predicted proteins | sample 8539281 | NCBI WGS metagenome assembly BNJU01 (sample SAMD00202456, study PRJDB9452) | human saliva metagenome | isolation source: human saliva | place: Japan
TACTCGAGGATGTACCGAATACTGTTGGACACATCCAGGATGGGACGTTATGATTCCAGCGTGGTTACTGATTTGTTAAGGATGCATTGTGTCTTGTTGTGGCGGAGAGTGAAGAAATATTAAAGAAGGCTAAGACTTAGTTAAAGGAATATGAGGGACGGAGCCTGGTAAGAATATAGATGAGGCTAAGGCGTGTATCGCACCCAAGGTTCATCCAAACGGAAACTTTGTTGGGCCAAGACATGTTAAAAGAGGTGATGTAGTTAAATCGCACCAGCATACTGGTTACGAGACATTTGATAAGCACTCACAGAGCATGTACCTTGAACCTGAGTGTGCACAATGCCGTATATGACGGTGGGCCAGTACCGATCAGAGTGTACCTGATACAAGAAAGAAGTAGCTATAATGTTCGGTTGGATCCTTGAGAAGGTTGTTGCTGAGAAATGTAAGCTGTAGGTGGCGGATCTGGTGGTAAAGAAGACGTTTCTGTTCAGCATATAGCGGCACTTTGCGTTATGTTTTCGAAGAACCAAAGGCGTTTGGCAGAGACGAGTCACTTGCATTCCATCCGAGTGTCGTTATGCATGGCATATTTACTGGGATGTGATGAAACGGTACCACAGGACTTGACTGTGATATCTATTGACAGGTGCATAAGTGCATTCTCTTGTGGACCTGTACTTGAGCGTACCATGTGGCAGGGACCTTATTACAACAGAATCATGATATTAGAGGATACGGATACTATACAAACAACCTTCTGCAGGTGCAGTTAGAGGATCTGAGTATGTCAGAGTGAATTTGCACCCTTGAGTCCATTATAGATTTGTTTGCTGGAAAGGTTGAATATCACCTGGGAAATCAGATACAGAATGTTATCGAACCGCGTATTGGTTTAAACGGACAGATTTCGCAGACTGTTCAACAGCTCTTAAAGAGACATTGAAGCAAAGATGTCATGAAGCAAACTATCGAATGTAGGTTTGGCATGCGCTATGAAGAATGCCGGTGTAGGTAGGACCTCCTGACAGGACGCAAACTATTGTTAATGACGGTAAGTTATAGAGACATACTGCGGTGTCGCCTGTGATATTTCATCAGGTTGCAACAATATTTATGCTGTGATGGTTGCGGAACTTAAACTGCTGAAGTCCAAGTTTAAAATATGGATGTAGCCGATCCTGACTCAGGTACTACTTCAGGATCAAGACAGACTTATAAGCAGAGGCTAAGAAGAAAGTTTTGCTTGAACTTAAAAAGGACCTGATGCTGTTATGGAGACGAATAAGCTTCTATCTGTAAAGATTACCAGTGCAGAGTACTTTATTTGCCAGATAAGCTCGGCAGACGTGCTGTCTCAAATCTCACGTTGCATATGGATTTGCTACACATCTTGTTGTACGGATGATGACGGTAAGGTTAAGAAGGTTATGCTGCCCATGACTCAGGAAAGGTGGTAAACCCTATTTCCATCCAGGGTCAGGACAGGTGGGAGTGCTATGTCACTCGGATATGCACTTACTGAGGACTTGTTACAGGATTGTACCTAAGTCAAATTTGGTACACTTGGTCTTATGGAGAGCTACAGATATAATTTGAGATTGAGGTAATATATGTTGAGAAGGAAGAGCCTTTGGAGTGGGTATACGGTCTGTGCGAATCAGAGATTGTAAATATTCCTACCGCACCGCTGCAATAGAACGTACTACAAGAGAGACGGTAAGTTAAGACCGAAATACCCAGGATGACAAGATATTATACAAATAAAAAAATAAAGAATAATTTTTTGTTGGGATTCGATATGATCCACTTTATTTAAAAAATAATAAACAGGTGTTGAAAAATACCCAAATGTACTATAATACCGAAATAATAGTCATATGTCTGTAACATACATAGTATAAAGAATAGGAGAGAAGATACGAAAAGATTTTTCAGTCGAGTAGTTAATAAAAAGAAAAGCTTTCTTTATTCGTCAGTGGTATTCGGAGTGTTCAGTTCATCATGGTAAAGGTAAGTGATAAATTATCCGATTACTTACCGAGTCATCCGAGATTAAAGCAGGGATTTGATATTATGGATGAGAGCTTTTACGACTTCTCGAACGGTAAAAAGTAATGATTTATAATGTTGATTAAGACAGAGCCCCTGAAGTTTCAAAAAGAAATTAAGGATATAAAGGGCTTAAAGTAGACTTATGATAATCCGATAAGGATTATGAAACAGAATATAGAAGATTATTATAGATTTTTCTGCTCTTTATACCATCAGCGTCGATGTTGAAAGCTCAAGAAGGTGATTCAGGACGCAATAGTCAAGCGTCAGTGACTCGGTTTCTCCTCATGATCACAATGTTGTATATACAAACTATTGATAAGGATGATGCCAAAGATTTGAACAAGGATATGAGGTTATATTTGTCCTTGCTGAAAATAATCATAATAATTGCAGTGTTGTATTGCCTCACAAACATATAAAATACTGATTTTCATGCTTACATTCGGAATAGCGATAGTACTGAATATAAATTTACAAATTTATATTCAGGAGAATCTCTTTTTGTAACAAAGGCTGTAGGTGTAGTATTGCAGCCCTGGCTGCTATTATTCTTCTGTCATCTTTTTCCACAGATTATGGAGGAAAGAGAGTATAAGCTAAAGCATGCTCTGCTCCCAGCACTTGAGCTACCGAGGATATCATCAAAGCTCTCTTACCACTATAGCGGGTATGGTGGCACCATAACAATGCAGTTCAGATAAATTATGGACCGGAAGGTTTTATGATCAATTATATTCAATTATTAAGCACAGTATTTGCATTTTATGCCTGCACACTTATAATGATGTTTGAAAACAGGTTCAAGAAAAATCAATGCATAAAAATTTTGTACCGAATATAGAAGTATTTGGAGCAGATTTAAAGTTGAAAAAGGGTCTCTTCCTTTATTTATAGTTATTGATGGGTGGAGCATACTTTCAAAGCAAAACCGGATATATGTTGATGTAAATTCCATAGGTCTGATACGAAGACAGGAATCTTGAGGCGAAGGAAAAGATGGGGGTATTGGAGAAGCAATATAATGGCGATGGTTGTTGCAGAAACCCGCACTGTAAAGGGTTTCAAATATTCAGGAGTAAAAGTGTTACAGGACTTGCAAATGTGGGTAGGCATAACAGCGAATATGTGCCTGAACCAGTTTAAATCCGAGGCAGCGGAGATTGCAGATGTTGATGTGGATCTTGTAAGGCCGCATGATTCATTAAAGAATATGACAGTATAGTACACATTTATGAAGAGCGATGACAGCTATAAAAATACCTATAATAAATGGTGGACTTTATATAACCAAATTGAAGAGGGCGGTCTTGATATAGATGAGGATACTATCAGCGATATGAAGATATACATAGAGTATAACTGGTCTGAAAACAGCTGGAAAGTGAAAAGTATTCAAAATTTTATATATGGGATAAGCCTCTTGAAGGGTGGAATACCTTTAGCAATAGATGTGCGAGAAATAGCAAAAATAATATGATGAAGCATATGTTGTCGGCGACAGTTCAAGTGATTATGATATCAGCAAGTCATTTGGGTGATAATTTGGGATCAGTATTGTAACAGCGGCATTTTGGTTGGCGTTATATTGCTTTACATTCAAAATCGCGTGTTGCTTTATATTGGTGCACCAGCAGGGGAAGTGTATGGATCAACTTCGGTTGCCATATATTACAGGAAAATATGTTCTTCTTAAAGTTGTTGATGAGTAAGTTCAATACAGATGGACGACAATTGATTATACGAATTGTTAAAGCAGATATCTGGCTCTAAGAAGAAATTCCGGATTGAAAGAACAATATCAAAGAACTTTAAATAGGCCTTCTAATAGTTACATCAGGAGTATTATAAGCGGCTTCAGCGGTTGTAATAAAATATCACATCAAATCAAACCATTGCATCTCGGAAAAACTCTTGGAAAGGGTTATTATTTCAATGATAATGGTAATGGTGGTGTGCCGATATTGCTATACTTTGATTTTTATCACCAGTATTTGACCGGGCATTTCGAAAATAAATGGGGAGGAGATAAGAGAAGATGAAGAAGAAAACAGCATTATTACTAGTCTTAGTTAATATTCAAATGTTTGGTGCTAACCGACTGCAAATGTCGATATCAACTCTGTGCAAAATGCAGGATGTGCTCGTAAAGCAGTGCCGATGAACTCCTGCAGAAGATCTCAAGGTTCTGGTTAGAAATTTCCACATTCATCGAATATCTTTCTTTCGTGGTAATGACTTGTCGGATAAGACTTTCAGCCTTTCAATGTTCTCGGAACTCTGTATGTGGATGTCTAATAAAAGGCTATGTAAGCGAAAAAAGTGCAGATGCAGATCTATAAGTGTACTCGGTACAAAGGAAGCGATAAGAATCTTCATGGCGGGCTCTCGTGACGGAGGTAAGACGGTTAACAGGAGGTTAGCGGGAACTGTCAAAAGGCGTTATAGAATATCGGGTTTGCCGAGATGTCGCGGCTATAAAAAGTGGAGAGTATAGCCGGTAAACGGATTTATAATCAACTCAAAAAATCATGCTGCCATAACAGGCGCAAAAATGATCAGGTATCACCGGATATAATAAGGGGAAGTATCATAGGCTCACAAAACTGGAAGGTGCGGTGATAATGATGCTTCCTGATGATGACAAAAGTGAAAAGTGTACCAAGCATTTCGTTTCGTACCATTACAGATGATGATGTTAAACAGGGAGATGACAGGCGGAATTGCCGGGTATCGCGGAATTGGGGTTAGCCACAAACGGTGAAAAGGTAGGATACTCTCGCCTGGGATCTCAAAGTAGGAGTATGGTAGGCTTACAGACAGGTGCTGTAAATAATTGTACTCGTAGGCTTCCGTCTACGGCAGAAAGGATATTAGATATAGCCGGATTATTAAAATATATATAAATTTCATATGAAGGTACTGACCAACCTTGAAGACAGACGGAAACACTGTCAAAACTATTGGATACTTTGAGGCCGAGGGTGGATAAGGTGCAACTATATTGGAGAATAATGTATGAACGACATTGATTCTAAAAAAATGAGCTTGAAGACAGCATAAAGAAAAGAAAAATTTCCACGAGTGAAGAGGCTGGATAAATTTGATGCGGATTGAAAGATGACGATATAGAGTATAACCCGTGTCTCGCTCGATATTTCAGGATATAGGAGACCGTGTTGGAGAGTTTAGGCATGGAGAGCTATAAGGGGATCATCAAATGGCAGAAATACCAAACTGCAAAAGTCTTATTGCAGGCGTATATATATCAATGAGGATGTCTAAAAAGAATGAAAAGTGATATTGAAGATAAAAAGTGCCAGACAATGTTGCGTGACGACTTTCGAGCAATTACTCTCATGGGATTGACGTTGTCTCAAAATCAAACGTGGTTACTTGACTATCTGGATGGTGAGAAGAAAGTGACTAAGACAGAGATCTTTGATAATTCCTGTGACACTGTACGCGCTAGATGGATGAGCTTGGAAGCGAGATCATAAAACGGCAGGGCAAGACTTAGAAGCGAGCGGACAGGATCTAAAGGGCAGTCGTTGACGGAGTAAAGGTGATCGGCCATCTCAGAGGAACTATTCAAAACCGGAGGGACAGACTAAAGAGAGGTGTTGGCGGAAAAATTGGCTTTGAGCGTATCTGTAAACCAAGGAATATAGCATGCGCAGACTGGAAAACTCTGCATGGAGAACCATGTGAAACGGTGATACTCGATACAGCGATTGTAGGTAGAGTCGGCATAAGGTCGAGGACGAGGTACGATCCTCGAAACAGACATTAAAGATGATATTGATAAAAGAGAGAGACGATCTCTCAATTTTTCAAATAATGTATATGCACTGATACAGTCAACACAAATGAAGGTGAAATCAAATGTAAAGAATGACTACGCAGGAGGCATAGTGGCAAAAAGCCGACTATGGGCAGTCATTGCAAACAAAAACTTTGCCGATGTCAGTTCACGAAAACGGATCTTATATCAGGAGGAATTGCGAGGTTACAGCAAAAACCTCATTACAAAGATTCTTATATGCTTGGAATGTAAAAGGAACCGATTATATAGGAGGAATTGCAGGAATTGCAAAAGATTTGATTGGAAATACCGCCATGAGTACTGTAGTCAGCAGTAATTCAGGAAGATTCGGAAGTATTGCAGGAGATGTTTTAAAGACTCCTATGTAAGTGTAAACGAGATATGTTGACAGAAGCGTCGGAGCGATAAATGATATAACTCTAAACTCCGAAGCAGGTATTGTCTCATATGAGGAACTTTGGAGGATAATAATACTCCTGAGGGATTTAAAACGCTCAGAGTAAATTACTCGTGGGAGATGATATTATAAGACTGTAAATGTAGCCTCTAATTCATATGTCAGCGGTGCCGATATTCGAAGGCTCCGGAGGTTGAAGGGTATAATACATACTGGGAAAAATAAGGAATTAAACAATATAAAGAGAAATATAAACATACATTTGGTTGAGGAAAGATGGAATAAAAATATTTCAGCAAATACAAATGTAAACAGTAAGCCGGTTTTACTTGCAAGTGCATTATTCTATGAAGGGACAAGTATTCAAGTGGAAGAGACCGGTATACCTGAAACAGATAAAGATGTGATTAAGGCATATAAATACTGAGCATAATACCTGAAGGAAAATATATTAATGAGGGTATTGAGCTTTAGAGTTTTCATGAGGGACGGTAAGAGCAATGCGCTGGGAATAAAGACTGAAAAACGGTATTACAAAAAGCAGATACAACCAAAGTCGGGTCTTATCCCGAGCTTTAAAGTAGACAGTCCACGGGAGAAATTGTTCTGATCAGGACTGAGTATATATAAATATATTATTATACTTTCCTTATAGGGGCTGTCGCAGTAATTTCAGGATATCTTTATTATAAGAAGAAAAAGAAATAAATACATTAAATACAATCGAGCTGTACAAAGTTTTGTACAGCCTCATTTTCGATAAATTACCTGTATTGAAAAAGACTGTGAAGTTTTAGTATAATAGAAGAAAACTATGATAACAGATAGGAAGAAATATGAAAAAGAGAGTTGTTATTTTTGGAGATTCAAATACCTGGGGATATGATGCTGCTACAGGGGGCAGATTTAATGAAGAAATCAGATGGCCTATGGTAGCGGCTAAGCTTCTTGGCAATGAATATAGAATATTGGAAGAGGGTCTTTGCGGAAGAACCACCTGTCTTGACGATCCTTTCAATGAGGGACTGTCAGGACTTACATATCTTTTGCCATGCTTACAGACTCATTCACCTGTTGATATGCTTGTTATAATGCTTGGAACAAATGACTGTAAGCAAAGATTTTCTCTGACTGCCGCAAATATTGCTCTCGGAATGAGAAGACTTGTAAAGAAGGCTCTTGAGGCGGAAGTTTGGAGGGATAAGCCGAATATACTTGTAATTGCACCGGGACCGATATTAAAAGGAATGTGAACTTTCAGATGTGAGGCAAAAATATGGGTATATGCTCCGATAAAGTCCATGAAATTGCAAAAAGAGTATGAACTTATAGCAAAAGGAACTTGGAGTGGGATTTTGATTCGGCTCATGTGTCACTATGAATGATATCGACTTTATGCATTTAACTCGCAGACTCACATAAATCACTTGCAAAGAAGGTAAGCGAAATTATAAAGAATACTTTTGGAAAGTAAAGAATTGAAGGCATAGTATGACTTTAACTCAATTAAAATATGCTATAGAAGTAGCAAATGCCGGTTCAATAAATAAGGCTGCAGGAAATCTGTTTATTACGCAGCCAAGTCTTTCATCGGCAATTGCAGAATTGGAATCTGAAATAGGAATAAAAACTGTTTTTCAGGAATAACAGAGCATATTTCTTACACCGGAAGGCAGTGAATTTTGGTAGGATATGCAAGGCAGGTAGTTGAGCAGTTTGATTTGATAGAGGCAAAATATATTTCAAGTCCGAAGCTAAAAAGAAATTAGTGTATCAATGCAGCACTATACTTTTGCAGTAAGTGCTTTGTAAATCCTGGTAAAGCAATTCGGTATGGATGAATATGAATTTGCTGTACATGAGACAAAGACATTTGATGTTATCAATGATGTAAAGACATTTAAAAGTGAGATAGGAATACTTTTATTTGAATGATTTTAATAAAAATATTCTGACAAAACTTTTTAATGAATCAAATCTTGTCTTTGCTCGCTTATGGAGTGCAGTATTTATGTTTATTTGTACAGAAATCATCCTTTGGCAAATCAAGAGTAAGATAAAAATGGAAGAACTTATGGATTATCCATGCCTTTCTTTTTGAACAGGGAGAGTACAACTCTTTTTATTTTTGCTGAAGAGGTACTTTTCAACCTATGAATACTATAAACTTATAAAAGGCAAATGACAGAGCGACATTGCTTAATCTTATGGTAGGCTTTAAACGGATATACACTTTGCTCAGGTATAATATGTGAAGAGTTAAACGGTGACGAGTACATGGCCGTAAAAGCTTGATTCTGATGAGAAGATGACTATAGGCTATATTATGAGAAAAGATATAGTAATAAGTGAACTTGGTAAAAAGTATTTGGAAGAGGTATCCAAGTTTAAAGATAAGATATTGGAATAGGAGATACAATGAAATTAGGTGTAATAGGGTTTCGGAAATATGGGTTCAGCCATTGCCAAAGGTTTTGTTACCAAAAAGCAATGGACATAAAAGATATAGGTGCTTTTTGATACATATAAAAAGACAATGGAAAAAGCAAAAAGAAGACGGTTTTAATGTATACAATGACGAGTCTGGATCTCGTAAAAAAATTTCGGATGCTGTACTTGTAGCTGTAAAGCGATACATGCAAAAGAGCTTTTTGAAAAAATTGCAAAAATCTGAAAGATAAATTGATTATATCAATAGTGGCAGGACTTGAGAGTGGCAGTATAAAGTCGTGGATTGAAGTGATAAAAGAGTACTTAGAATAATGCCGAATACTCCTGCAATAGTTGGAGAAGGAGTATTTGCTCTTGACAGTGACAGCAATGCACTTGATGAGGAAAAGAAAACTGTTGAAGATATCGGCAATAGGACTTGTGGAATGGGTGGAAGAGAGACTTTTCCCTGTTGTTACAGGTCTTTCCGGTGGAGATCACGGCATATGTTGCAATGTTTATAGAGGCATTGGCTGATGCAGGTGTACTTCACGGTTTAAAAAGAGATGGCAATAAAGATGGCTGCAAAAACGGTACTTGGAAGTGCGACACAATTGCTTTGAGACAGGCATCCATCCGGCGGTGCTAAAGGATATGGTTTGCTCACTGCAGGTACTACAATAGAAGGTGTAAAAGCGCTTGAAGATTACAGCTTCAGAGCAGGAGTGATAGAAGCAATAAGTGCAGCCACATTAAAAATCGAAGAAATAAAAGCCGGTCTTTGCTAATGCAGCCTGACTTTTTACTCGATTTATTCTATATCAGTTACCCTTTGTAGCAGCTTCTGCAGCAGATGAAGCAATATTTGCAGCATCATGCAGGGCTTGAAGCCATCTCGTTTCTGCAGCGTCGTTAATGCTTGAAACATCAACACCTGCAGACTCCAAAAGCTGAAGCAGCTTCTGACAAACCTGACTCTAAAGCTGAAGAAGCCTCGCTGTTTGCAGACTCGATAGCTGAAGAAGCATCAGCCTTACCTGCCTCAACACCTGAAGAAGCTTCTGAAGCTGCTGATCTCCATAGCTGAAGAAACTTGCTTGCAGCCGACTCTACAGCAGATGAAGCATCAGCTTTTTGTGAGCTTGAACTACAAGCAGTAAAAAGCAAGTATAGCTATTGCAGTGATTGAAAATAATTTTAATTTTAAGATTTTAAATACCTCCCAAAATAGACTGAGTAATCAGCCTTAGTTTAACAAGAAACGATTTTATACTCTATTTATCAAAAATGTCAAACAAAATAGCATTTTATATCTAGAAAATAGTTTGAAAAGATTGAATTAAAATTTTAAATGAAACATTTACGACTCATTATGTCGGCACTGGAGCAATAAAGAAAAGATATGGTAAAGGAATAAAAAGCCATGTTTTTCGGATAGAGAATAATGATCAGATTTGAGATAATAGATGAGAATACAAAAACTTGGAAGAAATAAAACAACTTTACTTTGATGCCTTCCTTTGAAGAGAGAATACCTTTTATATCATGGTGTTGGTCGGCAAATGACAGAGGTGTGAGTTTTTGTCAATTTATGATGATGATAAATGGCCTGGCTTATATATACATTGGTGGGGGATGAGCTCATATATTTTCTATTTTGCATCGAGAATTCATTGAGGCAGAGCGGATACGGAAGCAAAATATTGCGTGAGTACAGAAGATGCATCCGAGGCTTTTCTGTGGCGATAGAACTGGTTGAAGAAGAAAGCGATAATTTTAAACAGAGAAAGAAAGACTGATTTTTACAGAAAGAACGGTTTGAAACACTTGACACGAGAGTTGTGAAATGGGCGTGGAGTTTGAACTATGGTGCTAAGGGAATGGAAATAGGAGAGAGATTACAGAAAACTTGGTAAAAAGTTCTTTGATTCTTTTGAGCAGTGCTGTCTGTAAAAGAGATGAGATGCGACAGCTATACAATTGCACTTTTGTAGACAGTAAGGAGTTAATGTACAGAGCAGGTGAAAGTCATATTTTATGTGAGTGATTGGAATATAGGTGATAAGGAATTTGTTGTTAGCGGAAGCGGAAAATAATGCAGGTGACGGATATGTGGTTGCTGATTTATTGAATACGGAAGAAATAGATGTGGAGATACTTTGATAAAGGATAAAGTTCTCGAGGACGGGCAGTATTATTTCAATATCAGCAAAACGGTATAAAGTACACTGTTTTGGATGAAAGATGGACTATTCCTTTGCTTGAAAAATTTAATTACATGATTATATTTTGACTGTATATACGGTACAGGTTTTTAGCGGTGAGGTAAAGAACTGGGTATATTCATTATAAAAGCAATAAATGATTCAACATGCAAGTGGCAGGCGCTGACATAAACTCGGAACGAACTGGTGATATGGGGGAGGCTGATATAGTGAATTCGGATACGGTAAGTATAGGGCTTTTTAAAGAAAGGTCTTATTACAAATGAAGCTCAAAACTATAGGTGAACTGTAAATATGGATATAGGTATAGTAGTGAAGATAAACTAATGCAAAATATTGCAAATGATTTCCATTATGGATACTTAAGAGTAGACTTTATGGAAGTGGAGAAATTGGCAGGTCGAAAAACAAAACAACAAAACAGGTAAAACAAGAGTGCAGCAGGGCTAAGAAAAAATAGATAATAATGAGCAGTTGGATTTTAATTCGGAAATTCTAATGATTGCATTGGTTTGTATATCATTGGTACTAAGTCATTTTCGGCTTATGGAGTAGTGGGGAAATATCTTAGAATATTTCAGTTAGGAGTATTCGGAATATTGGGATTTGCAGTGCCTATGTTTGTATTTGTCGGTGAGCATTTTTACCGTCAAATATAGGGATCAAGTCTTGCAAAAATTAAATTTGCGGTGTTTTGATGGCTGTGCTGCTGTTGATGCACTTATATCACTTTTGAATTCCAAATCTAAGGAATTGGCTTGTGAGATTTTACACTGAAGGATGGTATGGAGGATTTATCGGCGGAGGATTAGGGCTTTTATATCATCCGTACTTGGAAAAATCGGTGCTATTATCTTCTTTATTGCCGTATTTATAATATCAATTGTAATATTAACCGGAAAAATCATTTGTTCATAATAAAAACTCGAGGGACGGATGACCATATCAAGAGCTAAGACAGATATGGCAAGGTAATTGAGCAAAGAAAACAAAGAAGAGAACAGCAGGCTGTTTGAAGAATTGAATATGAAGAAGATCCTGAGTGAGGAGGAGTTTGAAGAACTTGACCTTGAAAATAAAAAGTGAAGGGTATATTGAAGAACTTTAGATATAATTACCGCCTGAATAGGGAAATATTAATCTCGAAATGCTATGATTTTTCAAAGAAGAAAAAGAAGCATGTAGTGGATCTTCAACTGCAAATGCAGAAATGCATGAGCCTATAGGCGGGATTTTGATGCTAAAAATGATGAAAACTTTGAAAAAAGCTCGGATGTAGGTGCTCAAACGACATTACAATTAACAGTAAATACGAGGCAAGTCAGGAGCCGAAAAATCCAATACACAGTCGTCAATCATTGTAAATAAAAAGACCGGATACCTTCTATGGAAATATAAACATAGGAAAAGAAGAGTCAAAGTTTGAAAATGATATTGATGAAGAGACATTGAGAAGAGCCAATGAGATACTGGCAAGAAAAAGATGAGATAGATATCTATGAGCAGCCGGTGTCAACTATCAGAATCACAGATGACGATACACATGAAGACTTCAGATATATTGATGATGCAAACAGTTTAACTCGGTAGAGACGGAAAAACAAAAACTCTGAAAGCAGTATTGAGTTTATAAAAGCTTATGACGATATATGATGAGCTGCATAGCGGATTACACAGTGATAATTTTTATAATGATGCTTACACTAACAGGTGGAGCAAAAATGAGCCTGTAAATAATGAATATGTAAAAAGAAGAGATTCTACACAGAGAATAGGAATGAAAATACTCTGGCAAGTAATGACGGTGAGAGAACTTTGGTAACTGCAGGAAAGGTTATAGTTTCGGATACTTCAGCATTGCAAAAGAAGATGGAGGAGCAAAGAGCTAATTCACTACAGGAAAAATAAGAAATGAAATTGCAAAGAAAGTTCAAAAGACCTTATACATATCCGGGACATTTTTTATCAACAAGAATACTGAGCGGAGAGGCAATATCAGACAGTGAATATAGAAATACTGCAATTACATTGCAGGAGACATTGGCAAGCTTTCTGATGTAAAATGTAACGGTGGAAGATATAAGCGTAGAATCGTCTGTAACACTTTTATGAGTTAAAACCTGAACAGGGCGGTAAAGGATCTAAAGTACTTTCACTTGCAAATGATATTAAACTTGCATTGGCAGCAAGTGATATAAGATTGAGGCACCGATACCGGGCAAATCCGCCATAGGTATAGAGGTACCGAACAAGCAAAAGCAGACGGTATTCTTAAGAGATCTTTTTGAGAGCAGAGCTTTTAAAAACGGAATGAAAAGTATCGGACTTTGCGGTAGGTAAGGATATTTCGCAAAGTAATAGTTTCAGATATTGCAAAAATGCCCTCATGTACTTATTGCAGGTGCTATGGGTTCTGGAAAAATCGGTATGTATCAATACTTTGATAATAGAGTATATACAAATATTCACCTGAAGATGTAAAAACTTATCATGGTCGAATCTTAAGGTTGTAGAGCTCGGTATACAACGGCATACCCCATCTTTGATACCTGTTGTAACGGAGCCTAAGAAGGCGGCTTCGGCACTCAACTGGGCTGCTGCCGAGATGGGTGAGAGATATAAGAAGTTTGCAGGCTACAGGTGGGGTGATCTAGCATATACATAGGAGAATAGAAGAGGCGAGAAGAAGAGGCATTGAAGCGCTTTCGCCTGAGAAATTGCCGAAGATAGTTATAATTATAGACGAGTTGGCGTATCTATGATGGTTGCAAACAATGAGGTTGAAGATGCAATAGTAAGACTTGCACAGCTTGCAAGAGCACGCGGAATTCACCTTTGTTATAGCTACACAAAGACCAAGCGTAAAATGTCATTACAGGTATAGTAAAGGCCAATATACCTTCAAGAATCGTTTTGCTGTATCTTTCAGGTACAGACTCCAGAACCATACTTGACAGTAACGGTGCCGAAAAAGCTTTTTGAAAGGGTGATATGCTGTTTGCACCATATGGTTCGTCAACACCTATGAGAGTACAGGGTGCGTTTGTGTCCGATGAAGAGGTGTCTGCAGTTGATTTCCTTAAAAACACGGCGAATGCAGGCGGCATATGATGATGAATACAATCAAACAGATTGAAGAGACAAAGAATGCGTCAAGTGCCGGAAGTGATATTTCTAAAGAGATGAGCTGTTTGAGGCTGCAGGAAGATATAAGAAAAGGACAAATCTCTATAGGTAATCTTCAAAGAAACTTTAAAATAGGCTTTAACAGAGTCGCAAGAATAATGGATCAGCTTGCAAAGGTGCGGGGGTTGTAGTGGTGAAGCCGGAACAAAGAAAAGAGAAATATTGATGAATATGGACTGAGTTCTGGACATTTTATAAATATCCGAACTTATCTTTAGGGAGGATATATGCAAGCGATATCGAGATTGCAAGAAGTATAGAAATGAAAAATATTGCCGAAGTGTGCAAAAAGAATACGGGATAGATACTATTGACTTGGAAATGTACGGAAAGTACAAGGCAAAGCTTAGCGAAGAGTTTTTAAAAGCTCATGAAGATAAGAGGTAAGCTTGTACTTGTAACGGCAATAAATCCTACTCCTGCAGGAGAGGGGAAGACTACAACTCCCTTGTAGGTCTGGACAGGCATTTAAGGAGATGGGAAAGAGTGCAGTAATAGCGCTCAGAGACTCTCCGACCATGTTCGCGTGTAAAAGGCGGGAGCGCGGAGGCGGATATGCGGAGGTACCTGTGGATGAGTCAAATCTGCATTTTGCAGGAGATTTTCATGCCATTACATCTGCAAAACAATCTTCTGGCTACTATGTTGGACAAATCATATTCAGCAGGGAAATTCACTTGAATAGATACAGGAGCGATCATTCATAAAAAGATGCATAGATATGAATGACAGAGTACTTAGGAAATATAGAGTAGGTCTCGGGAAATAAGACCGACGGAGTTGTAAGAGAAGATCATTTTGTAATCTCGGTGGCATCAGAGATAATGGCAATTTATGTTTGTCAAAGGATATGGCTGATTTTGGAAGGAAAGACTTTCAAATATTATAGTGGCATATAATTTTTAAAGGAGAGCCTGTATTTGCCAAAGATTTAAAAAGCTGCGGGAGCTATGGCGGCGCTTTTAAAAGATGCACAAAACCGAATATCGTACAGACTCTCAATCATTCACTTGCACTTGTTCACGGCACCTTTTGCAAATATAGCACATGGATGTAATTCACTAAGAGCTACAAAGATTGCAATGGGAATGGCTGATATAGCACTTACAGAGGCGGGATTCGGCGCACCTCGGAGCGGAGAAAGTTCTTTGATATAAAATGCAGAAAGGCGGGAATTGTTCCCCGATTGTGTGGGTAATAGTAGCTACTGTAAGAGCGCTTAAATATACGCATGGAGTGGGCAAAGGAAGATTTATCAAATGAAAATCTTGAGTTTTAGGTGTATAGTAAATCTTGAAAAAGCATATTGAAAATACAAAAACCTTTTCGGAGTTCCTGTAGTGGTTACTTTAAATAATTTTGTCAGTGATACAAAGGCTGAAGTTGACTTTATAAGAGAGTTTTGTGAAAGCAGAAATTGCGAGTTTGCAGTTTCAAAGGTATGGGAAGAAGGCGGAAAGGGCGGTGTAGAGTTTACCAAAGATTCTTTATACACTTGAAAAACAAAAAGAGCGAGTTTACTTTGCTTTTATCCTGATGATAGGAGTCTTGAAGATAAAGCTTTTATACTATTGCAACAAAATATACGGAGCAAAGAATGTAGTGTATTCACCCTGCAAAAGAAGGCTTGACAGGGCAAAAAGCACTTGGCTTTGATAAATTGCCGATATGTGTGGCAAAGAATCAGTATTCACTTTCAGATGATCCGAAGAAACTTGGAAGACCTGAGGACTTTGAGATAAATGTAAGGGAAGTATATGTGAATGCCGGAGCAGGTTTTTGTAGGTTGCAATAACAGGAAATATTATGACCATGCCGGGACTTCCGAATATCCCTGCTGCAGAAGCGGTAGATGTGGATGATAACGGAAATATAGTAGGATTGTTCTAAAAAGACCTTAAAGTAAACATCTGTAAAAAGGGAGAAAAGATGAAACTGATTGAAAATGCTAAGGGACTTGATATGGAGATAATATCGAGAATTACATGACGATTTTTCCGATTTGGTATTTAATACAAAGAGACAGTAAAGGATTGTATCTTTTGTATGTATAAAGGGTGCGAGATTTGATACTCATGATGTGATTGATGAGATAGTTAAGCAAGGTGCAAAGGCGATAGTGGTGGAAAGAGATATAAAAAGAGATGATGTATGTGTTATAAAGGTAGCAGATACCAGAGTGGCACTTGCAAGACTTTCAGCCGAATTTTTCTCACATCCTGCTGAAAAAATGAAGATTATAGGTATTACTGGTACAAAGGGAAAGACAACTTCATCTCATATGCTGAAAAACCTTCTTGAGCAAAATGCCAAGGTAGGACTTATAGGTACAAACGGAATTACTATAGGAGATATGCACAGACCTACATTGAATACAACGCCTGAGTCATATGAGTTGCATAAGACATTTAAAGAGTGTCTGGATGCAGGCTGTGAATATGTCGTGATGGAAGTTTCTTCACAGGCGGTAAAGATGAAGAGAACGGAAGGTATCCGCTTTGACACCGGAATATTTACAAATATATCACATGATCATATAGAGACCTGATGAACATAAAGATTTTGATGAGTATTTGATGTATAAACTCACTTTTTCTTTACACAATGTGATAAAACAATTGTAAAATATAGAAGACGAACATTCTGGATTTTGTTTTTAAAACAGTCTACATCCGCCGAAAAGTATACATTCGGAAAAAGGCGGAGATTTTGAAGCAAAAATATTGAATATATATCAAACAAGGATTTTTAGGCACAAAGATAGCTATAAGCTGTTCAAATAACGTCAGAGAAAAATATAATGTAGCCGAAACAGTTTCGGATATTTATATCGAATTCCGGGAGAATTTAATGTATATAATGCAATATCTGTGCTTGCAGCCATTATACTTGGAGTAAAAGCTGATGATTTAAAGACGGCACTAAAGAATACAAGAGTGAACGGAAGAATGGAAGTGGCATATACTCACATGAATTCAATGTGATAATTGACTATGCACATAATGCAAATCAGTACCGAAAAAGCCTTTATACATACTTTGAGACATTATAATCCTAAGAGACTTGTAATAGTATTCGGTTCCGGCGGAAACAGATCAAAGGACAGAAGATATTCAATGGGAGAAATCTCAGGAAAACTGGCCGATTTTTTCAATAGTGACTGCCGATAATTCCAGATATGAAAAACAGAGGATATAATCGCATGATATATATCAAAACTTTAAGCCTCACAGGCGGTGATTATATTACAATACCTGACAGAAGAGAGGCTATTTATTATTCTATAGAGAATGCAAAGCAGGGAGATCTTATCGCTATAATCGGAAAAAGGACATGAGGACTATCAGGAAATAAACGGAGTCAGAACTCATTTCTTAGACAGAGAAGTGGTGGATGAGTGCTTGGAGAAGATAAAAAGATGAATGACACAACAATAAAGGAACTTGTCATTTGCCACAGGCGGAGAAATTATTCTCGGGAAATGAAAATGCTGTATTTTCAACATAGTCAATCGACTCAAGACAGGCTGATAAAGACAGTCTTTTTGTTCCGTTAGTCGGAGAGAAAAATGATGCTCATAAATTTTTGAGTCTGTATACTGACATGGCGCAGAGTGGCAATAAGTTCAAAAAGAGATATTTTTCTTAAAGACGATTTCAATATAGTACTTGTAAATGATACGACCGAGGCACTTCAAAAGCTTGGAAAGTATATCAGAAATAAGTTGACATTACCTTTGGTCGGTATTACAGGAAGCGTAGGTAAGACTACAACAAGAGAAATGGTGGCACTTGCCTTTCAGATTTGAAAGTCTTTAAGACACCTAATAACTTCAATTCACAGGTGGGTGTTCCGATTACCTTAAGCAGAATAAATGACGAAGAGATAGGCGTAATAGAGCTTGGAATGAGTCAGTTCGGCGAGATGGAAAGAATTGCAAAAATAGTAAACTGCGACTGCGCTCTTGTCACAAATATAGGTACGGCACATATTGAAAATTTGCATACAAGAGAAAATATAAGAGCCGAGAAGTTCCATATTATGGACGGGATGAAGAACGGCAGTGTGGTATTTTTAAATGCAGACAATGATTTGCTTTTTGATCCGCATAAAGAAAAGGGTATAGTATATAAGTATTTCAGTGCAAAGGAAATACATCCCTGTGATTACTATGCGACCGATATAGTGTTTTCATTAATGCAATGCCTGAGTTCACAGCTCATGCAGGAGAGAAGAAGGTAAGAGTGCATTTGAATGTTTTCGGTGAGCATCAGATTTCAAAATGCTTTATGGCAGGCTGCGGTAGCTAATCACTACAATCTTTCGGTAGAATCTGCGGCAAAAACATTTGGAGGAGTTTAGGGATTTTTCTCACAGACAGGAGCTGATAAAATTAAAAGAGCTGACTGTTATAGATGATACCTATAATGCCTCACCTGATTCCATGAAAGCTCTATTTCAATACTTTAAAGATTTTAATGCACAAAGAAAAATTGCAATATTGATGGATATGAAGGAACTGGGTACAGGTGAGAGAATACTCACAGAGAAATCGGTGATTTTTATCAATGAGAATGTGAAGCTTGATGCTGTATTTACCGTTGGAGAATTGGCAAAGGAAATTATAAAAAGATATCAATAAAGATATTTATACAAAGAGCTTCTGAAGACAACGAGAGTTTGGAGAAATTTATTTCCGGATATCTCGATGCAGGAGATGTATGTCTTTTAAAGGGCTCAAACAGTATGAGACTTTTGATGTCGTAGATAAAAATAAAAATTATGAAAGATTTATTCGCTGGATATAATAATAGCAAATACAAATGTGGACAGACTCATTTACATATATTATCCCTGAAAACTTGAGGGATAATATAATTCCGGGCTGTCCTGTTTTGATTGAATTCGGAAAAACAGTAAAAAAAGGCTATGTAATTGATATAAGAGAGAGTACAAATGTAGATACTTCAAAATTAAAACCCATACTTTCAATACCTGAAAGAGAACCTCAGTGCGGATGAAAATCTCTTAAGCCTGCCATATGGATAAAGCACAGATATGGTGTAAGCTTTGATAAGGCAATAGCAACGGTAATGCCTGTAAAGTCGGAGGCGGAGGAAAGAGTCAGTAATGAGATTTTCTTAAATATTGATGCAGAGGGCCTTGATAACAAAATAGAAGAACTTATAAATTCAAGAAAAACAGCACAGGCAAGAGTCTTAAAAAGAGCTGAAATTAAAAAGAGCCTGCTGCAAAGCTTTATAAATAAAGAACTTAAAGTAAACTCAACCACATTAAAGAGAATGGAGGAGGAAGGCTATATTGTAATAGGCTCCAAGAAAAGAAAGGCAAATCCCTTGTTGCCAATACTTCGTTCTCTGGGAATAGAGGACTTTAATGAAGTAATAAAGCCCAAGGAGTATACTTTAAATGTCGAGCAGGAAGATGCTGAAATACTTAAATCAGATTTTGAAACTTGCAGCAGAATACCTATCTTTTACACGTGTATTACCGGTAGCGGAAAAAACTTTGGTTTTTATAAATATGATAAAGTATGAATATCAAAAAGGATATAAGGCAATAGTGCTTATACCGGAGATATCATTGACATATCAGACAGTACTTAGGATGGCGGAGCATTTCGGCGACAGAGTTGCAATCATAAATTCCAAGCTTTCAAAGAATGAAAAATTCTATCAGTTTGAAAGAATAAAAAACAATGATGCGGATGTAATAATGGACCAAGGTCTGCAATATTTGCACCGGTAAAAACTCGACTCATAGTAATAGATGAGAGCATGATTCGGCCTATAAAAATGAGAATGTACCACATTCAATGTAAGAGATGTGGGCACAAAAGCTTTTCGAAATCACCGATGCATCCCTGGTTTTGACATCGGCGACCCAACACCGGAGACATATAACAGGGCAATGGAAAAAGAGATAAAGCTTTTTGGAATTAAAAAGTGAGAGCTAAGAATACATCTTTGCTGAAGGTAAGCATCGTTGATATGAGGGATGAGCTGAAGCGAGGCAACAGAAGTATTTTCAGTACTTAGAACTCTTATAGAGGACAGATTAAAAAAGCATGAGCAGATTATGCTGTTTATGAACAGAAGAGGTTATTCAAGCTTTGTATCACGATCTTGCGGTGAAGCTATAAATGTAAGCACTGTGATGTTACTTTACGACATTGCACAATAATAACAAACTTGTAGTCATTACTGCGGATATTCAATAGACCTGCCAAAAACCTGTCCCAGCTTGCGGTTCAAAGTATATCGTACAAATTTCGGTACCGGAACTCAGAAGCTGGGAGCGATGACAAGGGCGGAATTCCTGAATGCAAAGGTACTCAGAATGGATACCGACAGTGTTTCAAAAAGAACAGTGCCAATGATATGATAAGAGATTTTGCAAACGGTGATGCGGATATTTTGATAGGCACTCAGATGATAGTAAAAGGTCATGACTTTTCAAATGTAACCTGGTCGGAATAATGCCGCGGATACCCTCGCTTTATGTAAGCAATTACAAGTGCACAAAGGACATTTGAACTTTTGACACTGGGCTGCAGGCAGAGCGGGAAGAGCAAAGGACGGAGAGGCTGTTATACAGACTTACAAGCCTGAAAAACTATGCATATGGCAGTAGTGGCACAGGATTATAAAAGATATTTTGACAATGAGATAGCTGCAGAAGTCTGGGAGGATATCCGCCTCGCCTGTCATATGCTTACGGTAATGTTTAGCAGTATTAAGGAAGAGGAATTAAATAATGTGCAAGTGAGACTGTAAAAGTTATAAAGTCGGAAGTCGCATTAAAAATTCAATGATAATATACCATGTATCCAAGTGTAAGCAAGGTCAAGGACTATTACAGAAAACTGGTATACATAAAAAATGCTAATTGCGATATACTTTAGATATACAAAAAGATAGAAGAAAGTCTTGGCACTTACAGAAATGTCAGTGCGATATATGACTTTTAATTAAGGAGATAGATAATGGCAATAAGAGCAATACGAGTAATGGGCGACAGCGTGTTAAACAAAAATGCAAAGAAGTAAAAGAAGTAAATGACAGAACGAAAGTTTTGATAGATGATATGATAGACACTATGAGAGAGGCTAACGGTGATTTATGGCACCCTCAGATAGGGAGTTTTGAAGCGTATAGTCGTACCAGAGACAGAGCCTGAAAAATGTACATGTAGATTATAAATCCTGTTATACTCGAACAGGACGGTGAGCAGGTAGGATAAGTGAGGGGTGTCTTAGTGTTCCGGGAAAGAGCGGAGGGTTAAAAAGACCCAACCATGTTGTGGTAAAAGTATCTCGATATAGATATGAATGAATATACCTTGAAGGAGAAGGATTACTTGCAAGAGCTATATGTCATGAATGCGGACATCTTGAGGGTGAGCTGTATGTACCTTTGTAGAAGGCGAACTTATAGACAATGAAGAGCTTGAAAGAATGTACGAAGATGAGGAAGATGAAGAATGAAAATAGTTTTTATGGGAACGCCGGACTCTTTCGGTTGAACCGCTTAAAGCACTTAAAAGGGCAGGACATGAGGTAAGTTTGTAGCTTACAAGAGAAGATAAGAAAAAAGACAGAGGAGAATTAAGTCCTACGCCTGTAAAGGAACTGGCATTGAGTCCATTATACTGCAGCTACACCTTCAAAGATGAAGGATGAAGCACTTATTGATAGACTTAAGTCTGAGAATGCCGATGTGGTGGTGGCATATGGAAAGATTTTACCGAAGGCTGTTCTTGATATACCGAAATTCGGATGTATAAATATTCATGCCTCACTCTTGCCTGAATACAGAGGCGCCAGCTCCTATACAGTGGTCAATTGTAGACGGAAAAGAAAAACAGGCATTACAAACCATGTTGATGGATGAAGGTCTGGATACAGGTGATATTTTTAAAAACAGTATGAAAATAGAAATTGATAAAAAGAGACCGGAGGTTCACTGTTTGACAAACTGGCGGTACTTATGGCGAGGCTATAGTGGATACTATAGCAAATTTGACAGCATTGTGCCTACACCTCAAGGAGAGCCGACTACCGAATATGCAAAAGACGATCTCAAAGAGCATGGGTGAGATAGATTTTAATAAAAGTGCAGTTGAGATAGAGAGATTGATAAGAGGAATGAATCTGTGCCAAGTGCATATACAAGGTATCAGGGCAAGGTGCTTAAGATATGGGAAGTCGAGGTGGCAGAGAATATATCTGAATTACCAAATATAAACTTAAGTGAAAAATTACGGCAAAATATAGCTTTTAACAGCAGTATTTTTATAATATGTAATCAAAGTATCCTGGAAGTTTTTATCTCTGCAGCTTGAAGGTAAAAAGGATGTCTGTAAAGGACTTCCTGATGGGAAGAGAAATAGAACAGGGATATAAAAGTGGAATATAAGCCGATAATAGATCTTGATATAAGAGGAGGAGCTGTGTATTACGGATTTGATATAACCTATATTTTTGTGATTATAGGTATGCTGATAACACTTATTGCCTCATGGAGAATGAAGGCAAGATCTGCAAAAATATGAAAGAGTGGCATCACAGTCAAGACTTACAGGAAGAGAAGTTGCGAGAGAATCTTAAGAGCAAACGGAATATATGATGTTTCCGTAAGACCTGTTTCAGGCAGACTTAGCGTATCACTAGCGATCCGAGATAAGACTGTAAGTTTAAGCGAAGCGATTTACTGATCGACATCCGTAGCGGCAATTGCAGTTGCGGCACATGAATGCGGACATGCAACACAGGATAATGTCGGATAAGTGTACCTTTTAAAACTTAAGAAGTGCATTTGTACCGGTGGCAAACTTTAAGCAGACTTTCGGTATCTTATATGTATGAGGCTTTATGCTTGGATATGGAAATATATCAACATATACTTATTCAGATAGGTATAGCGATGTTTTTACTTTTGCAGTATTATTCCAGATTATTACTCTGCCTGTAGAGTTTGATGTTTCAAGAAGGGCTTTTAATAGAGCTTGAAAACAACGAAATTCTGCTTGATAAGGAAGATAAGAGTGCAAGAAAGGTGCTTTTGCACGCGGCTATGACATGTTGCGGCAGCGGCTGCAGGAGTATTGCAAATGCTTAGACTTATGCTTTTATTCAGCGGTAGAAGCAGAAGAAGGAACTGATAATGGAAAAACAAATATAGGGCTTTTTAGCTTTGGAAGCTCTGTTATTGATAGATGTTGAAAAAGAGTACAGTCATAAGGTGATTGATATGGCTCTGGAAAAAGTATTCATACTTATCAAAAAGGCTGACAGGAGGATCAAAAGTACTCTATGGAGTGGTTGAGTACAGACTGCAGCTGGATGATATTATATACAACAACGGAAAGCGTGTAAAACCTGTAATCAGAGAGATACTGAGAATGTCTGTATATCAAATGCTTTATATGGACAGAGTTCTGACAGAGCGGTAATAAATGAGCGGTCAATCTTGTAAAGATGAGAAGATTGCAGGGTCTTACAGGCTTTGTAAAACGGAATACTCAGAAAAATAAGCAGTGAAAAGAAGAACTGAAATTTGATGATTTAAGTATCAGGTACTCAATGCCCGAACTCATTTTAAATATAGTAAGAGATAATACCGGTAAGTATTTCAATGAAACTTTGGAATACTTTTTCAAGAACGGGCATTTGTCGGTGGAGAGTAAATACTTCAAAATCAAGTGTTGAAGATGTAACAAAAGAGCTGGAAGCTAAGAATATAAGGCTAAAAGATCCGGGGCTTAATCCGGATATATTATATATTACAGGATTTGACAGAGTGGACGGTATTGAGGTTATAAGGATCTGGAAAATGCTATATCACAGATACATCATCATCTATGATATCAGAGTACTTTGGAGCCTGAGATATTAAAAATGTGTGGATGTATGTGCTGCACCGGGAGGAAAGTCATTTTACTGGCAGATAAGCTTTGATAAAAGCTCAAAGATATATTCCTGTGATGTAAGTGAAAATAAGGTTGAATTGATAAGAGAAAAATGCAAAAAGTACAGGGATTTTCAAATATTATTCCGGTTGTTCAGGATGCAGCTGTTTGATGAGATTTTGTGATGCTGATTTGATTTTGGCTGATTTACCATGCAGCGGAATAGGTATTATAGGGAAAAAGCGGATATAAAGTATCGACTTGAAGAGGAAGACTTAAAATCACTTTTCAGATCTGCAAAAAGAGATACTTGATAATGTGTCCAGGTATGTTAAGAAAAACGGTGAGTTGATATTTTCCACCTGTACACTGAATAAAGCGGAAAATGAAGACAATATGCTTTTGTTTCTGAAAAATCACAAAGATTTTAAAGCTGTGGATCTTACTGAGAGAATGGACAAAGAAACGATAGAAATGCTGAAGAGAGCGAACTGAAAAACGGGTATATGAAACTGATACCCGGAAGAGACAACTGCGACGGATTTTATTGCAGTATTTAGGAGAGATAATGACTGATATTAAGTCAATGGATTTAGATGAATTAAAAGACATTTGTAAAGGAGATGAATGAGCCTGAGTTTAGGGCAAAGCAATTGTTTGAGTGGATGCATAAATCACTTATATCCTCCTTTGATGAATGTACAAACTCTGTCAAAGGTATTCAGAGAAAAAGCTGAAGGAAAGTACAAGCCTGACAAATCTTAAGGCTGTAGAGGTATTTAAGTCAAAAACTTGACGGTACACAAAAATATCTTTTTGCACTTGAGGATGGAAATATCATAGAGATGTAAGAATGAAATATGAGCATGGAAACTGGTATGTATATCATCTCAGGTGGGGTGCAGAATGGGATGTAAGTTTTGTGCATCCACCTTGACGGACTTGTACGAAATCTTTCGGCTTCGGAAATGCTTTCGATCAAATATACAGTATACAAAACTCTCGGAGAGAATATCAAATATTGTTGTAATGGGTCTGGGAGAGCCTATGGACAATTATGATAATATAGTAAAATTTGTAAAAATTATAAGCAGTGAAATGGGGCTAATATAAGTCAGAGAAACATTACTGTAATCAACTTGCGGTATTGAAACCGAAAAATAAGGGCTTTGGCAGATGAGGGACTGAGTATCACTTTGGCGCTTCTTACATGCACCTAATGATGAAATAAGGAAGACCATAATGCCTGTGGCAAAATAAATATGCTCTAAAGGATGTTATTTCAGCCGTGATTATTATTTTAAAAAGACAGGAAGAAGAGTATCATATGAGTATTCACTTGTGGCAGGTGTAAATGATAATATAAAAGAGGCTATGAATCTTGTAAAACTTGTGAACGGAAGAAATATTCATAAACTTGATTCCGGTAAATCCTATAAAGGAGAGAGACTTTAAACAGTCAGACAAGCTTTAAGATAAAGGCTGCGATTTCCTGGAGAAACATAAGGCAAATGCAACAGTTAGAAGAGAGATGGGTAGAGATATAGACGGTGCCTGGGACAATTAAGAAGGAGATTTATTCAATCAGAAACGAATTTCAAAAATTGAGGTGAATATGGATTCGGTTGCTTTGACCGATGTAGGCAGGAAAAAGACTTGTAAACTCAGGATACGGTATATATAAGTGATACGCCGGTAGGAGTATTGCCGAATTTATATATTGTGGCTGACGGAATGGGAGGAGAAAAGGCCGAGACTATGCATCAAAGTCTTTTGATAGGCTATATGCTTACATATTGAACATACTAACAAAAATGCCGGTGACGGCAATACAAGGAGCCATAGAATATGCAAATGCAAATCTGTTTGCGGAGGGAGAAATCCCAATCTGTCGGGAATGGGAACAACTGTTGTGGCGGCAAGCATTATAGATAATACTGCTATGTATTCAATGTAGGCGATTCCAGATGCTATGTACTTGATGAGACAGTATTTCACAGATAATAGCGACTATTCCCTTGTGGAAATGCTTGTTTCAAAAAGGTGAAATAACAAGAGAGAGTGCTGAATATAAAGAGAATAAGAGTAAGATAACCAGAGCTGTAGGTGCGGAAGAAAGGGGTACCGATAGACAGCTTTGAGGTGATCTTGCCGGCAATGAGTATGTATTATTGTGTTCGGACGGACTCTACAAATATGGTGGATGACAGGAAGATTTTCAATATAATATCTTCAGTGCCGTGTAAAGTCAAGTGCAAAAAGACTAGTAGAGGAGGCAAATCTATCAGGCGGAAGTGACAATATATCAATTTTTGCTTATAGATATAAAATGAGGGGTAGTATTATGAATCTTGAATCAGTTGTTTTGCAAGGAAGATACAGAAATTATAGAAAAATAGGCTCGGGAGGCATGTCAAATGTATTCAGAGCCAAGGATTTAAAGCTTTGGCAGAGCTGTAGCAATAAAAGTTTTAAAGGAAGAATTTTGCTCGGATGCCGAGTTCGTAGAAAAAGTTTGAAAAAGAGAAGCTCAGGCGGCTGCAGGACTTTTAGAGAGAATATTGTTACATATCTACGATGTTGTGGATGAGGCAAGTATCATTTTATAGTTATGGAGCTCGAGACGGTATCACCTGAAAGAATATATAAAAATAAAGGGTAAGCTGGATATTACAGAGGGTGTGGCATTGCCACACAGGTGGCAGGCTGCCTGCTTTACCTGCACAGCATATAGTGCATGAGATATAAAGCCTCAAATATACTTTATAACGGATGAAAGCAAAATAAAGGTTGCTGGATTTCGGTATAGCAAGAGCGGTATCGGAGCAGACATTGAATGCGAATGCTATAGGTTCCGTGCATTATATTTCGCCGGAACAGGCCAGAGGCGGAAGATGCGATGCAAGGAGTGATATCTCATTCTTTGGGTATCACCCCTGTATCGAGATGTTTACAGGAAGAGTCCCGTTTCACAGGAGATTCCACTGTTTCAATAGCTGTAGCACATCTTGAGCAGGCTATAACACCTCCGCATATATATAATAATCAGATATCCGCAAATCTGGAAAGAGTTATATTAAATGTATCAAAGAAGGATCCGGCAAACAGATATCAAAATATCACTGAAGTTTTGGATGATTTGGAAAATGTATTGCTAAATCCGGATGAGCCGTAGGCACTTACAGGAGCTACAAAGGTAATAAAGTCTGAGGATACTCGCGGTTTTAAATCAGGTAGAGCCTATAGATGATATGGAAGATGAAGAATATGACAATGATGAAGTTGATAATGATGACGATGATTATGATGAGGAAGATGAAAAGATGGACAGAATCATGTCCATTGTCGGAGTCATAGCAGCAATCATAGTTATACTTTTGAGTATTCTTTGTCGGAAGATTTACGAGTATTCGGAGGTAAAAGAGTGATACTCTCAAAGTACGCTTGACTCACACAGACTGTAATGCCTGATGTAGTGGGACTTTCAGAGAAGATGGCCGACAAGAAGCTTTCAGACAACAATCTTCAGATGCAGGTAAAACTCAAGTGAATATTCGGATACTGTAGAAAGGGAAATGTTATTTCACTAGGATCCCAAAGGCCGATGAGGTGGTTTCAAAGTATTCAAAGGTAAGTGTCGTAATAAGTCTCGGTTCAGATACGGTGGATATAACAAAACCTCGGTATTGCAGGAAAGACTAAGGAGGCGGCAGAAGTTTTTAAAGGAAAACGGTTTTTCAGTAGAATCAAAAAGAGGAGAATTCAGATACTATTGAAAGGGAAAAGGTAATATCCTACAGCCCGACAAAGCCTAAAAACGGTGACAGAATTACTCGATTGTCAGTAGCGGTAAGAAGGTTACAAAGGTTATTGTGCCTAATACTATAAATATGAGTGAAGCGGATGCAAAGCTTTACTTGAGAGCAACGGACTTGTTCTTGGAACAAGAGCTGAACAAAACACAGCCAAAGTATAGCGGGCCGGAATTATAGCCGGACAGTCGATAGCGGCAGGCCTGGCGTGGACAGCGGTACAGTTATCGACTATGCTGTAAAGTACAGGTGTGGGCTGAGTCAAGCGAATCAGCAGAGTGAGAGTTCAGAGCAGGCACAGACTACAAAGCGCCACGGTTACGCTCTGCAAACCACAGCCGCAAGCTACAGATATGTGGCATCAATAGATACGAATTACCTATTGCAGGATGTTATAGGACTGAGTTCGAGGATTTACAAGTGTAAAGGTCATGATAAGACTCAGCAGACTGTAAACGGAAGTGATGTATATTCCACATTGATGGAAGCAAGAACAGTTACAGGTGATACCATACTCCGGTAAGATTTTCGAACAACTGTAGGAGCCAACGGTGTCAAACTAGGGACAGGGGAAATCGTAAAACGTAGACAGTGGTGAGGTAATGAAATCATATCAGTGGAGTTCTTTAGAGTTGAGTAAAGAAGATATGAGCAAAAATTTATTTTGCAAAGATAATAAAGGGTATTGCAGGTTTTTATTATTGTATAATCCTGATGAAGGAGAGAGAAAGGTCAGATTTTTGAATGCAAGGCAAAGGGCATTTTTCAGAAAATTAGGAGTAAAGCCTTTGGTAGGTGACAATGTAGACTTTGAAATCACTGATACAAAAAGATTTTGAAGGAATATTGTGAAGATACATAAAAAGAAAAATGCCCCTGATAAGACCCTGCAGTAGCCAACATAGATAAAGTTGTGCTTGTTTTATGGTGGAATTACTCTTCGCCTGCATTTTACTATTTTGGATAACATTCTGATAAATATGTCAAATGCCGGTATAAAGGTGGAGATATGCTGAACAAGACCGATCTTAACATGGATAAAGCCTTAAAATATGCAAAAATATATACTGATGTGATTTAAAAATATTATAGCTTCAACCTTTGAAGAAAACGGACTTGAAGATTTAAAAAGAAGCTCTAAAGGAGAGGTAAGTGTATTTGCGGAGCATCAGGGAGTGGAAAGTCCCTCTATAACAAATATACTTGCACCGAAAGCAAATATGGATACAAATACCGTCAGCAGAAAAATAGAAAGAGGAAGGCATACTACAAGACACTCAGAGCTTTTTCATGATTGACAGTGATACCTTTGTATTTGATACTCCGGGATTTACAAGTGTGGAGTTACCTGCATTTGATAAAGAGGAGCTGAGGTTTCACTTCATGAGTTTGAAGAATATGAGGGTAAATGCAGATTCGCAGGTTGTATGCATATAAATGAGCCGGATTGTGCCGTAAAGCAGGCTTTAGAAGAAAAACCTGATAGGTGAATCAAGTATCAAAGCTATATGTATGAAGAGCTTTCTGAAAGGAGAAAGTATTGAAAAGAATATTGCACCATCACTACTTTGCAGCTGACTTTGATTTATCATCACAGATGAAGCTTAAAAGAGGGGAATATAGAAGTATTACATCTGGATGTAATGGATTTGGAATGTTTGTACCGAGTATTTCATTCGGAATGCCTGTTATAAGTTCATTAAGAAAGTCGGTAGATTTTTCTTTGATGTACATATGATGGTAGAAAATCCCTGAGAGATATATTAATGATTTTTATAATAGCGGAGCCGACGGCATAACTACATTTTGAGGCTTGTGCTACTAGACGAGAACTATATCACAAATAAAGTCACTGGGGCTTAGGAAGTGTATATCCATAAATCCGGCAACCCTGTTTCACCCTGGAAAAATATCGTTTCGAAGTAGATATGGTACTTATAATGAGTGTAAATCCGATCTGGGTCAAAAATTTATTCCTACAGTTTGGATAAGATAAGAGAACTCTCAAAAATGAGAGAAAAGAAAATCCTAAACTTTTGATACAGGTGGACGGAGGAGTAGGTGTAGATAATATAAAAGCTCTTTCAGATGCAGGAGTCGATGAGTTTGTGGCAGGTTCTTCAGTGTTTAAAGGTGATATTTTTAAAGAATATAAAAGCTTTTAAATGATGCACTTGGAGAGGTATAGATATTGTAAAATGAATGCAATAATTGTTACTGATGAGATATAGATATATCATTATTGGAAAAATTATATAGCCGAAAAATAAAGAAGATGTTATTATCAGTGTGGATGCGGCAATTACAAAGCTTTGAAAAATAAATGTAATCCCCCATATAATGGTCGGAGATTTTGATACACTTCTCGATTGGGAGAGGCTGAAAAATATTCAGACCTTTCTGTTGAGATAGTAAAGCATGACCCCTATAAAGGATTTTCAGACAGCGAACTTGCTGTTGACAGGGCTGTAAAAGACGGTATAAAAACATAGCAGTTTTCGCCTCGGAAAAAGGTTTCGATTATGCTTTTTGCCAATATTTTGATACTACAAAAGTATACTTGGAGCGAATATAACCATATATGACAGGTATAATAAAATATATGTCAAATCAAATCATTTCACACTGGAAAGAGAGAAACTTTGGGGAAAATATACATGTCACTTGAAGGAAAAAAACTTTATGGAGAAACTTGAGGGAGTTAAGTATCCCATAAAAACAGAATAATTGACAATATAGCTACGCCAAGTCTTTATATAAGTAATGAGATTAAAGATGATAAGCTGGAAGCCGCTTTTTAGCGGAGACTTATTAGTGGTTGAGAGCAGAGATTAGATAATATAGCAGATTTTCATTTTGAAAGTCTGTTTTTATTATGATTTTTGATACGAATTAATGTAAATCATTATTAATAAAAAGTTCATTTACAAATATTAAAAATTTGGTTATTCTTATAGTGTATTAAAGAGGCAGTACAATAAACGGAAGGGTAGTATATGGAATGGAAGGTGAAATCTGACAGAGCCGTGTATTTGCAGATTATTGATTATATAAGAATGCAAATATTTTCAGGTGAGATAGGATGTGGAGATAAGCTTTTGAGCGTAAGAGAGCTTTCAAATGTATTGAATGTAAATCCCAATACTGTCCAAAGGGCGATGCGGAGCTTGAAAGAGCGGGACCTGAGATACTATAAGAAATACAGGCCGTGAAGTTACAACTAATTTAGAAATAATTACAAAGCAAAGAAGAACTGGCAAAAGAATATACCACGGAATATTTTTAAATATGGTCAATATGGGATTTTCAAAAAGAGGAAATACTTAAGAATTTACAGAAGATGGAGGAAGATAAAATGCTTGATTTACTTTGAGTTTAAAGGCGTCAGTAAAAATATGGAATTAAACAGGCACTGAATAATATAAACCTGAATATACCGGCCGGAAAAATTGTCGGACTGTTCACCTAAAAGGGTGGAGGCAGAACTACCTAATAAAGATAATTACAGGCGTATTAAATCAGACAGAGGGCGCAGTGAGTATTGACGGAGTTGAACCCTAATGAAATAACAAAAATCCTATGTTGCATATCTTCCGGATAAAATTTTTCTCGAGGAAAATATGACTATAAAAGATACAATATCTATGCATGCTGATTTTTTTATGAGGATTTCTCCAAAGACAAAAGCCTACGAAATGTTTAATGATTTAAAGATTCCGGATAAATTCAAGATAAAAGCTTTGTCAAAAGAAAACAGAAGAAAGTTGCAAGCTATACTTATTATGAGTAGAAATGCGAAACTCTACGTTTTTGGACGAACCTTTCTTAGATGTAGACAATGATGCAAGGGATTATATATTGAAAATAATTTTAAGCAACTATAACAGGAATGCTACTGTTTTGATATCTCACAATTTTTACTCCGGAGGTGGAAAAGGATAATTGATGAAGTTGTATTTATAAAAGACGGAGAAATCGTATTATATGATGCGGCGGAAAAGATAAGAAATGAAAAAGGTTGTTCTATAGATGAATATTTCAGGGAGGTATTTAATGTCTCGTAAATTGATAAAATATGAATTTAAGCAATTGAAATCTGCACTTTACTCACAGCAATAGCGCTTTGCTGTTATTACGGGAATACTCTTTCGTGTAATAGTTCCGATGTTGGTTTTTCGGAATTAATGACTCGGCGGAAGGTATATTATCGATTTTTGGCGTATAACTTTTATTTTATACTTAGTTATATTGATTGTCGCAGGAATAGGTATGAATATATATATAGGAGTCAGGTTTTATAAAACCATGTATTCAGGTGTAGGATATTTTACAAATACTGGCCTTTAAAGAAACATGAGATTATTTTTGGGTAAGGTAATACCGGCGTAGTAGTACAAACAATTGTAACGCTGATGGTTGTTGTATCAGCAAGTATCATATTGGGATGGATATATTGGCAACAGACGGATTTGGAGATTTGATGTTTATATAGCAAGATTTAAAGGTGCAGTACTGGGTGATTTTTACAATGTTAACCGGTATGGGAATTGTACTTGAATAGTCTTTGGCTGTTTGTTTGCAATTATACAAACAGTTTTCAATACATTGCTTTTTATTTTTAGCAGTTTCAATCAGGGCAGCTGTTTAATTCAAATAAAAACCTGATGAGTGTAATAATATTTATAGTTATGAACAGAGTATTTAATGCTGTTGACACAATAATAGAAGTGATAACAAAAAGCATTTGTATACTAGCCTTTTATATATAGTCCAAGATATATATAGTGTTATTACAATGATTTTTAATTAGTGCAAAGAATATAATAATAGCTGTAATTGCTCTATTTAATAAGCTCATCGCATACTCAGATACAAACTGAATTTGGAATAATAATTAAAATAAAAAAAGGATAAAATATATTAAAAATGATAAGTGGTATGATTAAAACTATTCAAACTGGATATTTTAATCATACCACTATTTTTATATACTGATATCAGCCCAAAATGATGGAGGAAAGACTACGGAAAGAACAAAAGACAGTACGGTTTTTAAACTTGTAGCAACAGCACTTATGGCGGCATTATGTTACGTGAGCTTACATATTTAAAGATACCGATTCCCTACAATATCAGGCGATATGACGGCATACATATCGGAAACGCTTTTTAGTGTATTGCGGCGATATTGCTTGGAGGAGTATATGGCGGTATAGCGGGAAAGCCTTGAATGACTATAGCCGATATTTTAGATCCGGTATATATAACTTCCGCACCTAAAAACATTTATATTAAAGCTTTGCATCGGACTATCGCAGGCTTTGTGGCACATAAAATTGCTCATATTACAGAAAATCATGATACAAAAATACATTATGAAGTGGACTGCAATATCTTCAATCTGCGGACTTGGATTTAATGTTATATTCGATCCTATAGTGGGATATTTGTATAAGGTATATATTTTGGGAGTTCAGGCGGATGCCGCAAAAGATCATGGCTACATGGGCTGCAGGTACAACTCTTATAAATGCGATAGTAAGTACCGTATTGATAGTAATACTTTATGCTGCACTTAGACCGGTGCTTATTAAGTCGGGATTATTCCTTAAAATAAAATAGCATACTCCGTTTTAGAGGATATTTCTATTTGCTCTCGGGTGAATAGAGATATCCTTTTTTTCTAATATATTGCCACATCCTTTATAGTGGTATATAATACAACCGTGGTATCTGCCCGCTTTGTTTTATCGGTGGACAGAGGGATATTGTAGATTTTGAAAGCAAATGGAGGTGTACAATGGAGAAGTTGGAGCAACTGTATGAAGGAAAAGCCAAGAAAGTATTTAAGACTGCGGACCCTGATGTGCTCATAGTTTCTTATAAAGATGATGCCACAGCATTTAACGGAGAGAAAAAGGAACAATAGTGGGAAAAAGGTGCGATTAATAATCGTATGACAAATCATTTGTTTAAACTATTGGAAAAGAAGGGAGTTCCTACTCATTATATCGAAGAGCTTAACGACAGAGAGACTGCTGCAAAAGCTGTAAAGATAGTACCGCTTGAGGTAATAGTGAGAAATTACTCTGCAGGAAGCTTTGCCAAAAAGCTCGGTATGGAAGAGGGAATCAAGCTAAAAACTCCTACTTTGGAATTCTCCTATAAGGATGACGATCTTGGAGATCCTTTTATAAACGGTTATTATGACACTTGATCTTGCAACTCCAGGATGAGATTGACAAGATTGCCTCATACGCTTTCAAAGTAAATGAAACACTGATTGATTATTTTGACGGACTTGGAATAGACCTGATAGATTTTAAAATAGAATTCGGCAGATATAAGGGAGATATTATCCTTGCTGATGAGATATCACCTGATACCTGCAGATTATGGGATAAACAAAACCCATGAAAAACTGGATAAGGACAGATTCAGAAGAGATTTGGGCGAGTGGAAGATGCCTCACGCCGAAGTATTTAAAAAGACTTGGTATACAATAGGAGAAGGCTTGAAAGATAGATATATTAGTCCGCTTTCAGAAAGATATGCAGCAAAAATGCATATCGCAGGATAAAAAGTTTAAAACCTGGAGAAAACTTTTTGGATTGCTCTTTGCAGAGACGGAGAAAGAGCTCACATGAATATTACTGATGAACAGATAGAAGAATTAAAAGAAATTTCAGGATGATATAAACTTTTGATGGGCAAAGGAAAGGGAAAAAGGAAGCAAGACATGATGTTATGAGTCATGTATATGCTTACGGAGTACAATGCCCAAAGGCAAAGGGAATTATCCATCTTGGGGCAACCAGCTGTTATGTGGGTGATAATACGGATATTATCATAATGAAAGAAGCCTTGGAGCTGGTAAAAGAAAAGCTTGTAAATGTAATCAATGAGCTTTCAAAGTTTGCTTTAAAATATAAGGATCTGCCTACTTTGGCATTTACTCATTTTTCAACCGGCACAGCCTACCACGGTAGGAAAGAGGGCTACACTTTGGATAAATGAGCTTTTGCTTGATTATGAGGATGTAAATTATACTCTTGAGAATTTGAAGCTTTTGGGCTGTAAGGGTACTACAGGTACTCAAGCCTCTTTTGTGGAACTTTTTGACGGAGATGATGAGAAGATAAAATAAAATAGATCCTATGATTGCAAATAAGATGGGATTTAAAGAATGTTATCCTGTTTCAGGGCAGACATACTCAAGAAAAGTGGATATCAAGGTATTAAATGTGCTTGCAGGTATTGCAGCTTCGGCACATAAGTTCTCAAATGATATCAGACTTTTGCAGCATTTAAAAGAGATTGAAGAGCCTTTTGAAAAGTCACAGATAGGTTCATCAGCTATGGCGTATAAGAGAAACTGATGCGAAGCGAGAGGATTGCATCATTGGCAAATTATGTGATGAGTGATGTTATGAATCCTATGATGGTGGCATCCACTCAGTGGTTTGAAAGGACACTTGACGATTCCGCAAATAAGAGACTTTCAATACCTGAAGGCTTTTTGAGCATAGACGGTATACTTGATTTATATTTGAATGTGGTGGACGGATTGGTAGTATATCCAAAAAGTTATAGAAAACATTTGATGTCAGAATTGCCTTTTTATGGCTACAGAGAATATAATGATGGATGCGTAAAGGCCGGTGGAGACAGACAGGAGCTGCATGAAAAAGAATCAGAGAGCTTTCAATGATTGCCGGAAGAAATGTAAAGGAACTGGGAGAAGAAAACAATCTGCTTGATTTGATTGCAAAACGATCCTATGTTCAATCTTTTCAAAAGAAGAATTGAAAGAGTCTATGAAACCCTGAAAAATATATCGAAGAAGCAGTGTTCTAGGTGGAAGATTTTATAAAAGAATTATCAAGCCTATCTTAGATGAAAAATAAAGATATTCTGGGATTGAAGGCTGATATAAATGTGTAAGGAGAATTAAATGGTAAGAGCTGACTGTAGGCGCCAACTGGGGCGACGAAGGTAGGGCAAAATCACGGATATGCTTGCGGCTAAGGCGGATATTATTATTCGTTTTCAGGGCGGCAGCAATGCAGGTCATACAATTATAAACAATTACGGTAAATTTGTTTTGCATCTGCTGCCGTCAGGAGTATTTTTACGATCATACAACAAGCATTATAGGAAACGGTGTTGCACTTAATATTCCATATCTTGTTAAAGAGATAAATGAGCTGGTTGAAAAAGGTGTACTGAGACCTAAGATTTTGGTTTCGGACAGAGCACAACTTCTGATGCCATATCATATTTTGCAGGATACCTATGAGGAGGCAAGACTTGCCGGAAAGGCATATGGCTCTACCAAGTCGGGAATAGCTCCTTTTTATTCAGATAAGTTTGCAAAAGATCGGAATACAGGTAAGTGAGCTTTTTGACGATGAAATATTGGAAGAAAAGGTTGAAAAAATCTGCACATTGAAAAATGTTATGTTCAAGCATCTTTACAATATGCCTGAGCTTGATAAGACAGAACTTATGAATACACTTCATGAGTACAGAGATATGGTTGAACCTTTTGTATGTGATGTGAGTGCATATCTTTCATAAGGCTATAAAAGAAGGAAAGAATATTCTCCTTGAGGGTCAGCTCGGTTCATTAAAATGATCCGGATCACGGAATATATCCAATGGTTACATCATCTTCCACATTGGCTGCATACGGTGCTATAGAGCAGGTATTGCTCCATATGAGATAAAGGAAATCACAACAGTGGTTAAGGCATATGCATCAGCGGTTGGCGCCGGAGAGTTTGTCAGCGAGATAGAGGATGAGGCTGCTGCAGATGAACTTAGAAGAAGAGGCGAGACGGTGGTGAGTTCGGTGCTACCACAGGAAGACCCAGAAGAATGGGATGGTTTGATGCTGCAGCATCCAGATACGGTAAGAATTCAGGGTACTACAGAGGTCGCACTTACAGTACTTGATGTACTCGGATATCTAAAAGAGATCTCTGTATGTGTAGGCTATGATATAAATGGTGAGATAACCAAGGACTTCCCTACAACAAATAAATTAAAGATTGCAAAAACCTGTATATGAATATCTTCCGGGATGGAATTGTGATATCAGAGGTATAAAGAAATATGAGGAATTGCCTGAGAATTGTAGGAAGTATATTGAGTTTATAGAAAAAGAACTTGAAGTACCTGTGAAGTTGGTGAAAGCACCTGGTAGAGATGATATTATCTATAGATAGGATTTTGCTTACCCATATTAGTTAAACTGATATGAGGGCATGACTATTCATTAAATAAGGAGAAAAAAATGCTGGACATAATAGAGAAACTTCAAAAAGAAGTTTTAGAAAAGATAAACAGTGCTGAAAAATAAAGAAAGATTAAAATGAGCTTTAGGCAGCATATCTGGAAAGAAGGGTGAACTTACCGCACTTCTTAAAAACATGAAAAATATAGTCTCTGAAGATAGAGCTGAATTCGGTAAAAGTAGTGAACGAAGCAAGAGAAGCTATTGAAAATATATTAAATAATGTGGGAAGTGAGCTTGCAAAGCTTGCACTTGAGGGCAAAGTTAAAGGCGGAGACTATTGATGTTACATTCTGCAAAACAAGAGAGAATTCAGGGCACAGTCATCCGAATGTAATCGCATTGCATGAAGTTGAAAAATATTTACAAATATGGGCTATGAGGTTGTTGAAGTACCTGAGATAGAGTTTGATGAATACAACTTACAAAGCTCAATATTCCTGAGGATCACCTCTGCCAAGGATGAACAGGATACCTTCTATATAACAAAGGATATAGTGCTTCGTACTCAGACATCACCTGTACAGGCAAGAATTATGGAGACAGGAAAGCTTCCTATAAAGATGATAAGTCCTGGAAGAGTGTATCGTTCAGATGAAGTGGATGCTACTCATTCACCTACATTTAATCAGATAGAGGGACTTATTGTAGATAAGGATATTACATTTGCAGATCTTAAGGAACACTTGAGGTATTTGCCAAGAAACTTTTTCGGAGAAGATACAAAGGTTAAGTTCAGACCTCATCACTTCCCGTTTACAGAGCCGAGTGCGGAGATGGATGTGACCTGCTTTAAATGTCATGGAAGCGGGCTGCAGATTCTGTAAGGGCAGCGGTTGGATAGAGATCCTCGGTTGCGGAATGGTACATCCACATGTATTTGATATGTGCGGTGTAGACAAGAATGAATACAACGGTTTTGCATTCGGTATCGGACTTGAGAGAATCGCACTATTAAAGTATGAAATCGATGATATGAGACTTTTATACGAGAATGATATCAGATTCTGAAGCAAATTCTAATAAAGCTTGTACAAAATATTATATTTACAGTAAATAACAGAGGTGAAGAATGGATACAGCATTATCATGGATAAAGGCCTATGTGCCTGACTTGAAGTGACTCTAAGTGAATATACAGATGCAATGACTCTTACCGGAACCAAGGTAGAGGGTTATAAAAGAATTGGATCAAAAATCTCGAGAAAATAGTTGTCGGTGAGATACTTTCAATAGAGAAACATCCTGATGCGGATAAACTTATTATCTGTCAGGTGGATGTAGGAAATGAAAAATACAGATAGTTACAGGAGCACCTAATGTTTCGGTAGGTGATAAGGTACCAGTTTTAGACGGAGGAAAAGTTGCAGGCGGACATGACGGAAGTCCGTTACCTGAAAACGGTATAAAGATAAAGAAGGGCAAGCTTGTGGAGTGAGTCATTCGGTATGATGTGCTCTATTGAAGAGCTTGGTCAGGATAAGAACTATTTCCTGATGCACCTGAAAACGGAATATATATACTGCCAAAGGATGCAGGTCGGTAGGATGCTATAGAGCTTTTTGGGACTTAGAGATACCGTATTTGAGTATGAAATTACATCAAACAGAGTGGACTGCCATGAGTAATAGGAATTGCAAGAGAGGCAGCTGCTGCATTTAAGAAAAATCTTGTTTTACTGAAGGTAAATACAACAGGAAATTCCGAGAATGTAAATGATTACTTAAGTGTGGAAGTAAAGGATGAGAATCTTTGCAAGAGATATGTCGCAAGAGTTGTAAAGAATATAAAGCTTGCACCTTCACCTGCATGGATGCAGGAAAGACTTCGTGCAGTGGGAATCAGACCTATAAAACAATATAGTGGATATTACAAACTCATGTTATGGCTGAGTACGGCCCAGCCTATGCATGCTTTTTGATTACAATCTGACTGAAGGACAGAAAAATAGTTGTAGACAGAGCAAAAGGACGGAGATGAGTTTGAGACTTTGACGGTGCGGTAAGAAAGCTTGACAGCAATATTTTAATGATAAATGATGCTAAAAAAAGCTGTGGCTATTGCCGGAATCATGGGTGGTGAGAACTCAAAGATTACAGACGATGTAAGTACAATGATATTTGAATGCGCTACTTTTTGACGGTACAAATATCAGACTTTCATCAAAGAGAATAGGACTTCGTACAGATTCCTCAGGAAAGTTTGAAAAGAGCCTGATCCGAATAATGCTTATGATGCTATGATGAGAGCATGTTCTTTGGTGGAAGAGCTTGGAGCAGGAGAAGTGGTAGGCGGAACAATTGATGTTTATCCTGTAAAAGCGGTAGAGTCAAGAGTAGCTTTTGAGCCTGAAAGAATCAATAAATTGCTTGGAACTTCCATATCAAAAGAAGATATGCTTGAAATCTTTGACAGAATTGAGTTAAAATACGATAAAGAGACTAATGAGATTGTGGCTCCTACATTCAGACAGGATATTCACTTCATGGCGGATTTGGCTGAGGAAGTGGCAAGATTCTTCGGATATGACAAGATACCTACAACATTGCCGAAAGCAAGCGCAACCATAGGCGGTATCAGCATGAAGCTTGAAATAGAAGAGCTTGCAAGAGAAGTGGCAAAGTTTTTGGGATTCTCAGAGGCAATGAACTATTCATTTGAGAGTGCCAAGGTGTTTGACAAGCTCGGATTGTCAAAAGACAGCCACTATAGAAATGCTATTGAAATATCAAATCCTCTGGGTGAAGATTTCAGAATGATGAGAACTCAGGCTGTAAACGGTATACTTAATTCTCTTTCAACAAATTACAACAGAAGAAATAAGGATGTGCATTTATTTGAGCTTGCAAACATCTATATTCCAAAGGAGCTTCCTTTAAAGGAATTGCCTGATGAGAGAATGCAGTTTGTACTTGGATTCTACGGTAAGGAAAACTTCTTTGATATGAAGGGTGTGGTAGAGGAATTCTTATATACAATAGGAATTGTCGGTAAGCTTCACTATGATCCAAGTTGCAAGGAAGAGTTCTTACATCCGGGAAGAAAGGCTGATATAGTGCTTGACGGAGTTCGCCTCGGATATTTGGGCGAAGTGCATCCGATTGTATGTGAAAATTATAAATTGGGTGAGAAGACCTATATAGCGGTACTTGATTTGCCGAATGTAATTCCGTTTGTAAATTTTGATATCAAATATACAGGAATAGCAAAAATATCCTGCAATTTCAAGAGATATTTCATTGGTAGTGCCAAGAAGCGTTTTGGTAGGTGAGATTGAGGATATAATTTCTGAAAACGGCGGAAGCAATCTTGAGTCCTTTAATTTGTTTGATATCTATGAGGGCGATCAGATAGAGGCAGGATTTAAGTCGGTAGCTTATTCACTTACATTCAGAAACAAGGAGAGAACTCTTCTTGATGCCGATGTTAATGAGGTTATGGATAAGATATTAAAGAAGCTTTGAGGAAAAGAATATCAGAATCGATCCTAGTTTAAATTAAGCTGTGGGATAATCTTTGATAGATATGTGTTTTTGTTTCAGAAAAGTGAGAGATAGATATGGTTAGAAGTAGAGGAAGGAAAAAGAAAAGTAAAGCTTTCATCAGGTACTTTTTTGTCTTTTGTGTTTTCAGTTATATTGCTTACTTCTGCGCTAATCGGAGATGACACCAGAGCTTATGGAGAAGGAAGAGAGTTATCTTTAAAAATCCGATAAATCCGGATTATGAAAGCAATGATAACGGAGTCAAGACATCATTCAGACTTAGAGTACTTAATAATCTCAGTGGAGAAACCGAATATGGTTCAAATGCTATGTCTTTGATTTCGGTAAGTGAAAATGATAATCGAAGAAGCACTATGAAAAATTTTGCTGATATACTTGATATGGATATTTACAGTAATCTTTGCCTTAGTGCAAATATAGAAAACAGTTCCGATGTAGAAAGAGATATAAGTTTTGATATAAAAACTGCCTTCTAAAAACAGAGGGCAGTGTATCGGAGCTTAGATTGATAAATTCCGAGTTGGATATTTTTACAGGGGATCTCTCAGGAGTTGATATAAGATACGAGCTTGATAATGGCAGTATTACCGAGGCGGAGAGAAAGTCAGGAAAGCGAATTGATTTTAATAAAATCAAAAGCTATAAAGATAGAGGGAAAAGTAGTCGCGGGTCAAAAATTTGAAGTTGTACTCCCAATGGAGATCATAGAGCACAGAATGGTAATAGAAAAAGATCGATTTTGTGGATGATTTAAAGAGCATTGAAGAAGTCAATACCAATAATATCTTTGATTTTTAAGCTGGACTACAGATATCCTATCAAAAAGAACTTAATCTTAGTATTGCAACCCTGTCATGGAAGTGACAGAGCTGAAGATTTTTTTCAAATGGGAAAATAGTTGGAATATCAAGGCGTGATGAGGAAAGCTATGATATATTATCAAATGATATTATAGAACAACTTTCAGGAGCCAATGCGGCATTTTACTCAATGTTTACTGTAGATGAAAAGAAAGATGCCTTTTGTAAATGATTACAGTTTTGTAAGTATATATCAAAGGACTTTCAGGATTTGGTAAAAGACAGAGGTTATCTCTGCTGATAAAAACGGATCTCTACAGGATAAAATACAGTTTTATCGTGGGAAACAAAAACATATATATGATGAGGGGCTTGAATTACATCTCGGGAAAAAGGATAAGGTACAATCATTTACTTTCAAAAGTATATGTAGAGTTTCAAAAAGTACTGGATTGTAAAGACCTTGAGATAACAGTGGGAAGTGAGGGAACAGCTTTGACAATCTGGTGAATGCAAAGCTTCAAAAACAGTGATGAAATAACTGAGATTGACAGAAGCAAAATAAAGGTTGAGTCTCAATGTAGATACAAAAAACAGGTGATTACAGTGTAAAATATTCCTGTGAGATACTGCCGAATGTATGGGTAAGTAATAGTGCAAAGGTAAAGGTAACAGGAAGCAAAGAATCATCAAAGGCTCAAAAAGAGAGTAAAACCGACAGCAATGTAAGGATTGAGTAAAAAAATCCGGCTTGCATTTGATACTGTTTAGTGATATCATAAGAACAGTTTTTGTATTTAATGGAGTGTAATATGTTAAATAATATAATTTCGATAATATTTATTATAGTATGTGTATTCTGACAGCGGTTGTGTTGTTTCAGGAAGGTAATGAGCAGGGACTTGGCTCAATTGGCGGTATTGCCGATACATATTGGGGGAAAGAATAGAGGCCGTTCAGTAGAAGGTTTGCTTGAGAAGCTTACAAAGGTTGCTGCGGCATTATTCTTGATTTTATCATTAGTTTTAACATATGTTAATAATAAAAAGCACTCAAAGGAGTGCTTTTATTATAAGTATATTTAAAAGTTTCATTTTATAAAGGGATATATGGATAAGAATTTAGAAAAGAAAAAGATTGTGATGGACTTTATAGACAGTCCTTTATATGTGCCTATGAAAGCAAAAGGAACTGGCAGTTTTTCAATGTTGAAAAAGAAAGAAGACCGGAGCTTGATGAAGTATTGAAAGAATTACTGCTTGAAGGCAGGCTTGAAATAAGTAAAAGAGGTGCAGCAAAAACCTGAGAATAAGTTTTTGCTTGGTGAGTTTATGGCAAACCTAAAGGATTCGGTTTTGTAAGAGTGGAAGGTAGAGATTCGGATATATTTATTCCCGCCGATTACGACTGCGAATGCTATGAATGGAGATCAGGTAAAGGTTGTGATAGATGTTGAAAGCGGTGAAAAAAGAGCTGAAGGACATATCATAGGTATAGAAAAGCATGCCAATATTCAAATGGTAGGCTATTACAAGAAGAATAATAAATTCGGTTTTGTATTGCCTGACGACACAAAGATTTTAAAAGATATTTATATCCCGCCGCAAGAGATAAAGGTGCGAAGACCGGAGATAAGGTGGTGGTTGGAAATCAGACTTTGAGGTGATAAGAAAAGCCTGAGGGTAAGGTCATTGAAATTCTCGGTAAAAGCACAGATGCAGGAGTGGATATACTTTCCATAGTCAGAGCTTTCGGACTTCCTGAAAAATTCAATGATGATGTGGAAAATGAATTGAAAAAGATTCCAAGTACGGTTCTTGAAAAGGATATAAAGGGCAGACAGGATTTCAGAGATATGATTACCGTTACAATAGACGGTGAGGATGCCAAGGATTTGGATGATGCCATAACACTTGAAAAAACGGTAATATATGGCATTTGGGAGTTCATATAGCGGACGTTACTCATTATGTACGAGAGAACACAGCACTTGACAAGGAGGCATTGCACAGAGCTACAAGTGTATATCTGGTGGACAGAGTAATTCCTATGCTTCCAAGAAAGCTGAGTAACGGAATCTGTTCATTGAATCAGGGTGAAGACAGACTTGCACTCTCATGTTTGATGGAAATAGATGAAAAGGGCAATATAATAGGGCATAATATCTGTGAGAGCGTTATCAATGTAAATGAAAGAATGACATATACCGCGGTTAATGAAATTATTACAGATTCAAATGATGAGACAAAGAAAAAGTACAGTGACTATATAGAGCTTTTTAATAATTTCAAACTGGTGTCCGAACTTCTAAGAGGTGCAAGAACAAAACATGGATCCATAGATTTTGATCTGCCTGAGAGTAAAGTTATACTTGATAAAAGCGGTAAGGCTGTAGATATCAAGCCGTATGAGAGAAATTCCGCTACAAAGTTGATAGAGGATTTCATGCTTGCCGCAAATGAGACTGTTGCGGAGGATTTTTTCTGGCAGGATTTGCCTTTCCTGTATAGAGTCCATGAAAATCCGGATCCCGAAAAGATAAAGAGTCTGGCAATTTTTATAAATAACTTCGGCTTTACACTCAGAAGAAAAAATGATGAGGTCTCACCAAAGGAACTTCAAAAACTTTTGGCAAATATTGAAGGAAGTGATGCCGAGGCCATTATATCAAGGATTGCACTAAGAAGCATGAAGCAGGCCAGGTATGATACATCATGTATAGGACATTTCGGTCTGGCTGCAAAGTATTATACCCATTTTACTTCACCTATAAGAAGGTATCCGGATCTGCAGATACATAGGATAATAAAAGAGAATATAAAAAACGGACTTTCAGAAAGACGAACAGAGCATTACAGGGCTATTTTAGACGGCGTGGCTTTTTACAATCATCACAGATGGAAAGAAGAGCCGAGGAAGCCGAAAGAGAGACTGTAAAATATAAAAAATGCGAATATATGCTTGAGCATATGGGTGAGGAATTTGACGGAATTATAAGTGGTGTGACAAGCTTCGGTATATTTGTAGAGCTTGAGAATACTGTGGAAGGATTTGTAAAGATGTCCGACTTGGAAGGTGACTACTTCGTCTATAATGAAGCCGGATATGAACTTGTGGGAGAAATTACAAAAAAGAAATTTGTTTTTAGGTCAAAAGGTAAGAGTAAAAGTCTATGATATAGACAGACTGGCAAAAGAGAATTGACTTTTAAACTTGTAAAGGAGAGAGATGGCAGAGGGATTAAGATAATATAGCAATAAAAAAGGCATATTTTGATTATTTCATCCTGGAAAACTATGAAACAGGTATTGAGCTGTTCGGAACGGAGGTAAAGTCTGTAAGAATGGGGCATGTTTCAATAAAGGAGTCATGGATAAGAATCGAACGCGGTGAAGTCTCTCATCATGGGAATGCATATCAATCCTTATGAAAAGGGTAATATATTCAATAAAAGATCCTTGAGAGTAAGAAAGCTCTTGATGCATAAGAAAGAGATATTAAAGCTTGATTCAAAAGCTTAATGAAAAGGGCTTAACCATAGTACCTTTTAAAGGTGTATTTAAAGGGAAGCTTTTGTAAAGGTTGAAATAGGTTTGCAAGGGAAAGAAAAACTATGATAAGAGAGAGACACTCGCCAAAAAGACACAGCAAAGGGAAATAGAAAAAGCGATGAAGAGGAGTATGAGGTAGAAACGTATGTTCGATTTTTCTTGACAAACATATGTTCTTGTTGTAGACTTACTATAGAAACAAATGTTTGGAGGAGAATATGAGAAAAGTATTTTTAGCATTCATTTTTACATTGTTTTTTTAATAAGTTTTTTATCTGGGCTAGAGTAATACTACAAGAGCCGGCATGGATACGGAGAATATAAGATACACATCGGTTAAAAGTAGAGTATGGCGACAGCCTTGAGAGTATATCCGGAAAATATAACAATACAGGTATATCTGATGACGAGTATATAGAACAGATTATGGAGATGAACGGAATGGACAGCAATAAGGTCATCCGGGATGCTTTATACTTGTGAGCTATAAGGTCGACAGATAATTCTGAATAAATTGAGGGAGAAATAAATTACTTCTCCCTCAGTTTTACCACATTTCGGGCGCTTCTGCGTCTGTCATCTTCTATAGCCGCATAGTGCTTTTTGGTTGTGTTTACATCACTGTGACCGAGAACATCAGCCACCAGATAGATATCACCTGTTTCCTTGTACAGATTTGTGCCATATGTGGAACGAAGTTTATGAGGAGTTATTTTTCTTTAAAGGACTGATAATCTTGGCATATTTCTTTACAAGGTTTTCAACACTCTTACAGACAATCTTTTATTTTTGCATTGATAAGAAAAACGCACCTTCATGTCCGCTTTCTTCAAGTATCAAAACCCTTTCGTCATAATAGTTTTGCAAGGCTTCTTTTACCTCGTCAGAGAAATATATAGTAACTTCCTTTCCGCCCTTCCTGTGAATTAAAATTCCGTTGTTTTTAAAATCCACATCGGATATATCAAGTCCAACACATTCGGATACTCTTTATTCCGGTACCAAGTAATAAAGAGAGCAGTGCAACATCACGTATTTTAGTCTTTCCGTGGTATGCTCTTTGTCTGTCGCTGAGTCCTTCTCCTCTTTCCGCTTCATCAATCATCATAGCAACTTCATCAATATCAAGTCTCATGATCTCCCTTTAAGTGTAATTTCGGCAATTGTACTCTTTCCATTATATTTTTCGCGTAATTTTTTTCTGTGCGGTAAAAGTACTTGAATACGCTCTTTAATGTTGAGATTTTTTCTTTTTATGGCATTTTTCTTTATTTGATATTTTCTACCGTCCGTGTCACGATATTTTAAATATTCCATATCTTCTTCAATATCTGTTCAGTAAGACTTTCAAGTACTGAAATCGGTATTTCGGTCAAACTTTTGTATGATTTCTTTATACTTGGATTCTCTTCAGCAGAAACTGTAAAAATATTTTTATATCATAGGCATAGGCTATTTGAGTTCTTGATTGTGTACGAGGCTCAATTCCTCTAAAAATCTTTAAAAATGCAGGCAGCTCTGAAAGCATTGTCCTTAGCTTCTTTATATTTTCTATATCGACTTGTTCATTATACTTATAGTCAGGCATAAATTCTTAATATATCTAAAATAGTGAAGTAATCATCGGATTTTTACATTTTTCGTACCTGATTGCTCGGCACAATATAATCTAATATTTAACAGTATAACAAAATTATATATTTTTATATAGAGTTATCTTGAGATTTATGTTATTATACTATCGTCGCATAGAGTTATAATTTTACTCATATAGGTTAAGCGATATATGAGACCAAAAGGAGGTTTTACCAATGAACTATTTAGAAATTGAGAAGGTTATCGGAAGAGAAATACTTGACTCAAGAGGAAATCCAACAGTTGAGGCTGAGGTTTATCTTGTAGACGGAACAATCGGAAGAGGAACAGCTCCATCAGGTGCATCTACAGGTGAGTTTGAGGCGCTTGAGCTTAGAGACGGTGACAAGTCACGTTACCTTGGAAAGGGTGTTTCAAAGGCTGTTGAGAATATAAATACAACTATCAACGATGTACTTGAGGGTATGGATGCATCAGATATCTACGCTGTAGATAAGGCAATGATCGAGGCTGACGGAACAAAGGATAAGTCAAAGCTCGGTGCAAATGCAATCCTTGCAGTATCAATTGCTTGTGCAAGAGCTGCAGCTATTTCACCTGATATCCCGCTTTACAGATTCCTTGGCGGCGTTAATGCAAACAGACTTCCTGCACCTATGATGAACATCTTAAACGGTGGTGCTCTATGCATCAAACAACGTTGACGTTCAGGAGTTTATGGTTATGCCTGTAGGAGCTTCAAGCTTCAAAGAGGCTCTTAGATGGTGTGCGGAAGTATTCCACAACCTTGCAGCACTTTTAAAGGCAGAAGGACTTGCTACAAGTGTAGGTGATGAGGGTGGTTTTGCTCCAAACCTTACAGGTGGTGATGAGGAAGCTATCGAGTTCATTCTTAAGGCTGTTGAGAAGGCAGGATATAAGCCGGGCGTTGATTTCATGATCGCTATGGACGCAGCATCAAGTGAGTGGAAGACAGGTACAATCGGAAAGTATAAGCTTCCAAAAGGCAGGAACAGAGTTCACATCTGCTGAGCTTGTTGAGCATTGGAAGAAGCTTGTTGAGAAGTATCCTATCATCTCTATCGAGGACGGTCTGATGAGGAAGATTGGGAAGGATGGAAGCTTCTTACTAAGGAACTTGGCGGAAAGGTTCAGCTTGTAGGTGATGACTTATTCGTTACAAATACTGAGAGACTTAAGAAGGGTATAGACAACGGTTGTGCAAACTCAATCCTTATAAAGCTCAATCAGATCGGTTCAGTTTCTGAGCACTTGAGGCTATAAAGATGGCTCACAAGGCAGGATATACTTCAATTTCTTCACACGGATCAGGTGAGACAGAGGATACAACTATAGCTGACCTTGCTGTAGCTCTTAACACATGTCAGATTAAGACAGGTGCACCTTCAAGATCAGGAGAGTTGCTAAGCACAATCAGTTACTTAGAATCGAAGAGGAGCTTGAGGAGAGTGCTTGCTACCCGGGTATGGGCGCATTCAATGTAAAGAGATAATTTACATAAAAATTTAATAAAATAATATTGCCGGTTTCGGGCTTTGTCCGAAGCCGGTTTTTAATGCATACTTTAATGCTTATCTTTAAAAATCTATTTTCTGACGAAAATATTAAGAAACAGACTTAATGAATAAGGATATGGATAAAAGACAGCTGTATAATAACTTGATTTTTACGTAGATGGCATAATACCTTGTAAACAATCTTACTTGTTTTATATACTAAAAATAAGATTTTAAAATAAAAGAATATATTAAAAAGTGCTGTTTTATTTGTAAATAACAGAAAAATATTACTGCAAAAGATATAAAAACAAAACGATAATTAAAGATTTGACTTATTTGACAAAGTGTTAAAAATAATAATATTATATGAATATAATATTAACGTAACCTTAAAGCAGTAGAGTGTGGAGTGAGATATGCGTGGAATAAACTTATATAGGACACATTATGTCAGGTATCCAGTATGCCGGCATTAAATAACAGACAGACAGTAATTTGCAAAAAAATTAAAAGAACTGTAGAAATATTTTCTGAAATATCTATAAGAGCAAACAGTATAACAAGCATAATTTAAGTTTTTACAGTAATAACATGATATAAATTTCTTTTATACTGTAAAATCACTTACAAAAGATATTTTTCATATCTTTGTGGGTTGTTTTGTTTGCATGAGGAAAATATATAAATAATTTAACTGGATATAAAGAGACTGATTTAATGCAGATCATTAAACAGTGATATGGGAGTATGCATGTAGAGCATGGTATAGGACCTTATATTCCGGTTGATACACAATCACGAGGTGGTTTGATGAAGAAAAAGAGGGTAGTAAGTCAAGCGGGCTTACTGGCGGTTTCGCTCTTTTCCTTTGGGCAAATCCGTTCACTGCGCATGCAGAAGGATGGGATAACTCAAGCGGTGAGTGGAGATATCTGGACAATGCCAATAACGCAGTGTCTGAGGCTTGGAGAAAGTCGGGTGACGCATGGTATTATCTGGGTGATGACGGCAACATGGTAAAAGATTCAATTGTTACCGTAGGTGACGGCATTTATTATTTGAATGCCGACGGTGTAATGGCGGCTAATCGTTGGGTTCTTGCAAAAGATATCGACGATAATGATGCATGGTATTACTTCGGTGCCGACGGAAAAGCGTACAAGGGCAGAGACGGAAGAGTATACACTCGTGAAATTAACGGAAAGAGATATCTTTTTGATGAAGAGGGAGTAATGCTTACAGGATTCTTCGATGCAGAGGGCAATGCGGTAGAAGATGACAATCCGTTTAAGAGTGCAATATACTACTTCGGTGATGACGGAGCAATGTATGCGGATCAGTGGTTGCTTTATTCACAGGTAGGAGAGAATCCGGGATATTCAGAGCTTGGACAGAGAAACTACAGTGAGTATGATGAGATGTGGCTGTACTTCGGGGCTAACGGAAGAAAGTACGCTGCAAGCAGCATAGATCAGTCAAAGCAGAGAGATAAACGGTAAGGCATACCTGTTTGATGAGAACGGTGTATGATACCTCAGCTTTCTGTAACAACGCAAACATAAGAGCTACAGCAAGCAATGCTAAAGTAAAATACGGTTCACTCGATACAGACGGTGAACTTAAAGATGATTACTGACATTTACAGTACCGAATGAAGTGATGAGTCAGTATGACTATGATACTGAAGAGCACAGCTGGTTCAGAACAAAGAAAGACGGTAGTGTAATTAAAGATAAAATAGCTACAGTACTTTGGAAGAAGATACGCTTTCGATGAGATCGGACGTATGCAGACAGGTTTTGTAATCATGTTGAAGATGATACTTTCGGCATCAAAATGACGTAGATGAGTGGACAAAGGAAGATTTCTTACAGACGCTCTTAACTCACCTATAGCTGCAATCGACAGAGGAAGCTTATATCTCTTCGGTACAGATGAGCTCAATGACGGTTCAATGATTACCGGTGAGGTTACAGTATCTCTTAGAGATCAAAATGCGGTATTCGGTTTCAAAGACAACGGTAAGGCTATCGGAGCAAGATGCACACTTGCAAAGAGCGACGGTAAGTTCTACTTCAACGGCTTAAGACTGGATGCTGACGCAAGCCTTAGGGTACGGTATTCTTAGGATACAAGAACAGGTCACGGCGAGTATGTAGTCGTAGACCAAACGGTAAAAGTAGTCAAAGGCACAAAGATTCTTAAGGACGGAGAGGGAAACTGATAGTAGTTTCAAAACTCAAAGTTTGTAGCAAGAGTAAGTGACAGTGACAGACCGAGAAAGAAGAACGGAAGATTCTATCACTACGATTCAAGTGCCGACAGACATGACAGATGGGGAGCGGAAATCACATATGCTACAGATGGAGCATACAACTTGGATAGTGATTTCGTACTCTTCGACAGATAGTTAGAGGAGAGATATGAAGAAAAACAATTTAATAAGGAAAGCTAAGCAAGCGGCTGCTGGGTTACTGACAGTCGCGATGGTGCTGACAGGTGCACCGCTTGGAAGCCTTACTTCACAAGCGGCAGGGCTGTTACAAACGATGATTTAAAAAGTTGGAGAGAACAATAAGTATGTTTCTACTGCAGGTAGCTTTGTTTATGGTTCATCAGATTCTACAGCTTTTGTTTTTGGATCTCATCCGGGCACCAAGGAACAAACAGCTATGGTGCTGATACCTATACCTTCAACCTTGCGGGTATTACTGATGCATCCTCAAGAGAAAATGTTTCTCGTGGATACTATGATAATAATGATGTTACTGGTAATGCTAGTACAGCATCTGCACAGCCTACAATAAAATCTGCTTTTCAAGATAACTGGTGGCATGGGTACTATGCATTTGGTAAGCCGTATCGTATTGGTACTGATGTACAGAACAAAACAGCAGGTTCACCACACAATGCTACAAATCCGGTTGATCCTGTTGTGAATACTTGGACCGGAGCATCAAATGATCAGCCGAACACGGCGACATTTACAAGTAGTGCTATAAATGCACTACATACAGGAACAGGTCATTATAATGGTGAAGTACAAACATTTTACAGACGGAGCAAAACTCTGTTCAGGGTTCGTCAAGAGATTAAACCTTCAGATGATGACCAGTATATAGTTGTTCAATATACCGCATACAACCCCGGCTCAAGTACAGTAGATTTTTATGGTGGGTAATGAGACGGATACAATGATAACAACTCAGGATGATGTGCCAATATTTGTTACACCCCATGGTGATAGTACAGCATCGTTTGAGGGAGTTCACTTCCAAAATTCTGAAGGTGGACAGTTCGGACTTACTACATTTGATATTTATACATCAGGTAATGGTGCAGGCATCACAAAGAGAGATACAAATGATCCTTCTGAGACTCGCGTATGGGCAGGACGTTGGTCATCAACAGCAAGTATAAATCACTGTAACTGGGTGTTTTCACAGAGTAGATCGGGATTTTATAAATCCTGGAGATTCAGCAGGTGCTTTTTCAGCTTACTTTTAATCTCCTTCCCGGTGAGACAAAGATCGCTACATTTGTAGCAGCCATCAAGCCTTCGGTTTACTATGTAAAAAATGGTGCAACTGGTGGTGATACATCAGCAGGTGTACCTGGATTTATGGGTAATCCTGTAGGAAGTATTTCTGATGCTGTAGCAAAGATTAGGGCAAATGGTGCAAAGAAAGGCATATATTTACCTTCAGTCAGATGTTACTATGAATGGTACTGTTACTATTCCTGCAGGTACCGATATCACTATTCAAACAGCAGACTTTTTGCAGCATTACCACCAGGGGCAGAGCTATGGTGTGGGATATAATCACAATAACACACCACCTATAAAGACAGATATTGCTACTATAAAAAGAGATGATAACTTTATAGGTCCTACTCTTTAAGGTAGAGGATGGTGGTTCAGCACTTGGTTTCCGTAATGTTACTGTAGATGGTAACAAGGCTCATTTCACAGACAACTGTGCCAACAAAGCCTACAGCACCTATTATAGAAGCAAGTGCAGGTACAGTAGCATTGAAAGGCAGGTTCTACATTTACAAATGCCTATGTGGATGATGCAGCTTTTAGGTAGCAATACACCTTCAGTTATGGAAATTTCGGGAACTGCAGTTCTTGATTTGAACTCTCCAGGAGGTATAGCTTCTGTAACAGGAAATGATTCTATCAAGAATGGTCCGGCTATTAAGATTACATCATCTGCAAATCCGAGACTTAACGGTAATTTAAATATTACAGGTAACCGCGTGCAGGTAAATGATCCGGCTGCTGCTAAAGGACTCTAATGTAACTCTTGGTAAAAAGCCATTTATGGTAAAGAAGAACAATGAAGTGGATTCAGCAACAACTATTGGAGTTACTTTAAGTGAAAATCTTCCTACTGCTACAGGCATGGGAACAGCACTTATAGACTTCGAAAACAGACCGACTACAGGATTGGCAAACTATCCATATTCTGTATCAAACTTTGCAGCAGATGCAAGTGGACAGCATATAGTAATGGGTGATGAGGCAAGTCAGGTAACAGGTGCGGCAACAACAGATGTACAGAATCAAAACGTTGTTTATATCACAACAGATATGCATGACTTGGTTCTTACATATGTAGATGAGAACGGTTCAAGTATTGCATACAACAAGCTGGTGGTTCCTACAGTACCGGGACCGACAGCGGGATCAACAGTACCTATTATAGATGCAAACCCATATCAGAAGTCATATGCGGTAGGTTCACAGATTGAGTTCCCTCTATCTGCACCTGCAGGATATACATTTGATGAGGTCGATACTTCAGGAGGAGCACTTCCGGCAGGAGTGGCGGTGGATAATACAGGTAAGCTTACTGCTACCGTACCGAATGAAGATTTAAATATCACTATTAAGTTAAAGAGAAATGAAGTTCGTTACAGCTTTGATACACAGGGTGGAAATGTAGTTACCGACTTGATAGAGGCTGTAAATCCGGGTGGAACTTCTGTACTTACAATGCCAACTCCGGTAAAGAGCGGATATGTATTTGACGCATGGCATAAATACACAGATACAAATAATAACGGAGTTCATGATACAGGCGAGCCTGATCTTGGAGCATTTACAGCATTCCCTGCACCTGCAACGGCAGGAATAACAAAGCTTTATGCAACATGGACACCGGGAACAACACCTTATGCTGTAACTATTACACATAAGAATGCAAATCCTTCACTTCCTGTTACATTTGCAACAGATATACAAAACTATACAATAACACAGCATGTAACAGCGGATCCACTTGTACCTACACCGGGTATTCCGGGATATATTTATGACACGGCAACAAGATTACCTGCAAGTCAGGGTACTTTAAATCTTGCTACAGGTCATTATGATCTTCCAAGTATGCCTGCAATGGGAATAAGTGTAAATTATCGTTACAAAGTTGATGTTAATACAACATTTAATTACACAGTGCGTCATCAGGATGCAATGGGTAATCCTTTAGCGGCAGGAATTACAGCGGCTCCAAAGAGAGCGGAGCAACAAATAAATGCTGCACCGAAGAATATCACAGGATATACATTTGATCACTTTGATATTACAACAGGTGATACACCAAACCCTGCAACATATGTTTTGGGATTGTCATCACCGGGATTTACATTAATTAACAATGCTACAACAGACGGAGTATTCTCCGCATATATGCCAAACCAGGATGTTGTAATCACATATGTATATAATGCTGATTCAGGATCAAATCTTATAAAGAGATATTATGACAGAATCACAGATACAATCTTGGCAAGTGAGATAGAGCAGTTGTCACCAAGTGCAGCTATATCAGCAAGTGTACCGGCATTAGGAACAACAACAGGTGATAAGCTCTACGGATATACATGGGTAAGCGGTTCATCTACAATAGATATGAACCCGGCAGGACTTGTAACTGTAAATGCCGCAAACGGTAATGTTACAGGAACAATGCCTACACTGCCACCATCATCACCAACCAGAGTAGACTGGAAGCTTGATCATGATGCAGGCAAGTGGAAAAACGTAAACTTTGCAGTTTCAACAGTTTATAACAACGGTACATTGGTATCACCTGCAACACATGAGATACTTGTAAGTGATACAACAGCAGCAGGAGATGCGGCAGCATATACCTTTAACAGATTAAAGGCACTTAATTATGTACCGAATACAACGGCAAACCGTTACTATCAGTTTGACGGATGGTTTGAAGATGATGCATGTACAGTTCCTGTAAATGCAACAAGATTCTGGCATACAACAGATTCAAATCCTATAACACTTTATGCAAAATTTGGTGAGAACCCTAACGAGTGGTTTGATATCAACTTTGCGGCAGGAAGCAACGGTTCAATATCAGCTCCTGCAACACTTCATGTACCATATGATTACACATGGAGTCAGGTAGCGGCATTACCGTCAGCATTATTGCCGACAGCACAGTTACCTACAGCTACACCTGTAGCAAACTACTTGTTTAAAGGCTGGAAGGATCCAAACGGTGCCCTCATGCAGGGAACAAGTACACTTACAAATCATGCAACATATACAGCATTCTTTAGCCAGGATCCAAACGTATTCGGTACTATCGGATCTATCACACCTACAGGCCGTATAGGAAATGACGGAAGCGGTGAGATAGTAATAGATGGTACAACACCGGGTAATGTATATGTAATAAGTGATCCTGACGGAAATATCGTAGCAGTGGTACCGGGAGATTCAACAGGAAACAGAACTGTAGTTCCAAACCTTATACCGGGAGCACACTACAATGTACAGGAAGGAAGCCCTGATACGCAGGCAACTGTAGGTCAGCCGATTTCTTCTATAACAGGTACATCTGTATCAACACCACAGGATGTATATGTTCCGACAGTAGATAATAACTACAACATAGGATATGATCCTGAAAATGACGGTATGGCACAGATTATTATCAATCCGGCAGATCCTGACGCAGACTATGCGCTTATAGATGAGAACGGAAATGTAGTGCAGTACCCGGGAAGTGACAACGGATGGATGACTCCTGTAGGAAACAATCCTTCAACAGTTACTTTCAACAACTTAAATCCAAATGAGACCTACACTGTAGTGGCAAGAAAGAAGGGCGACAGCTCAATTCCAAATCCGCTTACAAAGTTACCTGACGGAAATCAGATAATAGCAAATCCGGGAGATATGGCGGACGCACCTAAGTATGTAGTAGAGACAAAGGGCGGAAACGTAGTAACTGTAGGAACAACAAGTGTAGGAAATGACACATACGATCAGGCAAAAGCAGGAGAAGAGTGGTAATCCATGCAGATCCTGTAGATGCAAACGGCAAGAACTTCCTTTACTGGCAGGTACTTGCAGGAAGAGCGGTAGGAGTCAGCGGAAATATAACACAGGCTGATTACTCATTCACTCTTTCAAATTCAAACATTGTACTTAAGGCTGTATACGAACCTACAAAGGTAGCGGGAGATGATGCGGATCTTACAGAGACAATAAGAGGCGGTAGTGTAGGAGAGTTCGGACTTACACCGGGTCAGATACCGGGACTTGCACATGATCTTACAACACCACTTGACAGATCACTTATCGGAGTGAACGGTGCAACAGTAGAATACAAGGTAGTATTTAACAAGAGAGATGCAAAACCGAATGAGAAAACAGCTGTAAAAGCCTGTTTCAGTATCGGGAGTTGATCATCCGGATGCACATACAACAGCATACGGACTTGATATCCAGCTTGAAAGATATGTAAACGGAAGACTTGTAAATAACGGAATACTTGCAACAGCATCAAATGCGACAGTAGACGTTATAGCGCAGCTTCCTGCAGAAGATGTCGATCAGCTTGACTATCAGTTATTTGATGTAACACCTGACAGCTTAGGTAATATCAATCCTGTAGATATAACAATTACAACAGATGTAGCAAACAATGCGGGACTTCTTAAGTTCACAGGTAACTTGCAGCATTCATATGTACTTGTTTATTCAAAGACATTTAAGGTAACCTTTGTAGATATTAAGCCTGTACTTGATCATTTACACTTAAATGATACAAGCAGAAACTTCTATAAGAAGTTTAAGGTAAGAAGAAAAGAGAATGTAGAGGATGCTTACTACTCAAGTGATTATGCGGTAGTTACGGCATATGCACAAAATGATGTAGCAAACGGACTTGTAACACCGTTTGAAGATATCTATGGTGTACAGTATGACTATGTTAACTGGTCAAAGAAGGAAGATAAGCTTTCAGTATATGACACAACAAGTCCTGTAACAAAGAGAACAATTGTTTATGCATACTATTCCGACAACAGAAAAGAAGTTGCAAAGGCAAGAGTAGATCTTGGTGATACTATAGAAGAAGCAAAGATCCTCACAGGAGACCCATACCTTAAGGTAGCAGAGGTAGCTGAAATAAATGAGGCTATAGCACATGCACTGGAGACACTTAGACAGGCAAGAGATCTTGTATCTCCTGACGGAACTACATATCTCAGACAGGCAAACTATGCAGAGCTTCAGCAGGCAATAGATGCACTTAGAAGACTTATTGACAAGTATTCAAAGATAGCAGCCGACAGAGCCGGAGACAGAAACAGAAGAACCGGCGGTGCCAGCGGTGGAGGTAACTCTTCATCAGGTAGAGGAAGTAAACTTTTGACACCCGGAGAGAAGTCACAGCAAAACACAGCTATCAATGAAAACAGTAATGTAAGAGCATTCGTACTTGGTGTAGACGGTGCTTGGGAGACAAACCCTGTAACAGGCGGATGGTCATTCGTACTTAACGGTGGAACACCACTTAACGATATGTGGGGAATGATTACATTCAACGACAATACAGGTAAGAAGGTATCACGTTGGTATTACTTTGACGGACGCTCAACAATGGCAACAGGTTGGGTATATGACTCAAAGAACGGCAACTGGTATTATATGAACACAACACCGGGTCCTGAGCTTGGCCAGATGGTATTAGGTTGGGTAAAGGATGAAAAGACAAATAAGTGGTATTACATGAATGATAATACAGGTATCCTTAAGACAGGATGGCATAAAGATCCGCAGGATGGAAGATGGTACTACCTGAATTCAAACGGTGAGATGCTTGTCGGATGGCAAAAGATTGACGGAAAGTGGTATTACTTTAATACCAATACTCCGCAAAATACTTATACATGGGATGCCAATGCTTTCAAGTGGAGCTACTTAAACAATACTGTAAGACCATTTGGATCTATGTATGCGGGAGAGAAGACTCCTGACGGATATAATGTAGATGCAAACGGTGCTTGGTACTAAGTGACGTAGGAGAAAAAATGAAAAGAAAGACAATAAAAGCAAAATTGACTGCCGCATTGTCTGCGAGTATGGCTCTTGCCATGCTCGCACCGGCAACGCCGGCATATGCAGCAACACTCTGCTCCACAACCCAACGGTTTTAAGTTTGATTTTAGAACAAAGAATGAGTCAAAGGTGCCTTTTGTAAAAGATTTATATGTATCAGGTGGAACAGCAGGAAGTGCTATTACAACTGACTATAAGGGAATGCAACTGGATAGCAATCTTGGACTTATACTGCCATATTTTAATAAGCCGGGTACTGATATAGTTTTTAATGCCGCACAGGCTCCAACAGCAACTGTTGACACTAATACAGGAGCTGAAAGTACACAAGTTTGGAGTGGTGCAGGTTCACTTGGAATGGACGGATATATCATCACAGGATATACAGATGCGGCAAGCAACGGTAGAAATACATTAACTGTTAATCCTTCAAACTTCCCAACCGCAGGTATGACATACTATGCGACATTGGGAGCGGATACAACTAAGACATTTGGTTATTCTGTTAAGCATAAATATAAAGCCGGCACAAGTTATATACCGGGCTTGGAAGACGGTGAAATAACAGATAATGCTGCAAAGCCTGTACTTAGTCCTATCACCAATGCTATACCTAAGACCATACCGGGATATAAGGCATTGCCTTTGACAGATTTGAATGGCACAGGTATGGTTGGTACAAATAGTGCAAAGTTGGATGGAGATGTACTTACCAGAACTATCAATACAAACAAAAAGTCAAATATATATATTACAAGTGACAATCGTGTCACCGGTGCAACAACAAATAAACCTTTTTCGGTAGAATATTCTTATGAAAAAGATGATACCAAGAAATTTAATATCAGAGTATTTGATGCAAAGTATAAGAGTGCTGCAGATTTAGCTGCAGGAAATGCTGCAGAGACATCTCAGCAAAGAACAGCTGCAAATATTTCTCAACCGGTGCTTACCGATGTAGCAAGTGCTCCATTCAATATATCTGCAAATACCGCTATTATAGGTGACGGATCAAGTGCAGATCAGACAATGTATATACTTGATGCTACAACTCCTGTAACTATCACATATACAAAGGGTGAGCCTGCAACAGCGGCAGGAACGGATATTGCAAATAATACTATCAAAGTTGGTCAGTTTACAACTGACGGAACAGGAAAAACAGCAGCTGCCGGAGGAACAGGTAAGGTTGTAACAACAATTATACCTGCAGCCGACGTACAAGATGCAGGCGGAAATACAGTGTATACAGCATTGAAGGCTGATACTACTTCAACAACAGGAGGAGCTCATCCTAGAAATACATATAAGATTAAAGGACAGCTTCCAAACCAGAATGTAACTATTACATACAATTATGTTCCAAACCCTGCTTTCTCAACAAATGTAAAAGTAATCTATGTTGATCAGCTTGGTAATAACATAACCGATAAGGTAGCTACAGCTATAGCTGCTACAGCAGAGCCTGCAGGTGCAGGAGCTGTAAGAACCTTCTATAAGGAAAATGTGGCAGTACCTACATATCTTTATGCAAAGGCTAATGCACTTCAGACAGGTGAAACATCTTATAACTTAGAGATACCTGCACCTGTATTGAATACATATGGAGGTAGCCCGTCAGCACCTGCAAGTTTGTCTAATCCAAAGATTACAACAGACGATTCTACAAGATGGGGTAACTCTTATACAACTGCACTTGATAATGCATTTCAGTCAACATGGTCACAGTCAAGTCCTAAGTTTACAGTTTCAACAACAGGACCGGTTGCAAGTCAAACAGTTTATGTAACATATGAGCAGGATCCGGGAAGTATTGCTTATTTGGCATACAGTGCAGGTACAGGTGGAGATTTAAAGACAGTTGTAGCAGGAAATACGGTTGATTGGGATCCTACAGCACCCGGTCAGTCTATACCAAATGTTACAAAGCAGAATGTACAACCTGACGGTAGCTATGATATAGTAATCGATCCAAATAGTGCTACAGATCCGACAAAGATGCCTGATGCGGTACCGAATCAAGGTTATAATAATGCAACATGGTATTATGGAACAACAGCTATTACATCTTTCCCTGCAACTATTCATGTAGCGGCTTCAGGTGGTAGTGTAAGCAGTACGGTAGCTCTTAAAGCTGAGTTTACAAAGAATACATCAAACTGGGACAGATATAATCTTGCAGCAGGAAATGGTAATGTACAGCTTCTTAAAGGTACAATAGAGGATGTATTAAACATTGACAGCTTAGGAAATCCAAGAACAATTACTTTAGCAGATCTTACGAACGCAGCACTTGGAAGTGGTGTAGCGGTAGATCCTGGCTTTACAGCAAAGTGGTATGATGAGAACTGGAATGAAATTTCATATGGAGATGATATTACAGGACTTGTTAATACTACATTGACAGTAGTCGGTGTTAACTCAACACCTGCAAGTGTTTATCAGCCAAATGTAACAGGATCTCTTGATCCTCTAACAGCAAAGCCTGTACTTAGAGTGGATCCAAATGCACCTGCAGCTATAGATCCTACACTTCAGTATATAGTTACAGATCCTGCAACAGGAAATGTAGTAGCAGTAGTATCAGGAAGCCAGCTGATGGCAAACGGAGGAGAGATTACAGATCCTGCTCTTGAGCCGGGAAATACATATAATGTATCGGTGGCACCTGCAAGTGCAACAGGTATTGCGGTGGGAAGCCCAATTCCTTCAAGTGCCGGAGCGGGAACACCTGGAAGTGCACAGATTCCTGTAGCTTTGACACCACAGGTAGCTGAGGACAGCGCAAACCCGGGTAGAACAAGTATTACAATAAATCCTACATCTCCTAATACAGACTATGCATTAGTAGATCCTTCAGGAAATGTGGTTTATCCGTTCACTACACCAAGTGCTCCGGGTGCCGCAGTAACATTTAACAACTTAGATCCAAATACAATTTATCGTGTAGTACCTCGTACAACAGGAACAAGTGCAACTCCGGCAAGCAGAATTGCAGACGGTGCGGTACTTCCTGTAGATACATCAAATGCAGGATTATCTGTAAATACATTTGATGTTACAGTATATGTACCTGCAGGAACAGTGGCAGATCCGACAACATTTAAGGTAAACGGAACTCCAAAGACTTCATTGAATGATTTGAAGAACCTTGCACCGGGAACAACAGTTGAGATATTGGCACAGCCGGCAGATTTAAGTGGAAATCTATTTAAGGAGTGGCAGGGAATTACAGGAGTAAGTACTTCAAGCTTTACATATCCTACAGGAGTGGCAAGCGGTAGAGTAGTATTTACTATGCCGAATCGACCTGTTACAATACAGCCGCTTTATGATAACAATCAAAACTGGTCAACACAGTATAACGACAATATCGGATCAGGAAAGCAGATATCGGCAGGCTTCCCGTCAACTATTGCAGATACAGGAGACTTCCGTATTCTTATTGAAAAGGATAGCGTTCCTGTAGCAACAAAAGATGAGATAGCAATGATGTTGGCGGATGATACCTTTAGAGGTGATTTTCCAGATGAAGATAGTTGTTCAAAAAGAAGGATGCTTTAGGAAACTGGCAGGACTATAGATCCAAGCGGAAATCTGATTCCACTTAGTACAGATATAGTAACAGGTTCTTTGATGACAGCTTCAAGAGAGTATAAGTTCTTTGAGGTAAGTACACTTGCAACACCTTCAAGTGCATCAGGTTCAATAGTAGCAACTGATATGAATGTATCTGATATAGAAGCAACAAATGCAGCTTCATATACAGGTCAGTTCAATAAGACTCTTGAGAGTGGAAAGACATATGTATTCGGTTATACAACAATAGTCGGTGCCATTTAAGGTAACAGTAAAAGATGCAAGAGATAACTCTATAGTAACAAGACTTACTCTTAGCAGTACAAATACAGTTAGTGATTTTGAATCACTTTATAGAAGCGCAATACAGTCAGACTATGTAGACAATGACGGTATTACATGGCATTACGAAGGATTAAGTAAGGACAGAGGAATGTATGATCCTTATGATCCGACTCTTCGTGTAACAGCGGATGAGACAATCTATGTTTACTATTCAAATGATAAGGCTGAGCGTAGAAAAGCTGAGGCTGATTTAAAGGCGGCTATCAAGAATGCAAACAATCAGTTAAACAGAATCAATGATCCGGCAAAGAGAGCAGCTCTTCAGGCGGCTATCAATGCGGCACAGGCTGTAATTGACAGAATAAACAGAAAGTCATCTACACCTGAGCTGATAGCAGCACTTAAGGCACTCAATGATGCAGTGGTTGATGCAGGCGGAAGAACACATGGTCGTGGTGGCCGTGGCGGTTCAGGCGGCGGATCAGGTTCATCAGGAAGAAAGACCGGCGGACAGACGGCAGGTCTTAGAGTAGGTTACGATGGTAACTGGGAGCTTACAAATCCTGTAGAAGCTACAGCAAATCCTGACAGCAGCAAGTGGGTATTCAACCTTACAAATGGCGGAAGAGCTAAGGGTTGGGCATACTTAAGCTACACCTATGAAGGAAAGACAAAGGCTGAGTGGTATCACTTCGCTGAGGACGGCATCATGGATTCAGGATGGTTCTTAGACGGAAGTACATGGTATTATCTGTCAATGAATCATAACGGATTCTATGGTGAGATGATTAAGGGATGGCATCATGACGGCCAGGACGGAAGATGGTATTATCTTGATCCTTCAAGCGGTGCTATGCATACAAACTGGAGCAAGATAGGAGGAGAGTACTACTTCTCAATCCTACAGCACCTGCACAGACATGGTTCTATGATAATGCAACAGGTAGATGGAATCATGGTAATGTGAACTCAAGACCTCTTGGTTCAATGTATCAGAATGAAACTACACCTGACGGTTATCATGTAAATGAAAGCGGAGCTTGGAGATAATATATAGTTTATAAAACTTATAGATATTTTTCAGTCCGAAATAAAAAAGGGGAGTCACACGAAAGTGTGGTTCCTCTGTTTTTATAAAACAGCCACCCGAAGGTGGCCGGAATAATTTATTGCTGTTATTTATTTTGTTCCGAATATTCTGTCGCCGGCATCTCCAAGTCCCGGGCAAATATAAGCGTCTGAATTAAGCTGTCTGTCAAGATGACCGACATAAATCTGTACATCAGGATGAGCCTCTTCAAGAGCTTTAAGTCCTTCAGGTGCGGCTATAATACACATGAATTTTATTTTCTTACCACCATGCTTTTTGATCTGAGATATAGCATCTATAGCGGAACCACCTGTTGCAAGCATAGGATCTGTAACCACTATTATTCTCTCCTCAATAGGACTTGGCAGTTTACAATAATATTCTACAGGTGTATGAGTTTCTTCATCTCTGTAAAGTCCTATATGTCCTACCTTTGATGCCGGCACAAGCTGTAATATACCGTCAACCATACCGAGTCCTGCTCTAAGTATAGGTACTATTGCCATTTTTCTACCTGAAATCATTTCAGTCATACATTTTTCAAGTGGAGTTTCTACTTCAACTTCTTCTGTAGGAAGGTCGTTTAATGCTTCATATCCCATCAACATTGCAATTTCACCTACAAGAGATCTGAATTCATTGGTTCCTGTGTTCTTATCACGAAGAATTGATATTTTGTGTTGAACCAACGGATGCTTATTAATATAAACTTTTGACATTTTTACACTCAATCTAAAAATTTGCTTCCCTTATTATAGAGCAAATAAATACATAAGTACATAGAAAAAAATTATTTAGTGCTTGGAGAATATTTTTACAAGTACATAGTCACCAAGCTCATGAGAAAGAGGTATGGAGATAAAAAAATATCACCGCCTGATCTCATAAGAGAAACAGCTTTCGGGAAACCTTCATTCACATCATTTTTCTTTATAAGAGGGAAATCCGCATCCTCAAGTAAAAGCTTTTTAGAGTGTCTACAGTTAAATTCTTTTTGTATTCCGCAAAAGCCGGCTGCCTGGGAGTTTGTAGCATTTTTCAAGTTCAACATCATCTGAGAGTATATAGTTTGCAATGGTAAGCGGATCGGCAAAAATCAGTAAGTCCGATACTTTCACCTGTATCAAGATTTATATTATTTGTAAAAATAATCTTTTTACTTTCATTTCCGGTTTTAAGCGTTCCCGGTGTAAACTATACTCATTCTGTTTCTGCTTTGATTTTTACATTATACTTTAATTCTGCAGTTGAACCGGCATTTGAAGTAAAATGAATCCAAAAGCAAGTTTGGCATTATCTGAAATAGTTTTATTTCACTGATGATTCTATTTTAGAGTCAATTCCACTAAGTTTAGGATAGGAGATTTTTGATTTATCCTTGGAATAGCTCTGCGCATTTTCGGTAACACTTGATTTTGATGATGATTTTTTTATCAGCGGTAGTTGTTTTACCTGATTTTGTTTCAGCCAAAGAGGTGGACTCTTACTGTCACTTGTAGGTGCGATGGTGGTCGGTGACATAGCACCGTTAGCACCCTCGGCAGCGGTAGTAGTAGGTGACATGGCACCGTTAGCTTCTGTAGTCATAATACTTTTTCAAATCTGAGTATCCTTACTTTTTGCATCCTGCACTTATCACAGGCAATGCAAGAATTGTTAAATATAATAATAGTTTCTTCATTTTGCCTCCATATGATTTGATTTCTTCAAAGTACATTATACATGAAAAACAGAAAAAAAGAAATCTTAATTATAAATTAGATTTTTAAAAAAATATCGACCTTATAGTTTTTTTATAATATGTTTGCTTTCATTTTTAAATATGTTAAAATAATGCGAATGAGTAGAACAAAATTTAATTTTGGGGAGATAATATGGCATTTATCAGTGTTTTTGATGTGCTTGGAGCCGAATATGATAGGGCCTTCAAGTTCACATACGGCAGGAGCATGTGTAATTGCATTCTTGGCAAGAAAAATGATAGGAGGAAATCCCAAAAAGGTAGAGTTTATACTCTACGGCTCCTTTGCAAAGACTTACAAAGGACATGGTACGGACAGAGCATTACTTGGCGGACTTATGGGATTTGGTACGGATGATGTAAGAATACGTGATTCATTCAGTATTGCCGCCGAGAGAGGAATAGAGTATAAATTTACGCCAAACAGTGAGCTTACCGAGATTCATCCGAAATACGGTTGACGTATGTATGGAGGATGAAGATGGCAGAAAGGTTACAGTCAGAGGTGAATCACTTGGTGGCGGAAAGGTAAGAATAGTAAAGATAGATCAGGTAGATATCGACTTTTCAGGTGAGTACAGTGCCATCATTTTGGTACATCGTGACAGGCCGGGAGTTATAGCATATATCAGTAAGATTTTAAGTGAGCATAATATAAATATTGCATTTATGAAGCTTTTACAGAGAGTCAAAGGAAATAAAGGCATATACTATTATAGAATCGGATGAAATGATACCGCCCGATATAAAACCGGGACTGTATAAAAATGAACATATATCACAGGTAATGATAGTTCAATAGGAGAGATTATGGATTTTATTAATGCAAAAGAACTTTTGGAACTTTGTGATAAGAAAAACATGTCGATTGCCGAGATAATGAAAATAAGGGAATGTGACGAGAGCACAAGTTCAAAAGAAGAAATAATAAATAAGATGAAAAAGAGTTCTTGAAATTATGAGAGACTCTTCAACATTACCTATAAATACACCCATAAAATCAATGGGAGGACTTATAGGAGGTGAGGCAAAAAAGCTTAGCGAATATCAAAAGCAGGAGAAAAATATAGGCGGCCCGGTACTTTCAAAGGCAATAATGTATGCAATGGCCGTTTTGGAGTGCAATGCCTCCATGGGGCTTATAGTTGCGGCTCCTACAGCCGGTTCATCAGGTGTGGTACCGGGACTGTTGCTGGCAATGCAGGATGTATATTCTTTTCTGATGAGAAAATAATAGATGCATTGTTTACGGCCGGGGCAATAGGATATCTTGCAATGAGAAATGCCACCGTAGCAGGAGCTGTAGGGGGTTGCCAGGCGGAGATGGGAGTGGCGGCAGGCATGGCGGCGGCAGGTGCGGTTGAACTGATGGGAGGAAGTCCTTCTCAATGTTTGGATGCATCATCAACAGTGCTTATGAATATGCTGGGATTGGTATGCGACCCTGTAGGGGTCTGGTAGAGTATCCATGCCAAAACAGGAACGCTTCAGGAGTGGCAAATGCATTGGTGGCTGCAGAGCTGACAATGGCGGGAATAAAACAGCTTATACCTTTTTGATGAAATGCTTGATACAATGTATAAAGTAGGCAAGAGAATGCCGGTGGAACTTAGAGAAACGGCGCTTGGAGGATGTGCGGTGACAAAAAGCGCGTGTGATGCCTGCGGAGGTTGCAGCTAAAGAAATGCGATTACCCGATATAACTAAATATCGGGTAATCGCTTATTTTCAATTATTTATTATATTTATAGAATCCCTCTCCAGCATTTATACCTGTTTTACCTTCTGAAATATATTTTTCAAGAACAGATTTTTATTTTACCTTGAACAGTACTTGGATCCTTTGAAAGCGGATCGTTTGATACTACATTAAGGGCTGTATTTAAACCGATTATATCAAGAATCTGGAAAGGACCGTAGGGTGATCCTGTGCCCAGTCTCCATGTAAGATCGATGGTAGCAGGGATCTGCGACTTCCTTTGCAAGGAGCATCTGTCCCTGCATTTAAGAAAGGTATCAGCATGGAATTTAGTATATATCCGGGTTGTTCTTTAGTAAGGCGAAGCGGAATCATTTTAATATCCGATGCAAATTTTGCTACAGCCTCATATGCATCCTTGTCTGTACCGTCATGCCCCATAATCTCGGCAGTATTGCTGATCCAAATATTGTTTGCAAAGTGAATTGCCAGATATTTTTTTCAGGCTGCTAAGACAATCACGGAATTGGCTTTGGAATCATACTTGAAGAGTTTGTGGCAACTATTGTCTTTTTCCTCAAGATGTGGATCCAAAGCCTTATAAAAATTCCTTCTTTGCTTCAGGATTTTTCAGCCATACTTTCAATTACAAGGTCTGTATCCTTACAAGCCTCTTCGAAAACTTGTAGTAAGAACTATTTCTTTGTAGGCTTTTTCTGTAGATTCCAGAAGCTTTATCTATATCCGATTCTGTAAGTGATCCGGAATCAGGAGCCAAACCTCTTGGCAATGAGATACCGGAACCAAGATTTTTCTTTGCCTCACTTAATGTACTCTTGTAAATATTATATAATCTATCCAATTTTCGGCTTTGTTCTTCCTATGGACTCTTCACTTCTGAGCCAAATCTTTACATTGAAACCGCAAAAAGCTGATTGAAAAAGCTATCTGTGAACCAAGTACGCCACCGCCTGCAACTGTTATATTTTTTCATATTACCTCCTTAATATCCCATATAAAGGACAAAGATTATTGTAAATGTACAATATTTAATTGTATAAAATATATTATAACACTTTTATATAATTTTTGGGAATATATTTTATCGTACTGTTAAAGTTTTAAACTTTAACTTTATGAAAATATAGTATATAATGTACCGGTAAAATTGTAAGAGGTTTAAGGAGGTTTTAAATGGGTAAGCAACCGAAAAACGAAACAGTGGTAACACTTTGGGGCTCTGTTTAATGATTTTTGGCCGCTGTTATTACTATTATAATAGCTTTTTCCGGTTACTGATGGTATCAGAAAGACTATAAAAGATAATATCAAATATATTGCCGGTACATATTCCGCTACGGAAAAAGGGATTTGGGGCAAGGTAAAAAGCCATAGTAACAGTCGGAGATAACGGAATGAAAAATATTTCATTTGAAGGGTCTAAAGGAAACTCCGGATATAGGAGGAGCTGCTGTTGAAAAACTCAATGCACAGATGAAAACAGCGCTTGATACCGAGATTGACTCTGTAAGCGGTGCAACAGTCACTTCCACAGCTTTGAAAAGAGCGTTGAAAAAGGCTTTACTGAAGGCTCGAGGTAAAGAAGTTAAAGAAAAATATGGAAGTAAAGTCTGCAGATATTGTGGTAATAGGTGCAGGCGGTGCAGGAATGAGTGCGGCGATAGAAGCGGCACAAAAAGGCGCTACAAATGTAGTTATTTTTGGAGAAGATGCCTTTTACAGGCGGTAACACCGTAAGGGCTACAGGCGGTTTGAACGCTTCTGAAACTCAGTATCAAAAAAGAGACGGTATAGAGGACAGCAATGATTTGTTCTATGAAGATACAATGAAGGGCGGAAAGAATTTAAACGACCCTGAACTTGTAAGAACATTGGTACAAAAATTCGGCTGCAGCAGTTGACTGGGTAAATGAAATCGGCGGAGATCTTTCTGTAGTTGCTCAGTTTGGCGGAGCAAGTGTAAAGAGAATACACAGACCAAGTGATACATCTGCGGTAGGACCTATGCTTGTAAAGACCTTAAACGCAAAGCTTGATGAACTTGGAATTCCTGTTTTACTTGAAACCAAGGCTACAAAGATAATTGCCGATAAGGACGGTAAAGATAACAGGAGTGGAAGCCGAGGATGAAAAACGGAGAGTTTGTTATAAATACCAAGGCTGTTATACTTGCTACAGGAGGTTTCGGAGCAAATCCCGATATGGTGGTAAAGTATGCGCCACAGCTTGCAGGATTTATTACAACGAACCATTCAGGAGCTACAGGTGACGGTATAGAAATGGCACTTGAATTGGGAGCCGGACTTACAGATATCGAGCAGATTCAGACTCATCCTACCGTAAATCCGAATACCGCAACAATGTATACAGAGGGTGTTCGCGGTAACGGTGCTATACTGGTAAATGACGACGGAAATCGTTTTGTAAATGAACTTGAGACAAGAGATGTTGTTTCCGCAGCAATACTTAAAGCAGCCAAATGAAGAGAGCTGGCTTGTTTTTGATACTGCGGTAAGAGAATCACTCAGTGCTATAGAAAAATATATAAATGAGGGAATTATTGTAGAAGCAAATACAATAGAAGAACTTGCTGAAAAACAGGTATCAACAAAGAGAATCTTGTAGCTACCATGAATAAGTACGCCTCAATGCAGGAAGCAGGTGAGGACAGTGAATTCGGAAGAAAGAGTATGGAAGTACCTCTTACAAAGGCACCTTACTTTGCAGGACTTGCGAAACCTGCTATCCATCATACAATGGGCGGTGTAAAGATAAACACCGAAACTCAGGTTTTAAAAGAAGACGGAAGCGCTATCCCGGGACTTTACGCTGCCGGTGAAGTGGTAGGCGGAGTACACGGAGCCAACAGATTGGGTGGAAATGCCGTGGCGGATATAGTGGTATTCGGACGTATTTCAGGTGATAATGCAAACGGATATGTACTTGCAAACGGCGGAAATACCGAAAGAACCATAGTTGTAGAAAACGAAGATGCAAACTTTGTTCCACAGGATATAAAGACAGATCTTAAAGACGGTTCTTATAAAGGAAGCGCAAAGGGATTTGGCGGAGATGTGGAAGTCACATTTACCGTTAAAAACGGTATAGTAAACGATCTTTCTATAAGCGGAGGCAAGGAAACCGCCGAAATAGGAGGAAAGGCTATGGAGAAAATAAAGAGAAAAATGCAGTCAAGCGGTGAGTTCAAGGTTGACAGCGTATCCGGAGCATCTATTACCTCAAAGGGTGTAAGTGACGCTATAAAGAATGCTACATTGCAGTAGTTAAATATATAAAAAAGCCGATGTCTTTTTGATATCGGCTTTTTATAAATAAAATCTATCGGTATAAATTATGTTAAAATTATCCAAAAATTATAAATTAACATAGATAAAATAAGTACTTTATGCTAATATTTATATGTTAAGCAACTATAGTGTGCTACAAAGACAGAGTAAGCATTTAGGGGACAAATTGTTAATAACCAGGGAAATGGACTATGCTGTAAGAATTATTAGAGCATTAAAAGAGGGGACAAAAGTTTCGGCAACTGAGGTGGCTAAAAAAGAACATTTACCACAAGCTATTACATATAAAGTTTTAAACAGTCTGTTGAAATCGAAATTGATTGGAAGTATGAGAGAGTCAACGGCGGATACTATTTAAAATGTGACCTTGCAGATACTACATTATATGATATATGCATTGCATTAGGCGAGGACATGAGTATTACGGAATGTATAAGAGAAGGCTTTGATTGTATCAATAACAGATGCGGAGAATGTATGCTGAACAAAAGAGTTTACAAGAATACAAAGCGCATTGAACAGAGAATTACAGAAAACCACTTTGGATAAACTTTTATAGGTTTATCCTTTTTATTTGTGAAGAATTGCAAAAAAATCTAATTGTTAAAAAAAGCTTTTAAAGTGCTATAATATTTTTTTATAAGTTAAAAATTTTAAGGAGGCAGATTATGATAAATAGAATATATCTTGCAGGCGGTTGCTTTTGGGGTGTTGAAGGATATTTTAAAAGAATTAAAGGAGTGATGGATACGACTTGCGGCTATGCAAACGGAAACACGGAAAATCCAAGCTATGAGGAGGTTTGCAGACACAATACAGGACATGCGGAAGCGGTTTCTGATTGATTATGATGAGAGTGTATTAAGCCTCGAGGATTTACTTATTTATTATTTTAGAATAATAGATCCGGTCAGCGTAAACAGACAGGGAAATGATGTGGGAACACAGTACAGAACAGGTATTTATTATACAGATGAAGCTCAATTACCGGCAATAAATGAGGCAATAGAAAGGAGAGCAAAGAAAGTATAATGAAAAGAATAGCTGTAGAAGTATTGCCGATTGAAAACTTTTTATACTGCGGAAGAGTACCATCAAGATTACCTTGATAAAAATCCTAACGGATATTGTCATATAAATCTTGCTTGGGCAAATGAGCCTATAGTGAGGTCGGAAGAATATAAAAAGGATGATGATGAGGTTTTAAAAACAGACTTACAGCTCTACAATATGATGTAACTATGAATGCCGCTACAGAGAGACCTTTTGACAATGAATTCAACTCAAATTTTTGAAAAAAAGGCATATATGTGGATATTACATCAGGTGAACCGCTTTTTCTTTTCTACAGATAAGTTTGAATCCGGATGCGGTTGGCCAAGTTTTTCAAAGCCTATACAAAAAGGATTTGGTGCATTACAAAGAGGATTTAAGTCTTGGAAGAAGAAGGATTGAGGTAAGAAGCTAATAATGCCGATATTCACCTTGGACATGTGTTTAATGACGGCCCAAGTGAGCTTGGCGGATTAAGATATTGCATTAATTCTGCAGCACTTAGATTTATTCCTTTGGATAAAAATGGAAGAAGAGGGTACGGTTATCTGATAGAGTACGTTTCTTAAGTAAATTGTCCTTGTAAAAAGCATTTAAAATGTTAGTCTAAACAAAAGAAAAAAATAAAAGGGGATGAATATGACTGACAATTTTAAATACGGTGAAGAGACGAAAACTTGAAAAGACAAATGAAAAAGAGAGCTAATTTTCTCAGGAGGTCTTGGGGATATATTTTTGGCAGTGGCTGGTTCTGCGGTGGGACTTGGAAATATCTGGAGATTTCCGTATCTGGCGGCAAAGTACGGTGGAGGTATGTTTTTATTGACATACCTTGTACTTACTCTTACGTTCGGATATGCAATGATTATGTCCGAGACTACCATAGGCAGAATGACAAAGAGAAGCGCTATAGGTGCATTCAATCAGTTTGGAAACAGCAAGATACTTAAGGTGGGCGGATTTATAAATGCAATAGTACCTGTACTTATTGTGCCTTATTACAGTGTAATAGGAGGCTGGGTAGTAAAAATATCTGGTAGAGTATATAAAAGGGAAATGTATCGGGGCTTGCAAGTGACGGATATTTCGGCAGCTTTATAGGGGATACAAAGATAGTATTTTTTTGGTTTATTATATTTGCAGTAGCTACATTCGTGGTAATACTTGGCGGTGTGGAGCAGGGAATTGAGAGAGTGTCAAAAATAATGATGCCTCTGCTTATCATACTTGCAATTATTGTTGCGGCTTATTCGGTAACAAGACCCGGAGCTATGGCCGGAGTGAAATATTTCTTTGTTCCGAACTTCAGTAACTTTTCTTTGATGACGGTGGTTGCGGCACTTGGACAGATGTTTTATTCTCTGTCCATTGCTATGGGTATTTTGTACACCTACGGTTCATATTTGACAAGAGATGTCGATGTGGAGATATCTACTTCAAGAGTGGAGCTTGTGGACACGGGTGTGGCTGTTTTGGCAGGACTTATGGTTATCCCCGCGGTATTTGCATTCTCAGGCGGTGACCCTGCAAAGCTTAAGGCCGGACCTTCACTTATGTTTCATTACCTTGCCGAAGGTTTTTGAAAGCATGGGAGCAGGACGCATTGCAGGTATAGGATTTTTTTCTTACTTGTACTTTTTGGCTGCACTTACAAGTGCCATATCACTTGTGAAACCAGTATTTCCACTTTCTGTGATGAGCTTAATTTAAGCAGAAATAAATCTATAATTTTTAATGGCTGTGATAATGGTATTTGTCGGAGGCGCTTCTGCGGCAGGATACGGTATATGGGATTTTGTTTTGATATTTAAGATGCCTATACTTGACTTCCTTGATTTCCTCACAAACTCTATTATGATGCCTATAGCGGCACTTGCCACCTGTTATTTGGTGGTAAAAGTGATTACATTAAAGAAAATTGATGATGAAATTTCATATTCTTCAGCATTTAAGAGAAAAAAAGCTTTATAATATAGTAATGAGGGTATTTGCACCGATATTTTTAATCGTAATATTGGTGAGTGCAATATTAAATACCTTGGGATTTATCAGCCTGTAAAATCGGCTTAGTATATGCTCATATTTGACTTTACAAAGAATGGAGTTTTCAATGAAAAAATTGGATGTAGTTGCATTAGGAGAATTATTGATTGATTTTACACCTGCAGGACTTTCACCGGCAGGCATGAGACTTTTTGAGCAAAATCCGGGAGGAGCACCGGCAAATATGCTGACCGCCGTATCAAGAGTCGGATTAAAAACAGCGTTTATAGGTAAGATAGGTGCCGACATGCATGGAGACTTTTTAAGAAGTGTACTTGACAGTGTCCCTATTGATACAAGCGGATTGATTACCGACCCTTCAGTATTTACCACCTTGGCTTTTGTAAGTCTCTCAATAACAGGAGAGAGAGCCTTCTCATTTGCAAGAAAGCCGGGAGCGGATACAAGACTCACTATAGATGAGATAAATAAAGATATTCTCTCAGATACAAAAGTATTTCATGTGGGTTCACTTTCTCTTACAGATGAGCCTTCAAGAAGTGCTACATTTGAGGCAGTTAAGCTTGCTAAGGAAGCAGGAGCAATTATATCCTATGACCCCAATTACCGTGAGCCGCTTTGGGACAGTGTGGATAAGGCCATGGAGATGATGAGACTGATGTCTGAGTTTGCGGATATTATGAAAATATCCGATGAAGAAACATCTCTTCTTACACCATATATGGAACCGCTTGAGGCAGGTAAGTATCTGGTGGAAAGAGGAAGAAAACTCGCTGTGGTTACTCTTGGAGAAAAGGGTGCTTTGGTCGTTTCAAAAGCGGGATATGTGGAAGTACCGGGATTTAAGAGTAATGTTGTGGATACTACAGGTGCAGGAGATTCCTTCTGGGGAGGTCTGCTTGCAAGATTTTTAAGTGAAAATATGGATCTTGACAATATAACTTCAAAACAGATGTATGATATTGCAAGATTTGGAAATGCTGTAGCAAGTCTTTGTGTGGAAAAAGAGGTGGAATTGTAAGTATACCTTCACTTGATGAAACTTTAGAGAGGTTAAAGCAATGAAAAATATCGATGTAGCGGTTATAATGGCAGGCGGAAAGGGCAGCAGACTTCGTAGCATAACTAATGATGAAATACCAAAGCCGATGGTACCTGTGGACGGCAAGCCTTTACTTGAATATCAGGTAGAGAAGTTAAAAACCTATGGTATCAAAAAGATAGTAATGATTGTAGGGACATTTGGGTGAAAAAAATTGTAGATCACTTCAAGGATGGAAAAAGACTTTCGGAGTGGAGATTGACTATATTTTTGAAAAAGGAACCGCTTGGTACTGCAGGAGCATTTTATTATTTAAAAGATAAGATAGATGCTAAGGATTTCATGCTTGTTTTCGGAGATGTTTTTCTTTGATATGGATTTTTGACAGAATGGAAGATTTTTCATTTCAAAAATTCAGCCCTGACTACGCTTCTCGCACATCCAAACGGGCATCCGTATGACTCGGATCTTATCCGGATGGATGATAAAGGAAGAGTTATAGGATTTGATTCAAAGCATAATGTAAGAGATTACTGGTATGACAACATGGTCAATGCAGGTATGTATATAATTAACAGAAAACTGCTTGACTTGGTAAAAGAACCTGTAAAGACAGATTTTGAAAAGGATATACTTGCAAATCAGGTTAAAATCGGAGCAAATATTTATGCATATCATACACCTGAGTATGTGAAGGATGTAGGTACCGTGGACAGAATAAATGCTACGGTAGAGGAGCTAAAGAGCGGACTTATTCAGTCAAAGAATTTAAAGAATAAGCAAAGAGCGATATTTATTGACAGAGACGGTACTATAAATGTTTCAAAGGGATTTATATCAAAAGCTGATGACCTTGAACTGATCCCGGGAAGCATTGAGGCTATAAAGGCAATAAATAAGAGCGGTGCACTGGCAATAGTTATAACAAATCAACCCGTTATTGCAAGAGGCGAGTGTTCTTTTGAAGAACTTCACAATATTCACAATAAGCTGAAGACTCTTCTTGGTGAAAAGGGAGCTTTTGTAGATGATATTTTCTATTGTCCACATCATCCTGATAAGGGATTTGAGGGTGAAGTGCCTGAACTTAAATTTGACTGTGAATGCAGAAAGCCGAAGACCGGTATGATTGACGAGGCGGTAGAGAAATATAATATAGATCTTTCAAAGTCATATATGGTGGGAGATTCCACAATGGATCTTGAGACGGCAAGAAATGCCGGAGTAAAATCCGTGCTTGTAGATACAGGTTTTGCCGGAAATGACGGCAAATACGACAGAAAGCTGCGATATTGAGGCTAAAAAATCTCTTTGATGCGGTGGAGAAGATAATTAAAGATTTCAGATAAGAATATTAAAAAAAGAGGCCGGTAATTTTACAATTGTTGCAGCAGTATAAAAACAACTGCAAATGATTGTAAAATACAGCCTCTAAAGTTTTTTCTACCAGGTACATCTTGCGCTTGCACCGCATGGCAGGATGAAAGTCTGATTTGATTTACAGGTAAACCTATTTCCATAGCTTCTATGCTTGCTGCAGGAAGCTTATTTTTCTTCTAAAGACTTCTTCATCATATAGGTCAGTACACCGGGAGCCAGACCTGTGGTATATGAGTTGATAAGGAAGAAGAGCGGTTCTTTGCTAAGCAACTGTGTTGTCAGCTTTATAAATTCATATATGGAGTCTTCTATTTTCCATATCTCACCCTTAGGACCTCTTCCGTATGAAGGCGGATCCATTATTATGGCATCATAGGTATTTCCACGTCTGATTTCTCTTTGTACAAATTTTATACAATCATCCACAAGCCATCTGATATGAGCATTGGAAAGCCCTGAGCTTACCATATTTTCCTTTGCCCAGCCTACCATACCCTTGCTGGCATCTACATGTGTTACATTGGCACCTGCAGCGGCAGCGGCCAGAGTAGCACCACCTGTATATGCAAAAAGGTTAAGCACTTTGATTTCACGATTTTTATCTGTAGCTCTTTTTATTTTATTATAACTGAAATCCCAGTTTGTAGCCTGTTCAGGGAAATACACCTGTATGTTTGAATGTAAAAGGTTTTAGATTAAATGTTATTTTTTTGATGAAGGCAGTTCATAATCGATACTCCAGGTGTCAGGAAGATTAAAAAATTCCCAATGTCCACCGCCGGCCTTACTTCTGTGGTAGTGTCCGTTTTTTTTCTTCCATGCAGGATTTTTATGCTCCGTATTCCAGAGTACTTGAGGATCGGGTCTTACCAGTATATAATCTCCCCATCTTTCAAGCTTTTCACCGTTTGAAGTATCCAGTATTTCATAGTCCTTCCAATTATCTGCAATCCACATAATTTTTCTCTCTGTTTTTTATTATAAAAAATGCCGCTTGGTTGCATTCACAACCTAATACGGCATTGTCTGTACCGGTTAAACCGGCTATTTACTAAAGATATTTAAATAATTCCTGTGCCTCATCTTTTTGGTGGTTTCCTTTTAGGGAAAGTACCTCAAATTTTACAGACTTGCCACCGAATAATACTTCTACAATATCCCCTACTTTTACTTCAGCAGATGCTTTTACGACCTTATCATTGATAAGAACTCTTCCGGCATCACATGCTTCATTGGCTATTGTGCGTCTTTTTGATTACTCGTGAAACCTTTAAAAACTTGTCAATACGCATTATTTATTAACAGCATCCTTTAGTGCCTTACCCGGCTTGAACTTTTGGAACTACGCTCTCAGCAATCTTCATTGTCTCGCCTGTTCTTGGGTTTCTTCCTTCTCTTGCAGGTCTTACAGATGTCTCAAATGTACCGAAGCCAACAAGCTGGATCTTTTCCTTCTTGGCAAGCTCTTCTGTAACAACTTCTACAAAAGACTTAAGTGTAGCCTCAAGATCCTTCTTTGTAACGGAATTATCCATCTTCTTAGCAATAGCATCGATTAACTCTGTTCTATTCATTTTTCTTCCTCCTAAAAAAATAATGTTCTAAACATTATACTAAAAATATTACTGCTGATTCAGTCGGCAATATAGAATCATTATGAGATATGATACCACTCATAACATAATTTATATAGTCTGTTTAGGCTGATTTGTCAAGAAGAATAAGGCAAAAAAAGCCATTTTTGTAAGGGTTTTTCTCTATAAAGTCATTTTATTTAAGAAAAAGTATATTTTTAGTTGACAAAGTATAGTAGAAGGGATGTATTATACTAATACCCCTGTGGGGGTGTATGTCAGAAAGGAGAAAATATGGTAAAAGGAAAAATATAATATTACCGGAATGAGTTGTGCCGCCTGCTCCGCCAAAGTGGAGAGAGTGGTAGGTAAGCTTGACGGTGTGGAGAATGTATCTGTAAATCTTTTTGACAAATTCCATGCAGGTGGAATATAAGGAAGATAAGCTGAGTTCAAATGATATAATAAAAAATATAGCCGATGCCGGATATGGAGCATCTTTGGCTACAGCTACAAAACAGAAAAAAGAAGAGAAGAGTATAAAAAAGACCAATGATGATGCAATAACTTCTATGAAGTTCAGGTTGAAGGTGTCTATAGTATTTTTGGTTATTTTGATGTATTTCAGTATGGGAAGCATGATAGGTTTACCGCTTCCGAAATTCTTATCAGGTGAGGGTAATCCGGTAGGCTTTTGCTCTGACACAGCTTTTTTCTAGTACTGCCTGTAATGTATGTAAACAGAAAGTATTATATAAGCGGATTTAAATCTCTTTTCCATCTTTCACCGAATATGGATACACTTATTGCGGTAGGTACAGTTGCCGCATTTACATATGGAGTAATTGCAATATATGTAATGGGTTATGCACTTAATAATGCCGATATGCATACAGTGACGGAATACAGAATGAATCTTTATTTTGAATCTGTGTCCATGATATTTGACTCTTATTACTTTTAGGAAAATTTTTTGAAACAGGTTCAAAAGCAAGAACAACAGATGCAATATCAAAGCTTTATAGATTTATCACCGAAGAGGGCAAATGTACTTCGTGACGGTGTAGAGGAGAACATACTTACAGAAGATGTTGTAGTGGGAGATATTGTAATAGTACGTCCGGGTGAGAGCATTCCGGTAGACGGAATGATAATTGAGGGCAGTACGAGTGTGGATGAGAGTGCCATTACAGGTGAGAGTATACCTGTGCAAAAGGAGAAAGGCGATAAGCTTATAGCCGCAACTATAAATAAAAAAACGGTAGTGTAAGAATAAAGGCCACAGAGGTAGGTGAGGACACCGCCATTTCAAGGATAATTGCTTTGGTGGAAGAGGCTTCATCATCAAAAGCACCTATTGCCAAGATGGCTGATAAGGTCGCAGGAGTATTTGTACCGGTTGTTGATGGGAATTTCACTCATAACATTCATAGTATGGCTGGCACTGGGATATGATTTTTCATTTGCTCTAAACTGTGCCATAGCGGTACTTGTTATATCCTGTCCATGTTCACTTGGACTTGCAACACCTGTAGCGATAATGGTGGGTACAGGAAAGGGTGCTGAAAACGGAATACTTATTAAATCTGCCGATGCACTTGAGACAACTCACAGTATTGATACTGTAGTACTTGATAAGACAGGTACCGTAACAGAGGGTAAGCCTGTAGTTACAGATATTTTGGCATTTGATACAGACGAGAATGAATTTTTAAAACTGGCTGCGGGAGTTGAGAGTGCTTCGGAGCATCCTTTAGCTGAGGCTATTGTAGAAAAGGCTAAGGAAAAGAGTTTTGAGATTGTTTCACCTACAGAGTTTCAGGCGATATCCGGAAGAGGTATTGTTGCAAGTGTAAAGCGGTTCAAAAATCATTGCCGGAAATGAGCAGGCTATAAAAGAACAGTATGGAAACAGTGAAAACTTTACAGAAGTATTTAAAAAGGGAAATGAACTTGCCGCTCAGGGTAAGACACCGATGTACTTTGGTAAAGACGGCAAACTGCTTGGAATTATTGCAGTTGCGGATACAATAAAAAAAGACAGTAAGGAAGCTATACAGGCTCTTAAAAACAGAAATATTGATGTAGTACTGCTTACAGGTGATCATAAAAACACTGCAATGGCTATTGCAAAGGAAGCAGGCATTAAAAAGGTTATTGCCGAAGTTTTGCCTACCGATAAGGAAGAACATATCAGAGAGCTTATGAAAGCAGGTCATAAGGTGGCAATGGTCGGTGACGGTATCAATGATTCACCTGCACTTGCAAGAGCCGATGTAGGTATTGCAATAGGTGCAGGTACCGATATCGCTATAGAGAGTGCGGATATAGTATTGATGCACAGCTCATTAAAGGATGTGGCTACAGCAATTGATTTAAGTAAGGCGGTAATCAGAAATATAAAGCAGAATCTTTTCTGGGCATTCTTTTATAATTCAATCGGAATACCATTGGCTGCAGGAGTATTTTTACTTTAAGCATGGGATGGAAGCTCAGTCCTATGTTCGGAGCGGCCGCAATGGGAATGAGCAGTGTATGTGTAGTAAGTAATGCACTTAGACTAAGAGGCTTTTAAGCCGAAGGAAATAAAGAAAAACAATATAGAAAATGATGAGATAGAGCTCATTGAAAATAAAAGAAAAGAGGATAATAATATGACAACAGTAATTAATGTAAACGGAATGATGTGTGAGCACTGTAAGGCAACTGTGGAGAAAGTGACAAGAGGAGTAGAGGGTGTCAGCAATTCAGAGGTGAATTTGGATGCAAAAATGTTACAATAGAGCACAGTGCTGATACGGACTTGGAAAAGGTAAAGAAAGCTATCACAGATGCAGGTTATGAGGTAGTATAATGAGAGCCGATTCTAAGACTGTTTTGAGGCAGCTAAAGACAGCCAAAGGACAGCTTGAGGGCATTATAAAGATGGTGGAAGAAAACAGATACTGTATTGATATATCAAATCAGGGTACTTGCCACCAGAGCTCTTTTGGAAAGGACAAACCGTACTATCCTGGAAGCTCATATAGAGGGCTGCATTTTTGGATGCAGCCGCTACAGGCAGTGAGGAAGATAGAAAAGAGAAGATATCTGAGCTGTCAAATATGATAAAGAAGATGATGAAATAATGGAAAGAGAAATTCTTTATATAATAGACGGGGAGTATAAGGATATTCAAGATTATTTAAAATCAAAAGGGATATTCGACCTCAAATATTATAGATCTGAAAAATATGAAAACGGTATAATGCTCAATGGAGTTTGAGCTTATATGAATCAGAAGCCGGCGGTAAATGACCGGCTTCTTGTGCGTGTATGTGAAAATAAAAAAAGTGAAAATATAGTACCTGTGGACATCAAGCTTGATATAAAATATGAGGATGATGATATAATAGTTATAAATAAGGCCGGTGATATGCCGATTCATCCAAGTCTTAATAATTATGAGAACTCTCTTGCAAATGCTCTGATGCATTATTATAATGGCAAAAACTTTGTTTTCAGATGCATTAACAGACTTGATAAGGACACTACGGGGCTTACAATAGTGGCAAAGCATTTCTTAAGTGCGGGTATTTTAAATATAGCTATGCAAAACAGGCAGATAAAAAGGGTGTATAATGCTATAGTAAAAGATGAAGGCAGATTGCCGGATGCAGATACAATTGACTTGCCGATAGCCAGAGAAGATGATACCTTGATAAAGAGAAAAGTAAGCTCTGACGGTCAAAGGGCTGTGACACATTTTAAGGTCTTGAAAAGATTTGAAAAATACTCTTTAATAGAGCTTAGACTTGAAACAGGCAGAACACATCAGATACGTGTACATATGAGTCATATAGGTGCACCGCTTGTAGGAGATTATTTGTATAATGATAATGATTACGGTAAAAGCTTTGTAAGACCGCTCCTACATTCAAAGAGCCTTGAGTTCATACATCCTATAACAGGTGAGAGAATGTATCTTGAGTGTGATTTACCGGCAGATTTTAAAGAAAAGATAGGAAAGAATTATGTTTAGAATAGAATACCCACATCTTGATATGAGAAAGATTGCAGACAGCGGACAGATATTCAGATTTAATATCTATGAGGATGAATTCAGTCTTGTGGCAGGTGATAGGCTACTCTTTATAAAAAGAGGACGGAGACGGATATATACTCTTGCAGTGAAGAGGAGTTTAATGAGTTTTTGGCTGGATTATTTTGACCTTAGACTTGATTATAAAGAGTATGAGAAGAATATTCCAAAGAGCGATCTGTTTTTAATAAATGCAGCCGAATATTCATATGGAATTCGTATATTAAATCAGGATAAATGGGAAATGCTTTATATCATTTATTATTTCACAAAGAAAGAGTATACCGGCTATTAAATCATCGGTTGAAAAAGCTTTCAAGGTTTACGGAAAAATAGATATACGAGGTTCCTGATTTTATAAAAACATTGATCCTGATACGGAATTTTACAGCTTTCCAACCCTGAGGCTCTGGCAAATGCAAGTATTGACGAGTTAAATGCCTGCTCACTCGGATACAGAAGCCCATATATAGAGGCGACTGCAAAGGCCGTATTCAGAAAAGATATAGAACTTGAGGCACTTGCAAAGCTTAACGATACGGAACTTTTAGCCGCTTTAATGAGTCTTAAGGGTGTCGGTATAAAGGTGGCAAACTGTGTGGCATTATTCGGTTATCACAGAATCGCGGCCTTCCCTATAGATGTCTGGATAAAGAGAATGATTGATGAGCACTATGACGGAGAATTTCCACTGGAGCTTTATGAAGGCTATGCAGGTGTTATTCAACAATATATTTTCTATTATGGCAGAGAAAGTGTGAAACATAGTAGTAATTAGCATAGAAATTTGATATTATATTACCATATCAAAAATGGTGAAAAGGACACATTTCCTATGAAAGGAGCATTATGAACGAACTTACAAAAAGGCTTATGAGACCTGGAAAAATGCCGACTTGGCTGATGAGGCTCTTGTAAAGAGATGGCATCCATTGCAAAATGATGAAGAGGCTATCAATGACAGATTTTATAAAGGAATTGGCATTCGGTACAGGCGGTCTTAGAGGCGTGCTTGGAGTTGGAAGCAACAGAATGAATATTTATACTGTTGGAAAGGCCAGCAGAGGTTTGGCAAATTATATAAATTCCATATCAAAGGCTCCTAAGCTTGCCATATCATATGACAGCAGAAACAATTCAGATGTATTTGCAAAAAGAGCGGCAAGTATATTTGCAGGAGCAGGGAATCAAGGTATATATCTGGAAAGAGCTTGATGCCTACACCTGCACTTTCTTTTTGCGGTAAGAGAGCTCGGATGTGACGGCGGTATAATGGTAACAGCCAGCACAACCCTGCAAAATACAACGGATATAAGGTATACGGTGCTGACGGATGTCAGATAGCCAATGAGGCGGCAGACAGAATACTTGATGAGATAAACAGTGTGGAGACATTCTCAAACTATGAGCTGGTTGATTTTGAGGAAGGCCTTAAGTCGGGTATTATCGAGTATATAAGTGAAGATACCTTTAATGCCTTTATGGATGCGGTTTCAACACAGACTTTTATAGGTGATGATGTTGATAAGAATGTAAAAATTGCTTATACACCTCTTTACGGAACAGGTTTAAGATGTGTTACAACCTGTCTTAAGAAAAACGGATTTACAAATATTGAGATAGTAAAGGAGCAGGCTACTCCAAACGGAGATTTCCCAACCTGCCCATATCCAAATCCTGAGATAAGAGAAGCTCTTGAAGTAGGTTTAAATGTTGCTAAGGAAGTTGGAGCTGATATCCTTATTGCTACAGACCCCTGACTGTGACAGAGTAGGTATTGCAGTAAAAGCAGGGAGATGATTTCAGACTCTTCTCAGGAAATGAAGTAGGTGTTTTACTTACAGACTTTATTGCAAAGAGAAAAGTTGCAATGGGAATTATGCCTAAAGAAGCCTGTAGTTGTTAAAACAATAGTTACTACAGATCTTGTAAACAGAGTTGCAGATAACTACGGTATCGAGACAAGAGATGTGCTTACAGGATTTAAATATATCGGAGATCAGATTGCAAATCTTGAAAAAGACGGTGAAGTGGACAGATACCTCCTTGGATTTGAGGAGAGCTACGGATATCTTTCAGGAAGCTATGTAAGAGATAAGGATGCTGTAAACGGAGCATATCTGATTGCACAGATGTTTGCATACTATAAGGCTGAGAACAAGTCATTACTTGATGTGCTTAACGGATTATATGAGAAGTACGGATATTATCTGAATACACTTTTATTCATTTGAGTTTGAAGGGCGAGAGCGGAATGAAGAAGATGGATGCTATAATGGATACTTTCAGAAACAATACTCCAAAGGAAATTGCGGGGTAAAGGTTTTGGAAGTAAGAGATTACGAGACTTCCACTCAGACAAATCTTGCTACAGGTGAGAAAAAAGCAATAGACTTACCTAAGTCAAATGTTATAAAGTATATGCTTGAGGGCAACTCATCCGCAGTACTCAGACCTTCAGGAACAGAGCCTAAGTTAAAGCTTTATCTTGCTATAAGCAGTGAGAATGAAGCAAGTGCAAGAGAACTTGAGAGTAAAATAGCAAATGAAATAAAGAAGAGTTTAGCTTAAATTTTTAGAGGCTGTGTAAACGGCCTCTTTTAATGCATCAATATAAAACATTTTTACTTGCAATTTAAAAATCTGGTGTGCTATCATTGTGCGGTAGACGTACAAATGTATTTTTAGGGGCGAACATGGAACAGAATATCAAATATTATGTGGTAAAAAGATAAAGCAATACCCAGAGGTACTCATTAAGGTGGTTGAGGCAAAAGAGGCTTTTGACTGCGGACAAGATGATGACTGTAAAGGAAGCCACAGATAAATGCGGTATAAGCGAAAGCTCATTTTACAAATATAAAGATGATATCTTTCCATTTGATGATTCTTCAAAGGAAGGAATATCACCTCTCTATTCAGATATCGGATGAAATGGGACTTTTATCGGAGTTGTTGGCAGTGGTTGCAAAGTATCATGCCAATATCCTGACAATACATCAGACCATACCCGTAAGCGGTGTGGCGACTATTTCTTTATCTATAGAGGTTTTAAATGATACAGGAGACTTATCTAAGATGGTAGATGAAATCGGAAAATTTGGACAGCATCTTTGATATAAAAATATTAGCTAGGGAGTAAATTATGTTTAATATTGCGATATTGGGATTTGGAACAGTAGGTTCAGGCGTATATGAAGTTATAAAGCAAAATAATGCACTTTTAAAGGAAAGACAGGTGAGGATATAGCTGTAAAGAGAATCCTGATCTGCGTGAGTTCCGGGAACCGAGTGGGAAAAGCTTATTGGTACATGATATTAAACGAAATTATAGAGGATAAGGATATAGATGTAGTTAGTAGAGACAATGGGCGGAACATCACCGGCGTTTGAGTTTGTGAGGGATGCGCTTTTGTCAGGTAAGCATGTTACCACATCAAATAAGGCTGGTTGCGGCACATGGTACGGAGCTTTTTAAAGATTGCAAGAGAAAAATGTAAACTTCTTCTTTGAAGCAAAGTGTAGGCGGCGGTATTCCTATTATCAGAACTTTAACAGAGAGCTACGCAGGTGAGCATTTTAAGGAGATCACAGGTATCTTAAACGGTACTACAAATTATATACTTACAAAGATGGATGCAGAGGGTGAGAGCTTTGAAAAAGGCACTTGCTACAGCACAGGATCTCGGATATGCGAGAGAAATCGGGGCTGATGTGGAAGGACATGATACTTGCAGAAAGATTGCAATACTCATCTCTTGCAACAGGCAAGGAAGTAAACTTTTGAAAATATTCATACAGAGGTATCACAAAGATAGATACTACAGATTTTGAGTATGCAAAAGCATCTTAATACATCAATAAAGCTTTTCGGTGATGCGAAGTTTGAAAATGATAAGCTTTACGCATTCTGTAGCACCTGTAATGGTTGAAAATAATCATCCGCTCTTTTATGGTAAATGATGTATTTAACGGAATTATGGTGAGGGAAATATGCTTGGAAAGAGCATGCTCTACGGTAGCAGTGCAGGAAAAGCTTCCTACTGCAAGTGCAGTAGTTGCAGATATTGTTGCAATTGCAAAGAATAAGCATGAAATGTACCTTTCGGCTGGGGTGAGAACAAGCAGGAAGTTGTAGATATGCAGGAGACAAGCCATAGATACTTTGTAAGATTTATGGGTAGAGACAGTGAGTTTATAGAAAAATGCAAGTCCGAATTCAAGGATTCAAGAGAAGTATACCTTGACAGCAAGGACGAATTCGCTTTGATAACAGGAGTACTTAAGGAAAAAGATTTCCTTAGTGCTTTTGAATAATCTGAGCGGTGTGATAAAAATATATAAGAACAAAGATAGTTTAATTTTTATTGGCACTACCATTGGTGGTGCCAAAATTATATTGGGAAGAAAAATGAGAAAGATATTAGAATTTTTATTAAGTTTTTGTACCTCCATGTGCATTTCATGAATTTACAGGTCTATATTGTCCGGGCTGTGGAGGAACCAGAGCAGTGAGATTTTTAGTAGAGGGAAATATATGGAAAAGCTTTATTTATAACCCCACAGTACTTTTATACTGTTGTTGCAACTTTTATTTTTCGCTTTTGTAGTAAAGTATAAGATTAGTGGCAAGCATTTAAATAAAGACAAGATTGTCTTGCCGATGTTATATATAGGAATTGCCATAATGATTTTAAACTGGATTATAAAAGACTGGTTTTTAATTTTTAGAGGAATTGACTTATTAAAAATAGACGAGGATTATAGATGAAAGATACCGTAAGTATTGCAAAAAGAAGATGGGAAAAACAGAGCTCTGCTATTCGGAACAGTTTCGATAGTTTTGAATATGTGCGCTTTGCCGACATCAGGAGTTTCCACTGGGTATTCCTATGAGAATATTTGCTGTTGCATTCAGAATTATTTCAGCCAAAAGGCGGGATAAGGAAAGAGCAGTTGCAGGTATTATTACAGGAATATTCGGTATATTGATAGGGTTTAATTATATGCTAATGATACTTTTTGTTATCACACAATTAAAAAGACCCTAATATCATAAGTATGTTTAAAGCTGAGCGATTAAAATATTACAGGATTATATCAAACTTATATAGCACAGTGATTGTAGATAATGGAGAGATGACTTTGACTGATATAGTAAAAATACTGCAGAAGAACTTGGTATAAAAGACGACACAGGTTGAGGCCACCATAAAACTTATAGATGAAGGCAAATACAATTCCTTTTTATTTCAAGATATAGAAAAGAGGTAACAGGCTCTCTAAATGATGAAATACTCAGACAATTTGATGAGAGATTAAAGTACCTCAGAAATCTTGAGGAGAAGAAGGAGCAGGTATTATCGGCAATTGAGGGCAGGAGAGCTACAGATGAACTTAAAAAGAAATAGAGTCTGCACTTACACTTAGTAGCAGTTGACGATCTTTACAGACCTTTCAGACCGAAAGAGACGTACAAGAGCGATGATTGCTATTGAAAAAGGTCTTGAGAATTTTTGCTACAGATATTTACGAGGAAAAAGCTGGAAACAGCCTACGCATGAGAGCAAAGAAATACCTTTCAGATAAAAGAAGGTCTTGAGGGTGGAAACACCTGAGAGATGCTATAGCAGGTGCTATGGATATTATTGCAGAGAAAATCTCGGATGATGCGGCTTTTTAGAAATAAGATAAAGAGATCTCTCATTTAAAGCAGGAGTATACTGACTTCTGTGGCAAAGGATGAAACTGTAGAGATCTGTATATGAAAACTACTACAATTTTGCAGAGAGTGTTTCAAAAACAGCAGGGATATAAGATACTTGCAATCAACAGAGGAGAGGAAGAAAAGATACTTACAGTAAAGCTTGACCCTCCGGTTGAGGAGATTATCAGATATCTGGAAAAATGCATTATAAAAAGCATAATGAACATACAGAGCAGATATTAAAAGGATACTATTGATGATGCATATAAGAGACTGTGCACCTTCAATAGAAAGAGATATCGAGATCGAAAGTCTTACAGAAAGGCAGAGGATGAGGCCATCAAAGGTATTCGGAAAGAATCTTACTCAGCTTTTGATGCAGCCTCCTGTAGCGAGGAAGAGTGGTGCTTGGTTGGGATCCGGCTTTTCAGAACAGGATGTAAGCTTGCAGTAGTTGATGAGACCGGAAGGTGCTTGATACCAAAGTTATATTCCTACAGCACCGCAAAAATAAGGTTGCAGGTCAAAGAAGATATTAAAAAGAGCTGATAAAGAAATATAATATAAGTCTGATTTCGCTTGGAAACGGTACCGCTTCCAGAGAATCCGAGGCTGTTATTGTAAGAGCTTATAAAAAGAGGTTGATACAAAGCTTGAGTATATTATTGTAAACGAGGCCGGAGCCAGTGTATATTCCGCAAAGTAAAGCTGGCGACAGAGGGTTCAAACTTTGATGTGGGTCAAGATCTGCGGCTTCTATTGCCAGAAGACTTGAAGATCCGCTGGCAGAGCTTGTAAAAATAGATCCTAAGTCCCATTGGTGTCGGTCAGTATCAGCATGATATGAATCAGAAAAACTCTCAGAAGCACTTTCAGGAGTTGTAGAGGACTGTGTAAATAAGGTAGGGTGTGGATCTTAGTACAGCTTCAGCACCTCTTTTTAGAGTATATCTCAGGTATTTCAAGGCTGTTGCCAAGAAATATAGTTGTATACAGGGAGGAAAACGGTAGCTTTAAAGACAAGGAAAAAGAGCTTTTTAAAGGTTTCCAAGCTTGGACCTAAGGCATTTGAGCAATGTGCAGGGTTTCTTCAGAATAAATGACGGTGAAAGAGCCGCTTGATATGACAAGTGTGCATCCTGAAAAGCTATGAAGCTACAAAGAAGCTTTTAGAGAGTATAGGTTACAGTTCAAAGGATATCACGGTTGCCGGACTTAACGGTATTTCAAAGAAAAATCACTGATTTTAAAAAGGTATCCGATGAAATCGGAATAGGTGAGATAACTTTAAAGGACATAGTAAAAAGAGCTTGAAAAACCGGGAAGAGACCCTAGAGATGAGATGCAAAAAAGCCTATACTACGCACTGATGTTATGGAGATGGAAGATTTAAAAAGAGGGCATGATATTAAAGGGAACAGTCAGAAATGTTATCGACTTCGGTGCATTTGTGGATATCGGAGTACATCAGGACGGACTTGTACATATATCAAAAGCTTAGCAAGAAGTTTATAAAAGCATCCTCTTGAGAGCAGTGAGTGTGGGAGATATTGTTGAGTAAGGGTGAGACAGCGTAGATCTGAAAAAGAAGAGAATAGCACTGTCTATGGTATTGGATTGATATGAATAAAATAAAAATAGATATGCAGCTAATGCAAAAGGATATGGCTTTTTCCATGTATCCACAGCAACAGAGGTTTCCTACTGATATTTAATGTGCTTTTTACAGTAGTAATGTATTATTATGATTACTTCTTGGAATAAAATTGATACTCCAAGAAAAATTATGTTTTGTTTTATTGGCAAATATGTTTTTGATAATACAGCCGGCAATGCTTTTATTTAAAATCTGCTAAACAGGCAGAAGCGAGGCTATAAGAGCCGGACTTTCACTTGAGATGAATGATGAGGGATTGTTGTTTCATCAAAGGGAGAGGCATTGATTTTAAATGGAGAGCGGATTTTCGTTCAAAGAATAGTGCCGGGTGATTATAATAATATATGTGGATGCTGTCAGAGGCTATTTATTACCTGACAGATATACAAAGGAAAACAAAAGAAAAATAGTTGCTGTTTTAAAAGAAAAGACAAGGGTAAGTTTTTATAGTTATGAATACAAAGGGTATTTGAGAGTTTTTCCGATAAAGGAAACATTTGATATTGCCTTTAGGATTGCAAAATAATCTGAAGGCAAGAGCCAGTTCTGCAGTGGTATGCCTTGACGGGGATCTTGGAGTCAGTAAAACCGTTTTTCGCAAAGGGATTCAGTGCAGGAGCTTGGAATAAAGAGATATTGTCAAGTCCTACCTTTAATATAGTGAAAAGCTATGAAGGTGATAAAAGACTGCATCATTTTGATGTATACAGGATTTCCGATATCTCCGAGCTTGATGAAATAGGATTTGATGAATTTATATATGATGATGCTATAGTCCTTATAGAGTGGTCAAAGCTTATAAGAAGCATTGCCCGAAAAATATTATAGGGTTGTTATATCAAAGGATCTTGAAAAGGGATTTGATTACAGAAAAAAATAACAGTGGAAGGCATAGATGATGAAGATTTTGGAATTGAAGTGCTGCATTGAGGTGGCTTCAGTTGCAATAATGAGATGAAAAATGTGACAATAGCGGAATATACTACAAACTTTTAAAAGACTCATTCAGAGACATTATTGCCTATGTTGGATGAAATAGTGAAAAATGACCGGGTTGATCTAAAAAGAGCTTTCAGCTATTGCAATTTCAGGAGGTCAGGATCGTTTACCGGACTTAGAATAGAGTGCTGCGAGTGCTAAGGGACTTGGGCTGGCATGATTTGCCTCTTATTCATTGCCTACACTTGATGCTATGGCATTAAATATATACTCAAAGTAATGCTCTGATTGTACCTATAATGGATGCCAGAAGAAATCAGGTATATACAGGTATATATAAAAATACAGAGTAGAATTGGAGTTATAAAAGAATCAATGGCTGATTTCCATAGATGAATTACTTGATATACTAAGAGAAACAGATAGAAGAAGAAAAATAGAAAGAATGAGTTTTCCTGGGTGACGGAGTTCCGGTATTCAGGAGTATATTAGAGAAACTTTGAAGTGCACATGATTTTGCTCCAGCAAAGTTGAACAGACAGAGAGCATCAAATATTGCAATAGCTTGGTATGGAGATGTTTAAAGAAGGAAAAAAACTATGGTTTCAGATGTATGAGACGGAATATCTTAGAAAAAGCCAGGCTGAAGGGAGAAATGTGGATTAGACCCATAGCTTCTTTCCGATGTGGAGTAATAAGAAGCTTAGAAAGCGATATTTTCAGTGATGCCTGGAGCGAAAATAATATAAAAGACTCTATAGAATCTAAATTCGATTATTGCATCGTTATTGAAGAGACTATGGGAATCTTGGCATCATATGTATTTTCAGAGTAAATGAAAGATGAAGCGGAGCTGTTTAGAATAACTACCGATAAACAGTACAGAGGATTGGGCTGTGGACATAAGCTAATGAACTTTATGATTTCAAATCTTAGAGATATGAAAGTAAAAGTTTTTCTTGAGGTCAGATGCCAAAATAAAGACGCCATAAGTCTGTATGAGCATTATGGCTTTAAAAAGATGGAGTATCAGAAAAGAATATTACTCCTGATCCACAGATGATGCTCTGTTAATGGAAGGATATATAAAATGTTAGATATTGTTTATTAGGTACCCGGGGTATGATGCCGCTACCTCCCACAGATGGCTGACTTCAATGATGGCCAGATGTGAGGGTGAATCTTTGATAGATTGCGGTGAGGTACTCAGGTTGCCATAAAAAGAGAAGGATGGAGTCCAGAAACCTATAGATGTGATCTGCTCACATTTTTCATGCGGATCATATAAGCGGTTGCAGGACTTTTACTGATCAGGTGTGAAAAGACCACTCCCACTCCTTATCATAGGTCCTAAAGGGACTTGAAAGAGTTGTAAATGCTATGGAGTTATAGCACCGGGCTTCCTTTGAAATTCAATTCCATGAACTTAGAGAAAATGAGGGAAGTGATAGATTTTGCCTTATAAGATAGAAGCGTATAAAAATTAAGTCATCAGAGTAACATGCTACGGCTACAGAATTTCTATTGACAGAAAGGGGCAGTTTGATGCTGCCAGAGCAAAAGGAGCTTGATATACCAGTTAAAATACTGGAATAAATTGCAGCATGGTGAAACTATCACTGACGGAATGTCTATATACTCCCGATATAGTAATGGGAGAGGCAAGAAAGAGGGTATAAAGGTATTATGTACCGATACAAGACCCTGTTCCGATTATTGCAGATTATGCTACTGGTCTGATCTCTTTTATATGTGAGGGGTATGTATGGTGAAGATGAAAAAGGAAGAAAATGCCCAAGAACATAAGCATATGACAATGATGGGCAGCAAATCTCGGAAAAAGCTGCAAATCCCAAAGAGAATGTGGTGACACATTATTCAATCAATGAATAAACCGGATGAGTATATCGATAAGCTGATCTGTCGGTTATAGAAACCGCAAAGAGATGGATGGAGTGTAGAGCTTGGTTATGAAGAGAGTAATGAAAAATACTTGCAATAGAAAGTTCATGTGATGAGACTGCGAGCGAGTTGTGGAAAGACGGAAGAAAAGGTGCTAACATGTATCTCATCACAGATAGACTTGCATACAAATATGGAGGTGTAGTCCTAGTTGCCTCCAGAGCATATAGAAAATATAAATTTCGTGTATAAAAGACTGCATAGAAAAGAGCGTCAAATGACCTTTGATGATGTGAGCACATATGCGGTTACATACGGACCGGGACTTGTGAGGTGCATTGCTTGTGGAGTGGGCGAAGCAAAGGCACTTGCTACGGACTGACAAGCCTCTTATAGGTGTACATCATATGAGGGGCATGGTGCTTGCATCTTATAGAGCATGAGAGCTTAAACCTCCTTTTGTAGTCTTATCGTTTCAGGCGGTCATACTGAAATAGCGATTGTAAAGATTACAATGATTTTGAGATAGTTGCAACCAGAGATGATGCGGCATGGTGAGGCATTTGACAAAAGGTGGCAAGGCGTGGGACTTGGATATCAGGTGGTCGAAAGATTGATAAGGCGGCTAAGTTTCGCAAATCCTCACTGTACGATAGGTTTCCGAAGGCAAGAGTAAATGGTTCAGATATGATTTCCAAGCTTTTCGAGGTGTATAAAGTCTGCCGTGCTAAATTATCAAAACAAGGCAGTATATGACGGGTGAAAAGATATAGATGTAAATGACCTTGTAGCACTTCATTTGGTGGGTTGGCAGAGGATTACAATATATATGGCGGGCGGTTGTGTGGCGGTGGAGGAAAGATGCGGTGAAGGTTGGAAAACTGGCGATGTGTGTGTGCAGCAATATTGATGATGATGATGGGGTGCTGGCCACGCGCGCGCGCGCGCGCGCGCGCGTAACATGTAACGCGCGCGCGCGCGCGCGCCTGGTGTTAAGTTGACGCGCGCCATCC
>BNJU01002764.1_pt1 | contig 91546 bp, 118 predicted proteins | sample 8539281 | NCBI WGS metagenome assembly BNJU01 (sample SAMD00202456, study PRJDB9452) | human saliva metagenome | isolation source: human saliva | place: Japan
AAAAGTTAGACAATTAATTTAAGCAAAGGATTTAGTTCTGTATTGCACAGGACTAAGTCCTTTTTAATTTTACTTTGATTCGTTTGTTGTTGTAATAATCAATATAGTCGACGATTGCCCTCTCAAGTTCCTTTTATAGACTTAAATGTCTGCTCATAGCCATAAAACATCTCTGATTTAAGAATGCCAAAGAACGATTCCATCATGCCATTGTCAGTACTATTACCCTTACGGGACATAGATGGCTGAATTCCCTTATCTTCTAAAAAACTATGATAAAACTCATGCTGATATTGCCATCCCCTGATCACTGTGGAGAATAGTACTCTCGTATTGTTCTTCTCTAAAAAGCTTGTTTTAACATATCTTTTAATTGGTCTAAATTTGGTGAAGACGAAAGGGAATAAGCTATAATTTCGCTGTTATAACCATCTAAAATTGGTGATAAATATAGTTTTTGGTTACTTGTTGGGATAGAAAATTCCGTAATGTCTGTATAGCACTTTTTCCATCGGTTTTTTTCAGCTTCAAATTGACGTTGAATAATGTTTCCAACTCTCTTTCCAACGGTTCCATGATAAGAAGAGTACTTACGTTTTTCTGCGAATACGAGCCTTTAGACCCTAACATTTTCATCAGGCGTTGTACCTTTTTATGGTTTACGATGAAACCACGGTTTCTAAGCTCAAGAGTAATACGACGATAGCCATAATTTCCTTTATGCTCGTTATAAATAGTTTCTATTTCGTTTTTTTACGGCCTGATTCTTATCTTCTAGGGTTTAGCTGCTTTAAGTGATAGTAGTAAGTTGAACGAGCAAGTTTAATAATCTTTAGAAGAATATCTAAAGGAAACTCTGGCACTAACTCTCTGACAATCTGTGTCTTTCTTCTTTCTCTTTTTCCTCCTTCAAGCGGAGTTCTCTCAACTTTTTTAGAATGGCATTCTCCGCTCTTAAATACTCATTTTCAGCCTGAAGGCGTTCTTGTTCTGTCATCTCTTCTGATTTTTTTCTTTTGGCTTACGGCCCATATTAAGTAGTCTCCCTCTTGTTTTCTCAACAATAGTATACTCATTTTTCTTGTATTGTGCGAGCCAGTTATAAAGCATCGCAGGACCCGGAAGACCGTATTCAAGAGAAACTCTTTCTATACTCAAACCTTTATGTAAGACTTTATCAATCATTTCTTGTTTTATTTCTGGAGGATAATAAATTTTTCTTCCCTCTTTTTACTATCTCTAAACCATAACGATCAATCAATTTAATCATATAGACAAGATTTCTCGCATTTATACCGAACGTATCTGCAAGTCGTGCGTAGCTAACTCCTTGTTTTTCTGAGTTCATAAATTTGAACTTTATCCTCATAAGTTAATTTCATAAAAAGCACCCCAAAAAGTTAGATTTTTCTGTCTAACTTTTTGGGTGCACTTTCAAAATATCACATATGATAATTTTTGCTCTTTTTGTAGTATTATTTTGCTCAAATAAATATCCACCGGCTTAGCCAGTGGATATTTATTGGTCTAATTAAAAAGAGACAGGCGAAATCGCCTGCCTCAAAATAGTGATTATTAAGCTTTTCCTGTTGAACCGAAGATGTCCATTGTTTCTTTTTGTAATCTTTAACGATTGCATCGAAACCAGGTTTGATAATTTTACGTGGGTCATAAACACCAGCGTCTGCATTTAATTTAGCACGAACTGCTGCTGTCCATTGTTGTTGTAATTCAGTGTTAACGTTGATTTTAGCATGTCCACGTTCGATTGCTTTTTTTGATTTGGTATTCAGGGATACCCTGATCACCGTGTAATACTAATGGAGCCCCTGTAGCTTCTGAGATTGCTAACATTTCATCGAAACCTAAAACTGGTTCACCTGAGTAAGTTCCGTGAACTGAACCTAAAGCTGCTGCTAATGCATCAATTTTAGCTTCTTTAACCATACGTACACATTCGTTTAAGTCAGCGTAGTTGATTCCTCCAGTTACGCCATCTTCAGTACCACCTACAGTACCTACTTCAGCTTCAACTGAAACTCCTTTTGGATGTGCATATTCTACAACTTCTTTAGTTAATTCGATGTTTTCATCGATTGGGAAGTGAGAGTGGTCAAACATTACTGAGCTGAATCCAGCGTCGATGTATTGTTTACATACTTCTACTGAAGAACCGTGGTCTAAGTGTAATGCTACTGGAACAGTGATGTCCATTGCATCTAATAACGCATTTACCATAGCTGAAACAACTTTTGGTCCACCCATGTATTTACCAGCGCCTTCAGAAACACCTAAGATAATTGGTGAGTTAGCTTCTTGAGCTGCTGTTAATACTGCTTGTGTCCATTCTAAGTTGTTGATGTTGAATTGACCAACAGCGTATTTACCTTCTTTAGCTTTTTGTAACATTTCAGTCATGCTTACTAAACGACTCATGTTTTAGTTCCTCCTTGATGCTTACAGCATTTATTTTTAACGTTTTTATTATACCCTAATTGTTCCATTTTTTCCACCCTTTGTTGTTTTGTTACAGTTTCTTAAGGATTAGCACGTTTTGGTTGCGCTATCTTTTTTTCGAATCAGTTTATACAGTACAAAGCCACCAACCACTATACCAATAATCGAGATAGCAGACTCTCTCCATGGAATAACCACTCCGTTCGGCCTTGCATCACCATTTTCTGAACCTATATGACGTTCCCTAGCAAACTCACGCACTACTTCCTTAGCCTCGTTAAATGGATAGAACTTATCTAGAGATAGCTCACCTTTTACATTTGAGATACCTCCTTCTACTAAAGGAAATTCATGAAACAATACTCTATAAGCTCCATCCACTTTTATAAGCACCACTGGAACTTGTAACTCTTTAGAAACGGCAAAAATAATCTTTTCTACATTTAAGTATTCTTTCTCAATCACTTCCTGCGCCACTTTTATAATCGAATGCGCATTCTTCTCATAAGTGCTCACATAAGCAACTGTCCATTTTCCTTGTGACTGAATCAGTTTTTCTCCTTCTTCTTTTGTTAGATATCCCTGTTTCACTTTGTTTTCTATTTCTAACGAATTTGCCGGGCCTCCAATATAAAGGTGCGCCTCTTTCTCTAGTGTAGGATTCTTTATCGGAACCACCCATTTATAGTTACTATTGGTTATGATACGTTCAATCTCTTCACTATCTAGATTCTTTTCCTCGTTAAACAACGGAACGTCATAATACATCTTGACTGCATGATCAAAGTCGACCGCCTCTATATGCTCGTCCGCATCGCGAGACATATTGAGAATTTCTTCTTCTAGATGAAGGATTTCGTCCTTAGACTGAATCGAGGTTACCGTTTCACCATATACACTAGCGAATCTAAACTGCAATAGTAATAAAATTATCAAAAGCGTAAAACAACAGAAGATTCTTAGCAGACACCTATTTGACTTATCCATCACCATACACCCTTCCTGTAATGATTCCCTAGAACAAAACTATCAACTACTGCTTTCAGCTAAATTATATATCTACCACCCGAGTAATTCCAGAGGGTATTGTGATTAAATTATTTATTTCCGTATATTCTAAAATTACTATTTAAATAGGAATTAATTCGGGAGTATAATACAGTTACAACAGGTATTGGAGGGGGATTTATGAGAGGCAATTCACAGAATGACAAAATTAAACGAATGGAATTTTACGGGATTTGTATTTTATCTGTATTTACGATTACGGCAGGTTTCCTTACGCGTCCCTCTGCACAAGAAAGTATAGAGACTGTTCAAACATCGAAGGCATCCTCTGAACAAAATCAAGAGGTTGCCGCTACACCAAATAAACCTCAGTCTCCACCATCGAATAAACAAGTTGCTCGCATCACCGCGAGTCGGGATATGCTCTATCACGATATCGTTTATGGCAGCGCATTTGACGGGACATCCTATGATTTCAAGAATGACTACGAACAAATCACTCCACTCGTATCTAGCGCAGACTTAGCGATTGGGGATTTCGAAGGGACCATTAATCCAAACGAACCTCTTGCTGGCTACCCGATTTTCAACGCGCCCGAAGAAGTGATTCAAAGCATTAAAGACGCCGGATACGACGTGCTCGACTTAGCGCATAACCACATCCTCGATACAGGCATCGAAGGCTTGAAATACACAGCCAATGCTTTCCGCAAAAACGGACTTGATATTTTCGGGGTAAAGGTCGACCCATCAGAAGGCATCCTTGTAAAAGAAGTCAACGGCATCAAAGTAGCTATCCTTGGATTTGCGTATGGATTCAATGGAATTGAAGCTACTCTCACCGACGAAGAATATAACAATCACTTATACGATTTAAATATGCAAAAGGTGAAACAACTCATCCAGCGTGCTGAAGAAATCGCCGACTTTACGATTGTATTACCACAAATGGGAGAAGAATATCACCTTCATCCAACACAAGGCCAAATCGATACGTACCGTCAAATGATCGAATGGGGTGCCGATGTCGTTTTCGGCGGGCATCCACACGTCATTGAACCAACCGAAACGATTACAAAAGACGGTGAAAAGAAATTCATCATCTACTCGATGGGAAACCTTCTTTCGAACCAACGCGTCGAAACGTTGGAAAACATCTGGACCGAGCGTGGCGTGATTATGGATATCACCATCGAAAAAGAAAACGGCAAGACGACCCTCACAAGTGTTAAGGCTCATCCAACATGGGTTTCACGGACCGAAATCGACCGCAGCTTTATGGGAGGTCCTGCTTACGACTATCAAGTCTTTCTTGCTGAAAACTATATGCCAGGCGGACCTCTAGAACATACCGTAGACAAAGAAACACTCGAGAGAATTCAATCCGCTTATACAGAAGTAAACAAACTATTAAATATTAAATTCTAAGTACGCAAAAGGCGCCTCCCTACTCGACAGGAAGCGCCTTTTTACTATTTTAAATTAACCAACACGTTCTGAAACGTATTTAATAATTTTTATTTGGAGTATCGATTTCTTCGTAAGTCACTTCTGTTGGAGCCACTTCGATACCGAACTCTTCTAAGCGAACAAGCAGTTCAACGAATGCTAATGAATCCATTAACCCTTCTTCTTTTTAAGTTGATGTCTTTATCTTCGTATACTACTTCATCTTCGCAAATTTCTTCTAAAATTTCTAAAATTCTTTCTTCCACGAAAATTCCCTCCTATTGCATTGAAATTAATTTACTTATCCATAATAACGGTTTTCCTGAAAAAAATCAAGAATCCAAACATCACTAAATGCATTGTGATAAACCAGCTTATGATTTTATACCATGTCTTATTCTTATTTTTCTTATAAAATTTCGATTTTTTCTGATACCACTCAAACGACGCCATCAACACCCCGTGGTACACACCGTAGATAATGTACTCTGGTGTCACCCCATGCCAAAATCCCATAAAGGTCATATTGATCATATAGGCCACCATCGCCGTTGTCAGTCTCTTCTTGAACACTTTCTTACGCATGAATCGCATGACAATTCGCGAGAACACAAAGTCACGTAACCATGTCGACAGCGTAATATGCCATCTGTTCCAGAAGTCTTTAATGTCGATACTGATAAATGGGAAGTTGAAGTTCATCGGTGTTTCAATCCCAAGAATATTACTTGCCCCTACCACCATTAAACTGTATCCAGCAAAGTCAAAGAACAAGTACGCGGTGTAAAGATACATATACCCGACGAGATAGGTCACGTCTTTCCCCATTGGTCCATTCATATGTTGGAATACCATTCCGGATAATACCAATTTATAGAATAAACCTAAAACTAATCTAAAAATACCTGTACCTGCGAGTTCTAAATACTCCGCCCGACTTCTTTGTTTATGCCAATCGTCCATAAAACGTCGGCTGCGGTCAATCGGTCCGGAACTGAGCGCTGGGAAGAATAACAAGAAATGCGTGTAATCGAGAACAGACATTGGTTTTTCAATCAACCCGTCATACATCTCAATAATGATTTGGACTAATTTGAAGGTCATATAAGAAATTCCTAAAAATCCAAATCCATTCACCTTAAATACAGGCAATAATTTCACCACAATTAACGGCAATCCCGCTAACAACACCATCATCGGCATTGTCTTCTTCCGCTCTTTAAGCTTAGAGGTCATCTGCATCAAAATGTACCCTAACACTACAAATCCCAATAGCGCAATCAGTTGGTCCGGCGTTTTAATAAACACGAAATAGACCATCACTAACGAGAATAGTAATGATAGATAATACGTAGATTTTTTTGAAAGACATTTAATATGAACGCTACGATTAAGACGAGTCCTAGCGTCATGAAGAAAGAGACCTTCAAAATAATGCATCGACTACACAAGCTCCTTTAATTGTTTTTTATCAATTTTACCGTTATTGTTCAACGGCATTTCGTCTAAGAAGACGACTTTCTTTGGAATCATATATTCCGGCACATGTTGCGCCAATTCTTTTTTCACGAGTTTAACTGTTTCAAAACGTTTTTCGATTGGTTCATTATACACGACAAATGACGTAATCGATTTTACTTTTCCATCCGCCATCGAAGGAACCGTTGCGGCCTGACGAATTTTCGGATTCTTCAATAAGTTATTGTCGATATCTTCCAACTCAATACGGTGGCCGTGTAATTTGATTTGGAAATCGATTCGTCCTTCGCAGAATAATAAATCTCCTTCGAAATGTCCCACGTCCCCTGTACGGTATGCACGATCACCATCCACTTCAAAGAAATGTTTCGCATTCATTTCAGGGTTTTCATAATAACCTTTTGCCACTGTATTTCCGTAAATGATGATTTCTCCGCTTTCTGGACCATCAATTAACACGGTTGTTCCAGGCTTAATCACACCCACTGGTAGATTATCTGGATACTTCTCTAACAATTCTCTTGTTAATGGCATCCAAGTGACCATAACCGTCGATTCCGTTGGGCCATATGTGTTTACCACTTCTGCGCGTGGGAATCGTTCCATTAATTTTTCAACGGTTGTACTGAATAACTTCTCTCCGCAGAACACGAACTGTTCTAATTCAGGAAGCAAATCTTGGTTGAAACTTGGATCCACTAAGCACATTTCCGCAAACGATGGCGTTGAAATCCACACCGTTGCTTTAGACACTTCTAATGTTTTAAATAACACTTTGAAATCTTGCAAGTGCTCTTTATCAATTTGAACAAGTGGCGAATGCATATAAAGTGCTGGCCAAAGTGACATCACTGATAAATCAAATGAGAACGGCGGATGTCCAAGAAAGACTTGAGGTCCTTTCTCTTTGTAATAACCCGTATACCAATCTAAGAAGTGGTTCAAGTTATTGTAAGTAATCGAAACTCCTTTTGGCTTCCCTGTACTTCCAGAAGTAAAGATAATATAGAAAATATCTTCCCCTTGAACATAATGCTCTTTTGAAATACGTTCCGTCGTTGAAGCAATCACTTCTTTAGCTTCAGAAACTGTCAATGTTGATGCATCTAGTGAAATATCTTCACTCACGAGCACGACTGGACTCTTCACTGTTGCGATAATATCTTCAACGCGGTCGATTGGTGTATTCACATCAACTGGGCAATAGGCATGACCTGATTTTACACAAGCCAAAAAGTACACCAACATAAACGGATGCTTATGACCATAGACTACGATTGGAGATTTATCCCCTTTGTATGTCTCATGCAAGTATGCCGCTAGCTTATCTGAGTACTCCCAGACAAGACTTGCTGTTAACTCTTCTTCCGGCATTAAATCGTGTCGGTAAACAACTTTATCTTGTTTTGTATTTAGTTCTAATTGTTCTAATAATGGTTTCATAATCCGCTCCCGAGCACCTTTTCAAAATCTCTTTCTGAAAAACAACTGTTCTATTTTCAGATACAAAAGAATTATAGCATACGGCTTCTTTCTTGCCTATGACAATTCCACAAATATTAAAGTTTTTTAACGTTTTTATATAAAAAAGAGGCCGAAAACCCTTTCGACTCTCTCCTCTAACTTTCTATGCAAGTCTGCTCAAGAAATACTTCACTTCAATTTCAACACCAAGCGCCAATACACGCTCATCGATATCGAATTTTTCATGGTGATGTCCCATAAGCTGTTTCTTCGCCAGATTGGCTACCTAATAAGCCATAAACACCAGGCTTATTCACTACGTAGTCCGCAAAAGTCATCGGCACCCATTGACAATTCATAGTTTTGTAATGAGGTTATAATCCCCTCTACTTGTGCAACCACTTTTTGGAATTCTTCGGCTAACTCTGGAGTGTTAATGACTGGAGCTGCCGCATCATACCAATCAATTTCAAATTCACAACGATTCAGTTCAGCGATTCCTTTAGCGATACGCGTTACCGCTTCTTTCAAATGAGCACGTGTCTCATGGCTGAACGCACGAATCGTCCCTTCGATTTCGGCGTCGTTGGCAACGATATTGTAACGAGTTCCCGCATTTAATTTGCCGACACCTACAACAGCACGGTCGATTGGATTCACTTCACGAGCGACGATGGTTTGCAAAGCCACAACCACTTCACTAGCTGTCACTAGCGCATCACGACCTAAATGAGGACGACCTACGTGAGAGCTCTTCCCTGTGATTTTGATTTTGAAAATATCACATGAAGCATTGACCGGTCCACCTTTAGCCGCAAATGATCCGACAGGTAATCCAGAATTGACGTGAATCGCAAATGATTCATCGATGTTGTCAATTTTTCCAGAAGCGACAAATTGCTTCGCTCCCGCACCGATTTCTTCTGCTGGTTGAAATGCGATTAAGACGGTCCCTGCAAAGCTGTCTTTCAATTCGTTCAGGACTCTTGCCGTTCCTAACCCCATTGTCGTATGCGCATCATGTCCGCAGGCATGGTTTAACCCAGGACGTTTAGACGCATAAGGTTTGCCAGTGCAGTCAGGAAGTTCTAGTGCATCGATATCGGCACGAAGTAAAACGGTCTTTCCTTCTCCTTTACCACCTTTAATAATAGCTAACGTCCCTGTTTCGGCCACTTTTTCAAATGGGATTCCAAATGCAGTTAATTCTTTTTGAATGTAGGCAGCAGTATCGTACTCTTTTAAGCTTGATTCTGGGTTTTCATGAAAATGTCTTCTTGTTGCGACAAGATATTCGTTTAACGCTTGTGCTTTTTGTTTAATTTCGCTCATCGTTTTTGCCTTCTTTCATTGAATAAAGAGGCATGCTAGGCACGCCTCTTAAGGTTTTGTTTTTTTTCTAAATGTAACATATATGTTACATTTTGCTTTTTCTCGCATCCTAGTAGTCGAGCTCGCCATCGCAGAAATCGCGTCCACTTCCCGAAACGTACGCAGAACGTTTCACGTTCCTTCCGTCGTTCCGGTCCAGTGTTCGATTTCTGAACGCGCTGTCTCACATCCTAGTTTTTCAAAGTAGCTTTTTCCCAAACTGGTACGTTAGCACCTTTTGAAACTTCTTCGATTTTCTTAGCTGTTTCAGGTGATTGGTAGTATTCTACGATTTTTTTGTAAACTTCGTTGTTTTCGTTACCTTCTTTAGCAGCGATTACGTTGTAGTATGGTTGTGAAGAATCAGTAATTTGTTCGATGAAGATAGCATCTTTTGTTGGTTGGAATCCAGCTTCAACAGCGAAACCGTTGTTGATTAATGAAGCAGCAACATCATCTAAAGCACGAGCTGTTTGTCCAGCTGGTAATTCTTTAATTTGGATGTTTTTAGGATTTTCAACGATATCATCTTGAGTTGCTAAAGTGTTGTTAGGATCTTTTAATTTGATTACGCCAGCTGCGTGTAGTAAGCGTAATGCACGTGAGTTGTTTGAAGTATCTTCAGGAATAGCAATTGTATCGCCATCTTTTAATTCACTTACATTTTTAATTTTCTTAGAGTACACACCCATTGGAGCAATGACAGTGTAGCCGATTGGTTTGATGTGTGTTCCTTGCTCTTTGTTGAAACGTTCTAAGTAAATAATTGTTTGGAATGAGTTTAAATCAACGTCGCCGTTTTCTAACGCTTGGTTAGGTTGTACGTAGTCAGTGAATTCTACTAATTCAACTTCAATACCTTCTTTTTCTTTCAAGCGAGCAATAACATCGTCCCAAACTTCGTGGTTACCAGCATTAACACCGATTTTCACGTGTTTGTTTTTCTTGTTTTAGCTTCTGATGAAGCTGAGCTTGATGAGTTTGATGATTGTGCAGCTCCACATGCTGCTAATGATAATGCTGCCGCTGCAGCTACGAATAATTTTTTTTAAAGTTCATTTTGTTTTCCCCTTTTGAGTTAGTTTGTTTTTGTTTTTGGATGCGATTGCTCACATCCTGTTGTAGTTGAGTTCGGGCTGTTAGGCTCGAATTCGTGTAGTTGAGCTCGAATCGCAGAAACTGCGTGCGTTTCGAAATATCCGCACGACTTGTTCCAAGTCCCTTGCGGTATTTCGGTCCAGTGTTCCATTTCTGAACGCGTTGCTCGCATCCTGGTTTTTTTATTTAGTGGCTTTTTTCTCTAAATAGTCACCGATTGCTTGGGTGATGAAGACGATGATTAACATGATAATTGTAGCTACCACGATAACGTCTCCTTGGAATCGGTTATAACCACGTGAGATAGCTACGTTACCGATACCGCCGGCACCAAACGCTCCGGCCATGGTTGTTAAACCAATTAAGCTGATAATTGTTAGTGAGCTTGCACGGATTAAGCTTGGCAAGCCCTCTTTTAAGTACACGCGGAAGATAATTTCTAGCGGTGTACATCCCATTGCTTCACTCGCTTCGATAACCCCTTTATCTACTTCGGTCAACGCTAATTGCACTTGACGAGAGTAGAATGGAACGGTAGCGAATACTAGCGGGAACAATCGCTCCTGGAATCCCAATGGTTGTTCCTACGATTGCACGAGTTACCGGAATCAGTAACATGGCAAGAATGATAAATGGAATTGAACGGAATAAGTTCACGACTTTATCAAGTATCAAGTACAATGGTTTGTTTTCAAGTATGTTTCCTTCACGTGTTACAACTAGTGTCACCCCTAAGGCAATTCCTAAGATTCCGGCGATTAAACCTGTTAAACCAACCATGATTAATGTATCAAATGTGGCTTTTTGAATTTCCGCCCATACTTTGGCATCGATGTTTGGAAACCAAGTTTTAAAATCAATAAAGGCTAATAAATTCATCTTAGGCACCTCCCTTTGCTTCTTCTAAAACATCAACAGACACGCCTTGTCCTTTAATGTAAGAAAGTGCACTCTCGATGCTTGCTTGTTCACCAGATAGACCAACTAATAATGTTCCAACTGGAGTCTCTTGGATAATTTCCACGTTCGCAAACAAGATATTCGCTGCTACTTGGAATTGTGTCGATAATTTCGTAATCAACGGTTCCCCTGTTGAAGCACCGACGAATGAAATTTTCACTAAGTAATCTCCATCCTTCAGATTCAATAACTGTTCGTGTGAGAGAACTGTTTCAATTCCTTGGTTGATATGAGTTGCAGTGTCAATGAAGTCTTTTGTTAAGTTGCGTTGTGGGTTTGTAAAGATATCAAGCACTGTTCCTTGCTCAATCACTTCACCATCTTCCATTACGGCAACCTTATTACAAATTTCTTTAACGACTTGCATCTCATGCGTGATAATCACAATCGTAATTCCTAATTGCTCATTAACCTTCTTCAACAACTCTAAGATTGAGTATGTTGTTTTAGGGTCAAGCGCACTTGTCGCTTCGTCACAGAGCAATACATCTGGGTCATTGGCTAACGCACGGGCAATCGCCACACGTTGTTTGTCCCCCAGACAATTGGCTTGGATAGCTGTTTGCTTTATCTTCAAGACCAACCAATTGCAGTAGAGAGTCAACCTTCTCTTTAATTTCTGCCTTCGTCAACTTCACCAATTTTGGTTCAGCGGTTGGATCAACAGCTGTTTCTCCTTCTTCCACTAGCGGTTTCTTCGCTTTTTTCAGCGGGAAGGCCACATTGTCAAAGACGCTTAACGTATTCATTAAGTTGAAGTGTTGGAAAATCATCCCAATTTTCTTACGTGCGTCACGCAATTCATTTGGTTTCAATTTCAATAAATCGATGCCATTCACTTCGACTGTTCCGCTTGTTGGACGTTGAAGTAAGTTAATGGTACGAACTAGAGTACTTTTACCAGCACCACTATATCCGATAATTCCATAGATATCCCCGTCTTCCACATCGACAGAAACATTTCGAACGGCTTTTACGACTTTCTTACCTTGCGTAAAGGTCACGTCGATATTTTCTAATTTAATCATGTGTTCTCCTTTCTTTTCTTCAAACAAAAATCGTCCCCTCACTAACATGGGTTAGCAAAAGGACGAGTCAAATTCTCGTGTTACCACCTTTGTTTATAGTATTCTCACAAATACTATCTCCATCTGTTTCAATCAAAACAGAAAGCTGTATCGGGCTTACCCGTAATCGCCTAATCATTCAACGATTAACACTCCGAGGCCATCTTCAAAGCTTCCACTCATGTCTCTTTTCACCAACCGAGACTCTCTACTGAAAAGTTCCACTTTTACTCTTCTCATCAACGTGTCTTATAAACATGTTAATAGGATACCAACAAACCACCTTCTAGTCAATTAACACTTTTTTATTGCCCGTTATAACTTTTGGTTATATCTGTTTTAAAACTACTATATAATAGCTAATATTTTTCTAGCCTTTCATTTTCTTGTACAATGAGAATGACAACCTCGAAAGGAGCTTTCTTATGGAGCACGAATTAATTGCTTATAAAACAATGCCGACTTGGACGGCAGAAACATTACCAGAGCCGTTTAGAAAAATGCATAATACAAAAGTGGGGACTTGGGCACACCTTACGATTTTAGAAGGCGCGCTTACCTTCTATGAACTCGATGAGGATGGAAATGTTTTAGCCCAGCATCTCTTTACAAAAGATTCTGAGATTCCATTCGTCGAACCTCAAGCTTGGCACCGCGTTTCTCCAGCAAGCGATGACTTGAAATGTTATCTTACTTTCTATTGTACGCCTGAAGATTATTTCGCAAAAAAATATGACCTCACGCGTACGCATTCAGAAGTGATTGAGGCAACACCGAAGTTTTCTAAAGGAAAGGTGCTCGATCTTGGAAGTGGCGAAGGAAGAAACAGCTTATACTTGGCGAAGAAAGGCTTCGATGTGACTTCGCTCGACATCAACTCGATGAGTCTTGCGAAATTAGCTCAGATTGCGGAAGCAGAAGGGCTTAATATCGATATTCAACCTTATAATATTGAGAGCGCAGATATTCCTGGCGGTCTCTATGACGTCATTATTTCAACAGTGGTCTTGATGTTTGTAGATCCGTATACAGTTCCTGATGTGATTGAAAATATGCAATCCCATACGGCACCTGGCGGGTTCAACCTCATCGTGGCGGCCATATCGACAGAGGACGCACCATGTCCAGTGAATTTTCCTAAGACTTTTGCAAGCGGCGAATTGAAAGACTACTACGCTGGATGGACATTGCATAAATATAATGAAGACTTTGGCCAACTGCATAAAACGGACGAAAACGGTAATCGCATTAAAATGAGATTTGTGACCATGTTGGCACAGAAGTAAGGATGTGAGAAAAAGCGTTTAGAGACGATGACGGTTCGAACTTTGCCGTAAGCGACTTGAAAAGTCGCGCGGACAAAGCGAGAAAGGCTTGAGTCTCTGCTTTTTCGAACTCAACTACACAGGATACAAAAAAGGACATCAGCAAATGCTGATGTCCTTTTTGCTCACATCCTATAGTTGAACTCGGGCTCACAGGACTGACGTCCACTTCCCGTAGTATCCGCACGACTTGTTCCAAGTCCCTTGCGTTACTCCGGTCCAGTGGTTCAGTCCTGAGCGTTCGCCCTCATATCCTTTATTTGATATACAGCGTGTCACCTTTTAATACAAATGTTGTATCTTCAGTGATGGTTTCTCCTGTTAAGACTAAGACGTCTTTTCCATCTTTTGTTTCATCAACAACTCGATATTCGCCGTCTTTTTTAACAACTAGTACATTATATTTTTAAGTTTTTTTCCTTCTTCTGTAGTAGGGATTACAAGCGCTTCTGTTACTCCCTGTTAATTCAACTGCTTTTGAGAAATCATTGTTTTTAACAATATAGAATTTACCATCTTTTTTTGACGATGTTATATCCTTCTCCGATTTCTTTATTCATTTCAGCATTCTTCAACTCTTCTGATTCAGTTGTTGAGTTTTTGTCTTTAACGCTATCCGCTGCTTGTTTAATTTTCGCAGCAGCTTCGTTTAATTTGTTTTGATTATCTTGCAAGGCTTGTTGCACCACTTGAGAATTTTTCACTTGCTCTTGCTGCGCTTTTTGGCGTTCCTGTTTTGCTTGAAAACGTTGGAAACGTAAAAATGCATACACTGCAATAATCACAATCGAGATAATAGCGCTTAAAATACGACGTCCTTTATTATCCACTTACATTCACTCCTTTAATTACATAAGCTAATTTTATCATAAACCCGCTTTGTTTCCTATCCTATAAGCACCAAAAAAGCACTTCGGCATTACTACCAAAGTGCTCAATTTTATAAATGATCTGTTCCAGGCGTTTCAGCCGTCTCTGAAGAAGTTGTTTCTGTTGATGGAGGAGCTGGTATGTAAGACTCAATTTTCGTTAAATCAACGGTTGCTGTCTTAGACCCGTCACTCCATGGAATTTCATACGCTCTTCCAGAGTAAGCCCAGTTTTGCTTTCCATCCTTTTGGTCTCTTGCGGATTGCTCTAACTTTTTCTTCATCCATTCTTCCGCTTGGTCCAACGTCGCAAACTCTTCCCCCGTATTCCCTAACGGTTTCAAACGTTTCGGTGGTGTTGCTACTGTTTCTGAACTTGAAGTAACTGTAGGAGCTTCAGTTGGAGTTGCTTCTCTTGTCTGAGGACCATTTTCTGACTCTTCTCTTCTGCGTTCTTGGCTTGGAGTTGCCTGAGCAATATTTCCTTGAACTTCTCTTGTGTTCTTTTCTTCAGTGACCACTTGTTTTTCTGTGGTTACTGCTTCTGTAGTTGGAGCTTGAGTTGTCTCTTGCTTTTTTTCGGCGACTGCTTTCTTTTCAGCACTACTTGAAGGAGTTGACGAATTTGTCGGCGCACTTGTTTGTACTTCTACGACTTGAGTCACTTTTTGCATCGGACTCATCGCTTGTGAAATACCATAAACACCTGCTAGCATCGCTAAAGATAGGCCTAACGTAATTCCTAATTGACTCGCTAAACCTAATGATTTAAAACCTTCTTGTATTTTCACTAAAAATGCTTTCATCGTCCATCCCCTTTCTCCTTTTATTTTTTTATTCAAACTATTATACCATATTTTTTTCACATTTGTAGAATGAAAAATATATATTATCACAAATTTAATTATTATTGCAACAGTATCTAGCAACTTTGTTTGTGAAAAGTTATTAACAAAAAAATTTCACAATTTATTCTGCCTATTTTTTTATGCACTTACATTATATATGAAAAATTGTTTCAATTGCCAGACAATTCCACTACAAAAGGCTTGCCATGGAGAAAGTTTGTAAGCGTGTAAATCTGTAATCTCATCTTCTGTATTAGTCACCAAAACCTTGTTAAATCGGGCATCTACAGAGATTTCTTCCTCAAAATCAGATAAATTCACGACCGTCAACCATCTTTCTTCCCCAAGCGTGCGATAATATGCGAACACATTAGAATGAGTCTCAAGTAACTCATAATCACCCCAAACCACGATTGGATGATCTTTTCTAAGTTGAATGAGTTTTCGATACGTATGGAATACAGAGTCTGGATTTTGGAGTTCCGCCTCTACGTTAATCTCTTTGTAATTTGGATTGAGAGCTAACCAAGGTGTCCCCGTCGTAAATCCACCACTTGCTTCGGCAGTCCACGGAATTGGTCTACGCGCATTGTCTCTCCCCTTTGCATTTAGAGACTCCATAATCGACTCGACACTAAATCCTCTAGCAATACGATCATGGTACATATTAATCGACTCGATATCATCCAACTCTTCAATACTAGAGACTGGTGTATTCGTCAATCCAAGTTCTTCCCCTTGGTAAATATAAGGAGTCCCTTTCATCATATGTAGCAGAATTGCGAATGCCTTGGCACTGCGTACTCGATATTCCTTATCGTTCCCCCAGCGTGACACGATTCTTGGTAAATCATGATTGTTCCAGAATAGTGAATTCCAGCCTTCCTCGCCAAGTTCCGTTTGCCATTTTGAAAGAACCGCCTTTAATTCACTTACCTCGAGCGGTTTAAGGTCCCACTTCTCTTTACCTGGCTCATTATCTAAGAGTGAATGCTCAAACTGGAAGACCATCGATAATTCATGACGTACTGGATTTGAATAGAGTTTCGCGATTTCGGGTGTCGCTCCCCATGTTTCTCCAACTGTCAATAAATCTTTGTCTCCGAATGTCGCTTTATTCATTTCTTGTAGGTATTCATGCAATTTTGGACCATTTGACGTAATCCCTTCTAAAGGAATCTTCCCGATTAAATCAATCACGTCCATACGGAATCCGCCAACGCCCTTATCAATCCAGAAATTCATCATATCATACACTTCACGGCGCACTTTTTCATTTTCCCAGTTCAAATCAGGTTGTCTTTGACTAAATAAATGCAAGAAATATTGACCACTGGCTTCATCGTATTTCCATGCACTACCTAAAAAGACTGACTGTAAATCTGTTGGTGCTCCGCCATCTTCAGCAGGGTCCGCCCACACGTAGTAATCATGATAGGAATTGTCTTTTCCTTTTCTTGACTCAATAAACCAATGATGTTCATCAGACGTATGATTCACAACGAGGTCCATAACGATCTTAATCCCGCGTTTATCGGCTTCGGCGATTAATTCTTCCATATCCTCCATCGTTCCGAACTCGTCCATGATATCTTCATAGTCCGAGATATCATAGCCATTATCATCATTTGGCGACTTGTATACTGGAGAGAGCCAAATCGCTCCAATTCCCAGCGTGTGTAAATAATCGAGCTTCTCGATAATCCCTCTTAAATCGCCAATCCCATCTCCGTTTGAATCCTTAAAACTACGTGGATAAATTTGATAAACGACAACTTCTTGCCACCAATGTTTTTCCATAACAATCTCTCTTTTCTATTGCGATAGTGATTACACCTCCATGATAGCCCTAAATCCGCATAAATACTATATGCTTTTCGAATACTATTCCATTAAATTTGTATGACAAAAGTCAAAATAAAAAGGAGAAAAAACAGAAATTCTGCTCTTTCTCCACTTCTTAAATAAATCCTGCAAAAATTTGTGTGCCAATAAGAGTAATAATTCCCGAAATTACGATGGATAAACCACTCATCGCACCTTCGACTTCCCCTAATTGCATGGCACGTGCTGTCCCAATCGCATGGGAAGACGTTCCAATCGCAATCCCTTTTGCGACTGGATGCGTAATGCCTGTTACTTTACAGATGATTTCACAGAACATATTTCCTAGAACCCCTGTCAGGATAATCACCGCTACAGTAATTGTCACATAGCCACCTGCCTCTTGAGACAAGCCCATTCCAATGGCAGTCGTAATGGATTTTGGCAATAAGGTTACGTATTCTTCGTGCGTTAATTGGAAAAGCATTGATAACACCCAAACCGTACATAAACTCGTTAATACCCCTGCACTAATCCCTGCAAAGATGGCGCCTTTATGCTTTTTCAATTGTTCGATTTGTTGATACAACGGAATCGCTAAGCAGACCGTTGCGGGCGTCAAGAGATAGCTTAAGTTATCCGCACTCGCATAATAACTATCGTAGTCGATATTAAAGACATTTAACACGATAATGACGAAAATAATCGCTACAAGTAGCGGATTGAAGATTGGCCATTTATAACGGTCACGTAAAAATACGCCAATTTCAAAACCGATAATACTAATCACGAGCCCGATTGTTGCTGTATTAAGAACGAGTTGATTCACCATCTTGGGCTCCTTTCTCGAGGACGTATTGCGTTACTTTTCCCGAAACAATCATCACTACAAATGTTGTAATAATCGTGATGATGGATACTGGCACAATAATACGATGCAATTGATCCCACGACTCGATAATTCCAACGGCTGCTGGAATAAACATTAACGACATAATCTCGATTAAAAATGTTCCAGCTTGGTATACTTTTTCAATTTTAACAACACCCGTCATTAATAAAGCCATCATTAAGACAAGTCCATAGATGCTTGCTGGAATCGGAAGAGGGATGTAATATTTCATGATTTCACCGATGCAGGTCACAATCATGATCCAGCCAAACTGTTTAAAATATTTCATTAGATCTCCTTTAGTAAAAAAGCACCCTCTTCAAGCCGTGCTCGAATCGCGTGCAGGTCTCTTTCGTCTATAACATTCAGTCTGGAAAAGATCTCTCTTCCAACTTGCCCTCATAGTATATTCAAATGTACGGAAAGTCAACTACAACCCTGTGAACATTTGTTACTTTTAGTGTTCTAAATCTGTCCTGTTTACGTGAATCACTTTTCGAAATTATCATATATGATAATTATCAAATATGATAATTGCGGTTAAACAAAAAACACCCCGTCTAAGGCGAACCTTAAACGGAGCACTAAATTCAATATTAGTCTAAGTTTTTCATCGTTGGGAATAATAGGACGTTACGGATTGATTGGCTGTTTGTTAGTAACATAACTAAACGGTCAATTCCGATACCTACCCCACCCGTTGGAGATAAACCATATTCCAACGCTTGGATGAAGTCTTCATCGTGTGGATGCGCTTCGTCGTTCCCAGCAGATTTTTCTTCTACTTGTTTCATGAAACGTTCACGTTGATCGATTGGGTCAGTTAACTCCGTGAAGCCATTTCCGTATTCTTTTGTACAGATGAAGCATTCGAAACGATCTGTGAAGCGTGGGTCTTCATCGTTTTTTTACGAGCTAATGGAGATACTTCCACTGGATGTCCGTAGATGAATGTTGGTTGAATTAATGTTTCTTCAACGAATGTTTCGAAGAATTCGTTCACGACATGTCCGAATGTCATTGAATCTTCGACTTTCACGCCTTTTTCTTTCGCGATAGCGCGTGCTTCTTCGTCTGTCATATGTGGCCAGAAGTCAACGCCTGTTACTTCTTTAATCGCATCTACCATATGAATTCTCTTCCATGGAGCTTTTAATTCTACTTCATGTTCGCCATAAGGAACTAATGTTGTTCCTAATACTCTCTTAGCAACGTCTGAGATGATTCCTTCTGTTAAATCCATGACATCTTTGTAGTCTGTGTAAGCTGTATAGATTTCGATTGAAGTAAATTCAGGGTTGTGAGTTGTATCAATACCTTCGTTACGGAAACACGTCCCGATTTCGTATACGCGTTCCATCCCACCTACTACTAAACGTTTTAAGTGTAATTCAGTAGCGATACGCATGTATAATTCCATATCTAACGCATTGTGGTGTGTGATAAATGGACGAGCATTTGCCCCACCCGCTAATGTGTGTAGTACTGGAGTTTCAACTTCTAAGTAATCACGTTCGTCTAAGTAACGACGGATTTCACGGATGATTTTACTACGTGTAACGAAACGGTCAAAGCTTTCGCGGTTACTGATTAAGTCTAAGTAACGTTGACGGTATTGTTGTTCTACGTTTGTTAATCCGTGATATTTATCAGGAAGTGGACGAAGCGCTTTTGTTAAATGAACGAATTGTTCTGCTTTAACAGATAACTCACCAGTGTTTGTAACCATGACAGTCCCTACAACACCAACGATGTCTCCTAAGTCTGCTTTTGTGAAGACTTCGTACGCATCATCTCCAACAGCATCTTTACGTACGTAAATTTGGATTTGGCCTTTGCCATCTTGGATGTGGGCAAAACCTGCTTTTCCTTTTCCACGTTTTGTCATCATACGTCCAGCAATTTGAACAGTTACAGGCTCTTGTTCACTAAGTGATTCCTTTGTAGCTCCTTCAAATTGTTTGTGGATTTCTTCAGTTGTATTTTTTTGTTTGAATCCAGTACCGAAAGGATCGATTCCTTTTTCGCGTAATTGACTCATTTTTTCACGACGAACTTGTAATTGGTCATTTAATGTTTCTTGTGTTTCTACTTCGAAAGACACGTTTGTTCCTCCTTTGAACGATGCTTGTTCTTCATAACTCTCCTTATTGTACCAAAAGAAGAGGCCTTATTGAAAGTATTTCAAGACTTTTTGCTTAAATTTCTGCCAAGCGTTGTTTTTGACGTTCTTCACGTTCTAAATGTTCTACCACGAATTGGTCTAATAACGCTTCTACGGTTTGTAAATTCTCAGCTTCGTTAATGGCTACTTTTGTTTTAGAAGCACGTGGTACTCCTTTTAAATAATAGCCTGCCAGTTTACGGAATTCTTTCGTTGCGACTGCTTCACCTTTAAGGTTGGCAAGTCGTTGTAAGTGTAATTTTGCAATTTCAATTTTCTCTGGAACGGTATTTTCAGGAAGCAATTCTCCTGTTTCTAAATAATGAACCGTTTGACGAATCATCCATGGGTTCGCTAAGGCCGCTCGTCCAATCATAACGCCATCCACGCCTGCAATATCAATCATACGTTTGGCATCTTCTGGAGAGCGAACGTCCCCATTCCCGATTAAAGGAATACGCGTTAAGTTCTTCTTCACTTCACCAAGGATTTCCCAGTCGGCTTTTCCATCATACATTTGAACACGAGTACGACCATGCATCGCAACAGCGCTCGCTCCGGCACGTTCTGCAGCAAGGGCATTTTCAACCGCATATAAATGCTCGTGGTCCCATCCTGTACGCATCTTCACTGTTACAGGTTTATCCACTGCGTCAACTACTGCCGCAACCATTTCGTATACTTTATTTGGGTCGAGTAACCATTTCGCTCCGGCTTCTGCCTTAATCACTTTGTTTACAGGGCATCCCATGTTGATATCGATAATGGCAGCCTCTGTGTTTTCAGCCACGTATTTGGCCGCTTCGACTAAAGTATCTTTATTTCCGCCCATGATTTGAACGCTTAGTGGATACTCGTTTGGCTCGATATGAAGCATACTTAATGTTTTCTCATTACGAAATTGAATCCCTTTGTCGCTGATCATTTCGCAAACGACTAAACCGGCACCGAATTCTTTTACAGTGACACGGAAAGCAGAGTTTGAAATCCCAGCCATTGGGGCCACAACTACGCTATTATCAATTTGAATATCTCCAATTTTGAAACTCATCTTAATCTCCTTTTTCAATCTTTGAATCGTCTATCAAGTGAACGGCTTTCTCTCAATCAATCGAAAAGCACGAGCTGCATCACCAATAGTGAGTGCGACTCGTGCGCTAAGTTCACTTATTTCTTGCCGGATTATTGTACCATAACCCGCGCCTTCTTGCATTTGATTCCCCTTAATAAAAGAGTCTCATTGAAAGCAACCAGAACATAATGAGGAATCCACCTGTTAAGAACAACTGCCATCCCGTGTCTTTCACTGTTTTTAGTTGAAATGAAATCCAACTAAACAATGAGAAACTGAGAAGGAACCCCACTGCCGCCACTGCTATAATAGACAGCATCACAAGGAGTAGTTGTTCCCCTACTAAGAAATAGTTACCCGCTCCTAACATCGCCACAAAGAAAAGAGCCCACGAAATCCACATCAAGACCGTAGCGACTTTATGCATTTTTACTAACCCTGGTTGTTTTTCAAAACGTCGTGTTTCCATTAACATCATCGTCCTAAACCTTTTTTATCAATATCTAATGACTCCAGTGAAGAGCAATAACAAAAAGATGAGCCAAGCACCTGTAAGAAGTAGCTGCCACCAAGTATCTTTAACCGATTTTTCTTCGAGTGCAATGAAAACATACATCATGAAACTCACAAACGTCATAATCATGAGAATCGGCATGATGAAGATGGCAATCAACAGTCCTCCTGGGACGCCACGACTGGTCATGAAAATCCATTGTGGCACTAATCCAAGCCACATCAAGACTTCTGCGATACTTTTTGCTTTATCTAGTTTCATGAAAGACCTCCAACAATTATCGAATATTTTGTTTCTGAATTTGTTTGGCAAGCGATCTTGGCGCAAGCGATAATAAGCAAATGCAAATTCCAAATAGGAACACCACCAAACCAATCACTTCAATAATACTATTGAACTGCGAAAACACTCCAATCATGAGCGCCAATATGATGGCAGAAAAGCCAACCTTGCGAACAGCCTTTGCGGTTGCTTGGTAATAGTCTTCAATCGTTTCAGGAGTAGCCGATGTATGTTGCAACTTCACAAGTTCCTGATGCGTTTTTTTCTCCAATAATTCATCCCCATCCAGAAGATTCCGCCGATGGTCATCGCTGAAAAATAGCACTAAAAATAGCTGCACCGATTTCGTCCATATTTTTCAATAGTTTTTACAGATGAATCCATCTCTTCAAACGTCAGCAGTGTAATCACCCGAACAAATAAATGAGATAAGGTAAACCACCCTGCTTTGTTTGACACTTTTTGTTCCATACGAACCTCCTATGTTAGATTCAGTATAAACAAAAAAATGAGCCGAGACCATAGCCTCGGCTCATTTATTTTTAACAATTCTTTATTAATCTAAAATAGTAAATTTCTCGATAAACAACGGACTCACTGAGCGGTTTTCGTGAATACGACGAATCGCTTCCGCCATTAATTGGTCAACGCTGATTTGAACAATCTTACCACCTGTTTTTTCTTCAGGAACTTCGATTGAGTCTGTTACAACTACTTCTTTAATCACTGAGTCGTTAATACGGTCTAATGCTGGACCAGATAATACAGCGTGCGTACAGCAAGCGTACACTTCTAGCGCACCTGCATCTTTAATCGCTTGTGCAGCAAGAGTGATTGTTCCAGCTGTATCAATCATATCGTCGATTAATACGGCAACTTTTCCTTTTACTTCACCGATGATGTTCATGACTTCTGCCACGTTTGCTTTTGGACGACGTTTATCAACAATCGCGATTGGTGCGTGTAAGAACTCAGCCATTTTACGAGCACGAGTTACCCCACCGTGGTCAGGAGATACAACAACGATATCTTTATCTTTGAAGTTGTTTTCTAAGAAGTGGTTCGCAAGAAGTGGAGCTCCTAATAAGTGGTCCACTGGAATGTCGAAGAACCCTTGAATTTGGGCAGCGTGTAAATCAAGTGTTAACACACGGTCTGCACCGGCTTGAGTAATCATGTTTGCAACTAATTTTGCTGTGATTGGTTCACGAGATTGTGCTTTACGGTCTTGACGAGCGTATCCATAGTAAGGAATAACAATGTTAATTGTTTTTGCACTCGCACGGCGTAATGCATCCACCATGATTAATAACTCCATTAAGTTATCATTTACTGGATAAGAAGTTGATTGAACGATATACACATGGCAACCACGTACACTTTCATCGATATTGATTTTTAATCTCGCCATCGCTGAACTGAGTGACAGATACTTGACCAAGTTCTAAACCAATTTCCTCTGCAATTTTTGCAGCCAAAGGACGATTTGAGCTTAAAGCGAATATTTTTAAATTAGGATCGGAATAATGTTCCACAATGATAACCCCCGAAGTTTATTTTATAGTACTATCATACCGTGTTTTGTTTAAATTTTGAATATTTTTGCTAAAAATTTTTGGGAAAAATTTTAGTCTTTTTGAGCAGATGGTAATTTTGAAGCGTAATCTTCTTTATTTACTTGACGGCTGCGCGCAATCGCAAGTGCTCCAGCTGGAACATCTTCAGTAATCGTTGAACCTGCAGCGATAAATACGTCATCGCCCACTGTAACTGGCGCAACGATATTGGCATTACATCCGATAAATACATGGCTACCGATTGTCGCACGGTGTTTATTTTTACCATCGTAGTTTACAAACACAGTTCCGCAACCAACGTTAATATCTTCGCCAAGGTCGGCATCCCCGATGTATGTTAAGTGACCTACTTTCGTATCAGCCCCAAGCGTTGAGTTCTTCACTTCTACAAAGTTCCCCACATGAACGCGTTCGCCTAATACAGAATTTGGACGTAAGTGTGCAAATGGACCTGCATTGCTGTCGAGTTTCATATGAGATTCTTCGATGTTCGCTGCTACAAGACGAACGCCGTCTTCTAACACGCTATCACGAACCACGCTGTGTGCTCCAATGAAGCAGTTTGAACCGATGACTGTTTTGCCTTTTAAGACAACGCCTGGTTCAATCACAGTGTCCGCACCGATTTGAACAGTTGATTCGATATAAGTTGCTTCTGGGTCGATTAAAGTAACCCCGTTACGCATATGTTCTTCGTTGATACGAAGGCGCATGTATTTCTCAGCTTTTGAAAGAGCTACACGGTCGTTCACGCCCATTCCTTCGTCGAAATCTTTCATTGGATAAGCGAAACCACTTCTCCGCGTTTCTTCAAGATTTCTAATACGTCTGGTAAGTAGTACTCGCCTTGAGCGTTGTCGTTACCAACTTCTTGTAAAGCGCTGAAAAGAGCTACGTTATCGAAGCAGTAAGTACCTGTGTTGATTTCTTTGACTTGTTGTTCTTCAGGAGTTGCATCTTTTTGTTCCACGTTTTTTTAGAACAGAACCGTCAGCGTCACGAATCACACGGCCGTATCCAGTTGGATCTTCGGCAATGGCTGTAAGGATCGTTGCTTTCGCGCCTGTACGTTCATGCTCTTCCATTAAAGCTGAAAGAGTTTCGCTTGTTAATAATGGAGTGTCTCCACAGATCACAATTGTTGTTCCTTCTTTTCCTTGTAAGAGAGATTCTGCTTGTAATACCGCATGTCCTGTTCCTAATTGCTCTGCTTGAACGGCATAAGAAACACGGTCTCCAAGGTGGTTTTGTACCATTTCTGCACCATGTCCAACAATCGCTACGATTTCAGTAGCTCCAGTTTTTTCAACTTGGTCTACAACGTGCTCTACCATTGGTTTTCCGCAAACGGGATGCATTACTTTGTAAAGGGAAGATTTCATACGAGTTCCTTTACCTGCAGCTAAAATAATTCCGAATTTTTGTTTCATAATAAGCTCCTTGCTCTTTGAATTTCTACCCTCTAATAGTATAGTACCACGCTGTTTTTTTCAAGAAATCACTGGAAGAGGGACTTTATATAGTTGAGGTTAATCTCTATGTGGTACTAATGAATATAACTTACCTTTCGTGCTTCCGCTAGAAGTCAGTAACCCAACTTCGACGAAGAACGATAAATAGCGTCGAACAGTGGCGGCACTGAACCCAGTGAGGTCTTGTGCCTGCTGGTTGCCGATATTTCCATACTGTTCTAAATAAGTCTTCACTTGCTCAAACACTTCGCGCTCTTTTGGCTTTAACGAAGGCAAGACAACATAATTAGCACTTTCTTCTTCGATGCGGTCTTGTACTTTCACTTCTTCCAATGTTTCCAAAATCACTTCTAGCATAAACTCGACAAAAACTGTCGCATCATTTGCCTTGTTGCTGATGGCGAGTGCGTCATAGTAGCCTTGCTGATGGATATGAATCACGGACTCAATTGGGAGCCATTCGAACAACGGATTCCACCGGCTTAAAATAAGGCTTTGCCATAAGCGTCCCATGCGACCATTTCCGTCTTCAAATGGATGAATGATTTCCAACTCAAAATGGACAAGACACGATTTCACTAAATCGAGCAAATCACTGTTCTTAGCCCAAGTAAACAACTCTTCCACGAGCCCTGGAACAAACTGCGGACGTGCGCCCACATGAATCACACGCCCACTCGCATCGAAAACTGCGACATCACTCAAACGAAACTGTCCAGGATGCTTCACAAGGTCGTGCGTTAACAAGTGGTGTGCCTCCAGAAAATTCTCCACACTATACGGATCCATCGAAAAGACACGTTCATAGGCTTCATAGGCATTTTGCACCTCATGAATATCCTTTGGAGGGCCTAGCACCCTGCGTCCCTCGATAATATCTGTCACCTGTTCCAGCGTCAGACTATTATTCTCGATTGCTAGCGAGGCCTGAATCGAGCGAATTCGATTTTCCTTGCGCAGTAATAGCGGACGTTTCTCGATGGAATATTTTGTCAGAAGTGCCGCAATATTATGCACTAGTCCCAACATCTTTTCTGTAATTTGAAAATTCACTTGCATCCGTTTCACCTCTCTTTTCTTTATTGTACTGGTACTCATTTATCAAATCAAGCGAATTATGAGCGAAAAATAGGCGAAAAAATTGAATTTCCCTATTGATTTATTGTATACACAGAACTATACTACTGTATATACAGTAAACATAGGGAGAGTTTTATTCTGATGAAAAATGTTCGTTTTATGACAATAACCGCACTATTAACCGCAATCGCCATCTTCATTCCTATCGCGATGCCACTAAAATTGGTGATTCCACCAGCTTCATATACACTCGGAAGCCACGTTGCAATCTTTATTGCGATGTTTATCAATCCGTGGATGGCCATCTTTGTTGTTCTTGGATCCTCTTATGGATTCTTTATTTCCGGGGCATACCCGCTCGTTATTGTTTTCCGCGCGCTTTCGCATATTCTCTTTGCGACACTTGGAGCCTTTTTCTTACAAAAATATCCAAAGACGCTAGAAAACCGCAAAGCGTCATGGATTTTCAACTTCGTATTGGCGCTTATTCACGCAGTCGGCGAAGTATTAGCCTGCGTGCTCTTCTACTCCGTTTCAGGAACGGATCTTCAAAGCATGTTTTACGTCCTCTTCGTCCTAGTCGGATTTGGTACAGTGATTCACAGTATGGTAGACTATGAAATAGCACTAGCGGTGTATAAAGTTTTACAAAAAAGACGTTAAAAGAGGGACACTATGTCAAAAGAACGAAAAGCCGAACTACTAAAATTGCTGAAAAACGCGCCGAAGCCACTCAACGGTCAAAGCCTGGCGGAACATTTCCACGTAACACGACAAATTATCGTGCAAGACATCGCACTTTTACGCGCTGATGGGGCCACGATTCTATCGACGAACCGCGGATATGTCTACAAGGAGCAAGAGAGTTCGCCGTACGTTCATCGCCTCTTCAAGGTCAAACACGATACCGAGGCTATCGAAAGTGAACTTCTAGCGATTGTCGACAATGGAGGCCGCGTCCAAAATATTCAAATCGACCATCCAGTCTACGGTGAAATCCAAACGCTCGTGAAGCTGACCTGTCGCCGTGACGTTCAGCACTTCTTGGAGCAAATCCACCAATCGGACTTCCGCCCACTATCGTCTCTAACAGACGGTGTGCATTATCATCTAGTGGAGGCCGAAAACCAACAAGACCTCGACTATATCGAAGACGCACTCGATAAATTAGGGTATTTAGTGAAAGAAGATTAAATGAAAAGGACCTAGCATTCATTTTGCTAGGTCCTATTTTTATTACAGATTATATTTTTCTTTTAATTGCGAGAGCGCCTCTTTTCCATCTAGCACACGACCTTCTTTAACGTCTTCGAGTGCTTCGTTTAATAGGCAAGCTTCTTCATATTGTCTTTCTGCTTCAAAATCTGTCATCGGAATATCCTTCATTTTTTATTCCTCCTTTTTTATTGGTCTACTAATTGTATCACACCTAATCTAGTACTACACTTTTCCATACAACAGAAAAAGACCTGGCATTTCAGCCAGGTCTAATTAATACTGTTTTTCGGTTTAAGATGAATTACTTACGTTACACTTACTAATTAGAGAGTTTGTTAAATCTAATTATTTCTCGGTCTGTTATATCTACAACTTCACTCTGTAAGGCTTTTGTACAATTTTCTATCTCCAATAACATAGAACTCTTTTTAGCTCGAGTTGCAGCAACGTTCATAATGTTAGGATTTGAATTCCCTACAGCCCATTGAGCGGCTCCCGTACTTTTACTATCCGCTCCTAACACAAAGAATACTATTTCAGCTTCCTTTCCTTGGAAAGTATGTACTGTTCCTATATTCGTTACTTTATTATTTTCATCGGTTCTAGTGAAATTTATCTTCTTTAATTTTTCTGCTAATTTATAAGCTACATTTTTAAAAGGTGTTATAACATAAATAATATCCTTCTCATCCTTATCAAAAACTTCTGGTCTTCCTTCGGCTATTTCGAGTATTTTTTTCTCAAGAAATTCACCTTGCGCTTCAACATATTTATCGTGCGCTTCTCCTCCAACATCATACCAATCTGCCTTCCCATTACGTTCCAGACCTTGAACCATTTTCCCACCATAAGAAATATTGTTTGATATATCGAACATTGGATATCGACATCTTCTATGGACCCAAAGAGGAATTCCTATCCATTCTGTGTGCTCTTTTATTTTTTATAATATCCATATTTACTAGCAGCATCAACAAGAGTTTGTGTAGAAGCGTCTTCTGATAAATACCTCTCGTCTACTCCATATTTTTCACCAATAGCTTTTAACACACTAGGTTCCAAGGTTAATACTGGTTTGATTTGCGATGGATCACCCACGACCATTATATGCTTACTTCTATATATAGCACCAACACTTGCTTGAGGAAGAGCTTGGCCAGCTTCATCTATAAAAAGGCGTCCAACGCTACCTTCCCCATTTTAGAAAACATATTTCCAAAACTTGCAAAAGTAGAACTAATAACGGGGATTACAAAATTTATCCACTGCCAAGCAATATTTAGAAGTTCATCATCTTGCGTACCTCTATTTTTCCAAATATTAATAGCCCCATTGATGTTTTTTTCTATTCTCATAAATAAATTGTTTTTCTAACTTTAAGCGCAGAAACAAATAATTCTGATTGCATCTTTCTATATTCTTCAGAAAACCACGGATTACTCAATTGCAACTCCTCATAGGATTTTCGAAAAATCTAATCCCATTCTATTCTTCAATTCTGCTTCTAAAAGCCGTATAAGAATCTGACTTTTTCTTTATATATAATTACACTACATTTAAATTCATCTTCTAATTCAAAAATATTATTTTTAATTTTTTTCAATTTCATTCTTGCAATCTTTTTAGACTTTCTTCTAAACGATCACGTTCTTCAATAATTATATTTTTGTCAATATACAACTTAGACAATTCTTCTCTAAAAGTACTGATTTTTATTTTTAAATTCATTATCAAAAAAATCTAAGAATATTCCACCAAGAATATTTCAACCCATGCAATTCCCTAAGCTTGATTTAAGTTTGCCAACTTTTTCTTTTTAATTTCGCTTCATTATGATTTTTTCTCTAAAATGTCGTTTTCGAGTAGTTGAACAACTTTTTCTTTTTCTTCGATTAAAGAAGCATTATTTTTCTCTATAACGTTGTAATCTTTCCTCTGCTTCGTGCATTTTTTTGTTTCACACAAAGGTAGAGTTTCTTCCAATTCTTTCATTTGAGAAATCTTTTTATTTTTGATTTTCATACTGTTCTTGTACAGACTGTCTGTAACCTTGGACATCAGACAATTGTTTTTTTAAAAATCATTATATACATTTGGATTTGGAATAAAATCCTCAAGCTCAATCTTCACTGAATTTAAAGCTCTAAGAATCAAATCAATATTAGTTTTTCTCCCTCCTCTAGAGAAAACAAACCCCAATATAAATTTTTCTGAAGAAGTATTCTGTACAACAGCATTATCATCTTTAGATTCATTGAAATTGCACTTTTCTTGTTTATAAAGGTTATTTACTGTCTTATTAAAAATAATCCACTTCGAGTAATTGCGGTAATAATTCGCTATCTATTCCGCTATTCAAAGGTAATTCTTTTTACAATGTTCTGAACTGCACCATTATTTGAACTGGCCACTACAATATTTTTTTCAGATATTGAATCAGGAACGATTCCAATTTTGGCATTTTTATAGTAAACAGTATTTTCGTTACCAACCATTACTTTATCTGAAAATCTTAATATTTCTTGTGCTTGTTGAACTACTAATTCGGCAAAAGATATCTTTCAATAATGTTGTTTTTCCTGTACCAGGAGGTCCATTAACGCTTCGCATATGCTCTACATCATATCCAATTGATAAATTTACAGCTACTTGTTGCATTAAGGAGAGTGCATACTGCGTATTGCTCGGAAATCTTCCTAAAGGATAATTTAAAAGGTTCTAAAATATCAAAAATACTGATGATTACTTTCATCTTCCACATCGAGATTTATTCTATTGGATTTTTCCCCAATATATATTTACTTACATTTTTTTCGAATCTTTATTTCTGACCTTCATTAAATCAAGGTAAAAAGGAGTGTAAGTTCTGAATATCGGACTCAAGATTATCAATTTTTGAATCTAACATTTTTCCTCATTGATTTTATAAATTTGAAAAATATACTCAATAAATTGATTGAATCCATGTCCTTCTTCCTTAACATTAGACCAAAAGTAAATCCATTTTTTTCTGAATATCACTTTCGTATATCTCAAATTCTTCTGATGAAGGAACTTTGTTATTTTTCTAAAATATATCTACTTACTGTTACAAAAAGTTTTTATCTGGCAAAAATCTGAGTTTGCATTGAAATATAAGGAAAGCCCAAATTTAAAGGATTTAGAAAACTCTCCTTCGTATGCTTTTACCTTTATTTACTATTACCTTTTCTTACAACATCTTCGAAAAGGGAATATATCAACATAAATTACAAATCCTCCTTTTTTTCTTAAACTCCTCTTTAGTTGGGAGGTTATTTTCTATCAATAATAGATAATCATTATCGATTGCATTAGAAAGAGATAAAAGATTCTTATCTTTAATATTAATATCTCCCTCTGACAAACGTTCTACCATAAGCCAAGCATCTAAGACTTTCTTGATGTCTACCATTCTAACACCTCGTTAAACACACTGATTTTTTTATTAATTGTATCACAAATTAAAACCATTATCAGTTTGGCACAAAAGTTTTTACTATGGAAAAAGACCTGGCATTTCTGCCAGGTCTATGAAGCTTTGTCTAGTTTCGATTATGCTTCTTCTTTTCCTTTTTTGAGGAACAATGCGCCTAGTGCAAGACTGAGGCTTGCTACAAAGAGCGCTGCACTTGCATCCGCAGTTCCTGTTGCTGGAAGTTCGTTAGAGGCACCATTGGCTTGTGGAGCTGGGTTCCCCATTGGTTTTTCTCCTGCTTGGGCAGCAGCCACTTGTTCGCCAGGCATTGGGTTTGCCGGAGCACTTGGAGCAGCTGGTGTGCTTGGAGTTGCTGGCGCAGCTGGAGTCGTTGGCGTTGTTGGTTCCGCAACAGCGACTTCTCCTTTATACACAACCGCATAAATACTGAAGTGAGTCGTGCCGAAGACCACTTTGCCACCTTCTTGTGTAAATGGAAGACTTTCGAGTGTCTTAGTTGGAGTGATGTAGTACACCTTATCGACTTCTCCGCCCTCTTTTGCTGGCAAGCTTACTAATACAGTTGCTTTTGGTTGAACGGAATGTCCGTCTTTATCCAACAAGCGGATATCGTACGCATCATAGTTTTTGCCTTGAAGTGTTTGGTCTGGCACTTTTTGTACCGATACATGAGCCACTTGTTCCAAATCAGCAACCTTACCTGCAATTTTCACGCCTGTTGCCGTATCTTCTAACACGCGTTTCGCCACGTCTGTCGCAATCGGTGTTAGTGGCGTTGCTGGTTTTTCAGGTTCTTCTGGTTGAATTTCATCTTCTGTGACTTCTTTTGTGAAGGTTGATAATTCGTAAAACTCTGCAGGTCCACCGTCCCAAGCGACTTTGACATCGAGGATACGAGGATTTTCTCCTGGAAGCGCGAATGTTTGGAAGCTTGATTTCACTTTACCAAGGTTCTTCCATACCGATTCGCCAGCTTCGTTTAGCGTACGAACACTGACTTTCACGCTCGTACCTGTTGGAACATCCGCAATCAATCGAACATGGTTAGCCGCAGTCTCTTCTGACAAGTGGTATACGAGCTCGCCTTTATTTTCAGTTGTCGCATAGCTAGTTAGGACATTGCCGTCCGCCATACTCTTCTTCAAGTTATCATGATCTTCAGCGCCCGTTCCTGTCACTGTTGGATTGTTTTCAGGGTTGATAAATTCTCCATCATTAATCACGATTTCGCTAAATCCAACAAAACGCGCATTGTATTCTGCGGTAAAGAGCACTCGCATGAATTTCGCCGCTACTGGAGTTTCAAGAACGCCTTCGATATAACGGTTGCCTGGGTTTGACGCATCATGAGTCCAGCCATCTGTTAATGAATCGTCGTGAATTTCATTTTCCACGCCGTCCCCGACTGTCACAACATCCGTCCAGTTCTTGCCGTCTTCACTCACTTGAATCTTACCGTCACGTAAATAGTTGCGTTCTGCATCTTGGATATACGCGCGAATCTTCTTCACTTGGCGAGTTGTGCCAAGTTTCATCACAATTTCACCGTCTTTATGTTGGTAATCCGAGAATTCGACAAAGTTATTGAAATCACCGTCGAACAATTGGCCTAAGTTGTGAGTGCGACGAACGTCATTGGCACCATAGTATTGGTGAATGCCCATTGTTGTTGATTGTAGTTCAGTTGGATCCACTTCTTGTGTCTTCACGACTAATTTTCCTGCAGGAAGCGCTTGGTCCTTATCCGTCTTATTCACGATACGAACATAACGAACCAATGCATGTTCAGGAAGTTGGTCGGCATTCATCCATTCCACTTCGTTTGCAGAATATTCAAGCGTTAATCCTGTTTCTCCTGCATCTTTCAGTGCGATTGATTTTGCTTCGTGTAGTCGGTCAAGTTTCAATCCAAGATAGCCATTTGCTGGGAGGGTCGTTCCTTGTGGCAAGGTCATTTCATAACTTCCTCGGCTGTCTACGACTGGTGTTTCCTTCAAACTGTCGACGTTCGTTACCGTTAAATCGGTATTTGGAGTATCCACATCGACCGTGAATTCTCCAATTCTCCACCATTTGCTGAGGAGTTGCGTGTTACGAACACGAACGAATTGCGCCATAAATTCTTGAAGAATATCTGCCGTACGTTCTCCAGCTAGTGTTTGAAGTGTCGTCCATTGTTTACCGTCTGTTGAGTATTCGATGACCCCGGCTGCTAATTTATCACGTTCCCCTTGAACAAGACGGACATGTTTCACTTTCTTAGCCCCACCTAGGTCCATTTGAACCCATGCATTTTCTGGAGTGACATTCGTTTGGTTCGCATGTGCCATCATGGATTCTGTGGCATCCTTGCCGTCTTGCATTTGAAGGACGCTTGTTCCATATTTGTACACGATATTAGAGCTTAAAGTGATATTACCTCTGACCTTCTTACTACCGATTTCAAGCGGTCTATTTACCGCAATTTCACGCATCGCAAGCCATGCATTATCTTTTTTGGCTGTTGCACGCATACGCACCGCTTGAGCCGTAATATCGAGGTCTTTGAATTCAAGTGTGCGTTCGCGACCTGTGTAAGTTGGAGTCGTAATTGCTACCCAATCGCCGTTTTCATTTTGATATTCGACAACGGCATTGCCGAATGTGTAGTTATCGGCCGTCTTCGTTCCTGTGGCAAATCCGAGCGTATGAATCTTCAGTGGTTTGTTGAAACGTAAGCCCACATAGTCGTCTCGTTCGATCACAGTCGTCGTCTTCACAATAACATGTGTATCGAAATCGCCATCTGTCACTTCTTCGAGTCCACCTTCTGCCCCCGCTCGGTTCGTAATAAAAGTCGTCACGAGTTTATCCGGATGAAGCATCGTTTGAATATGAGTTGCCAAGTATTCTTTCAAATTATTAATAAATGGACGAATATGTTGTACCCCAAATTCTGCACGTTCATAGTGGTCCACATAGAAGAACGCATAGCTAATCGATTGGTCATAATGTTTCAAGCCGGCATAGTAGTTATCCCAAACTTTGGCGCTATTATTTTCCGCAAGTCCTTCTGTCGCTGTAAGTAAAGCTTCCAACGCATTCATTTGGTCCACGGTGTTATCTAACCAGTAGTGAATTTGTTCGATTAGCTTCTTATCCCCTTTTTCTTTTAGGAGAATCGCGTCAGCCTTCAATTGCGCAAAGACTTCTTTCAACTCTTTACGTTCCGCATCCAAGTTTTGACCCGCTTTTAGTTTGTTATAAAAGGCCGTCAATTTGGAGCGAGTTCAATCGATTCTTCAAGCTTTGTCACATGAGGCGGACGATTTTGGTTGCGCATATGTTTTCCGAGTTCACGGAATGCTTTTGAGACGTCGCTTTCTTTGAAATTACCGTTCACCACATAGTTAAATGCCATGTCGTTAATTTCTTCAGCTTGTTCGGCACTACGCCATTGTTTCCAACCGTATTGAGCCATATCAAAGAGCGCTACTTTAGACGCTTCGGATTGTTGCATTGGGTTAAGCATAATTCCTTGGACAAGCGATAAATCCACATTTGGATGAAGGAATTTTTCACCACCACCGAGAATTAAGTGTTGTTTTGTATTGTCATTACATGGCCAGTTAATCCAGAATTGAATAGGATTATACTTCTTTCCGCCCTCTGTTAAATTGCGTTTCAAGTTTGTAAGGAAGGTTTGATCCACGGCACCCCAAACTTTACCCCCAGTTAATGTTAAATGAACCGTTTCTGGAAGGTGTTCATTGAGCGAGCGAAAGTTCATCTTCGGTTCCTTGTCCCATGTACCATGCTGGCACGAAAATCATATCTTTGCGAAGTCCGCTATAAGTCTTTTGTTTTTCCGTTAACCAGTCTGTTAAATCATGCATTAAGCGATTGTAGCTGTTGTAGCCACCCACAGGCCATGCCGCATCATCGGCAAGCACCCCAAACTCACGCACCCCTGCATCGAGTAATTGCGTGAATTTTGCTTTAATCACATCTAAATCTTGTTTATATAAAGCATCCGTATCAAAGCGCATCTTGTTATGCATAAATGGATGGATGGTCCACACATAACGCGTCTTCGTTTCATTTCCGACACGCGCCAAGTCACGAATCTCAGCAAGTTTTTCATCTGGATAGAGTTCACGCCATTTCGCATTGTGGTATGGATCGTCTTTTGGTGCAAAATAATATTGCGTTAATTTCAATTCGCCACCATAACGCATCAAGTCTTCACGGTTTTGCTTCGTCCAAGGATTGCCATAATACCCTTCGATAAGCCACGGTTCTTCACTTCTGCAAAGTCTTCCACTGTCACATCACGAAGAACTGGAGTTGGTGATTCACTGAGCATATGTTTCAATGTCGTAAGTCCAAAGAACACCGTATCGGTATCCTTTCCGACGATTGAAATCTTATTATTTTTCACGCGCAACACATACGCGTCAATCTTGTTATATAAGTCCGGTGAGATATCTTGCACTTCTTTTTCCGCTAACGGAGACTCCCCATGTACTCCAAGGAAAATATTCGTTGCCCCTTCGGCTTCCTTCGTGCTCGTTGTATAAGACACGTTGTTCGCTTGAAGGACTTCTTTAGCACGATTCCGTGTATAAATATCAAGGCTATCGCTGAAGACAAGGTTCACAGTTCCCTCAAGAGCTGTTACACCATCTCCATACGTTACCTTTTGTGGCGTTGGGAATACGGTATATTCCTTCTTCGTCACTTCTTTTTTCGCCGCATCGATTTCTTCTTTCGTTGCTGGCTTGTCCGCTTTGTATTGGTCGGCCTTTTCTACCGTCCCGTTTACTTCGCGTGGTTTCGTTGTTTCTGTTGCTGTATTCGTCTCAGTTGTCGTTGTTGTCTCTTCAGTCGGTTTGACCTCTGTGGCTGCCGTCGTAGTTTCTGCTTCGGTTGGTTTTGCTTCCTCATGCGAGGCAGCTGCATCCTCAGCTGGTTTGTTGGCTTCGGCTTCTTTTTCTGCCTTCTCGATGGCTTTTAACACATCGTCTGGCAATTTATCCAGAGCCGGTGCCTCACTAATCGTCCCGTTTCCTTCTGACGGCGTTTCGGCTTCCGTTGCGAGTGCAATCGGAGATGCAAAAAAAGTTGCCCCAATCATAACTGAAGCGACCCCTACCGAGAACTTGCGAATACTGTACTTACATCTTTTATCAAAAAATCTCTTACCCATAAGATTTTCGACTTCCTTTCGTTTTATTTTAGTAAGCGTTTGCAACAAAACGAAAAACAATCCCTAACCTTATTGTTTACCGCTTCTTATGCACCTTAAATATAGCAAAACCAACTGGTAGTTACAAGTTGAGTTTGTGAACAAATTAAGAAAAAACTCGTAAAAAAATGAACCGTAGACGACTTTCTCATCTACGGTTCCTGAACGCTTCCTTTTTATTCTATTTTGGGTCTGAAAGCCACTTGTTGGCCCACTCGAGAACAGGCAATTCGCGATTCGCCAAGAGCACGCCCCACGGTTTCGCCGCGCACTGCTTGTACTCTCTGGTGGCCTCTTCGTAGGTGAGTTTCAACGTCGACAGCTCGAACTCCTCTAGTTCTTTTGACGTCATCTCGGTTTTCCCGAAACTCGTCACGAGGCAGAGGAAATAATGGTTCACATTATGGCGGTGAATCTGATTGTAGTAGTCGCTCACCGTGCCAATCTTGCACAGTACTTCCACGCTAGCGCCAAGCTCTTCCTTTAGTTCCCGGTGGATCGCCTCTTCGGGACTCCACGCCGCCACCAGCCGTTTCGATAAATGCCCCCTTACCGAAAAATGTCGTCTCTAACGACACGGACAAAGTAGAAAAATCCTTCCTCGTCCAGAACGATTGCACGGGCAACGTGTCGATCGTGCGTAATCGTCGTCTTTTCCCACTGGGTATCTTCTAATGTTAATGCCAATTTCTTCACTGCCAAACTCACTTTCTACAGTATTTCTCTACTATTATCTCTCCTATAATTTAAAATGACAATATAAAAACTCAAAATTAATCCCTTCCTACCGTTTCTTTTAATATTATTTGGAACATGATAAAATAATAACAAATAACCATTTGGGAGGGTTTTATGAAAAAAACAAAAATTTTATTAGGTTCTTTTTACACTGTTATCATCTTTTGTATTAGCAGCCTGCGGTCAATCAAGCAAAACAGTTCAAGAAACAACGAGTCAAGCTACAACCGAAGCAGCTACTCAAGCAGTCACTGAAACAACCACCAAGCAACCGCACAAGCCGATACAAACTCAACTTCGACATCTCACACTCTTTTAGATATTGGAGAAATCCAACGTGTTGGATCTCCTGAATATGGGTACGTAGATATTCCAAAGAGTTGGGTCCGTTTTAAAGATCTTAGAGGTGGAAATGTGATTCAATATAGCGATGGAACTGACATCAACATCATTACATTGAATAGTATTCCTCGTGAAAAAGCTAACCTCAAAGATGGAGATACCTACAACGCGGAACTCATTGCTAATCGCATTTATTACTCATGGACAAAAAATGAGAACATTGAAAAATTATGGGGTTCAAAATCTTGGGTTTCTGGAAATGAGAGTTATCAGGTGAATCTGATTACAAAATCTGGAAAAATTCTTGTGACCTGGATTTTCCAAAAAGACGATACCGTCTATACAGTTTCACTCGAAGGAGATAGAGAGACACTTCTCATCTTAATCCCTTATGTTGAAAGTACATGGGGCTTAACGGATCAAAGTCCAGTTTCTCGATAAAAAATCACATCTCACGATCTACAAATTAATAGAATAAAGACGTAAGATTCACTTTAAGGAGAAGAATCACCATGAAAAACAAAATTTTATTAAGCTCTTTGACGCTTCTTTCTTCTTTAATGATTGCTGCTTGCGTGAACGGAGAAAAGAAAGCAACGGAAACAACGGCAGCTCCAACAACAGAAGTAACTACAGCTACACCAACTACGACTGCTCCAACAACAACTGCTAGCGCTTCTTCTGATGCAAAAGAAGTCTCACTTGGAGATACTCAACGTATTGGACGTGAAGATGTTGGCTATATCAATGTCCCTAAAGATTGGATAGTATACAGCAGCTCAAAAAATCCTGATCTATTCGGATATTCTTCACCAGATAAATACACTGTTTTAGTACTCAGAAGTTTTAGTAAAGAGCAATTTAAACTTAACGATGGGGAACCATGGGGAGCAAAAGCAGTTGCGAACCGCATGTATGTTACCTGGAAAGATGACAAACAACAGACTAGTTTAGATGCCGTCAAGACAAAATTTGCTGGAGAAGAAGCTTTCTTATTAAAAGTAACATTTACAGACGGAAAAACTCTATACGATTGGTTCTTCCTAAAAGGAGACCTCGTCTATCGAGTGGCAATCGAAGGTACAGAAGAAACAATTAACTCATTAAGACCTATTTTACAAAATACATGGAGCTTAGATCCAAAATTTCCTAGACAATACTAAAAGAGACGGACTATGACAATCAGTCTTTCTTCACAGTTCGAGAAAAATTAGCTATCTATTTAAATCCAATCTAAAGAATGGTAAAATAGTCTTGTGACAACAACTTTTAAGGAGAACAATCATGATGAAAAACAAAATTTTATTAGGTTCTGTGACACTTCTATCTGCTTTAATGGTAGCCGCTTGTGGGAACGGAGAAAAGAAAGCAACGGAAACAACTGCAGCACCAACAACAGAAGTGACTACAGCAACACCAACTACTGCAGCACCAACGACAACTGCAGGAACTTCTTCTGAAACAAAAGAAGTATCTCTTGAAGATACTCAACGTATCGGACGTGAAGATGTTGGTTATGTCAATGTTCCTAAAGAATGGAAAGAGTTCAAAGATTTAAACGGCGGCCCTCAATATCAATACTCTGCATTAGATGCATACAATATTGTGACATTAAACGCCTTCACTAAAGAACAAGCACAACCTGGTGATGGTGAAACCTGGGGCGCAGAAATGATTGCGAACCGTTTATATAGCACATACAAAAAAGCTGATGGCATTGATAAAATCCAAGGTGCAAAAAAACAAAAGTAGCTGGAATGGATGCTTTTCTAATCCAAATTCTTACAAAAGAAGGCAAATATTTCTTCATTTGGGTCTTCCAAAAAGATGATAAAGTGTATTCAACAAGTTTTGAAGGAAATAAAGAAACACTTCAAAAAATGTTTGACTTGATTGAACAAACATGGGGCTTAGATGCAAAAACTCCAGGACAATAATCTAAAAATTCTAAAAGAGACTAATCAATGTGTGATTAGTCTCTTTTGATTATATTCTATAAATTCCCTTTTTAGTAAAAAAATTTTCCCTATTTGATTTTTAATAATTAAATGGTATAATACAAGTATAATAAATTTATTAAGGAGAATAATTTTTATGAAAAAAACAAAATTTTATTAGGTTCTGTAACGTTGCTATCTGCCTTAATGGTAGCGGCTTGCGGTAACGGCGAAAAGAAAACAGCGGAAACTATGGAAGCACCAACAACGGAAGCCGCTAAAGAAACTACAGTTGCACCCACTACAACGGCACAAACTACTATAACACAAAGTACAACTGGAAACTCTTCTTCTAAAACGAAAGAACTTTCAATGGCCGATACTCAACGTATTGGCCGTGAAGATACTGGTTACGTGAATGTCCCTAAAGATTGGGTCGTTTTTAAAGCTTCAAACACCGGCACGCAGTTCCAGTACTCTTCACCAGATAAATACGATATTTTAACAATGAATGCATACACTAAAGAGACTGTCAAACTTAATAGTGGAGAAACTTTTGGTGCAGAGTTAGTTGCAAATCGTTTGTATAGTCACTGGCAAAATGACAAAGAACAGTCTAGTTTAAAAGGAGTAAAAACAAAATTCGCTGGGGAAGAAGCTTTCTTAATGAAAGTCTCATTTACTGATGGAAAAGACATGTACGAATGGGTCTTCCAAAAAGGAGATAAAGTATACACAATCGCCATTGAAGGTAAAGCAGAAACTCTGGATGCCTTAAGACCTATCTTTGAACAATCGTTTGGAGTAGATGCAAAAACTCCAGGTCAATAATCCTCTAACGGCTAAAATATCTTAGGTGTCACCACTTTACGGAGAACAATGATTATGAAAAACAAAATTCCATTAAGTACTGTACCGTTTCTATCTGCATTAATGGGAGCGGCTTTCGGTAAAGGAGAAAATAAAACAGTTGAAGCAATAGCTGAACCAACAGCAGAAGCAGTTAAAGAAACTACGACTGAATTAACTACAACAGCTCCGACATCAACTGCAAGCACTTCTTCTGAAATGAACGAAATCTCACTTGCAGATACTCAACGTGTAGGTCGTGAGGATACTGGTTATGTCAATATCCCTAAAGACTGGGCCTTATACGAATCTAAATATAGCAACCAACAGTTCCAATATACTTCACCAGACAAATATAGTCTATTGACGTTGAATGGGTACGCTAAAGATACTGTGGAACTTGGCCCTGACGAAATTTTTGGGGCAAGATTAATTGCGGACCGTTTATATAGCTACTGGCAAAATGACAAAAATCAGACGATTTTACAAGGGTCTAAAACAATCTTTGCTTTAGAGTCCGCTTTCTTAATGAAAGTAGCATTCTCAGATGGAAAACACCTATTTCAATGGGTCTTCCAAAAAGGAGATAAAGTATACTCAGCCGCAATCGAAAGCTCTGCGAATATTGTTACAACCTTAAGACCTTTTATCGAACAATCTTGGAGCTTAGATTCAAAAACTCCTGGGAAATAATTATTCACATACTAAAAGAGACTGATTCGCACAATCAGTCTCTTTTTTATAATCTCCCCTTTTGATAAGAATGAATTTCTGCTCTTTGTCAAATCGTGTTAATGAAGAACCCATAAAAAAGTATCTAACCCTATTCATAATAGGATTAGATACTTAATTTTTCATATTAACTTACAATAGTTAAACAGAATTATTTCTTGTCTTTAGCAATTTTAAATGTTAAACCACCTGCTGCTAATAGAGCTAAGAATGCCAAGAATGTTGTTACAAATGTACTTGCTTGACCTGTGTTTGGTAATCCTGGTTGACCTTCTGTTGTGCTTGTTGAAGGTTCTTCTGAAGTAGTAGTTGTTGTTGTTGTTGTTGTTGTTACTTCTTCTGGAGTGAATGTATTTTTAAATGTTTCTCCATCTACGAAAGTAGCTTTTGCTACTAATTGACCTTCGCCATTATCAGTAACTTCAACTACTAATTCTAATTCACTTTCATCATAAGTGATTGTTTCATCAGAACCTTTAGTTTCTTTAACTTTAAATTTATATGTTCCAGCTTTTTTTCAAAAACAACATCTTTGAAAAATTACTTCACCTGTAGCTCCGTTTTTTTCGCATTAGCGACAGTAGTTCCAGTATTTGAATCAACTAAAGCAAAATCAAATTCGCCTTCACGTAACTCACGTCCAGTTAATTCTTTTTAAGTGGAATATTTAACTTCACTGCAGCTGCTGTATATTTATTTTTCAATTTTTTTGATCTCCGTCTTTATATTCAACAGTTGCTTGTAATTGTCCATTGCCATCATCTGTTACTTTAACTGTTGCAGTTACTTGAGTAGTATCGTATTCAATACCACCTTTAGTTCCCTTAACTTCTCTGATAGTAAATGTATATTCTCCAGCTTCATTGAATGATTGTTCAAATGAAACAGCACCTGCTGCGTTATTTTTCGCAGTTGCAACTACTTCATTATTGTTGTTTACTAATTCAAACTCAAACTCTTCTGCTTGTAAATCACGTCCATTTAATACTTTAGTAATTTCAAACATTGCTTTAGCTTGACCAGCTTTATAACTATTTTTGAAAGTAGTATCATCGTTAGCATATTTCACTGCAGCTGTTAATTGACCATTTCCATCATCTGTCACAGTTACTGTCACAGATTTTTCTGATTTGTCATAAGTTACACCAGCAAGAGAACCTTCTTTTTCAACAATTTTATAGTTGTATGTTCCTGCAGCATCATATGAAATTTCATCAAATGTTACTGTTCCTGCTGCAGTATTTTGTTTAGTTTGTAATACTGCTCCATTTTCATCTTTAAGGTCAAATGAGAATTCGCCATCTTTTAATGTTCTACCTGCTAATTCTTTAGTTACAACAAATTGTGCTTTTGAAGATTTTGCAGCATAGCTGTTTTCAAATGTAGAATCTCCGTCTTTATATTCAACTGCCGCTTGTAATTGACCATTTCCATCATCTGTTACAGTAACAACTGCTGTTACAACAGAAGCGTCATATGTCACACCAGCTTTTGCAGTATTTTTTTCTTTAATAGTGTAGTTAAATGTTCCAGCTTTTGTAAATGAAACCGCATCGAACGAAACTTCACCATTTGCTTTGTTTGTCTTAGTTTGAACTTCTTGGCCGTCTGGATCAGTTAGTGTGAACTCAAAATCTCCATCAGCTAAAGCTTTTACCAGTCATCTTCTTAGTTACTTTAAACTCAGCAGTTGCTGGTGCTGCTTGATATGAATTTTCAAAAGTATTATCTTCGTTAGAATATGTTACTTTAGCTTGTAATTTTCCTTCTGCAGTTTCTGAAACTACAACAGTAGCTTCTACTGTACTTTCATCGTAAGTTACACCTGCTAAAGAACCTTTAACTTCTTTAATTTGATATTTATAAGTACCTGCTGCTTCAATAGTTAGTTCGTCAAATGTTACTGTACCAGTATTAGCGTTAGTTTTTGTTTGAAGAACATTTGAAGTAGCTCCATCAATTAATTGGAATGAAAACTCTTCTGCTTTTAAGTCACGTCCAGCTAATGTTTTATTAGCGTTTAATGCAACTTTTACAGATGGTTTTTCAAATGTGTTATTAAATGTTACTGCATCTGAAGTTACAGTAGCTTTTAGAGCACCATTTTCAGTAGTAACTTTTACCACTACTGGTTTTTTCTCAGTGTCATAAGTTACACCTTTTGCTGATCCTTTAACTTCAGAAATTGAATAGTTGTAAGTACCTGCTGATTTAAATTCAACACCTGTGAACGTAATTGTTCCATCTTGTGTATTCTTAGCTGTACCTACTAAATTATCTTCAGAATCGTATAAATTGAAAGTAAATTCTTCATTTTCTAATGCTCGACCAGTAAGGTTTTTCTTAGCAACGATATCTAAAGTTGCTGGTACTGGCTCATCTTTAAGGTTAACTGTTGATCCAGCTGCCCCTAAAACAACTTTATACTCTTTAGGATCTAATTTGTATCCTTGTGGAGCTGTTTTTTTCTTTAATTGTAAATGTTTTTCCTGCAAAAGATTGTGCATATTCTGCTGTGATAGCAACACCTTTTGCATCTGTAGTTACTTCTTGTGTTGAACCATCTTCTGCAGTAATTGTATAAACTGCGCCATTTACAGGTGAAAAGTTAAATGCATCTGTTTTATTAATTTTAATTCTGTAAGCTGTAGCAGCCACAATTGTACCTGAATATAATGATGTAGCTTCCGCTGTCATTGAAGTTCTAGTATTGTTACTACGTTGAGTCAATTGTGTTCCAGTTGCATCTGTTACAGCAAGAGTATTAGCTACTTTTTGTCCATCGTTAGGAGTAGTAGTTTTATATTCAATCCAGTATTTCTTCGTACCATCAACTAATGTAATGTCTAAAGTAGTATAGTTAGCATTCCATTTTACTGTATAATCAGTACCTTCTGTTAGTAAAACAAAATCCCTACCAGCAGCAGAAGTTCCTGCATTTAATGAAGGTGCGCTATATACTCTTAGTGACTCTGGAATATATTGAATCGCAGCATATTTAGAATCTGTTGGTAAGCTATCATTTACAACAACGTTTGGACCTAAATCTTGGCCACCTGTGTTAACACGTACACGCCATGCTGAATAGTAATCACCTGAACTTGGAGAGTTAATAGCTGCAAGTTTTGGAGACTCCCATGCTTCATTAGAAACTTGACCTCCAGCTTTAGCGAAGTTCTCATAACCTTCTACAGTTCCTTGAATCGTTTTAGAAGTAAACAAGTGTGTCACTTGATTCTTCATTGCGTTAGAAACATATGGTTGAGCCTTTTTAGTTACATCTGAGTTGTACTTAAAGGTTGCAGCGAAGTTCCCGCTAACATCTTTTACTACATCTCCTCCAGTAGCAGCTAGATATTGTTCAAGGTTTTTTAATGTAACCTTAACAGTTCCTCCGTTAGCTACACCGTTTTTTGTTACAACTGCATCCGCAATTGGAACTCTTGTGCTAGGATCTGTCAATTCAAGAGTACCATTATAAACATCCATTGGTGCTGGAATGTTAAATGTGAAGTAATCTCCATTTGACAAATTCCCGTTATAATTCTTCAAGTCAAATAAAACTCTTAACTTATAAGCTAAATCAGTTCTGACTTGATATACACCTTCACTATCAGTAGTTTGAGGTGTATCACTTGCGTTTAATAATTCAACGCTTGTAATAACATTGGTTAATTCCTTAACCCCATCGGCGTTAGCAGTGCCGTGAGTAAACAGCATTGTTAACAACGATAATAATGAAAAGAAAAAAATAATTTTAAAATATTTCTTCATATTAGTTTCCCCTTTTATTTATTTTTTTCTTACTAATGAACACTATAACATCTATTTCAAAAAATTCTATTATTTTTCTGTTTTTTCAAAAACCATATTTTTTATTTTTTAAAAATTTTATTCCATTTACTTCCAAAAATGACTTGATTTCTATATCTTGTGGCATTAATATAGTTCGTCATTTTTAGACACTATATCTATTATGAAGTGGTGTCTGTATTTCTTTCATTGATTCACTGAATATTTTATCTACTATTGTTATTCTTTTGTTAAAATCTCTAATTATTATTTCTTTTTAAGAATGATTTTTACTTACTTTTCCTTCTAAATTTAACATTTAGTTTGACTTTGTATTCTCAAAATATATTACTATCCTTATAAATCTCCAGAAAAAAACTTACTATTATTTTTTTAATCTCCCTTCTAATTAGACAACTACTATCATCCAATCAAAATTTTAAGTCTATTTTCTGAGCCCCTAGACTTAGCAACGTTCTACCATTAATCACATTCCACCGTCCAACTCCCTTACAGAAACTTCTGCTTATAAGGTACGAGTTGCACCTCGGTCATTTGCTTTAAGCTTTCCACTGATTCATACCACCTTCAACGTTTACCACGTCAAAGCCTTTTGTCTCCAAAAACTGGCAGGCACGTTCAGACCGCATACCGCCTTGACAAATCACATAATAGCTTTTGGACGCATCCAACTGCTTATAACCATTATCTAACGTACTCAGCGGTGCATTCACAGCACCTTCGATATGCCCTGCTTGAAATTCTGCCACTTCACGAACGTCTAGAACCGTGATTTCCTCTTTTTGATGCAACGCTTGAAATTCTAACGGTTTAATTCTTCCATTTTCTCCCCCCCTTTCTCCTACTTCGGCTTCATCCACTGATAGGCAATCCGTGGAGTTCCATCATCTACATATATAATACCGCACTCTTTAAACTCATTCCGAATCATTTGCTTTTGCATCACCACATTATCCGTATGCGTATCGAGAGGAAGATATCACACCCTTCAGACCTATGCTTGAACAATCTTGGGGCTTAGATCCAAAGACTCCTGGGAAATAATTATTCACATACTAAAAGAGACTAATCACACATGGATTAGTCTCTTTCTTTATTCTTATGCTCTTGTATTCCACTCTTCGCGTAAAATTCCATACTTCACGCTGTCATAATACTGACCTTCATAATAACGAACTTTACGAATTTGCCCTTCTTTTAGGAATCCTAATTTCTCAGCAACGACCATCATTGCACCATTTCCACTCCAAGTCGTCATGCCAATATGTTCGAGTGCATCGGTTTCGTGGAAAATGGCATCCACCCACTTTGTTAGCGCAGTAGTCGCAATTCCTTGGCTCCATAACTGGTCGTCATAAATCACAATCCCGATTTCTAGCCATCGTGTTGCTTCGTCCACCCATGATTTTGAAACCATCCCAACAGGCTTACCGCCAACTACAATACATCTGCAATCTTCGCTCATTAAAAAGTCCGCAATCGGGCTTGCTCCAAACTTTTCGCATCATCAAACTTGCGATAGTCATTAAAATACGGCGCGTTCCACTTCGTCCACGCTGGTTTCTCCATAGAAAAACCAATCATCCAAATCGTTTCAAGAAAGCTTTTGGTAAAAGGTAAGAGTTGAACTTCGATCGTTTGTTTTAAGCTTTCCACTGATTCATTCCCCCTTCAACGTTTACCACATCAACGCCTTTCGCTTCTAAAAACTGGCAGGCCCGTTCAGAGCGCATACCCCCTTGGCAAATCACATAATAGCGTTCGGACGCATCCAGCTGTTCATACCCCTTATCTAACGTACTAAGCGGCACATTCACAGCACCTTCGATATGTCCTGCTTGGAATTCATCCACTTCACGAACGTCTAGAATCGCGAGGTCCTCTTTTTGATGCAACGCTTGAAATGCTACTGGTTCAATTCTTTCCATTTTCTTACTCCCTTTCTCCTGCTTTATTTCTTGTCACTTCCTACTGTATCGTATTCCAGCGAAAATACAAAGCGCCATGCACAAATCCATGCACGGCACTGTCATTATTTAATATTATGTTTGTTCTTGTTCTGTAAAATTTTACATCTATCTCTTATCGACTATTCTATTCCCTATTTCTACATATTATAATGTACATATTATTATAGAACCGTCTGGATTCAAGAACAACTCAGGCGATGTTTCCTACGATCTCTCCACATATTTCGCATTATCCATAATAAATGGCTTGGCTAAGCCTTCACCGGTATAGTCTTGATATTTCGTTTCAAGATACTTGTAGACATCTTCTTTCGTCTTGAACTTAATCGCTTGGTATGGTTCCTCGAAGGTGAGTTTTTCGACAAATAGGAACCCGTCTCCCGTCGGCACTAAGACTCCCACGTGGCCGATAAAGAGAGATTCCCCGTCCAAATTATCGTGAATCACGACTGAGAGCATTCGCGCATTTTCGTCAAAAGTAAATTGCGACAGGAACTGTTCCATCTTCTTCGCATGCGACTTCACGTCTGTCGTCGCTTCCGTTTCCACACGCGAGAACAAACGATTCAAGTCTTCTTTTTCGTCCGCACTAAAGAGATGTCCCTTATCAATCGCATCATTATCGATAAATAAGAGCTCACTATCCGCAGTAATCTTCGGAATCGAAACCTTATTCTTCAGCAACGCATACGTATTGATACGGCAGTTCGTTCCAACAAAATCGCCGTGTTTTGCAGTCCAAAGCGGACTGATTTTCTCAACGTCATACTCCGTTTTTGTAAATGACGCAAAGTCCCCCTGCAAGCCCGTTTCGCCGACAGTCTCATTGTAGTCATTCACCAATTCGAAGAACTTCTCCACACTTTCTTTATCTAAGTACGCAGACAACAACGCCTTCACTTCATCAACGCTTGAAGGATTGCTGATATTGGTATAGGTCGCAACCCATTGCGGAGCTTCCTGAGTCTGTGCGGCCACGGTTGTTGTCTCTGGAGTTGCCTGCGTTGTCGTTTCTTTTTGCGTCTGTCCGCATCCTGCTAAGCCGATAAGCACGGCTGCACAAAGTCCTAATTTTACTGTTTTCGAAATACTCTTCATTCTTTTCTCCCTTTCACTGTCGTTTTCTACGATTACCAAGCGTAATTCGGTTCACCGCACGTCACCATCGCCGCCAACAACTCTTCTGGCGTTACTTTTTTCAACCCACCGTATGTTGGATCTTGGACATGCGTCATCGAATCTAAATAATAAATTGCGGAAATGTCTTTCCCATCTGGAGTCAGCTCATAACCAATCCCAATTACATTATGTTCCCCTGATTTTCCAGGATAAATCTGCGAAATGGTAAAGGTGTAATAGAGCGGATAGCCGTCATCAATATTCTTGCGAACGCGTTCCTTGAACAAACGCATATCCTCAGAATTAGGACTTGCATTCGTGACGGTCGCAAGTCGATACCCTGCCTGACCATCTCGGGGCTCTGGATATCCAAATAAATACTGATTCAACACGCGAATGGCTTCCTTGTTATGCGTCCCGTAAGGTTCATAGGTTCCCATCTCTTTGGCTAATTGCTGTTGCGAAACGATAATTCCTTGGCTGGATAACATCATACTCACCGTTGTTGGCGCACAAAAATACCATTTCTCTTGAATTTGTGGTGCAACAGACAACAACTTCTTGCGACTCTCAGTTGCTATTGTAGTCGTTGTTTCATTTGTTGGTGTCTCGGACGCGACCGTTGTTACAGCCGTCTCCGTTGCGGTCGAAGTTGTACCAGCAGTGGTTGTACCTTGAGACGATTCTGTCTTCTGTGCCACTGTTGTCGCTGGTAGTGCGGTCGTCTTTTGACTCTGTTCATCCGTATGCACACACGCAGCTAGTAGAAATACCCCAAACAGCACAACTGCTATCAGATTCTTTTTCACATAAATGCCCCCTGTCTCAGACAATAAGCGCAATTAATTCAAACGATTTATCCTCAACTTTAACTTCTCACGGCATTTGTGGATGTTCCCTCCAAGCTTCTTTTCCTAGAGGCAAGTCTTTGATTTCCCCGATAGGCGGATCGAGCTCATAGGCTTGTTTCAAGCTCACTAGCATCAAGTCCTCAATGGTATGCTCCTCGTTGCATAGAAACTGCCACATGCCATCGTCCTCGTCGTGACTTACATATAGAATTGGCTGCTCTCCTCTTGCAATATGCTTGCACAGGATCGTTGCCGTATTTGGATCTTCACGAAATGGAAAACTCATAACCATCCTCCTCATTCTACTTGTATCGACGAACCGTTAAATGCGGTTCCATCCCTCACCTATAATCTATCCTATTCTCTAGAAAAATACAATAAAAACCTCTGTGAAATTTAGGAAAACTAAAAAGTATCTACAGAAAAAGGAGTAAGCATAAAAACTTACTCCCTTATCATTACAATGTACGCGCATATTCACGAAGATATTTAAACGGAAACGGAATTACTGTTAGCATGCCTAGTTTTTACAAAAATCTACACCCATTAAAGGTAGCAGGTCTTCGAAAAATTAACTTTGCTGTCGTCCTCCGCCTGAACTTCACGAATAACGCTAGCACGTTCCAACTTTGGCTTCATCCCTTCACCAATCACACCTACACAAAAACGAGCAGAAGTATCGGTGTGTTGGAAGTAATTAATATCAATCACCCCAGAAAAATATTTTTCTCTTTTCTCCTTATTACGAAGATATGCAAAGAGTAAAATACCTTCATCCTCAAAAAAATACTGTCTATGACAAATTTCTTTATCTTATTGCCTTTTCAACAATTTGAAGATATCTTTTTATCATATTGTTTTTTTGGGCTTGGAGTGTTGAGATGATTTCCTCTAGTTTATCAATCACTGTTTGATTATCTGTTTTAAGCACTGCGATTCTCAGTAATCGTGTCCACTCTTCTCCACTGAACTCTGCAGTTTCTGAGGCCCTTTTTAAGAGCATCCTCAATCTCTTTCATTTCTGGTAAAGTATACATATTTGTTTTCTTAATAAGATTAATATTCCCTGCAGCATCCTTCACTAACCCCTCAACAGACCCATCTACAGAAAAACAATCCATATATCGGTTATACTCCGAAGCGTTGAACAAATCATATTGCATTTTCTCTACAGCGAAGGTCCCATCTGGATGAATCTTCATGAAATAATATTCTTCGTCAATCTCTATGCCAAAAATCCAATCGGAATCGTACTCATATTTTCCCCAATCAATTAGGCTGATTTTTCCTTGTTTCAGGTCATGTTTAATCACTAATTCTTTTAAAATCGTTTCAACAGAAGTATTCACATCGTGCTGGAAGTTTTCTTCCGTAATGTGTTGCACTACTACTTCTTCTGTGGATGCCTGATAAGGATCGTCTTCCCCATAATAGTCTTTTTCATGGATATAACGAATATTGACTTTCCGCTTAGATAGTCGCTTACCAATACTACATTCAACTCCTGGAATTCGACTTTGGAGTTCTTGGCATAACCCTAGTAAAAAGGACTCTGACGTAGAATTTTGTACCTCATCAATTACATTTATTCCTGCCTTTTAATAGTTGCTGCTGTACCATCTCTTTTGAAAGTTTCAATTCAGCCTTTTTAACCGAAAGAATTTTTGGGTTTTCGTACGTGACAAATTCAATAGAGAGATACTCTGAGAATTGCTTTTTAACAAGATTCATGAAGTTATACAATACTCCATTTTTGGAACAAGCAAATGCTTTATAATCTCTGGAGTCGAAAAACGTAATGGTACTTTTCTCATTACCAATAGGTTTTTGAATCAAGTTAGTTGGGTCATTCAATTTTTCTTTGGATACTCGTTTTAACGTATGGTGATGGTAGGCAATTTCATATTGTGGGTAATCATGAATTTTTCGTTTACCAAATTTCATTCGATTTTTTTGACTGAGAGCCGTCATTCGATGAGCAGACAACTGAAGACACATCTCTTTCGTGACTTTCACTTCAATACAATCTAGTTGAATCATATTTCCATCCGAATCCTTCTTTTTGCCAAGCCGAATTATAACAAAGTAACTTCCCCGTTAAATTGTTATAAGCATACGCATCCTGCTCAGGGTTCGATAGAGAATTGAAAAACAATTGCAACAAGATATGTTTGTCCATATTTTCTGCATTCAATTCTTTTATCGAAAGATGTTCGCTACCCTCATACTTCTGAACGGCTTGGAACACCATTCTTTTTTCGACATCTTTGGCATTCGTCATTAAATAGAACTTCTTTCCACTTGCAAACACAATTGACCGGACAAATGAGTCTTCTGCTAAGTCTAAAAATGCTGCTCCACTTTTGATGAATTTCTCAGAAGTTTCCAACTGATAAACTCGGTAATTCTTTTGAATTGCCTCATAGTCAAAAGTTACTTTTAGCTCATTCGTTGTAATTTTTGGTGTCATCTCAAATAACCCTTTCTTATAACTTCCTCTATAATTCTTAAATCATACTGATGCAAATCAGTGCGATATAAACACGGAATTTCAACAATTCTTCCGTCATAGCTTGTTGTAATTTGCATTTCTCTATCAAGAAGAATATTAATAATAACCGCTCGTTTTCCCTTACAAGCATCAAGTTTTTGGATAATTTTTTCTTTTGCCTTCTTGGCATCCACTACCATCGTATCCTTCCAATGTTTGAAGTCAACGTATACATCGTCCCCTATCTTGAAGTCGAAAAATTCAAATACTTCTTCGGAAACTTCCTGAAGTTCGACAATTAAGAAATTCTCCAGGATGAATTTTCCAGCAGCTTCTCCTAGGGCTCCTTTATAAATATTATTGAACATCGGTGGCGTTAATAAGTATTCGCTTGGGGTGAATTCCGTTGCATATCCTTTTTCTTCAAAATAAGCCTTAACCCCCGGAATTTCTAACATTTCTTTCAAGCGAGCATCTTCCTCAGATACTTTTTGAGGCATTGAGTCATCAAACTTCACCATAATATTCTTTTTGGTAATCATCCTCTTGAGAGTATGAGTAGCCAGATATTTTTTCAGGGGCTTGGAGATAGATAGATTTATAATTAAGATTCTTTTCGATTTCATGCTTATCAATTGTTGGATGTTTAAGCACCTGCTCTCTTAATCTCTTCCATAAATTAATATTCTTCTCATCCCAGTTGTATCTTAATTTATTGATTATAAGCATACTCTTCAATGATGCAGCATTTGCTTGATTCTCTATTCTTAAAAAGTGAAACATCCGTTAAGTCTACATTATATTTCTTTCCTTCTTCTATAATTCTAGCAAATTCCGGATTTACCATTCGTGTTTCTACAGCTGTCATATCAATTTCTTTTAATATTGCTTCGTCTAGATAAATGTAAATGTTTTCATTTTTTCAATCCTGTTCTACATATACGTCCCTACAGCTTGAATCAACACTCTAAGCGACGCATTTTGAATTGAACACGTTTCATAGCGATTGGAAAGTAAATTTGCTTTAGCACTACTATCGATTTTCTTAAAAGATTTCCTTAATATCATGAATTCCAGCTGCTCTTGAAACTTCATTATTTTTCCATTAAAAAAATTCCATTTCAAATATAAATCGAACTAAGGTTTCTTCGGAGATTATGTTGTTTCCAAAAAAACGTTAACGACAATATTTGTTGGTTTTTTTCAAGATAAATACAATCAAAAATCTTTTTCCAATAATTCTCGTACATTATCATTCACTTGTACTACATCCACGTCTTCTGGCTTTCTATACTGTAGATTCTGTCCTGCCCCAATTGTTTGATACGAAGATAGCACAAATAGTTTTTTACCATTTGAGAGATGCTCTATAATTTCATTATATTGCGCATCATAGTCTTCACTGTTGATACTTACGACTAATTTATCCTCATCATAGTCGAGTCCTGCCTCTTCAATAATATCCTTCGCCATTTCCCTAAAGAGAATTAAATCAAAATGCGTCTTTCCTCTTTAGTCAACTTATTACAAAGGCATAAAAATGATTTAACTTCATCATTTACAATAAATGCTTTCATAGCTTTAATTATCTTAAGAAATCTTCTAATTGCAAAAATCACTAGTTCCAAAGTGCATTTCCAATTTTTCAGCATAATAGTCAATAATCCTTTCATTGTCGTAGATTTTTTCTAACTCTTTTCTAATTTCTTCATCACAACTAATTGGATTAACCTGTATGTCTACTTTACTATAATTTTTTGTAGACTCTGCAAATGCATTTTCTAATCTTTCTCTGTCTTCTCTAGGCAAAACATAATAGTCATCTTGTAACATTCGTTTGAGGTATTCTTGAGAGTAGTTTCCTATTACTGTATCGATTGTTGCTGTGGCCGAAATCCCAATAACCCTTGCTTTCTGGGCCATTCGCAGAAGAATTTTCTCTGGAGTATCAGAAAAATCATATAATCTTATCTCTGATTGCATGTTATGGCTAGGATCGTCTTTGAAAACAAAGTATCTAAAACCATTGTTGTAAATAGAATGTTCTAATTCCAAAGGAGATAATTGATTGTCTAATAACGATAGTTTCTTTCGACTCATTTTTTTGTTCAGACAAAATTAAAGGTGTCAAATATCGTATAAACTCTTTATCAATTTGGAATTCACTTAGAACAGACGTAATTGCATTTTGAAATGTAAATTCGTCTTCTGAATTGTTACGCTCATCTTGCAAATTTTTGTAGTTTTTCGCAAGTTGTCTACATCCATTTTGAAAGAATGTGATACAGCCCTTTACACTAGACAACAAGTCAAAAACACCTATTTGAGAGTCTTTTAATTTTTGTTTCGTAAAATGAATCCAGTTTTTGTTTAGCTTTCTGATCGACGATTATTTCGATGTATGTGTTCTTATTCGAAAGAACTGAATGATACGTTAAATCATTAAAAAGAAAATTTCGTGTTCTGATATCTCCATTGTCATTATCAGTACGAAAACTATACTTCATATTAAACTTTTTATTACTATCCTTAAACACTCTAACACATTCATTTAGGACTTCCTCACATGATTTAGCCGTTGGATACTGCTTCATATTGTGCTGATGACTCATTGAATCAGTTGTCAGTTCTGTCGGAAAAACTCTTTGTATTTATCGCTGAATAAATTCGACTAAACAGCTGCTGATAATTTACTGGTTGATTTAGTCCTTTTTTATGATTTTATTTAATATTCTTTCCTTGGTTGCATCAAACTCATCAATGAAAATAATAGCTTTATCAATAATTGAATGATTATAAAAGCTATATGTAGGTTCGATGATTGTTGTGTTCCCTGAAACAAACTTATCTATCGTCAAAAAAATAAATCTGTTTGTCCCTTGAAAAAAACTGCAGGATAAAGTTCTCCAATCCATTTGTACTCGTCATCTGTCTTAATAGCTTTCAACTTTTTGTGTAGGAGTTTTTAAAAATTGATAACTCCTCTATGATTAACGAACGCAATCCAGGTTCTCCTGTTTCCTGTATTGAGGTTTTCGATATTCTTTATCATAGATGCAATATTTTTCATCTTTTAAATTGTGAATCTCTATTACGATATGTACAAACCGTTTGGACATTTTTTTAACAATTTTTTTGAATTGATCTTTTGAAGTAATTCTTTTAGGATTTTTTTCCTGATTTGTATAATGAATCAATATTCTCAATCACCTTTTCCGCATTCGCTTCAATAAGTATACACTTTTTCTCGAAATCTTGTTCTTTGTTTTTTTCTGTTTGAACCGTTCTCTCAAGTCTTCGAAAGGCAAATTCTTCTTAAGAGTCGTTACAAAGAAAAAAATTTGTGTTCTTGTACTTATCGGTATCGTAATTTTCAGCAATAAATTCTAAAACATTATACGTCTTTTCCAAACCCCGTTGGCATATCCAATAAAAACAGTCCATTTTTCTTGTTTTTTTACAAAAAAATTCTCAATCGCTTTCTGCATTCCATCTTCCCTTTCTATTAAAAAGAAAAAAAGGTTGCATAAAAACACTCCATCAAAAATGGAATTGTTTTATATATCAACCTTTATTAAGTTTTCATTTCTATTCAGTTGTCAATACAGCCGTCCATAAAACGACTAAGCAAATTCTAACGCGTTATAAAAAAATGTAAAAGCGCTATCATGTTTATTATAACATGAATCTTCCGTACTTTCACTATTTATTTTCAATATAAAAAAACGAGCACCCTGAAGATGCCCGTTTCGTTTTAGAATAAATCAAAAATTAACTTGAAGTTTAAGATTGTTAGAATAACCGCTACGGCATATCCAAGGAAGGTATTCCATTTGGCGTTGGTGAACTCGCCCATGAGTGATTTCTTCGAAGTGAAGTAAATCAATGGGAAAATTGAGAATGGTAACGCCACTGATAAGAATACTTGTGAATAAACCAAGAGTTGGTCCAATGTTTTTTCTTGCGAACCAAATAACATCGCTACGACGATTACCGGTAGTAAGGCGAATAAACGTGTCACAAGACGGATAATCCATTGTGGAAGTTTCATATGTAAGAAACCTTCCATCACGATTTGTCCTGTCAATGTTCCTGTGATGGTTGAGTTTTGACCACTCGCTAAAAGCGCCACGGCAAAGAGTGTCGATAATGTCGAACTTGCGACCGCACCGGCAATCTTCGAATCTTGCAACGCATTGTACATTTGCGAGAAGGCAGAGATTTCAGATGCGTGTCCGAAGAATAATGCTGCCCCTAAGATTAATAAGAGTGAGTTCACGACGAATGCTAGGCTCAATTGAATGTTGGAGTCCCATGTCATGAAACGAACGGCTTTACGCACGTTGTCTGGATCTGTGTAGTCCACTTTTCTCGTTTGTGAGAGCGACGAATGTAAGTATAAGTTATGCGGCATTACCGTTGCCCCCGACAATCCCTAGCGCCAACGTTAAAATGCTATCGTGCCCAGGTGCTGTCTTATCAAACAATTGCGCTGTTGGTAGGAATCCAGTGAAAATACCTGAGATACTTGGTTCGGCTAACGCTACTAAATACACGAAAATTAAGAGGATTGTTAAAATCAATGTCGATACAATCGCTTCAATTTTCTTAAATCCGAGCTTCATAATTCCAAGAAGCAAGAATACGTCAAGAACCGTGATGAAGATGGCGCCCATAATTGGAATTCCAAACAAGAGGTTTAAGGCGATGGCTGATCCAAGCACTTCCGCTAAGTCTGTCGCCATCAGTGCTAATTCGACGATCACCCATAAAATGTGACGAAGCCATTTTGGTGCGTGATGCGCTGTTGCTTGCGCTAAGTCCATACGCGTTACAATCCCAAGTTTTCCTGCCATTTGTTGCAACTGCATTGCGATTAATGACGAAATAAGGATTACGAAGAGCAATGTATATTTGTACGAAGCCCCTCCGACCACGCTAGTAATCCAGTTACCTGGGTCCATGTATCCTACTGCTACGAGCGCTCCAGGCCCTAAGAAAGCTTTTAAGTTTTGCCAGAAATTATTATTCTTCGGCGTCTCAATCGATTGGTTTACTTCTGAAAGTGATACTTTTTTATGAGTAGACACATTTTCTCCCCTTTCCGTTGTAAATAATTTTCATTTTTGTGTAAATTCTCTGAAAACAAGTCATATCAATATAAAAACAGTACCTATTATAGCACTCACGCATTCATCGTGCAATGTGAGATGTTACAGTTCATCAAACTGCTGTCTTTCCTCCTAGCAAATAAACTGAAATCAGGAAACAAAAAATGGAAATAAACTCTAAAAGCTTACTTCCATTTTAAGACATTTATATTATTTGCACCATGCTCTTCTTAAAACGATTGTCGTCTGACAAGAGTTGTAGAAACCTCTACAGATTTTCTTTTATCTCCATTGATAATCGCAAGAACTCCATCAATCATTTCTTTTGCTAACTGACTATAATCTGGAGAAATGGTTGATAATGCAGGTGTATAATATTGTGCTATCGGAATGTTGTCAAACCCTACAATAGCTAATTGGTCCGGAATCGAGATTCCTTTTTCGTAACATGCCCGAATAATTCCTTGAACTTTTTCATCCCCAGAGACAAATATGATATCTGGTATATTCGTATCTGTTAAATTTTCCATCGCATAATCATACACCGATTCAATCGTTGCTAATCCATACACAACTTCTAAAGCAATATCATATTTTTTCTCTTTTACAAAAGTACGAGCACCCTTCTCACGATCTTTATTGACAAGTGACTCTCCACCCATTAGCAACCACATATTCCGGAGCTCTTTCTCAGATACTGCTCCCATTAATTCGAACATAGCTTGGAAATCATTATTTGAAACATAAATAACACCCTCCGTTTGAGATTTCCCAAAAAAACAATAAAAGGCATATTATTTTTCTTTAAATATTGAATTCTACTATCATCTTTACCTTCATAAAAGACAATAACTCCATCGACTAAACTTCCAGTACTTGAAATAATAGAATCCTTAATTGAATCCCCCTTCACCAAAATACTCGACGATTGCATTAACTCCCATTTCTTTACAAGTTTGTAAAACCTTATCCAATAGTGTCTGGAACCAGATTAATGGGAAGGACTCCATCTTCTTGACTGAAATGAGAATATTCGTTGTTTCTTTCTTAGTCAGATTTTGTGCATACGCATTTGGAATATAAGACAGTTCATCAATTACCTTCATCACAGACTGGTAAGTTTCTGATCTAACTCCATCACCACCATTGATAACACGGGAAACAGTCTTAGGAGAGACCCCCTGAAATGCGCGCAATATCATAAATAGTAGCCTTTCTCTTAAACTTTTCCATCCTTACTCCTTATAAATTTAATTTTTCGATAACTATACTAATTGTCATTATTGATGCATTCTGTTCACTCGAAATCTTAAGAGTTCACTTTTATATCCAAGCACTTCAAAATATCTGATGATCATCGCTTGAATAAATGCGTAAGATATTGGAATGCCACATAATTCTATCAAATATAATTCAGTGAGACAATTCATTTCTTTTTAGTTCTTGATCTATTTGATTAATGTAACTTTCTAACATTGGCATTAGCTTTTTCTTTGAAAAATTACTTTTTTTCATTATTTGATCCATTGGAAGATGAAATGCCCATACCCATTCGCACAACTCGTGAAATGTATGAATATAACATTCATTTTCTAGGCATTCTTTATTATAATATCGAATGCTTCCATTATCAAAAATTTATCTTGCATACTTTCATCCCAAAATAACTCCTCTATCAATCCAACATTAGGATTTTCACATTCGATGTCTCTCTAACGAATTCTTAACCATCTAAAAAAGAGCAAGGATTCCCCCTGCTCTTTCATCCGTAATCAACTAATCTCTTCAACATAAATGACGCCTGGAAGATTAGAAAGTTCTTCCATAAGTCGAAGATGTTCAAAGCTTCCAGCTAATTCTAACGTTACAAAAGAAGCAATTTTCTTCTCAGGTACATCGAAATACTGGATTCGACTTTGATTGACTTCTCCAAATGCAGTCCTTGAGTCAGTAATTCGAATTCGATTTTCTGCACAATAGACTAATACACGATTATAGGCTTCCGTAGAATTGACTACAATATACAGTTCAACGACTCGAGAGCGCTTTTGCAGATACATCTTTAACGGTTGGAACATGGATATCACACCCCAAATAGAGACAGCTACTAAAATTGCTCCCTTATAAAAGCCGACTCCAATTGCGAGTCCTATCCCTGCAGAGCCCCAAATACCTGCCGCAGTTGTTAACCCTGTAACTTTTTTCTTTTCGGTGACAAGGATCGTCCCAGCTCCTAAGAAACCGACTCCCGAAACAACCTGTGCTCCTAATCTGGTCGGATCTCCTGTCCCAAATTTATAAGAAACAAATTCATTAGTCATCATGATTAAACACGCCGCAACACATACGATGCTATGCGTTCTAATTCCTGCTGGTTGCGATTTACTACCTCGCTCCATGCCAATAATCATTCCTGCAATCAAAGACAATGCAATTCGGATAAAAATATCTGTATTCGTTAATTCAATACCTGATGTAACCATAATTATTTTCTAGTTGTTTTGCCACGTCTTTGTGTGAAGTAAAGTACTGTTGAAGAAATAATCATCAATACAATTGTATATACAAAGACAAGTGCTTGTGCATTTGATGTTGCTGTTTCATCCCCAGCTGAACGGATAGTAATACCTAAAGGTTGAGCTAATGGATGATATAAGAATACAGATAAGTCGAAGTCTGTTAATAGAGAGTTAAAGTTTAGAGCAATAACTGAAAGTACTACCGGTAAAATAAACGGAATAATAACCTTCATCATCGTATAGAATGATGAAGCTCCCATACTACGAGCTGCATCTTCCATCTCATCATCAACGCTAAACAAAATAGCACGAACCATACGATAAGAGAATGGAATTTTCACAATAATATAGGCAATTAGTAAGATTACAAATGTTCCCACAAGAATTTGGTTAAATACAAGTGGTTGTGGTTGGTTAAATGTAAATAGTAAACTGATTGCTAATAAAGTACTTGGTAATAACCAAGGTAATAACGCACCATATTCAAAGAATGAGTCAAAGCGAGCTTTATGCTTACGAACCACACGTGCAAATACAACTGCAAGAACTGTTGCAGTGATAGCTGCAAGAATAGAATATACAAAGCTGACTAAGAATGGTGAGAACGCAACACTATTACTGAAGAATTGGTGATAGTTTTCTAGAGTAAAGTTAGCGAATGATAAGTTACCTGTTTGAATTGCCACTGGATCAGTGAATGAGTACAAGACAATGAAAATTAAAGGTAACATGAACACTACGAATAAAGCGTATGCCACGATATGTGCAATGATATTCCATGGTTTTGAAGTAATCTTTTGTTTTTCAAAGGCGCTTTTGTTTTAGAAATTGAAATATAATTTCCGCCTTTTTCAATCTTATTCATGATACTTAATAAGATTGTTGTTGCAATCCCTAGGACAATCGCAAGTAATGCAGCAAGGTCACGAGAGTTCCCCATCCCTGCAAATGTGATAATCATCGGGTTAATTGTTTGGAATTGTTTACCCCCTACAATCATTGGAGCCGCAACTGCTGATAGCCCACTTAAGAAGATCATAATTGTTAAGGCAAATAATGTTGGCGTTAATGTTGGTAAAACAATTTTTCTGAATACAGTAAATGGTTTTGCCCCCATATTACGCGCTGCTTCAATAGTATGATAATCGACACCACGAATGGTATTTGTTAAGAACAATGTATGGTTAGCTGTACCTGAGAAGGTCATAATGAATAATACAGCACCATATCCCACAAACCAGTTAGGATCAAGGTTTGGTAGGAAGTTTTGAAGAATTCTTGTAATCATTCCATAAGGGCCGTATACGAATTTATACCCTGTTGCAAGAACCACACCACCATAAATTAAAGATGTCATATATCCAAGTTTTAAAATCTTGGCACCTTTAATATCGAAGTATTCTGTGAACAATACACAAAGAAGGCCGACTACGTTAACTGTAATAATTAACGAGAATGCTAGTTTAAAACTGTTCATAATACTTTGAATTGCACGTGGTGATTTAAGTACACGATTAACAGCATCTAGCGAGAATTGTCCATCTTTGACAAACACATTCACAACCAAATCAAAGTTTGGATAAATAATAAACGTTACGAGGAACCAGATTAGCCCTATACGAATGAGCCAATCTTTCCAATTTAACTTATGACGCATGTTGTACCTCCCTAATATTGCACGACATCTGAAGGTGTAATATAAAGTTCCACATTTTCCCCTACAGATTTGATTGCAAATTGACTATCAATACGTGTCACGTTTAACACTTGATGATCAGACACTTGGACAGTGTAACGAACTGTTACACCTGAAAATTCTGTATCAATAATTGTTCCTTTTAGAACAACATCACCTTCAGTTTCACGTTTGAAACGAATTTTTTCTAAGCGAATATATCCTTTTTTATCCTCTAAAGGAACGTTAGGATTGTTTTCTAAAATCTCATGAACTGTTTCTTCAGAAAGGACATTAATATCTCCAATAAAGTCACAAACAAATTCTGTTTTAGATTGATGGTAGATTTCAGGAGGTGTTCCCACTTGTTCGATGAATCCATTGTTAAATACAGCGATTCTATCTGACAATGTCAATGCCTCTTCTTGGTCGTGAGTAACGTACAATGTTGTAATTCCTAGGTCTTTTTGTAGACGTTTCAATTCTTTTCTTAAGTCTACACGTAATTTAGCATCCAAGTTAGAAAGTGGTTCATCAAGACAGAGAATTTTTGGTTCTAATACTAACGCACGAGCTAGTGCCACACGTTGTTGTTGTCCACCTGATAATTCTGATACATTACGTTTTAATTGTTGGTCAGAAATTTTAATTTTTGCTGCTACAGCTGCTACTTTAGCTTTAATTACATCTGGAGCTACTTTTTTCACTTTCAAACCAAACGCAATATTATCAAAAACCGTCATTGTTGGAAATAATGCATAAGATTGAAACACAATTCCGATTCCACGTTTTTCAGGTTCTAGTTTAGTAACATCTTTACCATTTACTTCAATACGACCTGCTGATGGATCTAAAAATCCAACTAATGCACGTAAAGTTGTTGATTTTCCGCATCCAGAAGGTCCTAAGAATGTAAAGAACTCCCCTTCGTTAATTTCAAATTCAAATTATCAATCGCAATAAAATCACCGTATTTAATTTGAATGTTATCAAATTTAATCATATCGTTTACTCCTTTGTGTTATCTTTAAAAAGTCTCGCGTAGACTCTTTCTATGGCATAGAGTAGAATCCTAGCGAGACTCTTATTGATTAATTCAACATTTAATATTATTTAACGTATTCTAATTCAGCTTTTTCAACCCATTGGTCTAAGTATTTACCAACAACTTCCCAGTTAATATCTTGTGGTTTAAGTTGGTCAACAAATTTCTTAGTTGCTTCTGGTAATTCTTTTACAGCATCTTTATTCGCTGGAATAGAACCGAATTTTTGGCTGTATTCAGCTTGGATGTTTGCTTGACCGAACCAGTTGATGAATTCTTTTGCTAACGCTTGTTTCTTACTTGTGTTAAGAATCATTGTTTGTTCAGTTACGAATGGAACCCCGATTTCAGGTGACATTACTTTGAATTCAACATTTTGTTCTTTTTGTCCGACTAACGCTCCAGAACCCCACATCATACCGTATTGGATTGGACTTTCTTTATCTAACACTTTAACAACTGTGCTTTCACCTTTTTGAAGAGTATAAGCATTTGCAAAGTATTCTTTTGCAACTTCCCATCCTTTTTCTGATACGCCTAAATCTCCTTTTTCATCAAGGTAACGAACTAAGATACTTGCGTAAATCGCACGCCCTGTTCCTCCAGTTAATCCATAGATAGAATATTGACCTTTATATTTTTCTGCTAATTCAGTCCAGTCTTTAGGCATTACTTTAGCTTCTGGATTTCCAATCAATACTAAAGGTTGAACAATAACTGGGTTATAATATCCATCTTTATCGGCTAATGATGCATCAATCTTGTTAAGCCATTCTGGTTTGAATTGAGCTAGAAGTTTTGCATCACGAAGTTTATTTGAGTCTACTGCACCGATACCAAATACCATATCTGCTACTGAGTTATTTTTTTCTGCGATAACACGGTCAGCTAATTGCGCACCTGCGATATCCACCATACGAATGTTGAAACCAGCTTCTTTTGCTTTAGCAGTTAGCCAATCTCCACGTCCATTTGAAACAGAGTTAGAATAAATTACTAATTCTTGGCTCTTATCAGCTTTTTCTTCCGATTGTGCTTGAGGTGCAGTTGTTGTAGCGTTTGATGAACTATTTGCTCCTCCTGAGCATGCAGCTAATGTTGTAACTGCAAGCCCTGCAGCTAGTAAAGTTTTTAAAAATTTCGATTTTTTCATGTTGAAATCTCCTTTTTGTTTTTTTATTTGTAATTTTTATTTTCCAAACTTTTTCGCAATATGGAACAAAACGTCTCATATCTTCAAACACTGTATAATCGATACGATTTACAGTAATGACAGGAACTTTTTCAAGTAAAACTTTCGTTAATTCCTTTTTCACTTTCGTAAACTCTTCATTTTCTTCTTCAGTTAATGGAACTCGAAGATATCCAATTGAGATATGGAATTGGTAACGATCATGGTTAGGGAAACGAACACCTGCTTTTTCAGACACATAAGTTCTAATTTCTTCTAATCGTTTAGCAGATTTTTCGTCTGCTGGTTCAACTAAAATGTTTTGATTTCCCATTTCAGTTACACGCATATGAATTTCTTCGTTTAGCAATGGGAAAATTTCTAGTTGTTTTGCAAAGTAATCATGGATTTCTTGTAATGGTGTATCCAATGGTAGATGGCTACTCCAAAATTCAGGCTCACGATTTTCATGGCAAAGCAATTCAATTACAGTCATATGAATAGAATCTCTAGGGGTGAGAGTAAACTTATCAATAAAAGGTAATTCTCTATAGCGAGCCTGAATAATATCCACAACTTCCATTAAATCTGGTTTTGTATAAAGATTGGCAACAACAGTGTTACCTGGAAAATGATTAAATTCTCCATTTTCTTTAAATTTAATTTTTGTAAGATTTTTCATGTTATTCTTCCTTCTTTTGTTTTTGACACCGGTGTCAAACGGTAACTTCATTATAGTGTGTAATCGTTTTCTTGTCAACCGTTTTCATAAACTTTTTTTATTCCTGTTTTTTATTGTCTTTTTTTACTATTACAAAGCAGAATTATACTATTGATATCCGTTTGGATTCTTCGATTGCCAATTCCAAGTATCTCTACACATGTCTTCAACTGATTTCGTTGTCTTCCAATTTAATTCCTTATACGCTTTGTCTGCATTTGCATAACAAGTCGCAACGTCTCCTGATCGTCTTGGTACAATTTTATACGGAATTGGAACCTTATTAACACTTTCAAATGTATTTACAAGTTGTAATACACTAGTGCCTTCTCCTGAACCAAGGTTATAAATATAAACATCTGTTTTTTCAGATACTTTTTCTAACGCTTTTATGTGGCCAATCGCTAAATCCACTACATGGATATAATCTCGAACGCCAGTACCATCTACCGTATCATAATCATCTCCAAAAACACTTAGCTCTGGTCGCTTCCCTACCGCTACTTGTGCAATAAAAGGCATCAAGTTATTTGGAATTCCTGAGGGGTCTTCACCAATCAACCCAGACTCGTGAGCCCCAATCGGATTGAAATAACGAAGCAGCGCAATACTCCACTCTGAATCTGCTACATGAACATCTTTTAAAATTTGTTCAAGCATCACTTTTGTGTACCCATACGGATTCGTTGCACTTGTCGGCATTGTCTCAATGAGGGGTGATTGATTGTGAATGCCGTATACAGTCGCACTCGATGAAAATACAATCTTCTTAACTTTAAACTCTGACATCACTTCAACAAGAGCTAATGTGCTCATAATATTATTTTCGTAGTACATCACAGGCTTTTGCACGGATTCGCCGACAGCTTTGTATCCTGCAAAATGAATTGCAGCCTCAATAGATTCTTGTTCGAAAACTTTTCTCAACCCTTGTTTATCACAAACATCTAATTCGTAAAACGCAGGACGTTTCCCTGTAATTGCTTCAATCCGATCTAATACCAAGATGCTAGAGTTCGAAAGGTTATCGACAATTACGACTTCCTTCCCTAAATTTAATAATTCTACTACGGTATGGCTACCAATATAACCAGCTCCGCCTGTCACCAATATTGCCATTTTGGGTTCCTCCTAATTAATTCCAACCGACTTAACAAATCTCATAAATGCTTCATGTCCAAACGGAGTATTCTTATAAACGCCAGCATCTTCGAGAACTCTCGCAAACACTTGTCCTACTTCGTGTTGAACTACGCTATTAATCTCTTCTTTAACGTTAGGGTATTTTTCTTTTAATTGGTCTGCCCATTCTAAATGATAATCTGCAATTGCATTCTCTTTACCTAAAAGATATTTCTCAACTTCCTCTAACTCTGTTTTCAAACGAGGTGGTAAAATAGCAAGTCCCATCACTTCAATTAACCCGATATTTTCCTTTTTAATATGCTGAACATCTTTATGAGGATGATATACGCCATCTGGATGTAACTCTGATGTGTGGTTATCTCTCAAAACAAGATCCATTTCAAATTGGCCATCCACTACACGAGCAATCGGAGTGATTGTATGGTGTGGAACTTCTCCAGTTGCAGCAATAATATCTGCTTCTAAATCGGTATACCCTTGCCATGATTTTAAAATCTTCGAAGCTAATTCCACTATTCTTTGTTTATTTGTACCACGTAATCGAAGAACAGACATTGGCCATTTCACAATACCAGCCTGAATATCTTCGAATCCTGAAAATACAAAGGTTGTTTCACATTCCGCTACTTCCATTGGGAAAACGTATTTTCCACCTTGATAATGGTTGTGACTTAAAATAGATCCACCTGCAATAGGAAGGTCTGCGTTTGATCCGGCAAAATAACCCGGAATAATATCTACAATTTCTAATAGCTGCTCAAATGTTTTAGGCGTAATCGCCATCGGAATATGCTTTGTATTTAGAAAAATGGCGTGCTCATTAAAATATGAATACGGTGAATATTGTAATCCCCATTCTTCATCTCCAAGTTTCATTCGGATAATTCTATGATTCGCACGAGCTGGATAGTTTACTCTTCCTTGATACCCTTCATTTTCCATACATAAAAGACATTTTGGATAATTTGAAGCTTTTTATTAATTTTTCAGCGGCAATTGCTTTAGGGTCTTTTTCTGGTTTAGAGAGGTTAATTGTAATCTCTAGAGACCCATATTTTGTTTCTGCACGGAACGCAATATTTTTAGCAATCGCTGATAATTTAATATAGTCGTTATCTTTACTTAGTTGATAAAAATCATTCACGGCTTTTTCAGGAGACTCTTGATAAGTACTCCAGAATTTTTTTCATTAACAGCACTTGGGATTGGAGTAATAAAGTTCATTAACTCTGCACCCTAAACAGTCTTTTTTTCTTCTGCCAAGGATCCTACTTTCCCATTTGTTTCAGCCAATTCAACGAGCATATCTTTTTAATTTTTTTATATCTGTTTCACTTGTAGGTGTATTAGCTCCTTCCTCTCCAACTAGAGCAAGTACTCTATTCTTTACATATGAGTAATCCATAGGTTTATACAACCCAGATTGAATTACTTGTTCAACAAAATTATTGATTACTGTTTGCATCATTTTCTCCTTTTTAATCTACTGGTCATCCTATTATTTTTCTTATAGAGTGCTTCAATCCGTTAAAAGATCGACGACTAGTATACTTGCATCATCTTTCTTTCCATAAATAGGATCAACTTCCTGTGATTGTTTTCTCATTACAATTAAATCATCTAACTTATTCTCTGGATGTTGAGAATAAAACTCATAAAAACCATCACTCATTAATACAATTTGAGGACTAGTCACTTCTGTACTTCCATAAATAGCATGTTCCACACAAGATTCATCTAGCGATCCAATCCAATATCCACTTGACGTATTGGCCAGTTCTCTAATTTTTTGTAAGATTACTTTTCTTTCGGGGGCCTTCCTTACTCGAATGTGCGATTTCGTTTTTTTCCTAAATCAAACAAACGGTCCACACGATGGTCGGTTACCTCTTGGTCATTCACGAGCATGACACAATCTCCTAGAATCATGTATTCCAGTTTTGTTTTTGTTAATTTTGCAAAAACAAAGGCAAACGTCGGCAGTTTACAATATTCTTCATGGTTAGAATCATCTAACCCTATGATTGAACGGACTTCCTTAATACTTTCAGAAAAAATTTCTTTTAACGTTTTTGATTCTGCACAATGTTTTGCAATCACCTTAGACAATAAATGCGTTACTTCAGAAACCGAATATCCAATCGATTTTTTTGCATTATATAAATCTGTGGCTCCATCAATCACCCAAAAGAAATTTCCAAAACTACCAAGCGCATCTTCGTTTTCAACCGCCGTACCTTGAATAGAACAAATGCTTTTAATTTTCATGACGTTTCTTCACTCCTCCGACTCCAAAAAACACTCCTAATCCAACAAGAGAAGCAATAGCACCTAAGTAACTATTCGTTCCTGTTTGTGGTAATTCTTTTTGATTTCTGTTTGCTTCAACTTGAACGAGTGCTTCTTTTGCTGGAGTGTCGGATTTCTTGACTTCTTCAAAAACCTTACGGAACTCGAACTGTAGATATCTTTCAAAACGTTCTCCTTGCGCTATTGGAACGAACACCTCTCCAATTTTGTCAATTAAATTAGCCAATTGATCATCGGAGTAAGTTGCAAGATAGTAATACCCATTTTTATTTCTTGCAATCACATGATAGTTTCCATTTTCTGTATGAATATCAGCATGTCCAAGACCTAAAGCTACGACGGAAATATTTCCGTTATCGCCAGAATTTAGCAGTGAAATGGAATTTCCTGTTAGGTTTGAGAAAGAATTATCAGTTGCTGTAATGCTACCTGTAGAGTTATTGATGACAATCCCATCTTTCCCTCCGTTAATAACGTTGCCTGAAACAGTTAATCCATCACTAATGCGGATAAGTTCAATTGAAGGAACTTCAGAATTTTGAGCTTGATTATTAATGATATTGTTTGTTACTTCGATATCTTTTACTGTTCCTAAATACTCTTCACTATCTCTTGCTACTCGGATTGCTTGTGTTTTAGGGTCTTTAATATTGAATCGATTATTCGTAATTACTACTTTCTTATTTAAGTCCAGAACATCTTCTGTATTTTTGTAACTAAAGGCATTTACTAACGCTCCACCATCTTCTCTGTATCGAACACTTTCTTCTTTTTTGTTTTTTTATCAAAGACATTATCTTTAATCACAATATCTGTGAATCCAGTAAATCGAATGCCTGAATAAACCAAGTTGTCGAAATGATTGTTCAAAATCTTAATATTCGAAGGATTTTGAGTAGTAATGGTTTGATAATGCGTACCAATTGCAGTTACCAACTCACCGGACTTGTCACTCTTTCCAAAGTATGAATTCTGAATCGTTACATTTTCTGATTTCACACCTGTTTCGTTTAATGCGTATGGGAACCCTTTTCTTGTCATCGGTTCGATTTGAATCGACTCTTTGGTAATCATCGCATTATCTTTAATCGTTTTAGGTAATGCTTGACCTAAGAAACGAGATTGATCCACCAATACATTTTTAGACCCCGCAATTTGAATGGCATGCCCTTGATAACTATCCTTAAACGTTACATTGCGGATAGTGACATTTGAGCTATTCCCAATCGCAAAACCACCAGAAGAATTAATAAACGGTAAATTCTTTGGTTTAGTGCCTTCTTCATTCAAAGCACCATTCATATCAATCGTACCGCCCGTAAAACTAATATTTTCTGTTGGCTCCCAGAAAATCTTATCTCCTCCATTAATAAAAGGACCCGTCATAAATACGATTGAAGGACGTCCTTGGAAGTTAATTCCGTTAACAATCGTTGCATTATCATGCAGGCGAATATCGATATTGCTCTTTAATTGGACCATTTTCTTTACAAGATACGTTCCTTCAGGGAAATATAATTTTCCTCCACCTAGTCCTTGAGAAGCTGCATCAATAGCCGCTTGCATAGCTTCGTGATCATCCGTAACTCCATCCCCAACTGCACCGAAATCTTTAACATTTAAAGTATCAGTTGTAGGTTGAGCAGCTTCTGCCCCATTCGCACTTCTTTCCGATACAGAACGAAGAGCGTTAGCTGGTACATTTAACTTTTCGTTATTTGCATCTTTATTTACTTCTTCTACTTTTTCACCGGCATCAGCCTTCTTAGGAGTTTCTACATTTTCTTTTGGAGTTGCATTTTCTACCGTAGTTTCTAATTGGCTGTCCTTTTGAGGAGGAGTTTCTTTTGCCTCTTTCTCACCCTCTTGAACTTTTTCAGGAGATGCCTCCGTTGTTACTAGTTTGTTTTCTTCTGTAGTTGGCTGAGTCGAAGTAGCTACTTCCTCTGCTAATACATTTTGTGCACCCACAAAAGAAACCGCTAACAAAATAGAACAAACTCCAACTTTTAACTTACGAATACCAAATACTTTTTTGCCGTCTAAACGTTTCATAATGGCCTCCATATTTTCTGACCTAATAGATATTTACTTTTTGACACCGGTGTCATTTTATGACGACTACATCTTACCGCTCAAACGATTAAATGTCAAGCGCTTTCAAAGTTACTCGTTTATATACTAAATCAAAGTAACAAAAAAAGAATGCTGATTTTCAACATTCTTCTTCACGCTATTTTTATTCTTAGTTCTTCTGAATTCGTATTGGATACCGCTTCACAGCTTGAGGTAACTGCTCCAAGAGCGCATCAGTTGCTTTGCTTTTTCCCATGAAGAACATTGTCGTTGTGCCGTCCTTTTGTTCAATAATCACGAAATAACGGGCACCTCCCCCTTTTCTGCCTCGCATAAAATCAATCGAAATCCGGCGGATCGATGATAGAGGAATCCGACGCTTTTTGAAACAGAATGCCACGTGAATATAAAACATCCCCCGCGCAATATGAAACGGTGCAGTAAATGGACCTCCGCTCTGTTTTGCGGCTGTCCATCGGCGAACGAAAATGACAAGCACACATGTCGCAATAAACACAATACTCACCAGGAATACCAGCGGAATCCCTGAATCCCGCTCCACTTTCTATTGTTGCCATTGTCGTACCTCCTTTTTCATTTTTACTATCGATACATTTTATACCATTTTTTATTTCTTCTTTACTATCTTACCGAGCTTTTTTATTTTTTTCCACCTCTTTTAAGTAAGTTTTAAGTTCATGGTGCAAAAGTATAGTTATCCAAACGGAAAGGAGAAGCTCCCCCACCAGGCGAGCGGTGACAAACAATGAAAAACTATCGTAATTATCCCTTCATATGAACCAGAGGAAAAAAATTAATCACTTTAACCCAACAACTAAACGCCAAAGACTTAGAAGTAGTCATTGTCGATGATGGCAGCGGGGAGAAATATCTTCCTATCTTCAACCAACTCACAGGAGCGACCGTTTTAACGCATCCTGAAAACAAAGGAAAAGGCGAGGGATTAAAAACAGCTTATCGCTACATTAAAAGAAACATACGCAGGCGAGGAAGTGGCTATCGTAACGGCGGACTCGGACGGACAACATAGTCCAGAAGACATCATGCGTATCGCCACTAGGGCATCGCTTGAGAAAGATAGCCTCGTACTTGGCGTTCGTAACTTCGACGGAACCCACGTCCCACTGAGAAGCCGTGTCGGAAACAAAATCACCTTGAAAATTTTCGAACTCACAAGTGGCACGGAAATTAGCGATACACAAACCGGTCTTCGTGGATTCTCAAGCACGCATTTAGAGAAAATGCTTGAAATCTCAGGATCACGTTTCGAATACGAAATGAACGTGTTGATGGTTTGGGCAAAAGAAAAACGCCCATTCTGCGAACTAGAAATTCAGACGATTTACGAGAACAAAAATGAGGGCTCACACTTTAATCCTCTTCGCGATTCATTCAGAATCTACAAAGAGATTTTCCAATTCGCCCTATCATCAATCCTCTTTTTTTCTAGACTACACCTCTACGCCTTCCAGATTTTTATCGGCGTACCACTCGTGACCGCTAATGTGGTCGCAAGGGTGATTAGCGCAGGGTTCAACTTCTTCGTGAATAAGAAGTTCGTCTTTGCCAGCGACAAACCGTTTCTAAAAGAACTCGGCGGCTATATTTTACTCGCCAGCTTCTCATTAACGCTAAACACATTGATTTTAATGGGACTCAGCTACGGTTTCGGAATCGGACCACTCATTGGTAAAATCATCACCGAAATCGGGATGTTCTTCTTTAACTGGTTTGTACAGAAGAAAGTCATTTTCGGACAAGAGAAAGGTGTGCATTATGTCAAATAACAAAAAAGGAAAATCACTCAGAAAAATCTTAACGACCGCTTATACGGCAGTCCTCATCGGGGCTTCGGGAATGGTCGTGGCCGATACGCTCTTCATCTCCAAGAGCCTGGCAAAGTTCAGTAATGACACGGCGGCGGCAACGAACACGGCCACAGGAACTAGCGCAAGTGGCACGGGAACGTCGGGGAACTCGAATAATTCAGGCAGCTCAAGTACCTCTACAACGCCAACCGTGAGCACGGCGACAGCCTACGAGGACGATACAAAATCCATCACGATTGAGACGTACGAGCGAAACAACACGCAAATCCACGTCGCAACGGTGAAATCAAAGGCAACGCGTCGATTAAGACCGCCTTGGCCGACGAAACGTATGGCCGAAACGTAACCGCGAAGACTTCAACGACCGCAAAAAGCGTGAACGCGGTCCTTGCGATTAACGGGGACTACTACGGCGCCAGAGATGCTGGATACGTCGTTCGTAACGGACAACTGTTGCGAAGCCAGAGCCAGAGTGCCGACCAAGAAGATTTAGTCATCTACAAGGACGGAAGCTTTGGCATCATCAAAGAAGGCGACATCACAGCCCAACAGTTAGTCGACAACGGCGCAATGCAAGTCTTGTCATTTGGCCCAGCGTTGATTGAAAACGGACAAATAGCCGTTGATAGTTCAGACGAAGTTGGGAAAGCCATGGCGAGCAACCCTCGTACCGCTATCGGAATCATCGACGACAGCACTTATGTCTTCGTGGTGTCAGACGGACGTACAAGCGAAAGTAAAGGATTGTCGTTGAAACAATTAGCTGATTTTATGAAAGAAATGAACGTCACAACCGCTTATAACTTAGACGGTGGCGGATCATCAACCATGTACTTTAACGGACAAATCATTAACAAACCGACAACAAACGGTCGAAACATCGAAGAAAGAGAGGTGAGTGACATTGTCTACTTATAAAAAGAAAACAGGACTGACATTCTACACAGTCGCAACGGTGGTGACACTCGTCGTCGGAACGGTGTATGAATTCTTCAGCCACCAAGTCTACTCCCCATTCATGTACTTGCTCTTTATGATTCCACTCGTGCTTGGAGTGGTGCCAAATCTCATCGCAAAAATGACCGGGAAAACCTTCCTGGAGTCAGAAGACGCACAAGCAGCCTATAAGATGGGTGTCCTCACCTTCATCTTCGGCAGCTTCCTCAAAGGAGTCTTCGACATCTACGGAACCAGCTCCGTCTATCCAACACTCTATCTGCCAGTCGGTGCGGTGCTACTAGTCGCAGCGCTTGGATTAGAGATGTACTACAAGAAGGCAGTTGCTAAATAAAAAAGGCCGGAGCCCTTTACAGGGCTCCGGTTTGTTGTTGTTAATAGATAATGACTATGCAAAACTAAAAATAAGCAACCTCTGCATCTCCATAATCAATAATATCCATTGTATTTAATGACATTTTCAAGCCAATTCCATGCTCCGATTCTCTAGGAGAACCAAATACTAGCCCAAAAAGAAAATCTGGTTCGTCATCTTCTGATAACAAATGTATTCCAAGTAATTCTAAAGGTATTTTTTCGCCAAATTCGTTAAAAACTTTCTCTTCTGCTTTATAAAACCACACTCCTGATTTCTCTAACAGTTGATGTATTTTTGTTTGATAACTGTTTGGAAGATTCGTTGCGAATTCAGATATTTCTAAATCATCTGATACCTCTAACCATACTTTTCTTCTTGCTTCTGGAATCGTTACATATGTCCCGAAATTTTCATCTAAGACTATTTTAAACTCATTCATATGTTTCTCCTTTAACTATTTCTTGGACTCATCTTTTCGGTCTTTCGCTAATGCTCCCCAACCTTCTGCAAATCGTGCATTAGTTACAACTTCTCCTGGATATTTTTCTTCTAGATATTGAAATATTTCATACGAATTAAGACCATCTTTTTCCTATCTCCTCAAGCAGTGGACTACACAATATCACTTGTCCCCTTTTCAAAGAATGTTTTTAAAAACGAACCGTAAATTGGAATTTTTCGTTAATATATTATATGTTTTACGTTTCATTCCTTAGCATCTCCTTTTTTTCTATTCCTGAAAATAAACATCAATATCTTTCTCATTTTTTAAAAATCTCTTCTTCAGGAACTCCTAAGTATCTAGCTAGATTAATTGCACCTTGAAATGCCATCTCATAATCTGGAGAAAATGCCATCTCTAAAAGTTTATAGTATTCTTTCATCTGTACATCTAATTCTCTAATATAATTTTTGTAGTTTCTTATCAAGAAATGCATTGTACTCTTGCAATTCCTTTAAGTATTGTTTGATTAGTCTTTGTTCTTTTTTTATTCAAATTATCTTTTGCCATTTGATAAAGGAAGGTTCCTGCAACATTTCCTATTACTGCACCAACTACAGGAATTGGTATTACAACTTGCCCGATTGCAGAAGATAATGCACTAACACTTACTTCAACAGATAACAATTCAGCATTCCAAAGAAATTCTTCTTGGCTAATCTCTCCATTTCTATACTTGTTAGCTTCATTTGCAATTCCAAAAGATGCAGTACATAAAGCATTAGCAACTGCGGCAGGTGTCGCCGTATAATTTGTTAGAGCATAGATAGTTATACCTCGAGCTCCACCTTTCAGAGTCCCAACTCCACTTTCTTTTGCAATTTCTATCCAATCATCATTGGTAAATTCTTTTATAGCCTTCCCAGCTTTTTCTTTTTTTATAGATTGCATTTACAAAAGTATATCCGCCTTCTATGACAGCAGCACCCGCAGCAGCCTGTGCACCTTCCTTTAAAGTAGGTTTACTTTTTGTTATATTTTTTTCTCTATTTGTTTTTATCTGTGTTTCTAATTGATTTTTTTCAGTTTCTATCGTTTTTACCAATCTGATTCTTTTGAACATCTTTATACTCCAATTTTGAAGGTTCGATATCCTCCAACTTCACCTTACCTTCTTCAAAAAAACTATGCACAGCTTTCCATTGTTTTAAAGAAAACTCTCCATTTTTTTAGTTGGCATTTTATTTGCTTGCTCTTCTGAGATAGAAAGTAAATATTTAATTTTTTTCATATTGATCAGATGGTATTTGGTATTTTTCTATTCCCTTTGAGAAAATCAGGGTATTTCTCCAAATGTTGTTTAATTGCCTGTAAGGATAAATTTCTGCCATCATTATAAAAATTTCTGTTGAATCTCTATACCATTGCGAACCAAATCCGTTGGTCCATTATCATTTATCCATTCACATGTTCCTTCTTTCCCTTGAACTAGATTTCTCGCATTGTCAATGCCACATTCCGCTACCTCTGCAATAAATCCGTGCATTCCTTTTATTCCGCCACGATTACGCTCAATAATAACATCGTTTATCTGTTTTTAGCGTTGAATTTAAAGTGTTTAAAAGCTTCTCCCAAATTTAGATCTTGTTCTTGTAACCCTTGGAATAAACGATCTAATCTCACCTGATTTAAATAATTAATCCAAGCAGCTACAGCCTGATCTTCGGAACTTTTAAAAAAATTTTCGAACATCATCATTTAGACTCCTCTAATGTTTTTCCAAGTAACATCGATAATGATTTTGCGTTATTTACTAAAGCCCCTAGTTGTTCCTTTATCATTTAGAGATAAAGTTGAATAATCTACATTAATATATTTCAAGCAATTTTTTTCTTTTTCCTTAACCAGCTTCTTATAAATTGAAGTAGTTTGATTTTTTTAATTTGCTCAATTTGTAATCTAACTTCTTGCAACCCTTCCGTAAACTGGTTAATCCGCTTAATTTCTTCTTTCTTTTCACCTTGTATTTTAAGTTTCTTATTAAAAACAAGAAAACCACCTACCAACACTCCACCTGCAGCAACACCCCAACCGATTGGGCCTGCTAAGGCTAACAATGCTTGCCCTGCAGCCATACCTGCACCTCCACTCACAAGCGCTCCTCCACCTAACCAAGCTAAAGCTGCGTTTGTTGCAGCAGCACCACTTAATGCAGAAATCGCTGTCCCAGTAGATGCCGTCCCAAATGTTGTAGCAATCCATAAAGCTGTAGTTGGCGCCAATCCAGCTACCGCACCACCGACAGCTACTCCAACACCCATACCTTTCGCACCGTTCTTTAGATTCTCTCTTTCCAAATTAGCAAAATCTATAGCACTTTGAAATTTGCCTTTTTCAATTTTTATTTCTTCTAACGACACATCAAACGACTTAGGTCTTTGAGCAATAGTGTTTATTAATTCTTCAATTTCGAAATAAGGGCAATTGAATTTTTGTCTTTCTTCTAGGAGACCTTCTCCTGAAAGCATCATACTCTCATACTCTTTATCATAATTTTTCTGAGCACGTTTTAATAAGTTATTGATTAATTCTTTTGGATTCATAATTGCCCATTCTGTCTCTTCAATCATACTAGCAATATTTTCATGCTTTGAATTAACTGGAATCTTCTTACTCTTGCAGAAATCTACATAGTCAAAATAATTAGCTTTAATCTTATTAAATTTAGTTTTAGTAGTTTTTAAAAAGAAGATTATCTAAAACTCCCATCCCCTTTTAAATCTTGAAAATAATCTTTATGCAACATCTGAAGCTCTTTTAATATCCGGTTGGATTTCTTTCCACTTAATATTTGCTTGATATTTCCAATAGAATTTTGTTTTTATAATTCACAATGACAACGCCCAAAAACAAAAATAATCAATATTATAAATGTAAATAAATTCATACTCATTCCCTTCACACTAAATAATTGTAATTTAAAAATTATCCTTAACTCTTCTAATTCCATTTATATGCATCATACTCTCTCAGTTTTTTTAAACGTGCTTAATTGTGAAGATTCAACTTTTTCAATTAAAACTAATTTATGATTTTTGAATTTCATAAATGAAAAAAATCCTCAAAAACTATCGTCACCAAATATGTATCCAAGCCAGCTACATTGCTCTCCCTAAATAAAAAAATAGAGAATCAAAAATCATTATTCAATGCACTTGTTATAATATTTTTCTAGCTCTTGAACTTCCAAATTATCATCCACCCAGAAATTGAATGGCAAAAACAACAATAAATTCTTTTTCTTTTTTAGAGAGTTTAATACTTTTTAAAATGTCTTTTTCTATAGTATTCATATTTTTCTTTCTTTTTATTGTAGATTTCATTAAACTCCTCTAGTTTCATATAACGGCAAACAGCTTGAATTCTCGTAGCATTAATATACCCTTTTGGTTTCTTACACCTTCCGTACGACGTGACCCCATCGGCAATTTTACATATACTAAGTGAAAATATGCTTTTGTGCTTGGAGAGAGCTAGAGGCTTCTAACAATTTAAAATCCAGTTCATAGTTTGGAGAAATCGCATCACATTCTCCATGACTTTCTTCTGTCGGATAACAATACTCTCCTTTTCCCCTTCTTTTTCAAAAATAATTAGAATGGTTCAATAATTCTAAAAAGATACTTTTTCATAATTGCAGTCTTCTTCTCCATCAACAAAATTCTTAATCACCATTGCTGGTGGTAACAATTTATAATTTATTCTAGGATCAATATTCGGATTACAATTCTCAATCATCACTAAATCAACCTCCCATTTATTTAAAAATTAAACACCAATCTCCTGAATTAGATACTATACGTTAAAAGTTGCGACTTATTTTTTTGGTTCTATATTCATTCTCCTTTTTATTCCAAAAAAATCAAGCGCTAAATCCAAAAACTGATTTACATTAGACCTATCTAATTTCTGATTTCCATTTTCAATAAGCTTATCTATAAAGTTTTTTTATCATTTATCTGCAACATTTGTTCAGCATAATCATAAACATTATTAAAAATTTGATTTCAGATACCGTTTCAATTTATTTCTATTTGTTTTAGTTGAGGCTGTAAGTATCTCTTCATTTACATTCTTGTATAAGCAATCTAATAAATACAAAAAGTATCTGCTCGATCTAACTGTTCATACATATTATCTGACAATTTTAATCCTTGTTGTTTTTCTCGATTGCATATTTCCCATAGTTTGCAATAGCACTAAATTATAAATAGAATGATGCATACTAACACACTCTCTTAATTTGTCCTCGTCTATGCCTTCAATTCTTTTTTTAATACGCTAACTTTTTTTGGTATTAAAATTAAAAAAAGCAATCTCCGGATAGTCTTTCTACTGCATTATAAAGTTCATAGACTTGATCATTAATATGAATTGTCCCTTTTGCGGATACATTATTAGACACAGCAAACAATCTATTTATTGCATTATCTTTCGGTGCATCAATATATTCCTTTACAGAAAGAAAACGAAAAGAATTTAGGGTTTGATACACAATATTTTTTTCTTTTATACTGTTAGGATAAATCTTATCGAATAACAAAAAAACACTTGAGGAGATGAGTCTATATCAAATTTATAAGTTTTACCTTTAAACTCTTGTTCCGTATCAAACATTTTCTTTCCTCCATAATCACAATGCTTAATGCAACTCAACAATCTAAATTTTTACATCTTCTATCATACATTAGACTGAATAACTGTCTCACTCTTATACACTACACAATGCCTTTCTCATCCTAACCACATACAATCTCTCATCTTCCCCGGCAAGCTGGCTTAGGAGCTCGTCTGCACGTCCCGTATCGCCTTTAATAGCAGCATTCAATGCCTTGTAGTAGATGATTTCTAGCTGTGGGTACTTGTATTCGTTCGTTAACGTTTCGAAGTAGTCGTTGCTCTCATGCGCGATGGTTAAGTCATAGAGAGCCACACTCATCTTTTTCGTTTTTTCGGCCAGCGTAGGGTCTGTTATCGTCAGTTCACCAAGCATCTCCTCCAGCTCTTCTCGGCTCAACTCCGGCTGGCTCAATACAACCGAGCGAATTAAATAGCTTTGTAGGAAGTTTCGATATTGCGCTTGAAGTCCATCCCGACTCAAGATTTCTTTGGCCTTTCGAATCGCCGTCTCGAAGTCCCCTGTCATGTATGCCAAGGACACTTCCGACGTTGCCCCGTCTAATCGGAGGACCGCTCTTTTTGCCTCTTTATTCGTCTCGATATATTGTTCCCACGATGCAAAATCCAAATCCGTATGCAGTAATTTCTCTACAGTGGTTAAATACCATTTATTAATCAAATAGATGGCAAGGGCTAACCCGGCGACAATCACAAGAACGCCCCCTGTTCGCATCGGAATGTCACTGACTGCAAACGTGACGCAAAGAATGAGGAGCATTGTCAAAATTCCCGCGCATCTCGTATAAAACGTATATTTTTTTCGTACTGCTTGATAATCCATATCGTTCCTCCAAAGTCGCAACTCATCTTTGGTTACGGTTACAAAAATATTTAAATCTTCAATCAAAATGACTGCCTTAGCCCATTATCTCACGTTCCAGTTGTTGCTTCAATGCTTATAGGAGATTATTTGATAACAAGTTTAATATTTATTCTCATAATACTTACTAGAAGCAAAAAGACCGGGGCCTTTTACAGGGCTCCGGCTTAGTTAGTTTGGAAAATAATCTATTCTAACCCTATTTCAATCTGTTTTATTCCAGCTTTCCAAAGAGGTAATTCTTTTATTAAGTATTGAGGTCGTATATCATACTCTCTTAATCGTTGAAGGTCTATCCATTCACATTCATATTTTCCTTCATCCAACGTATGAGATGGCACCTCTCCTAGAAGAGTCACTTTATAATGAAATTCAATCATATGATGGAGTTCGCCTTTATAATCAAATCGATTTTCAACAACGAACATCAACTCTTCAACTTCACAGTCTACACCTAGTTCCTCTTTGACTTCTCTGACTACAGCTTTACGACTTGCTTCGCCCACTAATATCGCCCCGCCAACTAAGTGATTTTGGTCTTCTACTTTATAAGTGAGCAACTTGCCATCCCGCACTACAATGGCCGTTACTCTAACGCCATATCTATATGTATCTCCTATTACTCGAAAATCCATGGTAATCACTTCTTTCTGAAAAAATGAATACAACCATTATAGCACAGTTCTTTTTACATTTGACTTTCTTGTTAAAAAAATGAAGTCTCTCGACAGTTCTTAAAATTGTTCAATTAAACGAAAAAGCAGGCAAAATTTTACTTTGCCTGCTTCCATCAATTTCTAATGTTACCCTCTCTCTTTGAACTCATCGAAGTATAGAACCTCGACTTGCCCAGACCAATCCAAGACGCAGCCAACGAAGTCCACAAGGTCGAGCCCTGGCATTTCATAAGTGTCGCCGTCATTGACACTGCCCGTTGCATCTTCAATGTACGTCACCTTGTAGCCTCTGTCTGACGCGATAATGGCAGAAAATAAGCAGCAATATTCCGCGTTCAGTCCCGTAATCACCACTTCATCGACCGGATGGTTCGCAAGAATCGCCTTCAACTCTTCACTCTGGAAAATATTTGGCGAGTTTTTTTCTACGATAAAATCCGCATCCGCAGAAAGCTCTTCGTCAAGCTCTCCTCGCTCGTCACCATTGTAAATAATACTCTCCTCATTCTCATCAATATGACGCGTATGAATAATGAGGTCACCGCTCGCCTTGAACATCTCCTGTAACTTCAAAATATTCTCTCTAAGCAGGTCAAAATTCCCTCTAGCTAACATCCCTTTTTGGCAATCTAAAACAATTAATGCTTTCACTAATCGTACTCCTTTATATGTTTTTAATGAGTTAATTTTCAATTTGATGTTCTTTGATATACAAAATACGGACCAGTATTTAAATATATAAAATGATCTACAACTACCCTAAATCAACTTATATTCATACCACTCTTCATCTACCTTTCTGAAATCCCAAAGCCAAAAACATTCTTTGACTTTGAGTATTAAAAGGATATATTTGTGCAGAGACCTTTACCATTTTTTGTTCTTTCGCCAGCTGTATCATTTCAGAAATACATCGTCTTCCAATCTGTAAATTCTGATACTCTTTGCTGATAACTATAGAAAGTTCCGAGTTATCTTGGAGTGTCACATCTCCAACTAACACTCCTTCATATTGGATATAATAGCAAGAACCATGTGAAGTTAGGTAATCATACATTTTATGAAGTTTTGTTAGATCGTAAATCTGATCAGTATTATCTACTTGTTTGCATACCTCACTATCTTGATACCAAAGAAGGGAGATGTCATCATTTCTATAATAAGGAATAAGCGTTATCTGATCGTCTACTATTCTATTCAACTTTATTTTTCCTTCTTTCTATTTAGACGCTTCTTCCGATTCTTCAATATTCTCCACAAACCCTTCAACATCTTCAATCTCTACAAACAGCGGGTCTAAGTGACATAAGAAGTGCCAATCTTCGGCGCCTTTCTTTCTGTAGAGAATTGCTTCGCCATCTTCACTTCCAAAATAGCTTCTATCGACTTCATACCCTTTACTTTCTAAGAAAGCTTTTGCCTTGCGGAAGTTTATCTCTCTGGCTTCGATATAGGCTTTAACTTCATCGTTATTCACGACATAAGCATCGACCTTTGTAGCTCCTTCGACCACTTTATCGTTTTTAACGGATAGATTCGAAATTTCTTTCCAAATAATCTCGACATTTCTTCAGGTTCAAACGAAAATCTAGATAAAGGGACAATATTTCCATTGAAGACAATTTCCATATAATCCGGCAAGTGTTTAGGATTCACATACTCCACTTCAAACCCATCTTCGTTTTCTAGAGTATACCCTGGAATTTGAGCGACAAAGGCTTTCCCTTCTTCTAAAGAATCAAACGCGACTAAATCCTTTTGATAATCACCTTGATACAATTCCAATATAACCATCGATAACCCTCCTAAGCTTTTTCGTTCTAAATATTATTATGCTACCGTCAATAGGAATGAAATAAGCACTCACGATGTACATCCAGTAGCCCTGCATGCAATCTATAATCCTTTTAAAAGTACACAGAAGCTTTCGCAACAACGTATCAGACAGAAGAAAGAAGAGTTACTTATTTACGAAACGCCTCTATTTTGCTTTTATATTCATTTAGAAGCTGTTTGGAAAAAAATTTTTCATTCTTTGAATCTCGAACTTCCTTCCAAAGGATAGCAGCAACGGATAACTTGTTAACATACTGATGGCTACATTCATCTGTACAAAAATCTTTTAAAAATTGATTCCACTGACAAGCCGAATGATCATACTTGGCGTAATCGGACTCTCCATAATAAATTTTAATCATATCCTGAATCGTAAATGTTAGATCATGATCCCTTTTTACTTTTCTCCAAGCGGTTGCCATATCCGCATTGAATTTAAACGGACTAACCCCTGTTACTGCTGAAAAATAATCTCTAAACTTCTGGTTAAAAGAAAACCCACAGTTCAGAAGCGGAGTCTCTAAAGTGATTACTTCGGATTGAGTTTTACGGCTTTTCCTCAAAGATTTCTCTATTTTATTTCCCTGAAAATATTGTTCAATTATATAAACCAATTCTTTCTTCGTGCCTCTATACTCTAATCCAAGAGACTTACAAATTTGGGAAAGTTCTTCTCGATACCAATAGTATTGGTTAAATTCTTCAAATGATTTTATCTCTTTAAAACTAGGTCTGTTTTCTACCAAACTATCAGCTCCATCCTTCAAATCTACGTTACTAGCATCAAAAATATACTATCTCCACATAATTGTTACTGTCCTAACTCATTTTTTTAGACCCTTTATCTATAATAGGCAGCTTAAAATCGATGAATTTTAACCATCGTCTATCCGCATACTTCTCTTCATAAAAATGAAATTTCTGAAATGAGTCCAATTATAATTATCGTGTTCAACGTTATTCATAACTTTATAAGGTCTGTCGAAATAAATAAAAAAATCCATATAGTATTACTGGTACATATCCATATTATACGTCAAATTCTACTGTAGACGAGGTTAATAAGATAAGAAATAATTATGGAATCTATATGAAAAATGAGCTATAAACACTTTTTATTTTTTTATTTTCTAAACAAAAAAATTATGAACAACTTCTGATGTCAGCAAATATGATAACAATGAAAAGAATATTACTAAGATAATGAGAACCGGAACCGATTCAAATTTTTTTGTTTTAAAAAAATATTTACGAATTGCTTGTATCGGTTTTTTTCTTTTTTTCTATCAATATAAACACTTATTACTCTAAGCAATAATATATAAGATATTAACTGTTGAATTACTCCAATAAATACTCCCAAAATTTTTATATACTGATGCAAAAGATTTCTTCCATCTGTTATTGTTGCACTCATTGTTACTGCCATTTCTTTAATGTTAAATCCATAATATAGGGTCAATGCAGAAACAACTATTGAAACTACGATGAATTTAACTGTAACTTTTTGAACTTCTTTACTAATAGATATAACAAATAAAAAAATAATATACATATCATCAGCGGGATAAGACCAAACCACTTTTAAAAAAACAAAAGAAATATAATCTACATATTCTTTGAAAAAAACTAACTACTATGGAAGCTACAAAGCACTCCTGCAATGATTAATAAAAAAACATCATTGTCATTAGAATTTTCACTTCTATCATTTTCAGCTCGTCTTATTGTAGTGTAATGATAATCTGGGGATTCAATAAAAAGTGGTTTTAGCAGATATTTCTATATTCGTATTAAACAATTTTAATATGATATTTTTTTAATTTTGGAATTTATAAATTTAACTTTGTTAACAAGTTTTTATTATAAGTAAAATTATAAATGATACTATTAGTCCCTTAATAATATCCTCAGGTATTGTTTTAACTAATCCAAATAACCAATTTATAATTGTATCAGGCATACATTAACCTCCTAGTTTTTGTATTAAGCCACTCAAAAAGTAAGACCATCAATTATATTAACTTCAAAAGGTTTACTTTTTCCCATAACAAATATCATTTTTTACTATATACGCCTCAACATAATGTCTACCTACATAGCAAGTTTCCTCTGTTCTTATTCTTTTTCCTTGTTCAAGCTTAGAATTATAAAAGTCTCCTCTTAAGCAATTCGCATTTATTGCTTCGTGACCAGTATTGGTTAGTTGCCAGTAAATATCATAGTCTTTTTATATTGAGCGTAAGTGACTTAACTTCAAATCTAAGTTTTTCCTTTTTTTATTCAAGGCTTCACCACTTTTTTTATTTGCTTAAATCTGAAACCATGCCAACTGTAGTATGATTTTATCTCTACGTTAGTCTTAGCAATACTTGATAATTTCCATTTGGGTTTTTGATGATAACTTAAAGAATTTAACGAGATTCCAATTTCATTAGTATTTTTACGCAAACTTCTTTGCATATAAAACAAACTCTCATTTAAAGGTAGTCCCTTATTATCTACACTAAAGTCAACTTTAAGTTGGTCATACCATTTTAAAAAAATTTTTCAAAAATATTTTTTTATCCTTATCCCATTTTAAAGATAATTTTTCTTTTTCTATTAATCGGATTATAAATACAAGGATTCTCATTTTTCATATTCAATTCCGTTCAAAAGATATTTAATTACATTCATTAATAATGTTTTTAAAATCATCACTAATAATCGTGCATTTAGGATAAATTTTTGCAACTAAAGTAGTAATTATAATGGAAGACGGTTTTTGTTCCATATCATCATCAAACATAACTTCTGCATGTCTTTTTAATAATTGGACAATTCTTTTGTAATGGAGTTTTTTATTTTTATAATCTGGGATTTCTTCTATCTTTGCATAAACTCGTTTTAGCATATGCTTCTTTTATTTTTTTGAAAATCGCTTTGTTTTTTTAAACCAATCCGAGTATCCTTTAGGATTACTAACTTCCCAGTCCAATGTTATATCATCATAGTTACCACTTTTTTTGTCTGAAATCGCAATATTTCCATCATTCGTATCATCCCAAGGAACAGCAGGCAAAAATATCTATATGAAAATTGGATTCATCTACATAAAATTAACGTCCAACATCTATTACTTTCTTTTGGGGAATTTTTTTCCATATTATATTTTAACGAGTAAGTTTTAACTACTTCTCCAACCTCGTCTTTTAACTCTTTTTTTGAGTCTGATAATTTCTTCTTTTTCTAGTCAGATTACAAACAATATCTATATCATACGCCCCATCTTCAGTAAGAGGTTTAATTGCTGTTCCTAATTTAATAGAACCTTGTAGGTAAATATCCGGACCATATTCTGCTAGATTAGATTCTTTTATATAGTTTGCTATTGCTGTATATCTGTTTGATGCTTTTTTCGTAATTTGATTCAGAAATATCAATTTCATTAATTAGCTCTCTTATCTCCTTCGACATTTCAAATTTTTTTCATTTTATTCCCCTCTCTTATTAAATAATATATTGAGAATGAGCTCCTATTTTTAAATGATTTTTCCTCTATATCAATACATTCCTTTTCAATGTCTTCTCTATCTACAAGCTTTAATTAAATCATTCTTTTCTTTTTATGTATTTGCATATCATATCATTATATTCATTTGTTAAATGAATCTCGTAAATATCAAACAATAATATTTCATTCTTTTTTTAAAATGCTTAGAATAAGACATTCTAGGTTTTATTTGCTTTTAAAAAAATTCTATTTCAATGTTACTTAGAACTTCTATAGGCAATACTTTATTTTTTTATAATTTCTTCATAAAAACTCTCTATATACCGCTACTTCCTATTCTCTCTACTATCAAACCATTTTAGAACTTTATTAATATTTTTTTCCCTTTGGTATAAAATCTTAAATCTTTTTTCATAAAAACCTTGTTCATTTTCAAAATTAATATTCAAATTTCTTTTCAACAGTAATAAACGAACTACAAGCTTTTATATACTCCACCAACAGGTTGCAGTTGTTCTATTTTACTCCCCTTAATCAAAAGATATTTATCATTGATTTTTTTATTTTTATATAAATACGCAATACTAAACCCTAACATCCTTGTTCCAATTTATCACCAATTTTACAAATAATCCTATTATTCTATAATTAGCTACAAATATCCCGATAAAAAAACAAATTCCACTACTAATCAAATTAATTCCTATATTTTTCTAACACTTATATCCCTTCACTTTCATTATTACTTACACTTAATTTTTTTCATTAACTTTTTGAGTGAATATACTCTATTAACAACATCAATCACATTCTCTAGTCAACTATTTAGTTGTCCAACTCCTGATAACTTGATCTATTCTATTAATTCCATTCATTTCTTCGAGTGTTACAACAATACAAAAATCTACCTTCTTTGTCATCGTGAAAATCTCATCGGTTATTTGTTTTTATTTCCATGCCCAATTCTTATTTCTTTAAGAGCCTTTTTGTATCATTCTTTTTGCAACACTCTCTACGATATACTTTTACATTATCCCTTTTTCTAACCTGTATTCTTGCTTCACCTTCCAAAAGATATTTTTTTCCTTCTTACGAAACTCTATATTCTATTTATACCCATTAGTGTCCTTGTTATTAAATCATTTTTGAAGTATCTTATCGCTCCCCATGATAGCCTCTTCTATTCCTTTCAAATACTCTAGTATCTTGCTATTTTCTTTCTTGGATTTATTGTAAATTTTTCTAACCTCAAGTCTGCTCCTCGTATAAATTGATATATCCGTTTATATTCTCATAAGTTCAATTAGTTTCCAACTTTGCAACATCTTTTTCTCAAGCTAAACTTTCACTTTTATATGATTGTTGATATCTCTCTTGCACAGAAGTGATACCGTCTCCACATGCGCGATCATCGGGAACATATCCACGGGTTGCACGTACTGTGCCTCGTAGCCACGTTCCTTGAAGTGGACAAGATGGCGAGCGAGGGTTACTGGGTTACAGCTGACGTAAACGATGCATTCAAGACCTGTTGCACAGGCTGCTTCGATAAAGGAAAGGTCGAGCCCTTTGCGCGGTGGATCCACCACAATCACATCTGGCTGTATACCTTCTTCCTTCCAGCATGGCACGATTTTCTCAGCCGCACCCGTTTCAAAGTGCACATTCGTCACACCGTTCAACTTCGCTCATATTAAGTTGTTTCCTGAAATCAATGGCAACCGATTAAAGTGCCTTCTTTGGTATCTAGATTTTCAAAAACATTATCGGATTGTTTATGATATTCTATGAAACAATTTTCGTTTACTTTTTTAAACGATAAAATAAATCACTTATTTCCCCTCCATCCGATCTTATAAATTAAAATATTACCGAGCGATAGCCTTATTTCTATAAATTCAGCTGACTTCCTTTTCCCATCGTCTGAGCACATCTTTTAAAGGTTCATCTAGATAGGTATAAACTTTGTCCTGAATCCACTCAGGAATCCCATAAGCTGCCTCTGCGATACTTCCTGTGATTGCAGCAAGAGTGTCGCTGTCCCCACCAAGAGAAATCGCATTTCGAATCGCATCTTCAAAATCTGTACTCTCCAGAAAGGCAACGATGGCCTGAGGAACCGTATCCTGACACGTTTCATTGAATCGATACGTAGGACGAATTTCATCTAGCGTTTTAGAAAGGTCATATCCATACTCTTTCTCGATATGTTCCTTGATACGTCTTTTAATCTCCGCAGGGTTATCGCTACCATCACCACCAAGGAAATAACGGCACATAAAAATCGCATCCGCTGTGGCCATCGCTCCTCTAATCCCTTCTGGATGGTTATGCGTTACCTCTGAAGAAAGTTGCGCCAGACGTTTCCCCTCGGACGGTAACTCGCCTGTTGTGGCATCCATCACCCAAGCGCACGGAGAAACACGCATCGCAGAACCATTCCCAAAACTATTGTAAGGCTCACGGTTGTCGGTCATAAGCCACTGGTTAAATCTGGCACCGTAATCCGCGTTTGGATACATTCTGCCGTACTTCTTCATGGCATCAATGAAGTCATCCTTCTGTCCGCCATTCATGATTGCTTCCGCCACAGCACAAGTCATCACCGTATCATCTGTGAAAAAGCAGTCATCCCTAAACAAGGGAAAATCCTTCGTTTTAATATTGTTCCATTCATAAACTGAACCAACAATATCTCCCACAATTGCTCCTAACATATATATTCCTCCTTTTAAAACATCTATTATAACCGACTTTCTAACATATCCATTTGACTTTTCTTTTAACGTTGCAATTTATCTAACAGCTTTATTTGGATTATCTTTGAAATAGGCTCTACTCGCCCATACACTTATATTATTCACTCCTTTTTCAAATACCAACTAGGGATTATTTGATTCATATAATCATACCACTCTAAAATTTCTTTGGCTTGATTTTGCATTACTGATATTTCTTCATCTCCATAAGAAACTGCCCATGGAAGAGCTCCAACAATGTTAGTTGTAATGTACATGGCAAGAAGTTTCCAAAATAAATCCGGAACCTCGTTATCAAAATATCCATCTATCATTCCAGATGCAAAAGGGGCGGAGACTTGAGCAGACCACACAATACGATTAAATTCCTCCCATGGATCGCCAAAATCAAATCTATCAAAGTCAATCACGAAAATTTCGTGATTTTCTCCAATTATGAAATTCCCGATATGATAATCTCCATGTTGGAAAACCCGAGGCCTATCTTTTAACAATTCTCGATTCGCATTTAAAAACTCAATAAAAATTTGACCATTCTCATATTGGATGGGACATTCTTTATATTTGGAGATTTTATCATCAATTTTTTGATTAAAAAAGTTTTCCCAATCTCCACGAGCTCCTGTTATAGGGATTGAATGAATTTTTTTGAAGAATTCTTCCCGTCTCTACTCCATAAGTGTATTGTTGTTTTTACCGAATAAGTTAAAAATTGTGCCTCTTGCATCTTTTTCCTTCTATCCACTCGTACATAGAATGTACTTCGTTTCCACTGAGTTCTAATTTAATCGGTTTACACATAGGAACTCCTAGAGAAGCAATTTTTCTGCATCATATTAAATTCAAATTTCTTAGAATTTAACTTCTCCTTAATACAAACACGCAAGAAATATCTTTGATAATTCTTGTCAGTAACACAATATTTCTTATCATCTGACCAGCCTTGATTTATTGCTATCTTACTAATAAACTCCATCAATAAGTCCTCGATTAACTTTACAACATTACTATATTCTTAACTAATGAAAAAGTAATTCGTAGTCCGTTCATTCTTCAACACTTCCTAAAGATACATAAATTTTGACCACGTTCTGAAATTATAATTTCTTCTTAAAATGAATAATTCTATTTGCCTCCTGAAATCCAATATTGAGATGAAATCTTATAGAATCCGTATTCGTTAAAGTACAATCACTTGCAAATTCCTTACATCCTTTATTTTTCGCCCATTCCTCACATTTTGTACAGAGATTTTTAGCAATATCCTTTAAACGATATTCCTCATCGACAATAATCCCTTCTAAGAATCCAACAGGACTATATTTACATCCTTCAACATAATCAAATCTGAGTGAACATAGTGCTAGACCTACGATTGTGTCACCTTCAACTTCAGTAAAGATTGCAGTATTTTTGCCATTCGTATATCTTTTTACTTCATCAATAGCTTCTTTATCGGTCAATTGGGGCCATAATTGTTTCATTTGTTTAGCCATTTTTATAGAATCTTTTGTTATTCCATCCATATTGATGTTCCTCCTCAAATTACAAGCAAATGTTTCGAATCACGCTGTTACTTTGTTACTCATTGGTTGATACCAATACCATCCCTTTCTACTTTTCGACTGTCTCAGATTGGAAGAGCAGATCCACATACTCAGCGGTTCGGACTTACCGTATCATTTCGTCGGTTTCCCTCCTCATTCTACGAGTCCAATGCCCCAGGGCACCTTCTCAACCTTCAGTCTCACCTTGTCGCATGGGCCAAACATCTACTTCTACTTCGCTGATGACTCAGCTTGTACAAGCAGTGATTTACTTAAATGAAATCCATTCTTCTTTTGATAGACAGGTTACGTGTTCTGTACGAAGAACACCTTCCCATGCACACGGAACGTTCTCTTTTGTATGATGATAACGGAACCCGCATTTTTCCTGAACTCTCTGCGACTTTGTATTGCCGTCAAAATAACCGCACCACAATTTCTCCAGATTCAAGTCATCAAATCCATGTCTCATCATCTCACGAACTGCTTCTGGTATCAGGCCTTGACCCCAATAGGGAACTCCTATCCAGTAACCAATCTCCGCCTCAGTATCAGGAATCCCTTTATCACTTGCAGATCCGATCATCAATCCGATGCTCCCCACTGGCTGCATCGTTTCTTTTAAAACGATGGCGTATGTCTCAGGTGCTGAAAGATAACTTTTTATAATCTCTCTGCTATTTTCAACACTAGTATGTACAGGCCAACCTGCAATCGGACCCACCTCGGGATTACTGGCATATTGAAATAAATCATTGGCGTCTTTTTCTTCCCATGGGCGAAGAATCAATCTTTCCGTTTCTAAAATCATTTTTCTCTCCTTAAATTCCAGCTGTTTGTAACATTGCTTAAGATGAAACATTTTTCATGATTTAACTCTTTTTTACAATAGCATAAGGTTATCATTAAAAAGTTTTACCTCCACAAACTGGAATTTGCGTATGGAATCAGTTTTTGCGAAGTTCCATATAGATTGAGGTTTTCTCCTCACCCTCGGAAATCAGGTACTCCGGAAAATCTTTCTGCTGAAAGCCAAGCCTCTCATACAACGCGATTGCTTTCACGTTTTCCGGATTCGGATCGACCCATACAATCTCTGCACCGTTTAGGAACGCTTCTTTGATCGCATGGGAGAGCCCGGCCGTTGCAATTCCACATCCCCGTGCAAATCCAAACAATTTTATGTCCAGAGCGGCGCTTCGATGCTGTGCGTCGATTTCATAGAACGATTCTCCGCAGTATTTCCCGTCTTCGAAAATTGAATAGTGGTTTAAAGTCGGTCTGTTCGATTTAATCCACCGAAACCAATTTTGCATCCCTTCATCTGTTTGATGTAAGCCGTCCGGAAAACCGACGAACTTCATGACATCCCCATCAGCCCAAAGCTGTTGGACACATTTGATATCCTCAATCATTGTTTCTTTTATCTCAAGCATTTTAAGCCCTCAATTCGATTATTTCTTCGGTTTTGGTGCAGGCAACTCATCATACATCGAATTGAATAAGCCTGTTAAAAATTCTTTGTTGTCAACATCATCTACCAATAACATTTCCTTTGCTCCATCATACGGCAACTCATATGTTGCATTTGGCATATATGCTATTGCAGATTTAACAGGCTTCACTAAAAACCTATCATCATAAATCCCACCAACAATTTTCCCACGATAATAAACAATATATTCGCCCATCATTGATCTATATGTTATTTCTTCCAACTCGGATAGTTGTTCTAAAATGAAATCTAAATACTCTTTACTTGAAGCCATAATCTAAACCTCCAAAATTTGCATTTGTCTACACCATTTTAATACTTATATTAGATTAATATGTTGGGCATTCCGTTTGAACTACCACGCAGCCAATCACACTTCCCCTTGCTCGTTTTCTTGGGTGTACATTGCATGGGCCGAACATCTACTTCTACTTCGCTGATACCTCAGCTCGTACAAGCAACGCCACGCACTCAACATGCGCGGTCATCGGGAACATATCCACTGGTTGCACGTATTGCGCTACGTATCCACGTTCCTTGAAGTGTACAAGATCTCGCGCAAGTGTTGCTGGGTTACAGCTTACGTATACGATACGCTCAGGTCCCGTTGCACACGCCGCTTCGATAAACGCAAGGTCGAGCCCTTTGCGCGGTGGATCCACGACAATCACATCTGGCTGGATGCCTTCTTCCTTCCAGCGTGGCATGATTTTCTCGGCCGCACCCGTTTCAAAGTGCACATTCGTCACGCCATTCAGTTTCGCATTTTCCTTGGCCATCACAATCGCATCATCCACGATTTCCATGGCGTAGACTTTCTTCGCATCGCGGGCAAAGGCTAAGCTCATCGTCCCAATGCCGCAATACGCATCCACGACGGTCTCGCCGCCCTTCAAGTCCGCAGCGTCAATGGCCTGTTGATAGAGCACTTCGGTTTGCACGGTATTCACTTGGAAGAACGAACGCGCGCTAATCTTGAACGTGAATTCGAACAACTTCTCTTCGTACACATCTTCCCCCGAATAACACCTTCGTCTCACGTCCCATAATGACATTCGTTGGCTTCGGTTGGATGTTTTGCACGATAGACACCACTTCTGGATGCACCGCTGTAATGTCTCTTACAATCGCCTCCGCTTGTGGCAACACCTTTGTTCTCGTCACAAAAATAACCATCACTTGCTTCGTACGCAAGCCGCGTCGCACGATAATATGCTTCAAGTCGCCCGTATTGTTGGCCTCATCATACGCCACCACTGGATACTTTCTTAAAATATCACGAACGGCCACAATTAAGCGGTCAATTTCAGGGTCTTGAATATGGAAGTCTTCCATTGGAATTAAGTCATGCGAGTTCTTCTTGAAGAAACCTGTCATCAACAGACCGTCTACCGTACGCACTGGAATTTGCGCCTTGTTTCGGTAGCCCAGCGCACTCTCCATTCCAAGCGTTGGACGCACTTCTAATTCTGGCATTTTCGCGATTTTCGTCATCACATTTTTCACTTGTTGCTGCTTAAAGGCTAGCTGGCTCTCGTACGTCATATGTTGCAGCGGCATCGTCCCTACACGTGTTCCGAGGGCGTCTTTCACCTCCACACGGTTCGGGCTCACTTCCAGCCACTCCTCCACACGCGCGTAGCCATAGCTTTTTCCAATCTTCATCGTCTTCACGCGCACGACTTCTCCTGGAATACTATTTTCGATAAATAGCGGGAATCCATCGACCTTCCCAACTCCCAGTCCTTCATGCGTTAAATCCTCGATAGTTACTGTATA
>BNJU01004734.1_pt1 | contig 91440 bp, 94 predicted proteins | sample 8539281 | NCBI WGS metagenome assembly BNJU01 (sample SAMD00202456, study PRJDB9452) | human saliva metagenome | isolation source: human saliva | place: Japan
CAGTTACGATTACAAAACGCTCGATTACATTTCCGCCTTGTCAATCAAAACTTTGTGAAATTCCATTTAATTTTCTTTTCCCAGAAGGCCGCCATTTCATACTTCTCTGTGGAATGTAAAGAGGATGCTCGCCTGCACCGTTTACCTCAATCTTAGCAAACTGTGGAAACTTGTATCGTACTTTAGCTGACAAAACTCATGAATTTCTTCAGCAGTTCCTGGTGCCTGTTTTCCAAAACTGATTGCAAGGAAAATCCAAATCAAATCTATCCTTGTATCTCTGTGGTAGAGCTTAGGCCCTCATACTGTGGTGTAACCACACAGTAGCTGTATTTACTATCAAAAGAGTTTTTCCCATGTACTGCTCATGCTATGTTCTTCGCCTAAGGATCAATAACACTTATATCATAAATCTTATCCATATCAATATTTTTTCATAAACATCAATTGTTTAAATTGATTATACACTACTAGAGCCAATTTAAACAAGTAAAATTTAAAATTTCCCATATATAGAAAAATGGTGAAGACTGCTCTTTGATGTACAAATGTTTATTTGATATCAAATGGAGATATTTGCACAAAGCCGTGATATAATTTCCAAGCATGAGTATTAAAATACATTTCACACCACAGTAAAAAGGTGAATCAATATGGAGACAGAGGCCCTGAAGGAAAAAATTCAAAAGGCTACGAAATCGTTTCCGACGAAGATAGGGCAGATATAGTAATCAACACGCACGGTTACCAACCTGGCGGACAGAAAGTTCAGGCAGTCATGAAGAAAGGCAAAGCGCCTGAATGAAGAAGCTGTTATTGTAGTAACAGGGTCGCTATGCAGAGAGACTGATCCCGATGAGGTTTCACATAGAGGGCGTAAGTCTTGTTCAGGTACTGGCGAAAAGGCTGAGCTCCCAAGTGTACAGAAGAGCATGAGTGAGAAGGGTGTAGGTCGAAGGTGTTAACGATAGAAAGACTTGATAGTTACCATCTGATGGCATTATTACTGGCATGGATTCTAGAACTAGAGCATATATTAAAATCGAAGAAGGCCGATAGGTTCTGGCAAATACTGACACCTGCATGCTAGAGGAAAAGTTAGAAGTATTTAGAAGAGATAAAGGCTGAGACGAAGGGACTTATTGATAGAGGCTTCTATGAGATAGTTCTAACAGGAACCACGGCACTCTGCGTAAGGACATAGGTTTTGATGGCATAGAACCTCCAGCCAGAGCTAGATGCGATGCCGGAGACTGAATAAGACTTAGCCCAGCTAGAACCGACAGTTATAACAAGAGCAGGTAAGAAGCCTTCTTAAGTACAAGAAGCTTTGTCCGCACCCCACACCTTCCATACAGAGCGGTTCTGATAATACGCTTTCAACTATGTCAAGAAGGTATACTAGACAGGAATACCTTGATATTGTAAAGGAACTTAGAAGCTTTGATCCTCACTATGGTATAACTACAGATATAATCGTAGGCTTTCCTGGGGAAAGCGAGGAGGACTTTGCAGAAAGTATTTCGTATGCGATGAGGCGCAGTTTGTCAAGATTCACGTCAAGTATTCTCCAAGAAGGGGAACACAAGGGAACTGAGATGAAAAATCAAATTCATGGCGAGCTTAAGAACCAGAGGAGTCAGGGCTTTGATAGCTCATGCTGAGAAGGTTTCTGAGACTTAGAGAAGTGAAGCGAAGCATAAGGACAGTGTTTTTGAGGAGTTTGAAGGCGATGCTTTGATGTGTGGATACACTGATAACTATATTAGAGTTTATACGCAGGCTGACGAGAGCAAGCTCAATGAGTTTTGCAAGGTTAAGCTTGATAAAGTATATAAGGACGGAATGAAAGAGTGATGATGAGGATTGTATTTTGCAAGGATAGAAACGCACGATATTCCATCAAATGTGGTATATGAGGACGATAAGTTTATCTGCTTCCACGACCGGAGCCACAGGCACCGGTTCACTGCTCGTAATTCAAAGAAGCATCTTACATCTCTTTGATGATGTTTCAGAGGAAGATCAGGAATTGCTAGCTACATCATGTTCAAAATCCATGAGATAGCAGAGAGCCTAGGACTTGAGGGTGGATACCGGAAGACAACAACGGTGAGGATGCATTCCAGACGGTTAAACACTTGCATTTCCACGTGCTCGGAAAGAGAAAAATGCTGGCCACCAGGCTAAAATAAAAGTTCATTAATCGGATTTTGTCGCAAGTTTGATGTCTAAAAACGCGAAATCAGTTTATCAAAGTATCATTTAGAAGGAAAATCCATGAGTAGTACTCGAGAAAATAAGAATCGAGGATAAGGAGATTGCAATCGAATGAATGAGAGCCAGCAAAAAGAATTGATGGAAAGCAGAAAGAAGTTTTGAAAACTACGGCTCGAAATCCTATAGAAGTTTTTATTTTGACAGCGAATTAGGACTGATTTTGATGAAAATGGCTACTTTGGAGTTTAGAGTTTCTGGTGAAATAAAGGTATGCTCAAACCATATATATATGGTTTATCAGTTTCGAAACAGATGCTGATAAAGTGAAGAATGTACATGAACATGACAATGAGATTGATGACAGTGAGCTGGATCATTATTCTTTAAATGAAAGCATAGGACTTTGGATAAGAACAGATATTGGATACCAGCCTTGGAATCAAGGACTATTAGGTTTTGACTGGACATAGGAAGCTGCCACCAGGCAAAAATATTCCTTGCTTGTTGGACTGAAAAGATAGTATAATATTTGCGTTACAGTGCTAAATCTGGAACACCGCTGAATTTACGAAGAGGGCAGGAGGTGATTAGATATGGCACAGGTGTAATCGTCAGAGAAAAACGAAAGCTTGGAAAGCGCTCTGGTAAGAGATTCAAGAGACTTTCAGGCAAGAGACCATGTAAATGGCTGAGGTAAGCAAAGAGAGCACGCACGAAAAGCCAAGTGTAGGAGGTGAAAGAAGAAATCTGAGGCGCCCAGGAGCAGAGAGTGGCTATATATCGGAAGCGAAGTGATTACATGGACCTAAAAGAGCAAACTGATGGCTGATTTTCAAGCCAGGCCTCGAGCGATCAAAGACGAGACAGCCAAAAGTACACTGTTTGGCCAGTGCGCCTGTTGGCAGCATGGAGGGTAGACAGCAGAAGAACCTTGACAGATGCAGATCCAAAATCAGCTACAGAAGCTAGCAAGATGCGTAATGACGCCTTATCTGACTCTTGAGAAGGCAGTGCAGACAGGATCTAACCGGATGCACATAAGTCCGAAATCGCAGTACTAAAGACGATCTACCTGAGCGTACCATCCCTGAGAGAAGATTGGCGGGAATCAGGTAGAAACCGCACTGCGTGCAAACTCGAGGGCAAGGAAGGAGAATATGGGCAAGCTTCATGGAGCGCCGTCGTGTAAGACTCAAGGGTCTTGCAGACATGGCAAACGAAGTGCGCAAGGCAATCATGTTCTTAGGATAGAAGTCATGCGAAAGCAGGAGAATTTCACTGAGTTTCTGTATTTAACAGGAGATAAATGGAGTATGTAATAGAATACTCAAGCTAGGCAGTATTAGGGTTATTTTATGACACGTAGCGCTGCCTGCCAAATAACTAGAAAGCTAACACGAGCTTTTCTCTGAAAATGAGAGAAAGAAGAAACCGTAAGTGAACTATCAGGTTCTTGACATCAGAAAGAGCAGATGGTCATCTGAATGTGATATCGAACTCAGCTCAAAACTCCAAAGGGAAGCGGGAATATCGATATACAGAGACGAAGCTTTCGTCCGGAAGTAGCGCATGTTCCTTAGCAAAACGTAAGGCAAGGAGAAATTCCTGTTAGCGTAATTTAGACAGGCATCTCCAGACCAGTCTATATTGAAGAGTTAAAAGAGGCTAAGACCATGCATTGCCATTGGTTTTAACTCATAGGCGTAGTAGTGTAATGGGAGTACGAAGCCGACTGATCTCTCTGTCATATAATGATACATGTTTTCTAGCATGTAAGGAAGATCAGTATAGTGGGTATATGACATTTCATTTGTGAGCGACTACATCTCATTTACAGAACTTAGCGATAATGATATTAAGCACTTGTAAAGGTTGGACAAATGACTGTCGACAAATAGTGAGGCATTTGACAGAGCTACACGTCGAAAACTAAATGATAAATATGCCAGCTTTCCTGATGTAGAGCTGTATTTGGCCAAGTGGCGACCGCGATATTACGTATTTCTTGATACAATCTAGAAAGCTGCGAGAAACCTCAGCTTCAATCTAAACAGGAAATTTATTCACAGAAAATCTTAAGTCTCAATTAGAGTAAAAGATAATGATGTTTTTAGAAAGCTACTATTGGACTTGAGAACCCTAGAATTCAGAGCAAGAGTTTTGATCTAAAAGATAATACGCGTTTTCAGCCTAAGATTCTAAGCCTTCAAGGTGTTCTAAGAAAGAGGTGTAGCAGGTCTAATAAGTTACAGAGACTTAAGCTTCATGAATTAGTTTGAATCATACAAAGCCATAAACGAGATTAAGAGTTTAAGAATGCTGCTTAGTGAGGAAAACACGGAGAATTCTTCTGAGTTTATATGGAAAATGATAGGATCAAAGGGAGCTTTTATCTATTCAAGCGAGACCAAGATGGAGGAACTGACATAGGCTGGCAAAGCTTAAACTGAACTTAAGGCTGCAGTGTCACAGTGCTCAGGAGTTAAAGAACTACCAAATCTATCTCAAATCAAAAACTCGAGCACTCTCATTCCTTGAAAGTATGAAGTCGATCCTAGATGGAGAGAGCATGCACTCATGTCTTAAGACCACATGGAAACTCGTTTGCCCATCACACAGGCTACTTGAGCAGCCTTCCTTCCGGTGATGAGAAATGAAGCAATAGAAAGATGTGCATTCTTCACACAAGTCAAAGAAGAAAACCGAGAATTTGAGGAACCATTAAGTCAAAACGGGAAGCTATATGGATCACACCTTGCAGGAAGTTAGAGCATTACTTTTCCCGATGTGGAAGAAATGTGAAAAAGCTCAGTAATATTTCTGAGAAAAGTGAGCATAATAGCCAGATGTTATAGTAATGCATATAAGTTACCTTTAAGGATGGTACTTTTCTGACAAGTTTGACTTAATGAGACAGAGAGGCGAGATCTTACCCTTGATAAGGATATCGACTCAGAGCATAAGCTTGATAATGCAAAAGCTGTCATAGATAGACACAACAAAACGATCAGCGGACTGAGAGGATGCAGTCTATCGAAAATGACGAGAATGCTTTTGATCATGCCCAATGGCGTCATGGCAAGTTTGAAGGCGTAAAGAACTACGATCGCGCTAGTTGGCCCCAAGGCTCCAGGACCTAGAATCAAAATGTGGATACTACGGGGAGCACTAGTGATGATTGCACAGAGCCTTGGCCCAAACACATGCTGGGTTGACAGACATTTAAGAAGAGCAAACAGTATATCATGCAGAGCTCAATGAAAAGCTTGTCTGAAGTTATAAACCATAGATATGGTAAGACCGATGTACGCCGCATAAGAGCAAGAAGCTTTAGGTCGGTGAGCTGATTATAAGGAGAGACCCTGATTGGCGTACAAAAGAGGCCCAGAAGAGCCCATGCTTTGCACCTACTGCACTTAATCAGCAGAGGTTCAACATAGTTCATAATCGAAAGACGAGGAGCTGAGACCAGAGTCTGGTTTCTTTTATTAAAGATGGATAGGGTATTGTAAAATACTATTTTGAGCTTGTGCAGGTAGGAGAACTTACTGAGTGAATAAACCTTTAGGTATAGCAGTCATTATACTTTATTTTAAATAAAGAGAGGATACAGTGGAAAAGAATACCTGCTGATCCGAGAGGAAGGTCCCAGAGGATCCTAATACCGGGAGAGCGGGCATATCTGAGAGAGTCGCAAGAAGACAGGTCACTATGGAGCAAATAAACTTGGCAGAGGGAATAAGAAGACCAAGCCACAGAGATTTGATGTCGAAGGACCCTAGTGTTAATCATGCTGATTATAGCGCAGGTGTTTTCAGCAGTTACAAAACATTATTTTGGCGAACTGATGGTAGAGGTTTCATCATCGTAGTAGTTCTTATTAACGCTATACTTGGAGCTCTTTTCTCAGAGAGCAAGGCTGAGGAAGCTATAGAGGCCCTGCAGACTATGACTGCAGAACCTGTAAAGGTTACCAGGAGATGGCAAGCGCAGGTTATACCTATGCAGAGCTAGTGCCAGGTGACATAGGTTGACCTAGAGGCAGGCGATGCTGCACCAGCAGACGGAAGACTAATAAGTGCGCGAGCCCAAAGATTGAGAGAAATCTGGCTCACAGGGAGAGCGCAGCAAATAAGCTGATTGATATCCTAAAACCTCGGCGATGGCGGGGATGTTCCTCTAGAGATAGAGGAAATATGTGTTATATGGGTTCAACTGCTGTATGGACGCGAATTGCCGTACAACAGCAACTGTATGGATACAGAGATGGGCAAGACTGTGATGCCCTAAACCAGACGCAGGGAAGAGCTTACACCACTTTCAGATTAAGCTTAATCGAGCTTCTGGTAAGCAGAAGCTTTCGTATCTAGTTCTTTTGATGTGCGCACTCATATTTGTTTTTGATTTACTCGCATCAAAGGATATGAGCCCTACAATCGATACTAGAAATATGTATGGTAGCTGTATCGCCTGGCGGTCATGTTAGCAATTACCAGGACCAGCTGGCTACTAGCTACAGTAGTTACAGAAGTTACTCACTGGCGTATCCAAGATGTCCAAGGAAAACGCTGTTGCAAGAAGACTCTACAGCTGCTGAGACCCCTGGATGTACCTCAGATCATCTGCCTCGATAGAGGAACGCTTTGACACAGAACATGTACGAACTGTAACTGATGCATGTCGGCGATGGCAGACAGATCGCTACAGCTATGGCTCGTGCTGTGATGCGATACTTAACGATGGGTGATGAGGCTGGAAGGCGAGCCCACTAGAGGTCACGACCAGTTAACCTTTGCTGTAAAGCAAAGGACTTAAGAAACTACGAGCTGAGAGATAGCATACCCTAGAGTGAATGAGTGCCCATTTGATTCATCAAGAAAGATGATGAGCACTCTATAAGACTGAAGAGGGTCGGTGTGTGTAGTTCTCACCAAGGGTGCGCCTGATGTGATTTTTGAGTAGGTGCACAAGCTCATTTTGATGGCGAAAAGGAAGTCCTGTTCACAGATGAGCTAGCGCCAAGTTCCGAAGTGATGTCAAGTTGCGATGGCTGATATAGGCGTCAGAGCAGCTTTGGCAGCATCAAAAGAGAGACTGGAGCGAAAATCGGAGAATAACAGCCCAGGAAAAACCGAGAACACGCACCTTGCAATAATTGGGACTTACGCATGATTGACCCTATAAGACCAGAGCTGGTGATGGGATAGCAGAGTGCCGTAAGGCTCGGCATAAGACCTATAATGATAACTGGTGTGACCATAGGATATTGCAGTGTTGCTATTGCTAAGGACCTCGATACTCGAAGATGCTCGTCAAGTAATAACCGGTGCAGCAGCCTGACGAAATAAGTGACGAGGGATTTTGAAAAGCAGAGTAGCTGGAGTTCTCGGTTTGATGGCGCGAGAGTTCAGCCTGAGCATAAGGGTCAGAAGAGTAAGTGCTTGCAGCAGTGCTGGAAGTCGCAACAGCTAGTGACAGGTGATGCAGCATCGACGCTCAACACCAATGAGACCGCTGACATAGGAATCGGTATGGGAATCACAGGTACCGATGTAACAAAGAACGTATCGGATATGATCCTTGCATGACGATAACTTTGCAACAATCGTAAATGCAGTAGAAGAGGGAAGAAGAATCCACGATAATCTGTGGGGTAAGGCTATTCAGCTCCTTTTGAGCTCCAGAACACGAGTGAGGGTTTTCAGGCACATTCTTTGCAACCCTGCTTGGATTTACGCTTTCCAAAGCCTGCACATCTTCTATTCATCAATCTGATTACAGATGCCTTCCCAGCTCTTTGCCCTAGGACTTGAGAGAAGGAAGAGCCTGACATTAAGGAGAAGACCACCTGCAGACCCGCAAGGATTCTATCTTGCTGGGGAATCGGTCTTTGGACATGTTTTATCAGGGACTGATGATAACAGTGCTATACACAGCATCACATATTATCGGAGGCTCAATGGAGGTCGGCTACTTGAAAATGCGTAGGACTTTCACCAGATGGAATGACCATGGCCTTCATGACGATGAAGAACATGTGCGAGATATTCCAAAGTCTCACAACATGCGCCTGCAGAGGGCAAGTTATATTTAGGACCAAATTACCAGAACAAGGCACCATTATGGGCATGATGTTACAGGAGCGTCTGTATCAAATGCTACAATAGTCATTGAGGTCTCATTCTATAGCTAAGGGTACGTTTGGATTTAATCAGTAGTAAGCGCTGAATACGTCACCGCACTTCGGACTTTCAGTACTTGTAATCTCTAACGTAGAGTGCGTCACACTCGTGCAGAGACGCTTTAAGAGGACAATATATTAGAAACATATTTATTGACATTATCGATATAAAACGATTAGGCACTCAATGTACCGCTCGTAGTCGGACCATAGCCTTTTACAAGGTTTGGCGCATTAAAATATGCGGTATATTTAAACAAGCAGAGAAGCACCCGTAGCGTGACGGCAAATAAAACTGGACAAAGCTACTCGTAGCTCCTCAATAAATTCCGATATCACAGGAAAACTGCTTATGAAATGCCAGTAATTCCCGGCAACCAGCTTTTACGGAGTTATCGGTCAAATGAAGGCTTAGCCGCTTTTCAGCTTTATCGGCGAGGTAAATATGGGCGGTGCATTTTCGACACTTTTGGCCACCGCTACCAGTATCGTTAGTTTCATGTGATTTGCTATTTATTCCGCATATTGTCATGGCATACCACGCTATATGGCTTTTACCTGGCCTGCCCAAGATGTACATATTTATCAAGCATAATGCAGGCGACATCGCTAAACGACGAGCGTAAGCCTGCATGTCCCAACTGAGATACTTTGCAGGTAGTCAGAATCGATATAGTAGTAAATATCGTTTTGATTGCATGGCAGTAGCCGCAGCGTTTAATAATCTTTGCAACAAAATAGCGTATTTACGACTTTTAGCGCGGTATTGAACTGGGGTGATAAAGCGTGCGTGAAAGAGCTGTTAATCCAAGTCACAAGGGCTGGTGGACAAAGCCCTGCAAGCCGTGATATAATTTTTAAGTAACATAAAGAACTGAAGGGGAGTGAATTGCTGAGAGTTAGCAGCTGAGATGCGTTGAGACCCCAAACCTGATTGGATAATGCCAGTGTAGGGATGCATTTGACGAGTAGTATCCAGAAGGGTGCTACTTTTTCTAGACCGTGGAGGTAGAGATGACACAAAGAGCCTCTAGTTACATAATCACAAACAGCGTGACCATAAACGATACGGTAAACTTCGTGCTTGCCTCAGGTGAGCCGCCATATGTGCAGATTCGCCAAGAGAAGTAGTTGATGTCGTATCGCTTGCGATGCGCTGATGATAAATATAGGAACGCCTAGGAGAAGAAGCTACAGCCATGTTGATTGCAGGAAGAAGGGCAAACGAGATGGGAAATACCTGTCGCGCCCTGATCCTGTCGGTGCTGGAGCGTCAGAGTTTCGCAGGATTCTGGAGCTCCTTGAGGATGTGGAGCTGGACCGCATCAGAGGAAATAAGTCGGAGATAGCAAGACTTCTCGGTACCCGCCAGATCAAAGGGAGTCGAAACCGCAAGTCTTGAGCTTTGATGAGGCAGTTCATGGGACTCGCCGAAAAAACAGGCTCAGTAATTCTCAAGATCAGCGAAAGCGATTTAGTCTTGACGAGAGCGAAAGTTTGAGATAGGTGGCGAGTCCCTGATGAAAAAGCTCACAGGAAGTGGCTCGATGTATAGCACATTTAGTTGCCACAAGACTTGCAGAGCACGGGATGAGCTACGTCGGTCGTGAGAAAAGCGCAGCTGACTATAAGCCAACACTGTCAAGGCGATAAAGCTGCGAAGGAGCGAGGCACCTTGAACAGCAAGTCTTTAGGCAGTGTCTGATAGATGCAATATAGCTACACTCAGGGGAGATATTTGATGAAATTTAATAGGAAGATCGTTAGTTCACGCCATAACGGATGAAGAAGGTAAGCGAAGAAGAATGAGAGAAAATACTAATTCCTGCGTTTGAAGCAGGGGACAGGATACTCCAGCAAGAGAAAAACATGCATCATGAGATGAATTTAGTGAGCCTAGCGAGAAAGCTTGTATGATATGCGCTATGAGCACGGAGCAAAGCTCATAGTAAAACGACGATGCGAGAACCTGCACTGAGGCAGGCGCAGATGGTGTTCACCTAGGTCAGGATGATATGCCTATAACTGATGCGAGAAGGCTTCTCGGAGATGACTATAATCGGTGCGACCATGCACAACCCAGCTGAAGCAAAGAAGGCTGAAGACGAAGGGCTGACTATATTGAGTTGGCATGCTCTTCGCCTGAATTCCAAACTAGATGCAAGGCCGATAGAGCTAGATGAGTATAAGAGAATAAGCGATAGGTATTGCAATCCCTATGGCTGGATAGGTGGAATAAACCTAGAGAATATAGGATAAACCTCGGCCCAGGAGCAGATGGAGTTGCAGTGATTTCAGCGCTTATTTGCAAAAGAAGATGTCAGGCAACTGTGCGATTTTGATGCATGAAGAGCAGAAGCCTATTTGGAAAATTACAGCAGGAATCCATGAATACTAGGGAAAATTGAACTGAAGAAGATGGGTGGCTGCGATGTTTGTCGCACCTACAGTGTCGCTTTTCGTGGCTTTTCAGATCCTGTGGGAACAGTGCGCTTTCCCGTGCAGCATATGATGAACGTAATTGCCGCCGTATTTTCTGGACTGTCTCATGCGGTGCTTTCTGTACTGTGACTTCGGAATTAGGAAATATTATGGGCACTGATCGCCACTAGCATTTCCAGAAGCTATCGGTTTACACTTTATGCGCTCTAATCTATCAGAAGAGCAAGAAGCTCGGGCGCTGCTACATAGGTGAGATTATCGAACAGGAATAATAGGAGGACTTCGCATATCCAGTTGCACTCATTCTCATGGGTAATGCCAAGGTTGCGACATTTACATTTGTTCTTCATTTTGATTAGCACTCGTGGTGGTGGCCGCTGATTGCGCTGATTTTGATCGGTATATGACAAAACCAGGTTTTGGATTATCTGAAGGTCGATAAGATAGGAGGATATTATGAAGACAGCATTGACGATAGCAGGAAGTGATTCGAGCGCATGGTGCAGGTATTCAGGCAGACCTTAAGACCATGCTTCAAAACGGTGTCTACGGAATGTCGGTTAGTCAGCTTGACAGCACAGAACATGGTTGGAGTAGGTCGATTCTAAATGCAGACAGCAAAGTTTTTGAAGGACCAGATAAGCCTGGTGTTTGAGGACATCTACCCAGATGCGGGTTAAGATAGGAATGGTGAGCGATGCCAAGTTTACGATGACCATAGTTGAAGAGCTGTATGTGGGAAGGCAAAGAACCTTGCAGTTGACCCAGTCATGGTTGGCAACAAGCGAAAGGAAGTCTGATTAGACGAGGCCTGGTGAGGTTTTGATAGAAAAGCTAATACCTCTTGCAAGGGTCATAACTCCAAAACATTCCAGAGGTAGAGTACATATCAGGCGAGACGATTAAAATCGACAGAGGATATGGGAAAGAGCTAGGCTAATCGCGATAGAATGGAGCTGTAGTTCTCCCAAAGGGTGACATAGCATCACATGCGATGATGTGCTTTTGCATGAGAATGGTAATATCAGGTGGTCTAGCGCGAGAGAATAGATACAAGGGACTCACGGAATAGTCAGCAGCTATCTGAGCGATTGCATCAAATTGCTAGGGAATGGAGCTGAAGATGATTGCAAGAGCGAAGGAAGTATAAGGGAGCCCTTGCTTCAGGACTTGACCTGAGCAGGAAGTGACCATGATCACGGCTTGTGACCTAAAAGAGCAGGGTTTATAGAGGCTGCTAGGCCGGTTTAGGAAACAAATGCGCATTATTTTCAAAGATAAATAGAGATTTACCTAAGAAAGGTAGAAGGAATAATCATGGAAAGAAAGTATCTCAATCAGATGGAAGCTAGTGCATGGGGATTGTAACTCCAGAGCTTGAGGCAGCAGAAGAAGGAGAACTGCGCCAGTAGAGGAACTGCTACCTGATGGCTTTCTGGAAAAGATGGTTATACCAGCAAAATGTGAACCATGTCGCTAGATCCCAACGGCGGGAAGCATGCTAAAGACAAAAGATAAATGTAAACCTTGAATCAGTCGACTGCAAGGACTACGACTATAGAGATGAAGAAGGTAATGAGAGAAAGGACCTAGGGTGCAGAGGCAATCATGGACCTTTTCAAGTCATGGAAATACAAGCCATTTAGACAGAAGGCTATGCAGAGTGTCCAGAATGATAGGAACAGTTCCAATTTACGAACTTGTTATTCACCATCAGAGAGACCTTGGCACACTTACTGCTCATAGACTCTAGAGATACTGTAAGACTTTCACGCCCAGGATGGAAGTTGACTTGTAACACTTTCACTCGTGGAATTACAGAAAGAAAGACAACTGACCAGATCAAAAACGCATATAGAAAGATGAACATAGTAAGTCGTGATAGCCTTGTGTTTGCATGGATGTCCATAGACAGGAAACGAGAATTTTCTATGAATACTTACGAGAAACTGTTGAAATTCCGCAGAGAATATGACGTGACAACAAGCCTTGGAGACGCTTGTCGTCCAGGGATGTCTAGGCTGACGCAACAGATGGATGCCAGATTGAGGAGCCCATCATGCTAGGAGAGCCAACAGAGAGAGCTGTGCCACGACGCACAGGTTATGGTTGAGGGCCAGGACATGCCACATGGATCAGATTGCGCTAAAACAGGAAGATTCAGCAGACAATTTGTGCGAAAGCACCTTCTGCGTACGAGACCCCAGTGACAGATATCGCACCTGGATATGATCACATCACAGCAATGCATCGGTAGTGCTATCGCAAAGATGGCAGGAGCGCTTCCTCCTTTGCTATGTAACACCGGTGAGCATTTAGCACTTCCAAATGTTACGACGTTCACCAGGGAATTATTGCAGCAAGATCGCAAAAGACACGCGCCTGATATTGCAAAAGGGAATACCCTGGAGCAAGAGACTGGATGAGAGAATGGCTGATGCAAGAAAGTGAACTTGACTGGGATGCTCAGTGGCTAGAGGCACTTGATCCTGAGGTTGCAAAAGGAAATCAGAAAGAGCAGAATGCCTGAAGAGGATCACGCAGATACAAAGCAGTGGTAAGTTCTGTGAAAGAAGTATGAACAGAAGCCTTGCGGAGAGGTATAGATGATATTATAATACCTTTATTATAATTTCAGATAACTGGCACATAGAATTAGGAGACTCATGAGAGAAAAGAGACAATAAAGGTCAGTATAATAGGAATAACGTTGAACCATTCCTCGTCGCTGTATACTACTATTGGAACCCTTGACTAATTCCATAGCAATCACGCCTGATGCGGTTATCAATCTGAGCGACGTTCTCATCTCGATAATCACTATTATCGAACGAGAATAGCGAAGTCGTAAACCAGACAAAAAGCATCCGTTAGGACACGGCAGAGTAGAGTACCTAAGCGCAGGGCTTTATCGCCATAATCGTCCTTTTATGCGGGAACTCACATCTCTGTAGAGTCGGTAAAGAAGAGATTAAATCCGAGCGAGCTCTGAGTACACTAATATAGCGCTGATGATCGTTTGCTGTAGCAGTCGAGTCAAGCTCGTCTCGAAGCGCACGTAAAGAGCAAAGGCAAAGAAACTAAATTCAGATTCTTGTGGCTTCAGGTGAAGATGCGGGCTAGAGGCTGTAATCTCAGCGTCGACAGTCGTAGCATGCCGATTTATATTTTCTGAGGGTGTAAGCCTGAGTCATATCTGCATACTTGATATCTCTAGTGATTATTAAAGCTGGCTATGAAATGATAAGCGAAACGCTTTCAGAAATCATAGGAGAGAGAATAGACAAGGACGTAATAGATGAACCCGGCTAAACTATTATGGAGTTTGATGATGTCTACGTCTACGATGTTGTGCTTCATAACTACGGACCAGACACTTTTGATAGGCTCCTTCACATAGAAGTGTCGATATATATACTGCTGGGCACTTGATGAATTGCGCTGTCATCTTATGAAGAAAATTTTATGATAAGAATACATAACTGGATATCAAAGTGTATATGCGAGAAAACAGCAAGGACGATAGAGCCAGCAGGACTTTTGAGAAGGTAAGACATCTTGTAATGTCTCACAAATATGTGTTTTCAGATGCACGGCTTTTATATCAACTATGAGGAGAAGATTATGAATTTTGATATCATCCGACTTTGATTCGCCAGACCGAAACGAAGAGTATATGTAATATTATCGGATGTCCAAGAGGCCTTCCCAGATTTCACATAGGAATAACGCCTGACCTGATGTGAGCGACTAAGGTAGCTTATGCACAAAATATTTTTAGTTGAAGACGATAATGTAATCGCTAATCAAGTAGAGAAACATCTAGAGCTGGAATTACGAGGTAATAATTGCTAAGGACTTTCACGATATCATGAGTGACTTTCAAAAGTCAGAAGCAGACCTTGTAGCTCCTAGATATTTCTCTGCCTTTTTGATGGGCTTTGTCATGTCGTCACATAAGACAGATATCAAAGCCTGCGATGAAAGTATCTGACATTCGAGCCGGGCGACACTTTAAACATTGTAATGGCGATGAATATGTGGGAGCTGATGACTCATATAAGCCTTTTGGATCTTAATGTGCTAACGGCAGAAAATACGCTTTTACCTAAGACGTGCATATGATTTCAGCGAGGGAGAAACGGCGGACGTTATAGAGCATGATGGTATAATTTTCAAATATGAAAAACGCAAGCCTTTTACTTTGATGGAGATAGGAGCTTATAAAACGAGCACAAAATTTTTGAAATTTGCTGAAGAACAAGGGAAAGATGATCAGTAGGAAAATCTGATGATGGGCTGAATGGATAGCTTTGTAGATGAGAACACCCTAAGAGTAAATATGACAAGACTTAGGAAGAAACTGCAGAACATGGACAAGTGATTTGATAAAGACAAAGAAGGACTAGGTATATTGTGGGAAATGATTTTCTCCAAATATACTAAGAGTCGAATAAGGGTAATCTACATTTTTATTCATGCTTTTTGATTTTCGCATTTATTACCATGCTTGCAGGAATTTTCGAATGTAAGTTTACGCAGGACTATTGCAGTTATTCCTTGCTTTGATAATAGGTATAGATTACTTTAGATTTATGAGATACATAAATATTCTCAAGCATGTAGAGAATAATCAATGTACACAGCTAGGACTGATTTGCCACCAAGAGATTTTGATAGATGAGGAATATCACAGATTGCATGGCAGAGGTCCATGATATGCTGATTGAAGCGATAAAGGAAAAGGGAAAGCCTAGAAAGTGACTTAATGACTACTACATAAAACGTGGGTCCACTTCAGATAAAAACGCTTCTGTCAGCTCTATATCCACAGTACAGAAACAGCATTGAAAGAAAACGCTAGTGGATGTGCTTGCAGCAAGTTGATAGATGTATTTAGATATGTGCTCCTTAAATCTACAAAGCTAGCCAGTGATAACACAGATTTTGCTTTTCGAACTATAATGTGCCAAGAACTCGTCGAGCGAAGCGTGTAGCCTCAGCTCTATTGTCTTTGATCAAAAAGAAGCTTCCTCAGTAGCGTCAATGATCTAGACGAAAATATAGTAACTGATAAGATGTGGCTTTGGCTTTCATAATCGACCACACTTTCAAATGCTCCAGCAGTACACAAATGGTGGCGGAGTTGGTAGAAGTCTTAAGAGCACTGACTGTCAGGAAAAATAACATCCATAGCAGATAGTGGTATAGAACAAGAGTTTCGCAGTGATATTAGCAGAATATTTGAGGATGGTTTCACGGATATAACGGAAGAACTAGCAGTGTCACCGGGCACTACGCATACCTATGTCGCATCGCTGACAAGCTAGGGTATAGACTTCGGCTGAATCCAAAAGCGTAGGTGAAGTGCATGAAAATAAACTATACATATACCTCGCAGCAAATGTAAGAGATGAATAGATTTTGAGGTAGTGTATAGCGTATTACCTTTTTATAGACAGAAGTTCCAAGTATGAGCATGAACAATATGTCATTAGTAGAAGTAAAAATCTTAAAAAGTTTTCTATACATCAAAGCTTGGAACAAACGGAGTAGGTCGCACTACGCGATGTTAACTTCTTATGTGCAAAGTAGGTGAATATGTCGCCGTCAGCGGCGAGTTCTGGCTCAGAAAGACAATCGCTCCTAAATATAATACTTTGCACTACTTTAGACAGAGCCAGCTCTGAGAAGTGCTTTTGGATGGACGACTCTTCAGCCATAAGAGACGGAGAAATTTCGGCGTTTAGACGTGACAATCTTGGACGTGTAGATCAGGACTTTAACCTTTAGACACATCCACCTGAGAGATACAATATCTATCTGCCATGTGCAGTGACAGGAGCCAAAGCCACAATGGAGCGGGCAGACAAAGCTAACAGCTGAGCATCTAGGAATCACGCATACTTTGATAAATTCTCCTTACGAGGTATCGGTGGTCAAAAGGAGAGCAAAGAAGTTGCAAGGGCCTCAATCACAGTCCCAAGGCTTGATACTTGCAGACGAACCAACCGGAGCTCTTTAGACTCAAACTCGTGCAGACGATCCATTAAACTTATTCAGCCTCAATAAACAAAGGTGGACAAACCATTATACTGGTAACGCACAGCGTGAAAAAGCATGAGCAGCAGCAGGACGTCGCGTTTTGTTCATAAAGGACGGAGAAACTCTTCCTTGTATCAGATATATAGAGGAGACATGACGAATGATGAGATAGTTTATGGTGAGCATTTGATACACGCAGCGCCTATCTGTGGGAGGTAAGAGAAAGCTTCAGAAATCCTGCACACCAAACTCGCTTTCGGTATCGAATTTCGAAAGAATAGGAAAGCTTTTGTTATGCCGTATATTATGTCATCTATACCTGATCATGACGTTATATACATACGAGGTTGCTGCCAGCAAGGACCTGTAGAAATTCTGAGACGTGCAAACTAGTGCTACTGAGAGCATGCTTAGGAAATATAATTGCATCAGGCCTCGCAATCAAATATTTTCTTTACATCAACAGCTTTGGATGCTACAGAGAAGCAAGGAGTTTGGACTATGGTATTCCTAGGCATGGAAAAGCGCCGCATCTAGGTAGAAGAGTCTCTGTGCAGAGAGCATGATAAGCTCTAGGCATATCTCACTGCAATGGGTCTGAGGCGTGCATCTTGTTCAGCAAGCTAGTCGCTTTAATGGTAATAACGAAGATGCTAGGGTGCTGGATATATAATTGCTTTCGAAGTATCATGCATTTCAGGTTGCCGCATTATTTCGAAGTGGTATTCTCTTGCCATAGCTGTGCACTCGTTTTGATGAAAGAACATATTATCTATAAGAATATCGCAAAGTTTCATAGATATGCTGGGTGCTGAGCACCGGTTACACCTGGAGCGTGAGCCAAAGGCGAAGATTATTCATGCCCAATTGAGCAAAGATGCCTAGGGGCTGAGTGATGCGATTTCCATCGCATAAAAGAGCCCCAGCGTAGAATAATCCTGCGTTTTTCGGGAGCGGTAATCTGGCACTCACGGACTATCTCTACTCTACGACAGTTGCGTAGCTGCCCTAAAGGCAATTTTAAGAAGAACAAAAGATTTCCATTACAATAAGCGTCAACTTGTCAAGCATTTCCAGGTATTTTGTTCAGCATGAAGCAAAAATGCCAGAGGCAGTGGCAAACATCTGCACTCTTTCAACCATGGTTATAGCTATGGTATCTGTTACGCATCGCTGAGAGTTGGAATCAGGATGTTATCAAGATAACACCCTTCGTGATGTTATCGTCAGCGTGTCAACTACGGGTGCAGCGCACTGCTGCGGATCGCAAGACATCTCAACGCACGTATGGCGATGATGAGCCAAAATTATTCAAAGATAAGGTTGAGAAGCAGGATATCAAGCCAGGTAGATACAAATGGCATGCGTACTCCGTGCTCATAAGGTGGAATTTGCATGAAGTCTAGTCAAAGAACTATCCTTTATCCAAGTTGATCAACAAGCAATTTCTAACCGTAATGACAGCAGATCAATACGAGAAATTTGAGCGGTAAAGAAAATAAGTGTATCAGCAACGAAGCGAGTTGCATCAGTAACAAAGCTAAATGGAAAGCTTGATATCTCTGGAATTAATCTTGACGTGGAGCAGATGAATCTTCACAGTTCAGCATCAACTGTCTGTAGCCAGTGGCCAGTAAGTGTGCTACTGTGCATGATGACGAAACTGCAGTAGACAACTACGGTGAAGCAACAACATCTCCAGCTCCATGGGAAATATCGCCCTCATGGCTGGCAAACATCGAGGAATAACAGAGATGAGGTGGAGATAAAGTACGTGCCACTCAAATGTGTTACAGAGTATTGGAATGATAGGAAAGAAAGCTTCTAGGAATAACCAATGTCTAATGCAACAAGATATGTGAAGCAGATAAAGATATCGGAGGTCTCAACTATTAGCTTCCGTATTCCTTGGAGCATTTCTAGGAGTTAGTTTTGCTCGGTACCGCTGGATAATCTACTACAAGGATTTCTGTAGGATACTACGACAGGACAAGTTCGGCGATGCAGAGGGACATGTAGGAATGTTTTGAAAAAGACGTAAGACAGACAATCAGAAAGCAAATAACCTTTGTCTTCTTTGCACCACCCATAGCTGTACTCGAGATGGCAGGAGCCTTCAATGATGCAAGCTATCCCAGAAATATTTGGCATATTCCAACATTGGACTTCTAATTGAAATGTCAGTTACATGCGTGCTAGCATTTGGTACTCATCGCAGCAATCTTCTGCATTCACGGCAAGAGAATACTTACAGGATAGTAAGAAGAAAGACAGCAGCAACAAAATATTGACAGACGAATCAGCAGTAAAGCTCCTTGCAAAAGCTTTCTGCAGGGCTGTTGCTTTAAAATAAAACAGATGATTTTGCTGATATAATATGCGCATACAATTAAATCGGATATAAATACTTTGTGTTGCCGTAAATGAATGGAGGAAGATGAACATGTTAGATAAGAAGGTAAGAGATTTACCAAAGACGCAGTGGTTAACGCAGAATTTTACCAGTATACTTTTATTTAGATTTTGCCAACTACTACCATGAGCAGGGTCTTTGATGGATTTAAGCTACTGGCGGTGAAGTTCAGGCAGCAGAGGAAGAGGTGATCACGCTGCGCTAATCAGAACTTATCTATAGACAATGGCGAGAGAATGATCTTTGATGCAATCGGAAAATCCAACTCAGGAACACGATGGCATGGGATGCACCGCTTCGCCCAGCACTTCAGCACGAGAGATCCACTGGCAGGTCTGCTAACAATATTTACAAGGCATCACACGATGTTGATGACTACAGAACAATGGCAGTTCTTTGACCGGTTCATGGCGATGAGCTAGAGGAAGAAAAGAACGCTGATGCATCTGAATAAAGAAATTTGAGCTGGAAGAGACCTCGCTAAGGGACTATACGCCTGGAAACCAGGAGCCGAGGGTAGACAGCACAGCGCGCACTGCAGCAGTAGCACCCAAACTGACCCACATAAAGGACCAGCCTGTGCAAATGAATCGCAGGTTCTTCTATTGAAACCGAAGACGCATGGGACTAATCAATGTTGCATAAGTATACCAAATTTTATACTTGGACTAACATATGTCATTGGCCAGTACAAATGAAGCTGAAATGATAGCTGTGGATGTATTTTATAAAATTTATATTCCCAATTTATGCTTTTAAGAAAAGGAGATCGAAAACTGAACGTATTTGAAGACACTCCAAAACATTGGGCGTGGAGTCATGCAGCAGGAATTAGGTACTGCTTTCTGCAGACGAAGAAGGTGTACACACACGCCACGAGCAAACTGCAAAGGCGGAGTAGACAGTTACAAGACAGGAAGCAAAATATCAGAGAGAACTGCCAGGACATCAGTGCAGATGCTGACGAAATCAACGAGCAGTTGCCAGGAAGCAGAAGCCAAGATGATTGGAGGACGCTACAGGAAGTCTTGAGTCGCAGAAGAGAAGGCAGAGGAGCTGCCAGCTTAATACCAGTGCCTCAGCCGCATAGGCGTGACTTGGATGAGGTGTAGAACATTACACGAGAGCAATGGCATGCGGTGCAGCATGCCAGTGCAGTACCGCATGACCTTTGAAGAAGGGCGGACATCTCGGATAACTACCTCGCAGGCTTCCGGGTGTAAAGAGCGTAAAGCGTTCACGAGAGACTAAGGTTGCTGACTCATAGAGTCGGTGAGGACGTCGAGATGACATCACAGATGCTTTTATCTACTTTTGCGATTATGGAATCCAACCAGAACTTCACGACAATAGCTGTATAGACAGCTCGTTACATGAATTGAAACATGCTTCCGCCACACATAGGCAAGACGTAGTCTAGCTTATTTATACCGATGCCATTAGCGTTTCGGAATAATAGTTATCAAATCAATTCCGCTTTATAGTAAAGGACGAAAGTCACCGATACACGTACTTGAGGCATCTGTACTCGACGCGACATGCACTACCGTCTCAATGCCTCAGAGGAGATTTCTCAACTGCAGCAGTATCATACGTTCATGCTTGGAGCGTGAGATACTGCACTGGCTTCACTATCGCAAGTCAACTGCAGCGACCAGCTAAGGCCACATGGCCCTCAGTCATGTTGAGAAGGTAAGGGACAAGGGCTGAGGACGGAACAGAGCTTTCTCGTAGATGCAGATCACACTAATGCCGGTGACAGTAGAATTGGTAAGAACCGGAATGCTGGTAGCAGTAGATTGCGTTAAGCATCACGCGGTGAGGCCCACGTGCTTTGTGGCTTCTATGACTGGAGAGTCAATGCCAGTGCGGCATGAGGAAGTCGCTATGCAGGAACTGTAGTCGAAGAGGGCGAGATTGTCATCGAGGCAGAGGGCTCACTTGAAACAGTGAAGTACGACAGAATCATCACCATGATTGAGGATTCTGAGAAGCTAAAGTCTTCGACAGAGGATAAGGCATCAAAGCTGCAGATAGACTTGTTCGATACACATCTGGTGCGACAGCACTTCAGTATCTCATTACAAGAGATATAACTAAGGGCAACATCGATATTGATGGTAGACTTACAGTGCACTTACAGCTTTCAATTCCTATCGCAGTTCTTTTCCAGCGATGAGAGAGGGTGGCGAGTACCGCATGACTGTCAAGGGCGAAAGTTCCTAGAGGCAGTAGCTGAGGCAGACACTATAGTATTTGGATAAGACAGGAACGCTAACAGAAGCAGTTCCAAAGTTCACAAGGTTGTACCTTCAGCGATATCAATGAGGATGAGTGCCTCAGAATCGGCAAATTTGTTCAGAGGAGCATTATCCTCACTGACAGCAAACGCTGTCGTTATGAAGCTGTGGTAGGGGATTCTGACCACGAGGAAAAAGCACAGCAAGGTAGAGTACATCGTAGCTCACGGAATTGCAAGTACGCTTGATGGACAGAAGGTTTGCATCGGAAGCCACCACTTCATATTTGAGGATGAGGTCGACAACGACGAAGATAAGCAGATAGGCCTTCGAAGAGCCGCCAAACGAGTACTACATCTATACCTAGCTATAGATAAGAAGTTGCAGCGGTAATTTTGACAGATGATCCTATCAAGCCTGGCGTAGCAAAGGCAATCGGTTATTTAAGGCCTCGGAATCAAGAATGCAGCTAGTGATGACTGGTGATAACGAGAGAACAGCAAGAGTTATCGCAAAGCGTCGGAGGACAGCTACTATTCAGAAGTACTTCCAGAAGACAAGGCTAATTTCATCAAAGAAGAACGAGCAAAGGTCACAAGGTAACTCGCGGTAGGAGACGGAGTTAACGACTCACCAGCGCTTTCAGAGGCGGATGCAGGTATCGCAAATCAACAGCGGTGCAAAGACTGCGAGAGGTTGCTGACATGATTATCAAAGCGACGAGCCTGACGAACTAGTAAAGCTCAGAGAGACAAGCATGAAGCTATGGAGAGAATCGTTGTTTATCGTCAGATTTTGGGCTCAACTCCTTCCAATTGAATGGAATGTTCGGTATGTTTACACCGACAACAACAGCCCTGCTTCACAACTCGTCAACACTTAGTGATAAGCCTTCGCAGCATGACAGATTTGCTCGAGAAAATATGAGTACATTCTCATGAACTAGCATCGACAGCGATGCGCCCTATAGGTGTTTCATCAAAATGTATGAATTTGCACGAGAGCAAATTGCCACTCTAGAGCCGCTTTCAACAGAATCAGCAACTAGACGACATTTTGCCGTTCTTCGTAAACCTCAAATATGCCTGTCACAGAGGCGTTTGATTCTACCCAGGGAACCTTCTGACAAGTATGACCAGCCACACGAACTCTATACCTGCTTACAACATGCCTGAGCATCTGCAATTATAACGCATAGTACTCAGTAACTCCACTTTGGGTTTCCTCCTGAGTGCTGTAGACATTGAACTGACCAGACATTCTGATGCGCTACTGGATGAACTTATCAGGCTCTGTCAGTCATAAGAAAACCTGAGAGTAGACGACATTACGTTCAAAATTATTTAGTCAACATCTATCTTATTGCTTTTTGTCTTAGACTTGCTCTACTGACTTGCCTTTTCCGGTATCGCTCATGACCTCTTTCTTACTTACTCTTTTCTTAGCATCACTCTTAGAATTCTCCTGCTTGTTCTAGCATCGGAGATGATTTTGTATTCCGTTAGAATCCTTATCGCTTGCCTTTCCACACGCAGTTACGCTGAAATGCGAGGGTGAGGCAGATGATGCGACGCTAAAATCTTCTTCATATTTTGCTCTTTTCTCTATATTTTTCACAGCCTGAAGTAGCCTTGGCTGTAATTTACCACGCTAAGCCCTCCTGCCGAAATCCTACCCATCAAAGTGAATACGCCAGCGAAGAACGCATCAATGCGACTATGGTTGAGCCCACTGGAGTATTTTCGAGAATGAAAACAGTAAATACTGAGGACTGCACACACGACGGACACAGGATGGCAGAGCAGATGGAACAGACTTGAAACTGTTATATACCCTCATGCTCGAGAGCGCCAAAATTATGAGCGCCGAAATTAGCAGAACCAACTAGGTTCATAGCTAGAACAATTATAACAGCAATCATAACAGCAATCAAGAAATTGTAAAGCTTGACATTTGTGCCAGCTGACATCGCAAAAGTTCCATCAAAGGTAACCGCAAAGATCTTGTTATATAGAAAGATCGAAAATCGCCAACTATGATGGAAAGTACCACGCATACAGTAGAACATCGTCGCTTCTCTAAGCGTCGAAAAATCGAAGTCGAACCAAAGAGGGTAACGCAACGTCGCCCGATAGATCTGATGAAGACGAAAAGATGTTTAAAAGCAGATAACCAAAGGCTAGGGAGCTGACGGAGATCATCGCGATGGTAGTCATCACTTTTGATCTTTGTATTTTGTCCAGCCTGAGAATCAAAAATCGCAGATATCACAGTGATTGGAAGTATTATCAAAGTCTGCTTGTCACCTTGAGCACGAAGCGATAGCCATAGCGCCAAAGGCAAATGTGAAAGCCTGTCTCCCATGTAGGAAAAGCGCTTAAGCACCAGGGTTACATCCCTAGCAGTGAAGAACAGAGTAACCAGATTCCGACAATAATCGCATATCTGACAAAGGATATTCTAAATACGCATGAAGTCGTTAAAAAGGCTACATTAGATTGCCCTCCTTTTCTAGGAATATTTGTCCAATAGGACTGTTAATATATTTCTCGGTAGTTCCGTAAAATATGGCGTGTGTCCAAGTGAAGAATATGGCTTGCGTACTACCGGCAACAGTTCACATCGTGAGAAATCATAATAATGCTGATTCCTTCTCGTTCAAAGACTTAATGGTCTGATACATGCCCGCAGTGATCCCCTAGGATCAAGGCTGTAAAACAGGTTCTGTCTAGGAGCAGAAGCTTTTCATAGCGCAAAGAGCTCTAGCGAGCAAACGCGCCGCTGTCCGCCCGGAAAGCTCATGCGGTAGCAAGGCTTTGATAGACTGCTATTCCATCTTCCTCATGTTTTCTTCAGCTAAAAGCTTATGGGATTTAGAGTAGAATGACGAAGTCCCATGCGCCCTGACAGCCAGAGAGAGAGAAGTCAATTCTAACAGAAGCAGGAAAGTCGCGCTGAACGACAGTTTGTCACAGCGAGGTAGCCGATTTTGTTAGATTTCAGCCCATCACCCGTCTTTAGCTTTCCGGAGATAGTCGGAATAAGCCCCAGGATGCTCTGTGATGAGCGTGGTCTTTCCTGAGCCGTTTTCTCCCGGACGATGCAAAGGTAGTCGCCCTTGTTTACCTCGAAGCTAGATTTTCATATTACCTTGAATCATATCCAACCGATAGATTTTGACAGATGATTTGAGCCATTTTTCCTCCTGCAGATGTTTATTTGAGCGCTCTTTTTAGAAACCTCGAGATTCTTTTCCATGATACCGAGGTAAGTAGCGCTGTCTTTGACATCCTTTGTTGTAGTGGACTGCATTGAGTCCATAGTTAGTACCTTTTGATCTTTATTCTTAGTGTTGTTCATAAACTCGTTTTAGCAATCTTGTGATTCTTACCTTTCATAGTAAGTACATTGTTTAGTCCGAGTTCGTCAATCTCTTAGCTAGAAGGTGACAGTCTCAAAAGCTGCTTCTGACTCCAGCTGAGCAAACCAACGAATGCGCTGTAGTACCCAGACCGTAGTCGTTTACGAGATATCTAAATGGGAAACGATCACCGAATACCAAAGTCTTGTTCTTGCAGAAGCAACAGCTCAGCGTACTTTTGTCTAGATCGTCTAGCTTTAGCATAGCTCTTTATAGTTAGCTTCATAGGTCTTAGCATTGTCCTTATCAACCCTCGGATAGAACATCAGCGATCTCTTAGTGAAAATCTTGCATTCTTGAGGATAGCCAAACGTGCTCATCGTACTGACTTCTTCCTCTTCCTTGCCGTCCTAGCTTCCTCAGCATGCTCTTCTCCTCTGGTCGCATGCCTTCCCTAACTTCTTCCTCTCAGCCTTATCACCCATTACGTCCATGAGATTGATAACCCAGGTTCTTATTTTAGCCTGCTTGAGAACATCCTCAACCCACTCGTCAGGATTCTGCCGCCAACATAGATGAAAACATCAGCCTCTGAAAATCTTTGGTGACATCAGCAGTAGATGGCTGGTAGCTGTGAAGGTCAACGCCCTTGTCTAAAAGCATGGTCACATCAGCCTTGTCAGCCTTATTCCTAAAAATCTGCATAACCCAGTCGTACTTCGAAGATGCAGGTAACACCTTGATCTTCTTATCTTTGTATCTTCACTCGGATCTGGAAGTGCCACAGCCACCAGGCGCGCAAACAGCAAGCACTGCGACAAGCATTAAAGTGATAATCATTATTTCCTCCATCAAAAATAACAGTAAACGTAATAAATTGCACATCAAAGCGCAATCAAGGCTTTGATCAATTAAGTTTTAGCACTGACTCAGTTACGGCAATTCCCGCAGATACCGTAGAAAATCGGTACGGCTGTTATCAAAAAGCAAAGTTATGGTCCGCTAGAAGGTGCTCCTCCGCGAATCAAGTGCGTCACAGGTAATGTGGAAAAGCTCGCCACACTTCCCACACTTGCAGTGATAGTGGCGTCTGTTATGAGCATGCATGTGCTCGCCCACATAGACAAAGCAGGCAGGGCTAGATGCGTCAACGATGTACTCGGACAAGCCCTTCGTCAACCATTCTCTCTGCTGACGGTAGACGGTAGAGGTTCCAATGCTTTTGCCGAGAGCGCCAAGTGCCCGCAGATTTCGGCAACCGTGGTGTGCTCGCCAGCGATTGTCTCAAGATAGCTCTGAAGCCCTTGCGCTGATTCTGTATTGTATTGTCCTTTCGCTTTCACATGCAAAATCTCCTTAAATTGAAAACCATTTCTCATTTTATACCCAGAGAAAAGCCCGTCAATATGAAATCTCATTTTCAAATTGAAAAAGGCGCAATTTTCTAAAAGAAAATATAAGTCAAAACGTAACATATGTTACCGAGTTTTGATGTAGGACACATATAACGGGCACATGAGGAAATCGTTTATAACTCTTTGAGATATAGAAAGAGGAGAAATATGGAAAACAAGATGTTTTGTTATCAGTGTCGAGGAGACAGCCGGCGGTAGGGCTGTACAGTTCAGGTGTCTGTGGAAAGACTGCAGAGGGTTTCAGGACTTCAGGACGTACTCAATATAGCGACAAAGGGACTTTCAGCAGTAACAACAGCACTTCGTAAGGAAGGCAAAGAAGATTGCACCAGAAGTAGATCAGATGGTTACATTCAACCTATTTGTAACTAATCACAAACGCTAACTTTGATGATAAGTACATCGAGGATAGAATCGCTTTGACTCTAAAGACAAAGCAGGAACTACTTGCGCGCCTAGATGACGCTTCAGTACTTCCAAGCGCAGAAAGTGGTACACAGAGGATAGAGCTCAGTACGCAATCATGCAACAGCAACAGGAGTTGGTGTACTTGCAAACAGAAAACGAGGACGTTCGTTCACTAAGAGAGCTTATCACGATACGGACTAAAAGGGACTTGCGACGATACAGCAGGCATGCAAATGCACTACTAGAGGCTGACCCAGAAGTTGATGCATTCATGCAGGAAGCACTAGCAAAAGACACTAGACGACACACTTTCAGCAGACGATCTAGTTGCTCTAACACTCAGAGACAGGTAAGTACGGCGTTTCAGGCATGCGCACCATTAGATAAGGCAAACACAGGAGCATACGGAAACCCAGAAATCATGAAGTACAGATTGGCGTTAGAAAGAACCCAGCTATCTTGATTTCAGGACACGACCTTCGCGACCTAGAGATGCTACTAGAGCAGACAAAGGGAACAGGCGTAGACGTTTATACACACTCAGAGATGCTACCAGCAAACTACTACCCAGCATTCATGAAGTACGACAACCTAGTAGGTAACTACGGTAACGCTTGGTGGAAGCAGAAGGAAGAGTTCGAGAGCTTCAACGGACCTATCCTAATGACAACAAACTGCATCGTGCCACCCAAGGACAGCTACATGATAGACTATGGACAACAGGCGCAAAGAGGGCTTCCCAGGATGCAAGCACATCGATGGTAAGTACGGCGAAACAAAGGACTTCAGCGCACATCATCGAGCAGGCAAAAGCAGTACCACCTCCAACAGAAATCGAGACAGGAAGCATTGTCGGCGGATTCGCACACGAGCAGGCATTTGCACTAGCAGACAAGGTAGTTGACGCAGTAAAGAAGCTATGCAATCAAGAAGTTCATAGTAATGGGCGGATGCGACGAAGAATGAAGTCAGAGACCACTACACAGAGTTCGCAAAGGCACTCAGCACCAGACACAGTAATCCTAACAGCAGGATGTGCAGAGTACAACAAGCCAAACCTAGGAGACATCGGTGGAATTCAAGAGTACTCAGACGCAGGACAGTGCAACGACTCATACTCACTAGCACTAATCGCACTAAAGCTAAAAGGAAGTATTCCGGACTAGGACGACATCAACGATCTTCCAATCATATACAACATCGCATGGTATGAGCAGAAGGCAGTAATCGTACTCCCTAGCGCTCCCTATACCTAGGGCGTAAAGAATATCCACGTTGGACCAACACTACCAGCATTCCTATCACCAAACGTGACAAAGGTTCTCGTAGACAACTTCGGAATCGCAGGAATCGGAACAGTAGAAGAAGACATGGAGCTATTCTTCGGCTAAAGCATACAGGATGACAAATCATATATATCAAAAGAGGAGTAACGCAGTAAGCGTACCCTCTTTTTGTTTGTATTGCATTAGCAGTGGTTTATCAAACGCTAGATATGAAGAAACTAAGCGTCTTAAAGCCGGTGCTTATGATTGTCAAAAATATAGCGAAAAATAATTAAATAAATGTTATAATATTTACAAGATATTATATATTGAAACACTAAGACACAAAACGCGAAATCTAAATCATAAAATGGGAGGAATAAATGGATAGCAATAGAGACCAGAAAACATGGAGAGAATCACAAGCACGGCACTTTGCAGAAGTCATCGAAGAGCAACTAAAAGCAATGCGTGAGCAGATCGGAGACAGAAAAGTGCCCTGTGCACCTCAGGCGGAGTAGACTCATCCAGTAGTATGCAGACTCCTCATCAAAGCCGTAGGAAAGCAACCAGTATGCGTACACGTAAATCACGGACTCCTAAGAAAAGGAGAACCGGAGCAGGTAGTGCAGGTGTTCCGCGATGAAATGGATGCAAACCTCGTATACGTCGACGCAACCGATAGATTCCAGATAAACTCGCAGGTGTCGAAGAGCCAGAAGAAAAGAGAAAGATCATCGAGGCGAGTTCATCCGCGTATTCGAAGAAGAAGCACGCAAACTCTCAGGAATCGACTTCCTAGCACAGGAACAATCTATCCAGACATCCTCGAAAGCGGTAACGTCAAAGCTCACCACAACGTGAGGCGGACTCCCAGAAGACCTTCAGTTTAAAACTCGTAGAGCCAATTAAACTCCTCTTCAAAGACGAAGTAAGAGTAGTCGGAAGAGCACTCGGCCTCCCATCAGCCATGGTAGATAGACAGCCATTCCCAGGGCCAGGCTCTAGGCGTACGCCGCACAGGTGCAATCACCAGAGATAGACTAGAAGCCGTAAGAGAATCCGATGCCATCCTCAGAGAAAGAATTTGCAAAGAACGGACTAGAAGGCAAAAGTATGGCAGTACTTTCACAGTCGTGCCAGACTTCAAATCAACAGGCATCAAAGAAGGCAACAGAAGCTTCGAGTGGCCAGTAATCATCAGGGCCGTAAACACAGTAGATGCAATGACAGCAACAGTAGAGAATATTCCATTTGAACTGATGCACAGATAGTAGAAAAGAATCACAAGCGAAGTCAAAGGCGTAAACCGCGTACTCTATGACTTTCACCCCAAAACCAACCGGAACACTGAGTGGGAGTAAGGCTGGCGTCGACGACAGCCTGATGATCTACGCAGTTAAGCTGAGGCTCAGCGATGGCTTAACATTTGGTAGCCCTCAGCAAGGGTCGGGAGATGAAAGCGAGTGCATAGCACGAAGCTTGAATCCCTGAGCCACTGCGAGTGGGAGATTATGTTTCGGGAAATGGCTTGCTTTGTGATTTTTAGGATAGCTAGTAAACCCGAGCAACACATGAATATAGAGATGTGGTTCGGGTTTGTTTATTAAGTTATGGTCGAGTGCTCGCGTGATGGCTTAACTGTTGGTAGCCCTCAGCAAGGGTCGGGAGATGAAAGCGAGTGCATAGCACGAAGCTTGAATCCCTGAGCCACTGCGAGGGGAGTAAGGTTTAGGAGACGAAAGCGAGCGTGAGGAACGAAACCCAAGTATCGCAAGAATTGCAAGAGTCGTAGGGACAAAAATTATTGTAAACATATTAAATCCAAAACTTTTGGGCGTTTAAAATGAAAGTGATAGGTATTTTATAATTATGGAGAATATAGTTAATAATGTTTATTAGTAGTTTATGGAATAAATTATAATAAGTAAAGTCTATTTTTCCTTGATTATATTGGGTAGTTCAAAGAATTGAAATAATCAATGGATAAAGTAAAAGTAGAGTAAAACAAGACATATAGATAAAAATGAATCATTTATGAATTTGGTAACCATGTACTGCTATAATTTAGGGGTCGGATTTAATTATATGTTTAGGTAGGAGAGTAGCATGATAAAGTTAGTAAAAGGCAGATATTGAAAGATACAAGTGCATTGAAAAAGAACAATCTTTTAATGTTGAAGAAGATATTACTGTTTTAGTGGGAATGAATGAGTCGGGAAAACATCTATTTTAGAGGCTTTAGCAAAAACTAATTATTTTGAAGAAGATGATAAATTCAAGTTCGATATGACCTATGATTTCCCAAGAAAACAGAAAAAGCGACTGATAAAAAGTGGAGCTGTTCAAACTGCAGTTGTGTTACATTACAAAGTTGAAACTGATTTAATAGATCAAATTTACGAAGAACTTGAGTTAAACCATGTATCAGATACTTTTTAATATAATTTACAAGTATGATAATAATCGAACATGGTCACTATCATGGATAAAAACAGTTGATTATATGAAAGTAAAGACTCTTTACTAAAAATTAGAAGATAAATGTTTATCGGATAAAATCGAAAAATTTCAAAGCAAAATCTGATTTTTAAAGAAATATTAGAAACAATCAAAGGTAAAAGTTGAGGAAAAAGTTATAGCGAGGATGATATCGATAAAATAAATTCCTTAAAATTTATTTTGCAGAAAAAATAATTTTGGAATTTTCTCCAATTGATGAGTATATTGTTAAGAAGTACTTGAAACCTAATTTGCCTAAGTTTATGTATTATGATGATTACTATGCTCTGCCATCAAGAGTTTCATTAACAAGCTTGGAGACAGAGCCTAAAGAACCATCTAAAAACAGCCAAGCGTTATTGGAGTTAGCTGATATAGATATAGATACGCTAACTAATTCGAATGATTTTTGAGGGAATTCATTGCTGAACTAGAAGCAACAGAAGCAATTATTTTCCGTGGAATTATTTAAGTATTGGACAACTAATAAAAATCTCAAAATAAAATTTAGAATCGATAAAAAGAAGAAAAATAATAACAGAATAGTTGAAAGGATATTAGATATAAGGGTAGAAAAATCAGAGGACAGGAGTATCTTTTGCCTTTAGAAAACAGAAGCAAAGGATTCAATTGGTTTTTCTTTCTTAGTATGGTTTATGAAAATTCAAGAAGATAGAAACTCTACATATATTTTACTGCTTGATGAACCTGGTTTAAATTTACATGCTAAGGCTCAAAAATGATTTACTAAATTTTTGGCAGATTTATCAAATGATTATCAAATTATTTTTCACTACACATTCACCATTTATGATTGAAACTGATAAACTAAATAGAGTAAGGACAGTATTTGAGCAACAAGACGGAACATTAATATCTGATTCAGTACAAGAAAAGATCCAAATACGCTTTTTCCATTACAAGCACTTTTAGGTTATGATTTAGCTCAAAATTTATTTGTATCAAATAAAAATTTACTAGTTGAAGGTATTGCAGACTTAACCTATATTTCTATTATTTCAGCTATATTAGAAGCAAAAAGGAAAAGAAAGTTTGAATCCAATATTACGATAGTGCCAGTGGGTGGGGCAGATAAAGTTGCAACATTTATTTCATTAATGAGGGGAATACGTTAGAAATGGTATGTCTATTAGATACATTCACCGATCAATCTGCGAAAAACGTCTAGAAAATATGGTTACGAAAAATATAATAAATAAGAACAATATATTGTTTTACCATGATATACTAGAACGAAAAATTTGCTGATGTAGAAGATTTATTTTGCTATCTCTGACTATATTAAACTTTATAATGGTGAGTTTAATAAAAAGCTATACAGAAAAAGATTTTGATGAAGGTGAGTCAATTTTATGTCAATTAAAAGAAAAACGAGGAAAGGATTTTAATCACTATAGACCAGCAAACTTTTAGCAAAAACGTTAGTGTTATTTCTCTATCAGAAATAACACTAGAAAAATTTTGAAAACTTATTTAAAATGGTAAAATTCCAAATTTGCTTAAAAACAAATCACAGACAAGGGATATTATGGTATATATTATCTTAAAGAATATATTTAAATAAGATAGATATAATGACTTTATTAAGGAGGTTGTACTATGACAATAAAACCATTGGTGGTAAATTCTAAAAACTTAAGTCTGATGAAAGCTGTAACAAATGCAGACTATAATGAAAAACTATTTTAACCAATTCAGCTTTGGGAATATGTAGAATTGTGGTTGAAACGTCAAAAAGACGGTGAAAGGGCTCTTTTTACTGGAAACAAGCTCACAATTTTTATAATGCATCAGAATGTCTTTCTTTAGAATCAAAACCTTTAACAGCTTATTATTGTTGTTTAAATGCTACAAAAAGCTCTTTTAAAAATGAAAAAGAGAAGAAATCAATCTTGTTTCAATACATCACGGGATTAGTTCAACTAGAAACCAATGGAGCAATACTGATATACAAAAAGTTGAGGTGATTTTTCGTGAGAATGGCGTATTGTATGAATTATCCAGGTATCTAGGGTGAAGAATCAACACAGCAAAATTATTCTGTATTTAATCTCACTTTTACAATTTACGTGTCCACAGAGCGTTTTCAATTACTTATGGATGCGGGAATTATTTATCCCAATTAGAGATGTGAAATATGTAGTAGATACAGGAGAGAAAAAGGATATATTCAGTTCTTAATAGATGAAAGATATGCTAATGGAAACTCATTAAGATATGTTCCTAAGCAGTTTGAGAAAATTAATTATACAAATGATACAAGATGTTTTATGAAAAAGGATGGATTTTGTTGGGATATACATGAAAATATAAAATCAAGACTAAATAACATATCAAGATACCACAGTGAGGTTCGTAAAGATTTACATTACATATTTGGACACACGTTTATGGTACTTAGATAACTAATCAAATCCTAGAATTTTAAAAAGAAATTTCTAACACTTATATTTGCTATTATGCATTGGTTAAGGAACTAACGAGATACAAACCCGGAAAAATTTTGAAAAATGATGAGGACAAAGCAAAAATTGGTTGATTTGTGAATTTTTAAATAATGCATTGTATCAATTTATCGATGAAATAAGCTGTGAAATAACTAGTGTTGATATTATGACAGCTGGACATAGGAAATAGTTTGTTTATTTAGTGGACTGTGCATGTAATAAAATTAAACACAAGTCTAAAAATACATATTACCAAACAGAGGAAAACATATTGCTTAAAATACTCTGAGTATATTGGAAAGCTATATAAAGAAGAGTTGGTAAAACTAGCTGTGTGCTTGGTGGTTTTGTAACCAAACAGCAAATCCAAGTTAGATATAAGTTTAATACCTCACAACAGAGGTAACGATAAAATCTATACACAGGAGCATTATACTCACTAGTGGTTTATATGTTAACATAGCAAGTATGATTAGATTATATCCTTTTTATTCAAATTGAATTTGTATGGTAATTATTATTTGAATTCTAGTTACATGACAATTATTTTATATAATTCAAGTTGGTAACAATACATGAATGATAAATATATGTTTTGTACTTAAAAATAAATTTAAAATTTCTGTATTAAGCTAGTAGATAATAAAAACTATGTAAGTATCTGAAGAACTAGAGTATTGAGGCATGTAGATTTCAAAAGAAGTTAACAGGTAGACATGATTTTATATTTTAGTCAAAAGTAAAGATTTGAGGAATAGCATGGAACAGAAGACAAACTCCTGAATTTATAAAAGTTTATTTTATGGATTTAGAGATAAATCTAGTAAAGGTTGAAAAACATATACTGGAAATAATAATTTAAATCATATAAAATGGTTTGAATATAAATTGGAATTACCACAAGAGTTAAAAAGGACTAATTGCAGTTCTTGAAAATTATGATAATATTGCACTAAATTATTTTAAAATTACGTCAAAAATGCAAAGAAGATGCTGAAAAATGTTTATACAATCATGTATCAAGATCCGACACCCCTTAATATTGATATGAATACTGGAAACATACATCCTACAAAAGAATATGTTCGTGATTTTTAGAGAAGATGAAATTAGACAAATAGTTTTATGTAATAGAGGTGGGTCCCTAAACTAAATTCGTCTTTAAAAGATAAAGAAGCCAATCTATATAGTAACATAACTTGTGAAGACATATATGTGAATAAGGCCTCGTATTTTCCTATGATTGATGAATCAAATTATAGTTGCATTATACATGATTTCATGAAGACTGTTTTGGAGTGAATTGAAAAACTAGGATTAGCAATTTAATTAATATACAATATTCACAATTGTATAAATTTATGAGAGGAAAAATATATTATAGATTTTGCAAATAGATTACAAATCTTGATTTAAGGAATATTGATATGTTTACAATATATAATAAGGATGCTTTTAAATAACTTGAGGAATGAATGGAATATGTTTTAGTAGGTAATGGATTCGACATTGCAAACTATTAACAAATATAATAATGGCATTCTGAAAGGTAGGACAACTAACTATAAAGACTTCTTTGAATATATGCACTTGTGCTCTAAAGATTATTCGAATATACTATTTGATAAAAATGAAAGAAGATAGGAATAGGGCAATAAAGATTGAGTGATTTCGAGAATACAATAGATATATTATATAGAAATAGAGAACATAATGTAGAAGAAATTAGAGAATTCAATAGATGAATTTCAAGCTTATTTCACACAATATTTAAATACCCCTTGTAGATGCTAATTTGTTACTGAAATTAAATATAAAGATGTTAGGAAAGAAACTTACAAATCAGACATTAGGATATTTTTCTAGAGATTTTAAACCTAATACGATAGATTTTGCAACTAAGGTTATTTATTATGATCTTTTAATTTTGTATTTGCAAAATTTTAATTATACATCATTATTAGATAACTATGTGTTTTTAGATAAGAATCAATTCGATCCACACAAATATAAAAATGCAGATAGAAATTTCACGTTTTATATAAATAATTGCGAGGAAAGTAAAAATGACTGAATTACTCAACATATGTGATTCTTGACGTTATACATCCTCACGGGATGCAAGATATACCACGTTCGATACTTTTTGGAATTGATTTAGAAGAATATGATGAAGGTACATCTATAGAGAAACGAATAGTAAAATCATATTGGCTCAGTATAATCTTAAGTATGAACCATACATTGGAAAAAGCTGATTTATTTATAATATATGGAACGTCATTTGGAAAGACAGATTCATGGTGATGGATACTTGATAGTATTAAACATCGAAAAGTAGAATTACTTATATATAAACATGGAAATGAATCTATTGAAGAAGTAAAAAGAATTATTTATAAATGCCTGTGTAAGTATAAGGAAGAATCGGAATGAAGTGAAAGATAAAAATACATTCATGTTAAAACTTTCTGAAAAATAATACTTTATTTTTAGGATTTGAAAAACTGATATATGGTGATGTTTAAAGAAATATGTAAGTAAAATGATATGTAATAAAATATAACGGATTATGATTTATAATGGATACAAATTAAGAATAAATCAAAGCTCAACACTATTATAAATTTATATTTGAATACCATTGAAAAATTAAGATGATACTCTAAATTATCGGTGGCACTAATAGAAATAAGAGCACTTCAAGCCTCAAATGCTTGAAGTGCTTTTTGAATGATTATGGCGCATAAGCCCATGCTGAGCACACAAGTGTGCGAAGTATAATCCACCCGCTATGTGGGTGCGCAACGAATGTTACATATCACCTTCGCATTATAATGTGGTTGTTCAAGCTACATTGTAACGAAAGGAAGGTGACTTTTATGATGAATAAAACCAATAGTTTATAGAATGTTTACTGAGTATGATTATCCTGGTAATATCAGAGAACCTAAAAAATATAATAGAGAGAATGATAGCATTAAGTGATAATGGTAAAGTTAAATATAATAGTACATTATTACCTTGTATAGGAAATAGAAATAAGAGAGATATGATAACTGTTCAGGAAGATTTTGATTTTAAATTTGCAAGAGAACGATTTGAGAAGGAGTATATAGAGACTCTACTTATGAATAATCGTGGAAATGTATCAAAAACTGCAGAGGTAATGAATATCAGCACTAGACAATTATGGAACAAAATTTCTAAATATCAAATAAGGCACTAATAATGAGTTTCTGATAGTAAGGTCGCATGAAATTAATTTCATGCACTCATTTATTATATCTGTATAGCTATTGAAAACTAGCGGTTAAATATTCTGCGCATATTTTGCTATTTAGTTTGATGTAAATAGATGTATCTGAACTAGTAGCTACATAGTTAACAGAAAGGAAATTATATGGATAAAATAGAGATTTTTATGGAAGTCACAGGGTTATAAGTCCCAAGTGATTATTACCTCAAGCGAGATGTAATAAATAATGACCCTGAAATATGTGATAATGAAATTTTATTGATGTAATAGCACTGCAACCTACAGCTACTGCATTTCACACTTTAAAGAAAAAATATGGAGATGATGAGAAAAATATAAAAAGCTATATTTGATATTGTAGAGGAAATTTCAAGATCCAGTTACAAAATCAGGTGGAATGTTAATAGGGTAGTAAAAATAGGCAAAGATATTAAGAAAAATAGAAAAACTTAATATCGGAGATAAAATGCAACTTTAGTATCACTCGTCACTCACACCACTTAAAATATATTCGATTGAAAAATAAATTTAGATACAGAACAAGATTTTGCATGCAGATGCAGTATTTTTGAGAGTGGTTTATACACAAACATACCAGACGATTTAGGACAAGAATTGAGCTTAGCTATAATGGATGTTGCTGGTGCCCTGCTCAGGTTGCAATAAATGCTAAGTCAGGTGATACCGTGTGTGTGCTAGGTGGGAAAAAGCAGGGCTTTTCAGTTTGGCTGAAGCAAAGAAAAGAGTTGCACCTCATGGTAAAGTCATTTGCCTTGAATACTCAGAAAAACAATGCAAGCTTGTCAAAGAACTTAATCTTGCAGATTATGTCATAAATGTTAACGCACAAGAACCACAAAAAACATAATGAAAAAGTATATGGAGGAAACGGGTGGCGTTTTAGCAGATTTAACAGTTAGTACTGTAAATGTACGGAAAACAGAGCTCGGCAATCTTAGTGACAAAAAACTCTGGACGAATTTACTTTTTTACAATGAGTACAAATTTTGTGAAGGCATCATTAGGTGCTGAAGGAGCAGGAAAATATACAACGATGGTGTTAGGGGCAGGGTATTACCTAGGTCATGATGAAATAACATACAATATTGTAAGAGAGAACGATGAGCTCAGACAATATTTTATAAATCGTTATTGTAAAAACAATTACTAGCTATGTTTAAGGAGGAAAATTAAAATGTTAAAGAAATTGGTGGCTGTAATAATGATTTTAACAATGTCACAGGTTTGTAGGTTGTGGTGGCAAATCAAAAATAAAAGTGATGTGATTGTAATTAAAATAGACACACAGATTCTTCATCAAGATCCACTCACATTTACAGTGAGAAACTAGGTAAATATCTTGAAGAAAAAGGCACCTGGAAGATTTAAAGTCGAAGTTTATCCTGACGGTCAACTTGGAGATAGTCCAGATATGGTTGCTGGTGTAAAGATGGGTACATTAACAATGGAATTTTGATCTTTCATCGGTTATTCATCAGTTGCAGGTCCTAAATCGTTGTATAGATCTCACCATAGTTTATATCCGACATATGAAGACTGGGAAAAGGTATATTTAAAACATGGTGGACTTGAACTTTTAACGAAACTTTAAAGGATTCCGGATATTACTGTATAGACATGTACTACAACGGAATCAGGCAAGTGATTTCTAGGGACAAAGTATACCATAACAAAGACGATTTCAAAGGTCAGAAAATCAGAATTGCTCAGAATGATTTAAATGTAAAGATTTGGGAAGCTATGGGTGCAAATCCCACACCAATGGCTTGGGGAGAAGTTGTAACATCACTTTCACAAGGTCAGATTAATGCACCAGATCACAGCTTTAGGTGTATTTAATGATTTTAATCTTCATGAAGTAGCCCCATATGTAACCCTTACTAATCATTGCTCATCACCATTTCCTATAATTTGCTCTTTAGAATGGTGGGAATCACTGGACAAGAAAGATAGAGAGATATTAGCAGAGTGTGTTCACAAAGTCGCAAAAGAGCAACATGCAGAAGAAAGAGCAAACGAAAAGAAATATATAGAGAGATTTAAAGCAGAAGGTGCTACTGTTTATGAACTAACAGAGAGCGAAAAGAAAGCCTTTGCAGAAGATTGTAAGCCTGTATATGACTGGATGAGAGAGCAAGCTGGTGATGAAATTGTAGATAAATGGCTAAAAACTGCAAAAATAGTAATTGAATTTATTATTTCGTTTATGCAGGGCAAAAATAGCCCTGCATAAATTTACAGTAACGATAAATAATTATTATGAGGAGCGAAATGAAAAATCAATAAATTTATGGACACACTTAATCGCATAGAAAATGTATTGTTAGTTTTTATTTGCGATTATGGTAGTGACAATATTTTTACAAATAATCATGAGGTTTGTCTTTAATAACTCTCTTGTATGGTCTGAGGAATTGGGCAAGTCTATTTTTTGTATGGATATCCTTGGCTGGGAATTTCAATTGGTGAAAGGACAAATGAACATATAAAAATCACGTTAATTACAGATAAATTAAGCATAAAAATGCAGAAAATCTTTGAAGTAATTGCTTGTGTTATTTTACTTTGGAATTTTTAGTAGTCACATTAATATATGCAATTCAATTGGTTGAATTTCAATTAGCAGTTAAGTATGCAGGCATAAAGATAAGTACCTCTTGGGAGATATCTATCTCTCAGTTAGGGTTGTGGTTTTATGTCTCTGAGGGTTATAGCAGTAATTGCAAGAGATATACAAGTACTAATAAAGAAAGACTATTCAATGTCATCTCACCCATGCTTTTAAATCAACTAGATATGGCTATGGAATTAGCTTAATAAAGAGGAGGTGGAGTGAGTAATGGCAGTTGCATCATTGTTTATATATTGCTTTTATTGCTTATCATTGGGGTTCCGGTTGGATTCGCTATAGGTGGAGCCACGTTAGTATCTATGTTTTTTTTCTCCGATATGAACATGATAATTAATTCGCAGTCACTGTTATAGTGGAATATTCTCATTTACTGTTATGGCTATTCCATTTTTCATGTTAGCGGGCACAATAATGTCAACTGGTGGAATTGCAAAAAGAATTGTTAATTTTGCTTCGCATTGGTGTAAGCTTTGTTGATGGAGCAATAGGATGTGTAAGTATTATCGCATGCATGTTCTTTGGGGCGCTATCAGGATCTGGAATGGCAACAGCATCAGCAATAGGAAGTATGATGATTCCGGAAATGAGAAAAAAAGGTTACGATCCATCATATGCCGCAACAATTATATGTTTTGAGGTATTGTAGGTCCAATTATTCCACCTAGCTTGTCTTTTGTACTTTTACGGTGCATCTACAAATGTATCTATTCCAAAGTTATTCTAGCAGGAATACTACCAGGTATATTAATAGGGGTTATATTTGTAGTTAGTAATATTATAATGTGTAAAAGAGCAGGTATAGATCTCACGCAAAATAATCAGGTATTAGATGAAAAGGTACCTATTGGCCAAGCTATGAGATTCTAGACTTAAAGAAATTTTCAAAGCTGAGTATTGATGGATTTTGGGCTTTACTATCACCAATAATAATATTAGGTGGAAGGTACCAGGTGTCTTTACTCCAACAGAAGTCGCTGTGTATCAGAGTATATTCAATTATAGTAAGTATATTTGCATATAAGGAAATGAGCTTAAAAGATTTGTTTAACACTTTCTTAGACACTTCTAAATTGAACGGAATAACATCATTTTCTATTGGGATATTCTACCGCATTTTCTACATTTATGACATTTGAAAAGGTTCCACAAGGAATAACTGGAATTTCTTACGGGTGTATCCGATAGCCCTACGTTGTATTAATGGTAATAAATGCAATACTACTATTGTAGGATGTTTTTGGACACTGTACCAGCGATAATTGTCATGGCACCTATGTTATTACTACAGTCCAAGCCATGGGAATAAATCCAATACATTTTGGTGTAATAATGGCAGTAAATCTTGCACTAGGGCTATGCTCACCTCCATATGGATGCAATCTTTTGTTGGAGCAATGTTGCAAAGATAAAAATGGAATCAATGTTTAAATATATAATACCATACTTCATTATAGGCATTATTTCATTAATGCTAATTACATATATTCCATGGCTTTTCGTTAGTATTTGTCAAATAACAATGTCGATTAGATAAGTGCAATGCATTAATCCTAACCATTCTACAAAATCCTATTTACCCAAAGTAAATAGGATTTTTATGCTATAACTCTCTAGGGATATCACCATGAAATTAATATATATAACATGCAAATCAAAGAAAAACATATCGTCTTACATAGCTGTTTCACTTAAACTAGAAAACTTTAGCCACTCGCCAATCAGAGCAATCGCTTGGTTTGAGTAGAAACTAGACTGCATAACTCAATGCTACCTAAAAGTGAGCCATCATGACCCCAAACAACACACACAAAAACAAACGCAATCGCGCCTCAGCACGTAGCGCCCCAAACCCCAAAAACACACACACCTAAACCATACCAAATCCTAAGCGGAGCGCAATAAAATACATCGCATTTATCTCAATGCTAATAGACCACACAAATAACGCACTAATCACGCCCATGCTAAACGGTAAAGGCACGCCGCTATATATATCGAACGCGTTTTCCATAATCGGAAGAATCGCCTTTCCCAATCTTCATGTTTTTCCTTATCGAAGGCTTCTTCAAACACGAAGTCGCAAGAAATACCTCGCAAGCTTTTTGATCTTCGGACTTATCTCCGAAGTCCCATTTGATATGTTCGTCTCGAGGACCTTCTTTGAACCAAACTGAACAACATGATGTTTACACTCAGCCCCTGTGCCTAGGCGTATCTGGCTAATTGACAGCCTAAGAGCGAAACTAAAAAGCACGCTTTCTGGTTCATAGTAAGCCTGCCAATTTTAGGAATTTCATGCTTCATAGCGGTAGAGCTAAGCCTAGACTACGACTATCACGCAGTACTCGTCGCATACATATTCTATATATTCCGCAAAAAGCCAATCATCGGAGCAGGACTCGGGTATATATCAATCATCAAAGAACTCTGGTCCATCCTAGGCTTCGGACTGACACTCGCATATAACGGGGATAGGGGAAGGCAGTACAAATGGCTAAACTACGCCTTTTACCCAGTCCACCTACTTATACTAGGAATCCTAAGGTTCTACCTGAACGTCTAATCAAAATAAAAACGCCTGCCAAAGTCAAAAGCCAAGGTCAAGGCCAAGACAAAAGCAAATCAAAAGGCAAAAGCAAAGCGTCACGCGCATACAAGGAGACCAACTATGAAAAGCATCGAGCAGAAACACTAAAACCATAGCAAAGGGCATGAACGCCGGATACATCTACGTGGATAAGGATGGATCATCGGTGATTTTCAGCGAGCTCGCCAAGGAAATCTTAGGTATCAAAAACCCTCGGACACCAAAAGCACGACGCAGGCCAAATCGAGCCAGGCGATATAGTCATCTTTGCAGATAACGACCTCGAAACGATGACATGATGAGGCAGAAGACCCTAGAGTGCCTAAACATCAAAAGACAAGGGAATCAGTCAAGGCGACATCGTCCCTAGCCATAGGACGCTACAAAGATAAGTCATCAAAGCCAGTCTACAAGACTTTTCGGAGCCTACGTCCCAGAACCGCTAATCACCCTCCAAACAAAGCTAGACAGCCTCGAAATCTGAGTCTCCCTAGACTGCGAAAGCAGAAATATCAAAAATCACTGTAGCAGGCGAATCCTACCGCATGGACTACCCTCGAAAGCGTAGGCCACCCTAGTAGTCATAGACGCAAAAACCAAGGAAGTCAAATTCTTTTCAGGCAAAGGGCTACGGATATAGAGGGAGAAGAAGCAGGAGAACTTCTCAGAGGAAAGAGTACCAAGAAAAGAACCTTAATGACGAAAAACAGCGAGCCTCGTTCCAACAGTAGGAATGAGCGCAAGACGCGTGCTGAGAGGCGAGGAATTCCAAGAAGAACTAGAAGCGCTCCTAAACTCAGAAGACGGAACCGAAACCCAAAAGGTGCTTGAGATATATAGACGCTGGATGCTAGTCAAAATGATTCGCATTAAGAAGGGCACAAAAGATGATGGCGTATACATCTTCATACGCGATAGAGAGCTTGTCCAAAAAGGCAGCAAAAGCAGGAGCAGTCCTAAAAAGAAAAATCGAAAATGCATCAAGACTAACAGCATATAGGGACGAAATGCAGGAGATAGAATTCCTTAAAAACATAGTCGGAAACTCCATCAAAATGCAAAAGGTCAAGCAGCTAGCATACAAAGCGAAAGAAACACAAGATTTAACGTAATCATCACAGGAGAATCAGGCACAGGTAAAAACCAAGCTAGCACGCGAAATCCACAGCATCAAGGGCGAAAACACACCATTCTGTAACAGTAGCTCTGCAATGCCATCGCCCCAAGCCTCATAGAATCAGAACTCTTTGGCTATGTTCCAGGTGCATTTACGGGCGCAGACTCCAAGGGTAAAAAGGGCTTTTTCGAGGAGGCAAACGGCGGAACAATATTCCTAGATGAGATAGGAGAAATCCCGCCAGAAATGCAGATAAAAAGCTTCTGAATGTCCTTCAGGACAGAGGATATATCGCGTCGGCTCAACCAAGCCAATAGACATCGACGTCAGAGTCATCACGGCATCAAATAGAAATCTAGAAGAAGAGGTGGAGAAGGGAAGCTTCAGGCAGGATCTATATTACAGAATAAATGTATTTTCCAATCGCACTGCCGCCACTCACGCGAGCGTAAAAAGACCTCAGCCTCCTAGCAGAATCCATACTCAAAAACCTCATATCAGCCTATGGCATGGACGAAAAGAAATTTCGCATGAAGCAATGGACCTCTATTACAGCCTACGACTGACAGGAAATGTCAGAGAGCTCGAAAATATAATTGAAAGAGCCATAACCCTCTGCGACGGAACAAATATCTACGCAGAGCATCTCATGATAACAAAGCCAGAAGCACAAGGCATCTCCCTCAAAGCCCGTGTTGAAGCAGGTGAGAAGAAGATGTTGAGGAAGTACTCATAAAAGCATAACGGAAACCGAAAGAAGGCAATGCAGGAGCTAGAACTATCAAAATCTGTCTTCTACGACAAAAAATAAAGCGCTACGGCATAGAGCTCGAATAAAAGCTGGCACGATTTATGCTTTTAACTATCAAAGGAAATAAAAAGCAAGAAAAGGCGCAATATGAAATTTTGGAAAATGAACGGAACAGGCAATGATTTTCTAATCATAGATAACAGCCTGCTAAAAATCACGCAAAAGGATCTTCCATTCCTTGCTAAAACCTCTGTGAAAGGCATCACAGCATTGGAGCAGACGGCCTAATGATAATCGAAAAACGAAGGCGAAGGCTCAGGTGCAGACCTAAAATGCTCTTTTTCAATAACGACGGCTCAACCAGCGAAATGTGTGGAAATGGAGCAAGGTGTATCTGTCGCTATGCTTTACGAAAACGGCTTCGCAGGTGAAGAGCAAAGGATAGAAACTGAAGCCGGAATAGTCATAGGAAGACGCATAAACGAAAGCGAATACGAAATCAGGCTAAACACACCCCTGCAATATCAGGCTAGACGAGCAGATAGAATGCGAAGGCGAAATCTTAAACTGCTCCTACATAGAGCTTGGAAACCCAGGAATCCCTGCACCTAGTCGTAGAAATCCAAAACCTAAAAAGCTTTGACGAAGACAAGCTATATCGCATAGGGGCATATCTAAGAAGTCACAAAACACTGCAAAAGGAGCAAACGTCAACTTCTACGAGAAGCTCGCAGATGACCACTACTACGAGAGAACCTTCGAAAGAGGGTAGAAGCTCACTCTCAGCCTGTGGCACAGGAACCGGCTCGCTCGTCAGTATCCTAAGCTTCAAAAAGGCGAAAGCAATGGAAAAGACATCAAAGTAGACATGCAGGGGCGGAAGACTAATCGTAAAATGCGGAGTCAAAAAGACGGCAAAATAGAAAACCTCTACCTAAGAGGGGCGACAAATGTAGTCTGCAAAAGGAGAGGTAACAGACGAAAACATCAAAGACCTAGTATAGCATATGAAATATAGCAGTCCAAAAACAGGACTCCCAGAACGAAAAACTAGACAAGGCGCACATATTAATGCTATAAATTCCAAAAGCTATGGTATAATTTACGAAGAAATTAGATAGAATCTAAAAATGAGAGGATAAACAATGATCTGCGAAAAACATTTCGGTTTTCAAAGGACGGCAAACACCTACTGTTTGCAGGACAGGACACAGTTGAACTAGCAAAAGAAATACGGCACACCAGTCTATCTCCTAGACGAGGATAGAATAAGGGAAAAAGTGCAGAATATATAGGTCGCCTTCCAAAGCACTTCGGCGAAAAAGGCAGTTCCACTCTACGCATCAAAGGCAAACCGCTTCAAACGCATGTACGAGATTATGAGAGAAGAGGAGATGGGCATAGACGTCGTTTCTCTGGCGAAATCTACACAGCGCTCCAAGCAGGCTTTGATCTATCAAAAGCCTACTTCCACTCAAACAACAAAACAGACAAAGACATCAGCTATGCCATGGAACACGGCATCGGCTACTTGTCGCAGATAATGTAGAGAGTAATCGCAGTCGAAAAGGAAGCAGATCGCAGAGGCCTAAAGCAAAAAGATACCCCTAAGGCTAACACCAGGAATCGACCCACACACCTACGAGGCGATCTCCACAGGTAAGGTTGACTCCAAGTTCGGAAGCCCAATAGAAACAGGCCAGGCTGAAGAAATTACTGCCTTCACCCTCAGCGCCACACATAGAGCTGATGGGTTTCCACTGCCACGTGACTCAGCAGGTATTTGAAGAGGATGTTTTGAGCGTGCAGCAGTCGTAATGCTAAAGTTCGTAGCTGAGATGAAGGAAAAGTACGGTTTCATTACACCAGAGCTCGACCTCGGCGGAGGCTACGGCGTAAGATATGTAGACACAGACCTCTACCTTGACATAGAAACAAAAGTAGGCCAAGTAGCAGAAGCAGTCAAAAGGCATGCTAAAGACTTCGGAATTGAAATGCCAGAAATCCACATGGAGCCGGGCAGATCCATAGTTGCAGACGCAGGCATGGTGCTCTACACAGTAGGTACAGTAAAGAAAATCCCTGGTTACAAGAACTACGTTTCCATAGACGGCGGAATGACCGATTCCCAAGATACGCACTCTACAAAGCTGACTACACCTGCCTTCTCGCAAACAAGATGGACGAAGCAAATGACTTCAAAGCCCTGATAGTAGGCCGTCTCTGCGAGTCAGGGTGACATCATACAGGAAGACGTAATGCTTCCAGCATCAGTAGGTCGCTACGACACGCTAGCCCTATGCACAGCAGGGAGCTATCACTACTCCATGGCATCGCACTATAACAGACTGCCCAAAGCCACCAGCAATCATGCTCAAAGGTGAAACGAAAGCTACGTAGCAGTCAAGGCGAAACCTTCGAAGACGTCATCAGAAACGACGTGTAAAGGACACAGAAAACTTTGCATCAGAGGAGTTATAGGATGGTAGTTTTTCAGATGTATGAGAATGTGAACACTTCTACGACGATAGGGACCTACAAATGTTGTTGGCAGGCACCCTGATGGCATTCCTCGAAAATGGTATCTTGAAGGAAGCCCAAGAAAGTAAAAGAATGTAATAATGGAATCGGTTTTAAACCAGAATGTAACGAGGATTTAGACATGGATGAAACACTAAATCACCCCAAAACTAGGCAAACTAGAATACCTAGAAAGCCCAGAGCAAATCCACTGCTGGCACGGTGAGCTAGAAGGAAGTGAGCTAGGCTTTGACATAATCCCTAGAGACATCTAAACTAGACCAAGCAGACGCAGACTTCATAGCCGAAATCACCCAAAACTGGAAAGCTTACGAAGCAAAAGCCATAGAAGACATTCGCGAAAAGCTGACTTCAGAACCCGAATTTTTCGGTATATCAAAGAAGCATGATAGCTTGTCAAAGCTAAAAGATTTACTCATTCAACTGTCCACAGTTTACCTTCTATGAAAACAAGGAATGGGCAATAGTATTCCTCGAAAACGATTTAGGCATAGGTGAGCCATTTGGCATATCGGTGAACTATGATGGGGAAGAACTCATTGGTGTCTATGATTTGGCTGATTCGGAGGAATTTGATTGATTTAGATTTAAGATAAGACAAAATTTGATATTTAATACAATAACAATGATTACAAAAACTCCAGCTGAATGCTGAGTTTTTGCTTGAAAATCTATTTTTGTCAAACCCTATCTTTCTCAGAAAAGATAAAATCGATACAACTACTGAAATATCAACTGTTATGTCAGTTTTCACACACTTTTGTCCTATAGCCCCAATTATACACATAAAAAGAGCCAGGAACTTCCTGGCTCTGCTGAGATGTCTCTGTATCGCTCACACGCTACGCTACCGTATCCCTACGGTAATAGTTCTTGGCGAACACTGAATTTCTGACCCCCAGTGTAGGTGTGTGAGGCGACTACTACCTACAGTTCTCTTATTACTATGTGATAGTGTAAATACTTGCAGTAGTGAACAATAGCTTAAATACTGAAAATGATTGCATATTATGTAAAAACTAACAAATAACTATTTTGAGTTATATAAAAACATTGACACAAATCAATAATCTGATTTATTATAAAAATGCAGTGATTTTTGATTGAAATAGAAGAGAGATTTGAATTCACCTTGTAAATCAAAATGTAGAAAACCAAAGTCTGGCAGTATTATTTAAGGAGAAGATATGTCAAAGGAAAAAAGGATTGTAAGCAAAGAAAACATAATTGATTTTTAGATAATCTATATGAAAATCATTAGATGGAATACCTTATGTAAGCCCCTTCAATTCAGGATCTTCAGAAGATTATTTGAGCAAGCATGAAACAAAAGAAAAGCTAGTAAAAGAAATGCATAAAAACTCGTTATAAAATGCTCAACATCAGGTGCAGTAGCAGGCTTTGGGTGGGATAATTACTATGCCAGTCGCTATACCTGCAAATATAGGAAATGTGCTTTTATGTTCAGATGAGAATGATAGCTTGTACCGCATATATGGCTGGTTATGATTTAGTGCGACCAAACACAGACTTTAGTGTATGTGTTTAGCAGGAGTGGGAGGAATCAATTTTCAAGAAAGCTGGAGTTACATCGGCGAAAAGTTACAGCAATGATTATATAAAATCCCAGGAAAAGCCTTTAACTGAAATAAATAAAAAGTAGGAACAAGGTTATTCACGAAGTTTGGATCTAAGGGAATTGTAAACTTTTGGAAAAACTAGTCCCAGGAGTTGACAAATGCAATTGGTGGAGGATTAGATTTTTATAGAAAACTAAAGCAATTGCAAATAGAGCTTACAAGTGGTTCTTTGAAAGTGATTTTTGAAGATAAACAAACAAAAAGAAAAAGAGGATTTTGTAGAAACAGAATATGAGTATGTAGATGTCAATGATGAAGACATCACAGTTGAAAAACTCAGAAGAATAAATTCAAAAATATACCATACACTATGACGCCCACTAATCAGGGCGTCTTTCTTGATTAAAAACCCACCTTACTATACTAACAAGTTTTTCAGTCAACATATTGCGCGCTGTCATCAAAACAAGTATATAATAGTGAGGTATGTATTAATAGCTAAGCTGTAGCCAGATGGAGATGACAGAGCTTGATATAACAGGCGCCAATCTTGGATTAGGCACCTTAGATAAGCAATTAATGGGATTATAGATAAGTAAGGGGGGATATCTATGGAAAAATAGAGTGAAGCAGGTCTTTGCGTGCTTGCTTTCCATTCTAATTGTAGTTGTGGGCATAACGCCTATGACAAACTCAGTGGTTAATGCAGAAACGACCACAGGACTTCAGTTTACTAGCATTAAGATAGTAGATTCTGAAACAGGTACCGTAGTAGCAGACCTGCTAAATGGGAGACACCTCAAGCTAAAGACTGGTGTGACCTATGCGCTCAATGTGAGCTATTCGGTTCCATCGAATCTGCAGTTTTCTAACACCTACCTCAACTTTGAGACTTTGGGGGATGGTGTATATGTTAAGACACTTCCAGGAGCAACATTTACTGAGGAGCACTCTATCGACAGGTTTTGAGTCTCTGTAAAGACACTGACAGGAACGGGCACATCGCCTTACGGTTACCCGGGTGCAGGCTCCGAAAAATCCAGAAGTGGTGATCTAAAAATACAAGAGCAAGGTTTCACTGACAAACGTTTCATCAGTCGGTGAGATATGCTCTGCCTTGGATGATGCCTATCTGAACCAGGATCCAAACCAAAATTCTATCTAATTTGTTTAAGCTTTAGCCTAACACCGATGCTACAAATGATATTGATGCTAAGTCTTTAATGCTATTTCTACTGAGACATTTAACTATGGATTTTGGAACAACCAGCCAACAGAAGCTGTCTCAGGGACAGACCACAAGTGTGCTAAACGTATATAACATAGGTGGTAAGTCTAACCAGAGCCGGAAGTCAAGACTACGGTTCAGATTGTATACCCAAGTGATATCGAGCTAGTTGGCCTAGGAGGAACGAGGACTATATAATACAAACGGAACAGTAGTATCAACCACAGAAAGTGGAGGCTTTTAAGACGGCTACTGTCGAGTGGGATGAGCCAGGCTCATACTCAGGGTGGACTTCATTTTTCCCACACCCAAAGGTTCCAGCAAACAGCACTAGAGCCCAATGGTTCAACATTTGATGTGGTAATCAAAAACTGCAGCAAAACGATTTGGGAACGATAATCCTAACGTGGGAAGAACATCAAATGCGGAAGCTAAGATGACAGTTACAATCATGGATGGAAGTACATCCGAGCGAACCAAGGGTTATGGACTTGTTGATACAATGCCGAAACTGGGCGCTAAAGAAATATGACACATACAATGTGCGTCTCGGAGCTTTTTGACTAAAGAATGAGCTTCCAACGCCAACACTCCCAAAGACACTTTTGAGTTTAATATCGATAATTCAGATACTGCAATTATTCGAGGAGTGACAATTCCTTACGCGCACTGGTATGACATATGGAAATATCTACTGGACAACTGCTGATGGCGAAGCGGAACAGCATCCTGCCGTAAATTAAGCTCATCGGAAGTGTTTCAGCTCTAATCACTAATGAAGCACTAGGACTTGGTATAAACGACTCAATCAAAACCCTAAAGGTCGACCTAGGACCTATACCTGCATCATATGATGGAATAAGACCTATGCAGGACCTACTTGATACTTGGAATCCAAATAATATTCACGTATCAGACGAATACTACGGATGGTCATACATTCCTGCAGGAATCTACGGATCGTGGAAGAAGGGAACAAATGCAGATGTAGTTTCAACGATTAAGTTCTACATGACAGGCCAGACACCATCAAGCACTGATACAGTTAGGTTGTAGGTAAAGGCAGATAAGCCAAGAGTCGTAAACGGCGTTGGAACAATAAATAAGACACAGATAAACGGTGGAGACAGCTTCAAGGTATCGGGAAGAATTGACGATGCTAACTGGGACTGGAATCCACTTCAGGGAGCCAGTAATCTACATGATTATGCCAGAGGGCTTCGAGTACTCAATTTGACCGTGACAAATGGAACTCTCAGCTCGCCAAGCTATGTTGGTGAATTTGAAAAGGACGGAGTCAAACTCAAAGTATGGAAGTATTCACTAGACGTTGGACAAGAGACTAGAGGTCAATACTCAGCCAGACTTCTCAATCAAGAGTATGAATATTTCCTTTGATGTAAAGACCGATAAGACTGCGAGAGTCAAGACATATCACATCAATGACTCCTCGGAATTACAACAAAGGACTTCAAGGACATAGATGCAGTTATAAAGCGTGAGAAGTGGGATGCAAAGCAACTGGAACACTAATAAGTATACAGCTACAGATGGTGAGAAGGTTAACTCCGGAAAGGACATGGTATCGCTTTCAGAGGGTCCAGGAATCAAGATTACGCAGGCCTATGAGGTAAGCGCTAAGTCTGAACTTTTGATACCTAATACAGGAAAGTCCTATGTATACGACAACACATCAGAGACGGCAAAGAAGCTAACTACTCCAGTTCTAAAACCAGGAGACGATGCAGTCCTCCGTATCACTGTGAGAAACAATATGACATCATGCTAGATCGCGTAAGCCTCTTTGTTCCACTGCTAAAGAAGGATTTGAACTCGGGCAGGCTTTATGCCAGAAGGCAAAACTGAACTTCCGCTAGAGCTTAAGAAGGTTGAGACAACACCCAATTTTGAGGTGAAGTACATAAAAGCTCAAGGCCGGAAAGACATATCCGATAAAATGAGTCGCCGCAACCAGCAGACTATGACATAGTTACAGACCCCTGCAGATGCTAATATGATTATGCTAGTATCAAGATCTGCAGTTGCTCCAGGAGATGGCGGACGAGTTGATATCACATACAAGGTTGGAAATGATGTAACTCATCTATATAACGAGAAAAAGGACGTAATTACGCCAGTACTAGATTACAATATCGGCGTGAAACACATCTACGCTCACAAAGGGAGCCAGCAGACAGTTAGCTTCCCATGTTGATGCTCCAGTAACAAAGGGATATCACAGTTAAGAAGCTTTGGAAGGATTACGCAGGCACAGCAAATTACAGCGCCAGTTTTCAAGCGTTGATGTAGAGCTTAAAAGGATGGAGCAGTAGAAGAAAAGCGACTTACAGCAGAATGGCTGGACGGTTACATTTGATAATCTCGAAAAGGCGTACAACGAGGAGTTGACTACGTACACACCGTAAGAGAAAAGGGGCCAGATGCATCAAATGATATTGATGATGGGGCTTGGTACAGAGCGACGACAAGCGGGAAGCATGGATGCAGGCTTCTACAGTTACAAATAAGAAGTCTTTGACCTACACTCTGCTGATTCCAGCTACAACAAAGCTTACCGTATCAAAGGGAGTGGAGCGGACTATCGGAACTAACGCAAATGAGTCAAAGCGTAAGAGTTAGACTGTTCAAGAATAGCGTAGCAACAACGCAGGAAAAGATTCTTGATAAAGGATAATAACTTTAAGGCTACATTTGATAACTTGCCAGATACTGACGCAGTAAACGGAGTGAGTACAAAGAACGTTTACACAGTTAAGGAAGTTGATGCTGACGAAAATGCACTGAATGCAGGCGATAAGATTAAGCTTAAGGATAAGGAGTTTGTCGTAAGCTATGACGGAGCAAAGGTGAAGAACACTCTTGTTAATCCTAAGATTAAACTCGAAGGCGATAAAGTTTGGAATGACGCAAATAATCAGGACGACGCAAGACCTGATGAAAGTCACTGCAAAAGCTAATTGCAAACGGGCATAGACACAGGAAAGACTGCAAAGGCTACTAAGGCAGATGGCTGGGGCATAGTTCGAAAACCTAGATAAGTATGATACAAACGGTGACGAAATAGTCTATAGTGTTGTGAGATAGGTGTTCAGGATATACGTCTCATGTTAATGGAACAAGGGTTACAAACACTCATGATCCAGCAAAATCGATATCCCAGTAAGAAAATCTGAATGACGATAACGATGCTGAGGAAAGCGTCCACAGAGCGTACACATCACGCTATTTGCCGATGGTGTAAAGGCTGATGAAGTAGATTTGAACGCAGGAGATAACTAGGGCGCACACATTTGCAGAATATGCCCTAAGTTCAAGGATGGAAAGCTAATTAAGTACACAGTCAAGGGAGGACGCAGTAGCAAGCTACGAGAGCAAGATCACAGGGCGATGAGACTGAGTTCCAAGTGACAAATACGTGCAAGGAGCCAGTAAAAAGCCAAAACGGTGGTAGAAGGGCGGAAAGAGCCTAATACATCTGATGATGGCGGAATGGCGCTATACAGCGTGATGGCAGGACTTTCGGGTCTACTTTCATCAGCCGTATCAAAAGAGAAAATATAGCAGATAGCCTATGTTTATGGGCCGGTAGTCAAGGGGCGCTGGTCCTTTTTAGTGATTTTTGCATTCGCTCTAAGTGACTAAAATTACTTATAACAAAAATAGGAGATATTGCCAGCCTAAACTTGCTAGTACATAGGAAAAATTATATAATTACACTGGATAATAATTTATTTTTCAGCTATGGAGGTCTCTGTTTGACAACAATAGAAGCCAAAAACGATGCGAGAGAAAACGCATTTATAAGTTTTGATATAGATGAGACAGTGGACAGAGTCGCACTCGTTTGGAAACCTAGATATAAACCTAAATCTGATCAGCGAGGGCGACAGGCGTTCAGATCGTGCAAAAGAGACAACTCGCTTTTGATACGCGGAGAAAACCTAAAGTTAGCTATAGAGATGCTCAGGGAGCCTGCGTAGACATAATGCATAGCGGAGAGTTCTCGACGAACAAAAAGGTGAACTACGTAATTCAGCTCAAGGCTGAGGGCAGCTCATACAGCAGCAGAGTCGGAAAGAGATGTCATCTGCTTTTACTGCAAGGAAAGCTCTAAAGCAGAAGACGGTCGGCCAAAAGCGCTATGTCAATGCTGAGAAAGAGTGACATGGTATTTGGCATAGGACCAGCTGGAACGGGTAAGACCTATCTTGCGTAGCTCTTGCAGTAAGCGCATATAAGAACAAAAGAGGTTGAGAAGATTATCCTGACAAGACCAGCTGTTGAAGCGGGCGAAAGAGCTAGGATTTTTGCCCAGGAGACCTTCAGGATAAGGTGGACCCATATCTTAGACCAGTCTACGATGCGCTCTATGATCTTCTCGGAAGAGATACATGCTAAGACTCTAAGGAGCGCAGGTTATCGAGGTTGTTCCACTCAGCGTACATGAGAGGTAGAACCTTAGATAATGCCTTTATCATACTCTGATGAGGCTCAGAACACGACTCTATGAGCAGATGAAGATGTTTCTGACGCGTATGGGCTGGTTCCAAGATTGTGGTTACAGGTGACGTGACGCAGATAGACCTTCCAGCTGGAAAGAAGAGCGGACTTATCGATGCGAGAGGAGTCCTAAAGGCGTAAAGGGCATATGAATTCTGCTATCTGAGGGAGATGGACGTCGCTAGACATGAGATGCTAAGCGCGTAATCAGCGCCTACGATAGGTATTATAAGCATCGTCAAAGAAGGAAGAGAAATAATGGAAATCTATTTTCGAGAATGAACAGGTGGTCAGCGAGAGCTCGCAGCTTTTGATGGAAGAAAGCAAGGCTTTGCCTAGAAAGGAAGGATTCGAGGAGAACTGCGAGTTTTCGGTCAGCTTTGTCAATAGGGAAGAAATCAAAGGGTTAAACAGCACATATAGAGGCGTTGATAAGGTCTGAGATGTGCTTTTCGCTCTCAGTCTGAGGGATTTTAACGAGCTTCCTGAGGATCAGATAATCTGCCTCGAGATATCGTAATCTGCGAGGATAGGGCGAAGGAGCAGGCTGAGGAATTTGGGCATTCGTATGACGCGAGATAATATATCTATTTACGCATAGCGTTCTTCATCTTCTTGGTTACGACTATATGGACGAGGGAAGAGAGACTGAGATGAGAGAGCGTGAAGAAGAAGTAATGACTGAGCTTAAGCTTAAGAGTTTAGGGCAAGATGCTTCTAAAGGAGGAAGTTATGAGTAATATAACAGATGTCGAGCTATATAAGCTTGCAAGAAAAAGCGCAAGAAATGCCTATGCACCTGTTTCAGGCTTTAGGGTTGGGCAGAGCAATTTTGACGACTACAGGTGAGATTTTTACGAGGTGTAAATGTCGAAAACTCAAGCTATGGCGCTATCTGATATGCGCTGAGCGCGTTGCTGTAATGCAAAGGCTATTTCAGAGGGCTTTAGAAACTTTGAGGCTATTGCTGTTGCGACATATTCAGGAGATCGAAAGCAGTTCCGTGCGGAATGTGCAGGCAGTTTCTCTTTGAGTTTGCACCAAATCTCAAGGTTATAACAGGGAAGAGATGAAGAGAAATATCGAGTTACTAAAGTCCGATGAACTATTACCGAAAAGGATTTTAGATTATGAGTCGAGGTTGCAGGAATTATAGGAAGACCGAAATGTCGGAAAGTCGACATTGCTGAACTCTATTCTGGGTAGAAAATCGCAATCCCAACAGATAAGCCGCAGACAACGAGAAACAGCATAAGAGTGTATTTATACAGAGCATACGGAAGATGGAGACTCAAGCCAGATAGTTTTATCGATACTCCAGGAATTCACAAGGCCTCATAATAAGCTTGGAGCAGCTATGGATGACATAGCAATTAAGACATATAAGGGAAGTTGACGTAATACTGTTTCTTGTAGATGGAAGTCCGGATAAGGGAAGAGGCGATACCTATATCTAGATACTGATTAAGGATGTTGAAACTCCAAAAGTTCCTAGTTATTAACAAGGTTGATACCATGGACCCAGAGGAGTTCAAAAAGACCTATGATGTCTACGAGAAGATGGGCATCTTTGATGAGATATTGGCATTTCAGCTCTCAAGGAACTCATGTAAAGAAACTTGTGAAGGTGATTCAGGGATATCTTGAGGAGGGACCGTATGTTCTTCCCAGAGGATATGGTAACTGACCACCCAGAGCGCTTTATCGTGAGTGAAATCATTAGAGAGAAGCTTTTGATGTACCTGAACGAAGAGGTCCACACGGCGTTGCCGTTGAGATAGAGAAAGCTATAAGGGAAGATCCTGAGCTAACCGAAAATCGGTGCTGTTATCTACTGTGAGAGGAAGTCGCACTGAGGGCATCATCATCGGAAAGCAAGGTAGAAGCTAAAGGGCATAGGAAAGAGCGCAAGGCTAGAGATAGAAGCACTTCTTGAGTTAGAGTTTACCTACAGCTATTTGAAAGGTCAAAGAGAACTGACGCGACTCAGACTTTGCTATCTCAAACTTCGGATAGCAGCGAGGACAGGTGATAGCATGCTTGCCGATTCTACAGGAATCATTTTAAGGCGAATAAATGCAACCTCGGGCAGGAAGATGCTCTCCATATTTACTCAGAAATACGGAAAGATAGCGCGGGCACGAGTCATCTCAGAAAAAGAGCAAGCAAAGGGCAAGGCGACGCTGAGTCTTAACCGCTTTACCTATGGGCGCTATGAGATTTTTAGGAGCCGTGACTTCTACAATGTCAACAGCGGAGAGGTAGTAAAGAGCTTTTTCCGAATAGGAGAGGATCCAGACAAGTACTTTGCAAGCGTCGTTTGCGCTAGAGCTTACGGACAAAGGCGCTCTGGAGGAGCTTCTCAACCAAAGCTTTTTGAACGAGCTTTGTGGATTTTCTCTGGAACGCTAGAGGATAGAAGCAAAGGCTTCATAACTCTTGTCATAGCCTATGAAATCAAGCTCGCTTGATGCCGTGGGAATGCTGCCAAATCTAGATGAATGTGTGGTCTGCGGATCAAAGCCAGACGATGCGAAAAGACTTAAGTATTTCAGCGTCGAAGACGGAGGAATGATATGCGATGAATGCATGAGAGAAATAGAGCAGGAAATCGCACAAAATTCTAAGTCTAGGGCAAAAGTCGAGATTGATTTATAGCCCAATTTGATATAGTTAGTATAATTAAATATTTCTCCAAAAGACCAATCTCAGCCTTCGGAAACATCATGCTTGATGCCGAAACTGAGGAGGCGCTTTATAAGATTTTAAGAGAATATATTTCATATCATATGGATGTGGGAACGCTTAAGAGCGAGCTATATCCGAGCATTGTATAGGAGGTTTACAATGGAAATTACATTAGAAAAGATTGAATTAGTAAGGGATCGCACTGGGGTAACCTACAAGGAAGCTAAAGAAGCTCTAGAAGCGAGCAAACGGAAACGTTGTAGATGCGATAATTGCAATCGAAGAGACAATAGACTGCTCAGAGAAGAATAGCACTAAGGCTAAGAAGGACGCTTTGATTAGTCGCATGGGAAGGAACTATTCAGAAGGTAATGTTTCAGGATTGTAGTTTCAAGAGAAGATAGCACATTCCTAAACATCCAGCTAAACATCGGTATCGTAGGAACAGTAATCGCACCATGGGGAATGATTGCTGGTGTTGTTTCAGCGCTAGGATTTCAAAATGCAAGATCGAGTTTATCAAGGACGATGGATCAGTTATCGACCCTATCAGAAAGCTAATGACTTCTACGACACAGCTAAGGGAGAAGGAACTGGCTTTATGCTGACATGAAGGAGAAGGCTCCAGAGGTTTACTCAGACCCTAGTTAATAAGTGGTGAGAAGCTTCAACAAGGCTAAGGATGTTGCGAGCTGATGTGGCAACTAAGGCTAAGAGCAAGGTTGTTGAGAACGATTTTGCTGATGATATCAATCTAGATGATATCAAAGAGGCTGAAGAAGCAGTAGAAGGAGACTGCAAAGGAAGCAGTTGATAAGCAAGTAGAAGCTGTTAAGGACGCTGCAGACACAGTTGGAAAAGGTAGAAGAATAATCGGAATCAAATCCGAATTCAATTTGAATTAATTTGAAATACAAAGGAAGCAGGTTATTTTTACAGATGGAAAACAGTAAAGCAACGATGGAAAATTGTCGCATTAGCAAAGAACAGAGGATATGTGTATCCGGGTTCTGAGATTTACAGCGTTGGCTAACTACATGGGACTCACGGTCCTTTGGGCGTAGAGTTTAAGAACAATGTTAAGAAGGCTTGGTGGAAGAAGTTCGTTTCAGGAATCCAAGTGCAATGTCGGGCTCGACGCATGCTATTTTCTGATGAACCCACGCACATGGGAGGCATCTGGGCACATCAGGAGGCTTTGCTGACCTCTCATCGACTGCAGGAGTGTAGATCTAGATTTCGTGCTGATAAGCTAAATTGAGGACTATCGCGATGAAAAAGGTCTTCCAGAAGAAGCTATCGACGGCTGGTCAAATGAGAAGCTAGAGGGTACATCAGAGATGAGCAGATCGCTTGTCCCTGAGGTGGCAAGAGCAACTATACAAACATCAGACAGTTCAATTTGATGTTTAAGACGCTTCGAGGGTGTAACTGAGGACTCACAGTCACAGATTTACGCTTCGTCCAGAGACAGCGCAGGAATTTTCGTAAACTTCAAGAATGTGCAGAGAACTTCACGTAGAAGATTCCATTCAGACTAGCACAGATCGGTAAGTCGTTTCGAAACGAGATTACTCCTGGTAACTTCACATTTCAGAACAAGAGAGTTTGAGCAGATGGAGCTAGAGTTCTTCTGTGTAAGCCAGGTGAGGACCTAGAGTGGTTTAACTACTGAGACATACTGCGTTGACTTCCTAAAGTCTCTTGGAATGACGATGAAAACATCAGAACAAGAGACCACGAGAAAGGAAGAGCTATCACACCTACAGCAACGCGACAACAGATATCGAGTTCCTATTCCCATTCGGATGGGGTGAGCTATGGGGTATCGCATGATAGAACTGACTTTGACCTTACAGGCTAGAGTTCTCAGGTCAGGACATGACATATCTTGACCCAGATACAAATGAGATATGTTCCATACTGCATAGAAGCGCATCGCTTGGAGCTGATAGAGTTGCGCTTACATTCCTAGTTGATCAGCATACGATGAAGAGGTTCTATCAACTGATGATAATGGCAAAGAGGATACGAGAATTGTCCTAAGGCTTCACCCACGCACTGCATCAGAGGCGCTGTGCTACCTCTATCAAAAAGCTTTCGAGTCGTTGCAGAGCCTATGTTTGAAGAACTATCCAAAAGTACTTTTAACGTAGACTGACGCATCCGGGATCAATCGGTAGCGCTACCGCAGAGGACAATCGGACTCCATTTTAGCATCTGCGTGGACTTTGATACTGAGACAGACGGGCGCGTAACTATCAGAGATAGAGACACTATGAACAGATAAGAATTCCAGTTTCAGAAGTAGAAGCTATATCGAAAAGCTTGTATTTTAAGCATAAAAATAGGAGAACAACAGCATGACATTTTGTTTACTCGTTTAACGAAGGATCAAAGGATATGCGCAGACCTACTAGGCGGAAGGGCGCTAACCTTGCAGAGATGACAGATAGGACTTCCAGTACCTTTTCAGTTTACAATTACTAACGAGGCCTGTAACGAGTACTATCGCAATGGAGGAAAGCTTGGCGAGGAACTAATTTCCGAGATCGAAAAGCTGAGTGAACTCGAGAATGTAACTGGCAAGACTTTTGGAAGCACAACAAATCCACTTCTTGTTTCTGTAGATCGGGATCGGTATTCTCTATGCCGGGAAATGATGGATACCATTCTACGCAGGCCTAAACGACGAGTCAACTAAGGGACTTGCAGATCTTACAGGAGAATAGAAGATTTGCTCTGGACAGCTCTAGCGAGATTTATACAGATGTACGGAAACGTAGTTATGGAGATAGATGGCAAGAATTTTTGAAGACATCATAGAAAAGCAAAGCAGCGACCGCGGAATCATGATGATATCGATCTTGATGAAGAGGCTCTTTGCATTATCGATGATTACAAGAAGGTGTTAGATATGGACAGGAGGGTGGTTTCATCAGATCCTAAGGTTCAGCTAATCGAGCCGTAAAAAGGCAGTATTCCGCTCATGGAATAACGACAGAGCGATTAGATATAGAAGAATGAGAGAATTCTGATTCACTGGAACTGCCGTAAACGTTCAGTCCATGGTATTTGGTAATATGGGTAATACATCTGGAACAGGGTGTAGCATTTACTAGAAGCCCTGTAAACGGAGACAACCACGTGTACGGTGAATTCCTTGTAAATGCAGAGGTGAGGGACGTTGTAGCTGGTATTAGAACACCCTAAGCCTATGTGCGAGATGGCAGAGTCTCCTGAGGGTATATGAGGACTTCCATGAACATCAAAGGTATGGCAGCACTATAAGGATGCTCAGGACATGGAGTTTACTGTTGAGCGTAACAAGCTTTTACATGCCTGAGACAAGAGCCGGAAAGCGTACAGCTCAGTCAGCGAGTCAAAGATCGCTGTAGATATGGAAAGAGAAGGTCTCATCGACAGAGAAACAGCTGTTATGAGAATAGAGAGCCAGGTCAGATTGACCAGCTTCTCCACCCAAGATTTGACGAGAGACGAGCTAAAGGGAGTTTCAGCTATTGCAAAGGGACTTCCAGCATCACCAGGTGCAGTTAGCGGTAAGATATATTTCAACGCTCTAGAAGCTGAAGCTGCAGTAAAGAAGGACGAAGGCTATCCTCTGTAAGAGAGACAACTTCACCAGAGGATCTTGCAGGAATGATTGCAGCAGGCGGAACCTGGCAGCAAAGGAGGTTACATCCCATGCTGCTGCAGTTGCAAGACAGATGGGTAAAGTGTCTGCGTAGCAGGATGTTCCTGAAAATCCTAGTTTCAGAGGATAAGAAAGAACTGAAGACAAAGGACAAGGTTTACAGAGAGGATGTAATCTACTTGATGGTTATGATGGAAAAGGTTTTATGAGGGTGAAATCCACACTGTAGAGCCAAACCTATCAGGTGACTTTGGTGTTATGATGTCATGGGCTGACGGAATGAGCCTCAAGATTAGAACAAATGCGGATAAGCCTGAGATGCAGCTAAAGGCTTTAGAGTTTGGGTGCAGAGGGGAATGGACTTTGCAGAACTGAGCACATGTTCTTTGAGGAGAATAGAACTCAGCTATCAGAAGAATGATAGTTGCAGATACAGAAAAGCGAAAGACGTGAGGCTCTTGATGCTTCTTCCATACCGAAGAACGACTTCAAGGGAATCTACGAGGTTATGCAGGAGAGCCAGTAACACTGTAGACTTCTAGATCCTCCACTCATGAGTTCTTACCTCACACAGATGCTGAGATTAGAAGCCTTGCAGACAAGATTGGCGTTCCATACGAAAAGCATGAAGAACTGATGAGCTTCACGAATAATCCAATGCTTGGTCACGAGGATAGACTGTGTATAAGCTATCACAGAATCGCAGAGATGCAGACAAGAGCTATCATGGAGGCGCTATAGAGGTAGCAAGAGAAGGCTATAGCATTGTTCCTGAAATCATGATTCACTAACATCAAGCGATGGGAAATGGCATATATCAAGGATATCGTTGCTAAGGAAGCGAGAGAGATGTAAGGAGGAGAGTCATCAGATCTCAAGTATATGATAGGAACGATGATTGAGACTCCAAGAGGCGCACTTACTGCAGACGAAGATCGCGAGCATCGAGTTCTTCTCATTTGGTACAAAATGACATGACTCAGATGACATACGGCTTCTCAAGAGACGATACTGCTAAAATTATCGAGACATATATCGAGAAGAACATCTTTGAGGAAGACATCTTCGCTCAATTGACGAGGGTGTGGGTAAGCTACTCGACATCGCAGTTAAGCTCGGAAGACAGACAAGAAACGACCTCAAGATGGGTATCTGCGAGAGCACGGTGGTGACCCAAGGAGCATAGAGTTCTGCCACAAGTTGGACTAAACTATGTTTCATGCTCACCATACAGGTTCCAATTGCAAGAATAGCAACAGCACAGGCGAGCAATTAAGTACAATCAGAGAATGAGACTAGTAACTGAAAGGAGTTAATATCATGTCAATGAAAACAAGATCGATCAGGCTAAAGGCGCGGGTAAAAAGAAGAGGTCTAGTAAAGCGGGCATGCGAAGACTGAATTTGAAGGGTGCAGTGAAAAGGTACCGCTAAGGTTAAAGAGGTGGCGAAAGCGTAAAGGACTCCGTAGAAGGAGCAGCGTTGAAGGTCAAAGAATGCTGTAAGCAAAAGATAAATAATTAAGATTTTCTTTAAATACTCATTATAAAAGGTCTTCGTGGTAGAATATATCACAGAAGATTTTTGTTATATTATGTTATATCCATTTTATGGAAATATATAAATAAAGTATATTCTGAAGGAGACAGGATGCTAAGAGATTTATTTAGATATTTCAAACCGCATAGAAAAGATATTTGCGCTCGATATGTTTTAGTGCCACTAATGATTGTAAAGTTTATCGACCTGCGTTTCCACTTGTTTCAAGGACGGCGATGTACGATATGCTTCCGCAGAGCAAGTACAGGACCTTCTTTGTTGTAATGGCTATAGTTGCCGTTGCGTACGTGCTAGGTCGATTTTCACTACATTATGACCTACTGGGGACATACCTTCGGTATCAGAGTTGAGACCGATATAAGGGCGAGACCTTTTCAATAAACTGCAGAGTCTAGACTTTGAGTTTTTACGATAAGAATAGGACTGGTACTTGATGAACAGGCTGACAAGCGACCTTTTTGAGATTACAGAGCTTGCACACCATGGCCCTGAGGGACCTTGTAATTGCAATACTTTTCGATATCAGGTGCTCTGATAGTTATGTTTAGCATAGAGTGAGACTTGCGCTAGTTGTAGCAGTGCTCGTGCCTATTTTCCTTTTGATTGTATATTGCTGACAAGAAAGCAGATGTCGAGAGCTTCGGTTAATGTAAAGAAGAAAATTGCTGATATAAACACGGAGATAGAGTCATGTATTTCAGAATTAAGACATCAAAGGCCTTAGCCAACGAGGATGTCGATAACGACAGATTCATGGATTCAACTACGTATATGGGACATCAAAGATGAGTTCTATAAAGCGATGGGAACCTTTCAACGCATCGCAGGAATTTTTATGTGCATCATGCCGGCCGCAGTTATCGCCATAGGTGGAAAACTCATAATGGACGGGCAGCTTAACTACATAGATTTAATTACCTTTACTCTTTATGTTTCCAGCATTTATTACGCCAGTTAGAAAGATGGCAAATTTTGCTGAGATCTTTGCTAAACGGTATGGCGGGCTTAGGGAGATTCAGCGAAATCATGGCGCTTAAGCCTCAGGTAGAGAGAAGCCAGATGCTATTGATTTTGATGTCAAAGAGGGAAATATCGACTTTGATGATGTTACATTCGCATACGACGGAGTCCACTGATGTTGTAAATAACATGAACCTTCATGTTAAAGGCAGGAGAAACGCTATGCAGTTGTCGGAGCCTCTGGTGGCGGTAAAACTACTGTCTGCCAGCTAATCCCAAGGTTTTGATGATGTGAGCAAGAGCCATCAAAAATAGATGGAGTTGATGTTAGAGACGTGACTAAGATTTCTTCGTGAGAATATAGGAATTGTTCAGCAGGACGTTTTCATCTTTGCGGACACAATCTAGAAAACATCAGATACGTAAGCCATCAGCAAGCTACGAAGAAGTTGTTATGCGTGCAAAAGAAGGCTGAGATATTTGATGACATCATGGAGATGCCTGATCAGTTTGATACTCACGTAGGTGAGAGGGGAACAAGGCTCTCAGGAGGCCAAAAGCAGAGGCTTTCCATAGTTAGAATTTTTCCTAAAGAATCCTAGAATTTTGATTCTAGATGAGGCGACATCGGCACTTGATACGATTACGGAAAGGTCGATTCAAAAGTCATTTGATGAGCTATCAAAGGATAGAACCTGCCTAATTATAGCGCATAGACTTGCAACCGTTCAAAACGCGGATAGAATAATCCTAGTTGACGATGGAAGAATTGCAGAAGAGGGAACTCATGCTGAGCTTATGAAGCTCGATGGCAGATATGCAAAGCTATTTAACACTCAGAGACTCGACTACTCAAGCGATGAGGAAAAATTAGAATAGTACGAAAAGCCTGTGGATTTCACAGGCTTTGATTTGCTTTATGAACGATTAGTTTTTTAGGCTCTGGAGTGGAGCAGGTATTCTGCCGCCACGAAGTATCATCTTTGCTGGTGACTTATCACGAAGTTTCATAACTGGACCGTAGCCTAAAAGTCCGCCAAAGTTCAGCTCCTCGCCCTCGGAAAGGCCAATGGCAGGGATAACTCTAACTGCAGTAGTCTTGGAGTTTACCATTCCGATAGCCGCTTCATCAGCAATTATGGCTGAGATGGTTTCAGCAGGCGCATCTCCAGGAATTACTATCATGTCTAGACCTACTGAGCAAACAGCTGTCATAGCCTCTAGCTTTTCTATGCTTAGTGTTCCTTCTCTTGGCAGCCTTTGATCATGCCAGCGTCCTCGCTAACTGGGATGAAAGCTCCAGAGATCCCGCCAACGCTGATGACCATAACTCCGCCTTTCTTGACAGCGTCATTTAGCATTCGCATGCTGTAGTACCGTGTGCCGCACTGCTCAAGGCCTATTTCCTCGAGTAGTGAGCAACTGAGTCTGCCGACAGCTGGAGTTGGAGCAGGCGAAAGGTTCACGATTCCAAATGGAACATTTAGTACTTCAGCTCGCTTCGCTTCCGACCAGCTGACCCACTCTTGTAATCTAGCAGTTCTCTTAATCTGCTCTGAAACCTCGTTTAGACTTGCGCAAGGGTCCATTTTGATAGAGCTGATCTAACTACGCCAGGGCCTGAAACACCAACGCTTAGGACAGTATCAGACTCGCTGACGCCATGAAAATGCACCAGCCATGAAAGGATTGTCTTCTACAGCATTACAGAAAAACAACTAGCTTTGCCGCACCTATGCACTGCTTGTCCTCAGAGCTTTGCAGATCTCGAGAACCTGCTTTCCCATTAAAAGGCAACAGCGTCCATGTTGATTCCTGCCTTTGATGAGCCAACATTTACTGATGAGCAAACGAGCTCAGTTTCTGCAGAGCCTGAGGAATTGAGTTTTATGAGCTCAAGGTCACCTGCGCTAAAACCCTCGTGAACTAGGGCAGAGTAGCCACCGATGAAGTTAACTCCGCATTCCTTTGCGACTTTGTCAAGAATCTTGCATATTTGATTGGATCTCCACCAGAAACACCCGCGAGCATGGCGATAGGAGTTACAGAAATTCTCTTATTTACAATTGGAATATCGTATTTTCTTCTATGCTTTCGCCAGTTGAAACTAGCTTTTTCTGCCTTGTGGCAAATCTTGTCGTATATCTTTTTGACATGATTTATCGATGTCGCTATCGGCGGAATCGAGCAGGGAAATTCCCATGGTTATCGTTCTAATATCAAGGGATTCGTCCTGATCATGCCTATGGTTTCTAAGATGTCGTTTATATTATCATGTATCCCTCCAGCAGACTAAATCCTGTGCATTGCGTTAAAGATGTTCTCGTGCATAACGTGAATTGTCATGCCAGTAGCCTCTGCTTTCGATGTTCTTCTTAAGCTCGTCAAGCGGAATTGAAAGCTCTGAAATGTCGATGACCATGATCATACAGAATATTTCTGTCAAAACTGACTGACTTTACATCGATAACGTTTGCATTTGCCTCTGCGCAGGCCTTGGATACCTTTTGTGAGTATGCCGACAGCGTCCTTGCCGACAACAGTTACAACTGCTTTTTCCATGATTTTGTCCATTTTTCCTCCAGTTATTTTAGTTCTGCTATGAAATATCTCTCTACTAAAGTTTATTGTCTGTTCTATATTTAATATCAAAATGAGGATATTCGACGCCAAGCCTCCTTATTAATTCTGCAGTTTCCAATCATATTGGAGAAAGACTGAGGATTTGAAAATAGGTCGACCTTGAGTTTTGGCTTTGGCGGTTTTTTTTCCTCGTCAGAGCCTTCAGCTCTCGCAAGTCTTGTGTCATCTATATTTGGCGCGTGTGCAGGACCCATGCCGTCTGCCTTTTCATCAAAGCATCTAGCTGTTCCAAGTGCTTTTATAGCTATCTCGCTCGACGAGTTGCGCTAAAGGCTGGATGATATGTTCCGCCGTTGATTGCAGATAAATCGCTTCCTCCGATGATATCTGTGCTCTTAAGCCCGACCCTCATTATATTTATTCCTGCCTTATGCAGAATCTTATACATCTCCTTGGTGCGGAGCAGTGCTTCTTCCTTGCTCAAAGCCTCGTAGCTTCTGTCTTCACTACATGTCATAAAGCTCTGTGCCATCTATGACCAAAGTAGGTAGAGCCTTGCTAGCTCTGGGGAAAGCTGCCGTTTCTCTTGCTGAATAAAATGCGCCTCTCAGGCTATCTCCTGGAAGCCCGATCATGAGCTGAATACCAAGCTTAAACCCTCGCTCCTTAATTAGTCTAGTCGCTTTTCTGGCGATGTCGCTATCGTGCCCTCGCTTGGATAGTCTAAGCACTTCGTCACTAAAGGACTGGAACACCTAGCTCTATGGTGCTTACATTATAGCGTTTGAGATTTTCCAAAAATCTCTTCGTCTATGCAGTCTGGCCTTGTCGAAATGTGAAGGATGAAACTCTTCCTGATCTATATATTCGTTTGCGACCTCAAGATATGCGGTCTGCGCATCTATTGGAATCGCAGTAAAACTTCCTCCATAAAAAGCGATTTCTATCTCGCTTGGGTCAAGGGTCTCCGAGTGTTGATAGGTATCTTTCGACGGTTTCTCTGACCTCATCTGTGCTAACGGCCTTAGTCCTTGCGGTTATCTTCGCTGATTGCAGAAACACACTGGCAGGGGCAGCCGAGATGGGGGATGAATATGGGTATTATCGCATAGCTTTCTTCTACTCATGCTCCCTGCTCTATAGTACTCAAAGAATTGGAGCTCTATAGTCAGTGAGCTGATACTCTGGGAGACCACTTACATCTTATTCCGCGTTCCTCTGTGAACTCTAAAAATCCTTTGGAAAAATCAGGATGAGAGGATAGGTCTCCGTTAAATACAAGTTCATCTCCAACTCTGCCACAGGTTCCCGCTGATGAATCCTGTGTCACAGCCGTCGAGGCGAACAAAGCCTGGTTGCTGCAGAAGAACTGAAAGGTCTTCTATGCCTTCACAGGCTTTTTGCAATTCCAGCATCGTAGGTGATGATTGAGTTTTCGTCAACGATAGCGATGCTCGCACTGTATATCCTTGTTTGACGTCGATGAGGTACATTCCCATTTCCTCAGCGACCTTGGAGTACGCATGCGCGTACAGGAAAGGTTGTGTATGAAGTACTTTCCTGTACATGCTGCATTGAATGCAGATCCTGAGGATAGTACCTGCCGAGGTCCCTCAGGCGCCGCCATGTAGACAGGGAGCCTTGTCCCCGATTCCCATTTTGCATAGAAAATATCGGATGATTAGAAATCCCGCGATCAACAATTCCGTTTGATGAAATTGGCTCAAGCACATGCCCAAGCCCTGTTAAATACTCTTTAAGATGATAGTGTGCATCTTTGCTATATATATTTTACTCATGATGACATTATACTACAAATACGGGCAAAAATATTATATAATTAATGATATATGAGATTAAATTTGTGGAGGAAGAAATGGATTACAACATATTAGCAGAACTGCTGTTTCAAATATAGATAAAAGCCCTGAGGATTATGAGAAAAATCTATCCTAAGAGAAATCTGCCAGAGGGAGCCAAGGTTACAAGACTAGGACCATCACCAACTGGTTTTATTCATCTCGGAAACCTTTACGGAGCCTTTGTAGACGAAAGACTTGCTCATCAGTCAGGCGGAGTATTCTATCTAAGAATCGAGGACACTGATGACAAGCGTTTTTGTCGATGGTGCAGTTAAGATTATCATCGATTCTCTCAGATTCTTTGGAATTAACTTTTGACGAGGGGGCAGGGACTAGATGGAGATACAGGTGCTTATGGTAACTACACTCAGAGCAAGAGAGGCGAAATCTACGCTTCGTTTTGCTAAGAAGCTAGTGAGAGAAGGAAAGGCGTATCCATGCTGGACAGAAGAAGAAATCACTGCTATTAGGACAAAAGCAAGAAGCAGAGAAGCAAAACCCTGGAATCTACGGTGAGTTTGCAGGCACAGAAACCCTAAGCCTAGAGGAAATAGAAGCTAATATTAAAGCCGGAAAAGCCTTACGTTCTTAGACTTAAGTCTGATGGAAACCAGACCCAGAAAAAGCTCGCAGAATCAAGGTTGAAGACGCTATAAGAGGAACGCTCGAAATGCCGGAAAAACTTCCAGGACGTCGTCATCCTCAAGACCACAGGAATCCCAACCTACCACTTCGCACACGTGGTTGACGACCACCTGATGAGAACGACTCACGTCGTAAGAGGCGCAGAGTGGCTTCCTTCACTGCCAATCCACGTTGAGCTCTTCGAAAAGCTCGGCCTCAGAGCTTCCAATCTACTGCCACACAGCGCAGCTAATGAAGCTGAGACGAAAAACGGAAACAAGCGAAAACTCTCCAAGAGAGAAGACCCAGAGCTATCGCTTGATTACTATCGCAACCTAGGATACCATCCAGCTGCGGTAAGAGAATATCTGCTAACCATCCTAAACTCCAATTTTGAGGAGTGAGAGCAGAGCATCAGGATGCAGATATTGACGAGTTCACCTTTTACAACAGAGAAGATGAGTAACTCGGTGCACTATTTTGATTTGAATAAGCTAAACGACATCAGCAAGGATGTTCTTCTTAGAATCCCTGGGCAGAGGAAATCATAGAGTTTTCTAAAGGTTGTGCTGAGGAATTTGGGCCTGAGATCATGTACATCTTTGATGATGAGGAATACCTTTAAGAAGATTATAGACCTTGGTAGAAAACGATAAGAAGCCAAGAAAGGACCTCGTTTATGCAGAACAGATTGTCGAATTTATAAGCTATTTCTTTGACGATATGTTTGCAAGAGAGGATGAGATTCCTGCAGAGGTTTCAGCTGAGGATGCAAGAAATTCTAAAGAAATACATGGAAAGCTATGACCATGCAGACGACCAGAGCCAGTGGTTTTGACAAGATTAGAAACATAGCTGTTGAGCTTGGATATGCTGCAAAGCCTAAGGATTACAAGAAGAATCCCGAGGATTATAAGGGGCATGTAGGACATGTGAGCACAGTTATTGAATTGCGCTTATGGGAAGAGCTCAGTCACCCTGATGTTTGGTGCATACAGCAGATTATGGGCGAGGATATGACTCGCAGAAGAATCCAAGCTACTGAGATATAATACGGGCTATATGCTCAATAACAAGCTCGCTCTCGCGTAAACTACGCTAAGTTGCGGGCTTGATACATTTAGGAGAAATATGGTAAACATAGAAATCACTGGGATGAGGTGCTCTGCTGGCGAGGTTTAATAGCGAGTACTATAAGAAGCTAGACAATTTTTGATAGAGGAATATCGCACTCAGACTATCTACCCACGATATGCACGATATTTTCAATGCACTAAAGGAAACCGACTTTTGATGATACAAGGGTTTTGATACTGGGTCAGGATCCTTATCACGGAGCAGGGCAGGCACACGGCATGGCTTTTTCTGTAAAGCCAGGGAGTTAAGCATCCACCGTCGCTTGTAAATATTTTCAAGAGCTTCGAGAGGAACTAGGAACGCCTATGCCAAGCTCTGATAACGGTTATCTACTCAGCTGGGCCAAGCAGGAGTCCTCCTTCTTAACACCTGTCTTACTGTGAGGGAAGGAAAGCCAAACTCTCACAAGGAAAGGGCTGGGAAAGACTTACTGATGCTGTAATTTCTAAGCTAAACGATAGAGCAGAGCCTGTTGTCTTTATTCTCTGGGGTGCTAATGCAAGAGCTAAGAAGTCCCTAATCACAAACGAAAGACATTTTGATACTCGAGGGCGCACATCCAAGCCCACTATCAGCATATAATGGTTTTTTTGGCGGAGCCTACTTTTACGAGGACCAATGAATTTCTGAAAAGAATGGCAAAAAGAGATAAACTGGGACATTACAGATTTGAAATAATGAGCATTTCGTGGTATAATTTATCGTTAAATCAATGAATAAAGAAGGTAAAAATTATGTCTGAAAGACAAAAATAATTAACATTGCCGTTATAGCCCATGTAGATGCTGGTAAGTCGACGCTCGTAGATGCTTTTTAAAGCAGAGCGGTATATTTAGAGACAACGAAGCAATGGCAGATTGCGTCATGGATAGCGACGATATAGAGCGTGAGAGATGTATAACCATCTACCCAAGAACTGCTCAGTAATGCATAATGACGTTAAGATAAACATCGTAGATACACCAGGCCACGCGGATTTTTCATCTGAGTGTAGAGCGTATCATGAAGACTGTAGATAGCAGTTATTCTGCTTGTTGACTCAAGTGAGGGACCTATGCCACAGACTCGTTTTGTTCTAAGCAAGTCGCTAGAGCAGGGCTAAATCCTATTTTGTTCATTAACAAGATTGACAAGAAGGATGCCAGAATCGACGAGGTTGTCGACGAGGTATACGAGCTATTCATGGACCTAGATTCAAATGACGAGCGCCTGAACTTCCCAATACTCTACGGAGTTGCGAGACAGGGCATAGCTGTTAAGGATCCATCAGATATAGATGGCCTTGAGTTTAGACAGGGAGATAGTAGCTAAAGCATACACCAGAGGGCTACGGCGGATTCGATATTACGCCACTCTTGATACAATAATTGAGCACTGCGAGGTTTACCCAGACAGAAGAGAAGAGCCTTTGCAAATGCAGATTACAACGCTTGCCTACGATGACTATATCGGAAGACTAGGAATCGGAAGAAATTACAAGAGGCGTACTCAAACAGGGCAGTCAGGGTTTCTGTTGTCAAAGAAAAACAGCGTAGAAACTCGCAAAATCGGTCAGATCTTTGTTTACAGAGGTCTTAAGAGGATGCCTGTTGAAGAAGCTCAGTGCGGAGACATAGTTGTCGTTTCAGGTATCTCAGATATCTCAATCGGTGAGACAATCTGCGATCCTTCAGCACCAGAGGGACTAGGCAGCATCATGATTGAGGAACCACGCTTTCGATGAACTTCATGGTTAACTCATCTCCCTTGCTGGTCAGGTGGGTAAGTAGTGTGACATCAAGGCATATTAGAGAAAGACTGAACAAGGAGCTTGAGGTCAATGTTGACCTCACTGTTGAGGACATGGATTCAACAGACTGCTTCAAGGTTTCAGGAAGAGGCGAACTCCATCTTTCCTATTTTGATAGAGAATATGAGAAGAGAAGGCTATGAGCTAGCTGTATCAAAGCCAGAGGTTATCTACCACAAGGACGAAAACGGCGCAAAGCTTGAGCCAATTGAAGAAGTTATAATTACTGTTCCAGATGAATATTCAGGAACGGTAATCTCCAAAGCTAAACCTCAGAAAGGGAATCTGGTTCAGATGTCTGGTGATAGCGACTACACCAAGCTAGGTACCATGCACCAACTAGAGGACTTTTGGGATATAGATCTGAGTTTATTAACGATACTCGTGGCGAAGGAAACATGGAGAGAAGGTTCTTTGCATTCGAAGAGTACAAGGGCGAGATTCCGGGCAGAAATAACGGAGTAGCGATTGCGATAGAAGAAGGTGTTTGCACACCTTATGCACTTTTTCAATATCAGCGAGAGAGTTCAGATGTTCGTAGAGCCTCAGACTAGAGTTTATGAGGGCATGATTGTCGGAATGAACTCGAGAGGAAATGATATGGAGGTTAATCCATGTAAGGCTAAGAAGGCGACTAATATGCGTGCGGCAGGAAGCGATGAGAATGTTGAGCTCTCACCAGCTCGCCACTTCACCTTGAGGAAGCGCTGGAAATTTATAGCAGACGATGAGCTAGTTGAAATCGTTCCAGATGATATCAGGCTCAGAAAGAAGCTACTTAAGGAAATAGAGAGAAGAAGAGCAGGACGCTAAGAAGGCGTTTTTGCTATGTAGATAGGTCTTACGGCAGGCACCTTGGTGTAGCTGTGAGAGGGCAGAGGTATATGATGCTAAATACAGAGCATATAACAAAGATACTAACAGAGATGGGAATCGCTTTGCTATCCTTCATAGTTGGCTGGGTAGTGATAACGATTTTGATTAAAATTGCTTCGCAAGATACTGGAGGTCAAATATCGACAAATCACTACACGCGTTTATAACTAATGGTATAAGGGTAATATTTTTGATAGTACTTGCTATTATAATTTTGCAGGAGCTAGGACTGAATACTTCATCTCTTTTGACAGTCCTCGGTGCTGGAGGAGCGATGATGCACTCGCCCTAAAGGCACAGTCTTGGCAATGTGCAGGAGGCTTTCTCATTTTGATTAATAAGCCTTTCAAGGTGCGGAGATGTGATAGCTGTAAATGGAAGTGTTGATGCTACTGGAATTGTAGATGAGATTGACCTAATGTACACCAAGATGCACACTGGTGATAATAAGGTCGTGACAGTGCCAAATGGCGTGATGTCGGCTTCGGTTTTGACTAACTTCACTGAGTCTGGGATAAGGCGAATAGACAAGGTATATAAGTTTGCTAAGGATACGGATATATCAAAGGTAAAGGATATTTTGATGGGAGTTGCAAAGAGCAATCCTCTCGTGTTAAGCACGCCTGAACCGATAATTGGAGTTAGCTCCATAGATGCTTATGCGCTATCTGTAGACTTTAAGCTTTGGTGCAAGGCGGACGACCTATTTATGCTATCATACAAGATAGAGGAAGCAGTTACTGAGGCACTCAGAGTCGCCGAAGTAGATTTATCGTATACTAATATTGATATCCACTGCAGTAATGCAGTGATATATAGATTTGACACGTTTAATTTTTATTATAGAGAATGGGAGAAAACAATGAGAGAAATTAAAGTTCAAGGTGTTCTGTTGCCAATCGTATCGAGATTGCAATTAGAGTATTCAGAGCATGTCAAGAGCTTGGAATTAGAACAGTTGCACTTTACTCTGAGGAAGACAAGAACAGCTTATTCAGATTTAAGGCAGATGAATCCTACCAGATGGAAAAGGGAAAGACTCCTGTTATGCGGCATACCTATCAATTGAGGAAATTATTGAGCTTTGCAAAGGCTAAGGGTGTTGATGCTATTCACCCAGGATATGGATTCCTATCAGAGAATACAGAATTTGCAAAAAGGCTTGCGAGGACGCAGGAATTGAATTTATCGGACCTAACCACTACATGATGGATCAGCTTAGAGCGACAAGATCAAATCCAAGATTGTAGTCGCTAGAGTTGAGAGTTCCTACTATCCCTAGGTGTTGACTCAGCTATCAAGGACGAGGATGAGGCGGTTGAATTCGCAGACAGATGCGGATACCCAGTTATGCTTAAGGCAACAGCTGGTGATATGACCGTGGTATGAGAATCGTCAAGAAGCAAAAGATGATATCGTAAATGAGTATAGAAGAGCAAAGAGTGAAGCTCAGATTTGCATTCGGTATCGATGATATATTTATTGAGAAGTACCTCGAAAACCCTAAGCACATCGAGGTTCAGATTGTCGGAGATAAGTATGGTAACATCGTACACCTCTACGATAGAGACTGCTCCATTCAGAGAAGACATCAGAAGGTTATTGAGTTTACATCTTCACTTTGCTTGACTGATGAGCAAAGGCAGTCTATATGCGACGATGCTCTTAAGATTGCAAGAGCAGTTGACTATCGCAGTGCTGGTACAGTTGAGTTCCTTCTAGACTCAGACGGAAGACACTATTTCATTGAGATGAACCCTCGTATTCAGGTAGAACATACAGTTACTGAGATGGTGACAGGTATAGATATCGTTCAGACTCAGATTTTAGTTGTTGAGGGATATGCTCTTGCAGATCCAGAAATCGGAATAGAATCTCAGGATGATATTCACACAAGAGGTTATGCTATCCAGTGCAGAATCACAACAGAAGACCCTAGCAACGGATTTGCTCCTGACACAGGAACTATCGAGCTTTACAGAAGTGCTTCAGGTTACGGTATCAGACTTGATGGCGGTAATGGATTTACTGGTTCAACAATCAGTCCATATTACGACAGTCTTCTAGTTAAGGTTACAGCAACGGCACTTACATTTGATGCAGCAAGACGCAAGGCTATCAGAGCTCTTAGAGAGACTCAGATCAAGGGCGTTAAAACAAACATCGGCTTCATCCTAAACGTTCTAAACCACGAGACCTTCGCTGAAGGAAACTGTAACACTGGCTTTATTTCAGCTCATCCAGAGCTTATGGATATCAGAACCAAGGAAGATGAAGAGCTAAAGATTATTAACTTCCTCGGAAACAAGATTGTTAATGAGACAAAGGGAAGAAAGCCAACCTTTGATGTTCCTGTATTTCCACGCGTTAGCCCTGAGGAAATTGCTAAGTTAAGAGGAACAAAGCAGTTACTTGACGAGCAGGGACCTGAGGCAGTAAGCAAGTGGGTTCTTGATCAGAAGAGACTTTTGATCACAGATACAACAATGAGAGATGCTCAGCAGTCACTTATGGCTACTAGAGTTCGTACAATAGATATGGAGAAAATCGCTCCTGGTACAGCGCTTTACGGTAAGGATTTCTTCTCACTTGAGATGTGGGGTGGAGCTACATTTGATACAGCTTTTAGATTCCTTCACGAAAATCCATGGGAGACTTGCAACACTGAGAAAGCTCATTCCAAACATAATGTTCCAGATGCTCGTTAGAGGTGCTAATGCTGCAGGATACAAGAACCACCCTGATAACGTTATTAGAGAGTTCATTAAGCAGTCAGCTAAGGCTGGAATCGACGTATTCCGTATCTTTGACTCACTAAACTGGACAGAGGGAATGAAGATTGCACTTGATGAGACGCTCAAGCAGGGTAAACTTGCTGAGGCATGCATGTGCTACACAGGCGATATTCTCGATAAGTCAAGAACAAGTACAATCTAGAATACTACATCAAGCTTTGCTAAGGAACTTGAGGCTGAGGGTGCTCACATCATCGGTATCAAGGACATGTCTGGACTTCTAAAGCCAATGGTCGCAAGAGAGCTCATCGGAGAACTCAAGCAGGTTCTTAAGATTCCAGTACATCTACATACACATGACACAAGCGGTAATGGTATCGCTGCAGTTCTCATGGTCGCTCAGGCAGGTGTAGACATCGTCGATGCCGCATTTAACAGCATGGCAGGTCTAACATCACAGCCTGGTCTAAACTCCATCGTTGCGCTCTTGAGCACTCATCAAGAGATACAGAAATCGCTTACGAGGGGAATCCAGCAATTTTCAGAGTACTGAGAGATGTAAGACCAGTATATGCAAGCTTTGAGTCTGGACTACGTACACCATCAGCAGAAATCTATAAATATGAGATGCCTGGCGGACAGTATTCAAACCCAAAAGGCTCAGGTAGATCTCATTTGGACTCAGGCTATAAGTTCAATGAGGTTAAAGAGATGTATCGTACAAGGTTAACTTGATGCTTGGAGACATCATCAAGGTTACACCTACATCAAAGGTTGTCGGCGACACTGCAATTTTTCATGGTTCAGAACGATATGACACCAGAGAACATCTATGAGAAGGGTAAGAACGTGACTTCCCAGATTCACTAGTTTCATTCTTTGAGGGAATGATTGGTCAGCCTCTTGAGGATTCCCAAAGGATCTTCAGAAGCTAGTTCTCAAGGATAAGAAGCCAATCACATGCCGTGCAGGTGAGCTCCTAGAGGATGAGGATTTTGACGCAATCAAAAAGCACCTAGTTGATGAGCTAGGAATAGAGGCAAGTGAGCAGGATGTCATAAGTGCTGCTATCTACCCTAAGGTATTTGATGACTATATCAAATATGTCCGCAAGAACGGTGATTTCAGACACATGGGTTCTGACATCTTCTTCCACGGACCATCCGAGGGTGAAACTTGCGAAATCAAGATCGATGAGGGTAAAACATTTATCGTAAGACTTATCGAGAGAAGAGCTACAAATAACGAAGGCATCTGTGAAGTTGTATTTGAAATCAACGGAAACCGCAGAGTTGCAAAGGTTAAGGATGAGGACATCAAGGACTCAGTTGCTGTAGCTGTTACAAGATATGCAGACGAAGAAAACCCAATGGAAATAGGTGCAAATATCCCTGGTGCTGTTATCAAGATTCTCATTAAGGAAGGCGATAAAGTCGAAGCAAATCAGGCTATCGCTGTACTTGAAGCAATGAAGATGGAGACAAATATCATTTCAACTACTGATGGTATCGTTGATACGGTATTCGTTAAGGAAGGTCAGCAGGTTAAGGCTGGCGAGATGATTGCAGTACTAAATAACTAACAAAAGCGGGCGTGTATTGCATGCCCTGCTTATTTTTAAGGAGAAGACAGTGGACAAAAACAAAGTGTACTAAAAACTTTTTAACATACATCAAAAATCGATACGCAGTCTGGACGACACTAGCGAGACTGTTCCTAGTACAGCAAAAGCAAAACTGAATCTAGCCAAGGTTTTGATAGAAGAAATCAAGGCTCTTGGAATCACAGAGGTAGAGCTAGATGACAAAGGCTATATCTATGGAAAGCTCAGAGGAAATATCGACGCAAAGGTTCCTACAATTGATTCATAGCTCATATGGATACGGCACTAAATTTCCATATCCAGGGAGATGAGGCTAGGGTTATAGATAACTACGATGGAGAGCCAGTAACTCTCTGTGAAGGTGTGGTTTTAGATCCAGCAAGCAATGAAGCTTTTGATGAATGCAAAGGAGGAACAGTTGTTGTTACCAACGGAAAGACGCTTCTTGGAGGAGACGACAAGGCTGGCGTTGCAGAAATAATGACAGCTCTTGAATACATGGTTAAGACTCCTGAGTTTAAGCATGGAGATGTCGCATTTTCATTTACTCCAGATGAGGAGATTGGAACCAGCGTAGATCATTTTGATGTAAAGAAGCTTGCTCGCAGATAGAGCCTATACACTCAGACGGCGCGACACCAGATGAAATCTCATATGAGAACTTTAATGCGCTTCTGCTAGCATAAAGATTCATGGCATAGTGACACATCCTGGTGAAGCAAAGAACAAGATGAAAAATGCTCTTCACGTGGCGTGCGAGTTTGCAGAGGCGCCCGGCTAGCGAAAGACCTGAGCACACCGAGGGCTACGAGGGTTTCTACCATTTGATGGAGATGAACGGAAACTGTGAAGAGGGCTATCTTAGAGTACATAATTAGAGACCACGACATTGATAAGCTTGAACAGAGGAAGGCTTTGATGTCAAAATGTGCAGAGTTCCTAAACGAAAAGTACGGTGCTGATACTGTCGAAATATCATTTAAGGACTCATATAGAAACATGGCTGAATGCATGAAGGGTCACGAGGCGCATATCGAATATGCAATGGAAGCCATAAGAGAGCAGGGACTTGATGCAAGGCCAGCTCCAATGAGAGTGGCACAGATGGTGCCGGAATTTCACGCATGGGAGTTCCTTGCCCTAACCTTGAACGGGTTCCTACAACCATCACGGTAATAGAGAATACGCCGTTGTCGAGGAGATGGTAATGCTCGTTGATATCATGCTAAGCGTTATATCAAAATACGCAAAAAGAGGTGAGATAGTGAACAAAGAGAGAAAGATGGCGCCGCTGATAGATGCAGAAAATATTTCAGCACAGTATGCTGACTATATTATAGATGAAATAACAAACTACGGTGAGTGCTCATACAAGAGAATTTACGGAAGCTGGGACAAGATTGTCCAAACAAAATGGGAGGGTCAGATAAACAAAAACTCCCTAAAGCCTATGATGCAGTTTAACAATACGAGGGGAAAGAATGCACTCGGATTCTGCATTGATAATCGATGCGATGGATATCTCTATCGTGGAAATGTCGACGGATTTTTGCATAGTTTCCTCGGACAGTGACTTTACTTCGCTAGCTAGAAGGCTTTGCAGAATCCGGACTTCTCGTAATCGGCATGGGTGAGTCCGACAAGGCAACTGAGGCTCAGAAAATGCCTTTGATAAGTTTGTTCTATAGATGTTCTAGCAAAGGAAGCCGAGGCCGAAAAGAAGAAGGAGGCTGACGCTGAGGTCAGCACTGGCATAAAAGCCAAGACAGGAAAGAAAGTCTGACCAAACAGGAAACATTCCAAGCAAGAAGCTAATAAGCAGAAGATTAAGCAGATTATCATAGCAAACGAGGATCTAGGAAAAGCCAACAGACCTTGGACAGATTGGAAATGAGCTGAGCAGACTTTACAGAAACTTTGACGTAAGATACTACGACAAAAAAAGGCGGTGGAAAGTACAAATTCCTCGAGAGTTTGTTGCAGACCTTCATGGTCTAGAAATCGAAAGAATAGACAAGAGAGTATTTGTAAGCATAAAGAAATAGCTTTGATTAATATGAACAGGTGATATAATTAGCGCAAGAGAAAAATATTGCACAATACTGAAAAACAATTTTGAAGTTAAGTAGTTTTGGAGGTAAAGTTAAATGATTATTCTACTTGCAATAATTTTTATTCTCAATTGCGTTGTTGCTTGATCTAGCTAAAAATCATAAAGAGGGCTATAGGACGTGTGTAGAAACTGACATAACAGTTGATATTTCAACAGTTATGTCGGTTTAATCTTTTTGAAAGAAGATTGAGGGTGGACAAAAAGTGTGTGTGAAAAACTCTTTTAAAATATTGGAATTTCAATGTTAAAACGTGGTATATCTTCTTTAGAATTAGTGTTCTTGGAGGAATATATTATGAAGCAGGTAAATTGTCCAATTTGTAATTGTAAATGTATAAAGCACGGTAAGATAAAATCTGGCTCTCAAAGGTGGTTTTGTAAGTCTTGTAAGTTTAGCGTTTACGCCAAAGATAGACAATGATACTAAACAGCTTCAGCAGTTCTTAAATTGGCTATTCAGCAAAGAAGTACAAAGTAATATGTCAGGTGGTGGACGAACTTTTAGAAGAAAGACCTCCAAGTTTTTGGGATATATAGGGTTATGTCACCAAAGATAGAAGAATCAAAAGGATGTGCTGTATTTAGATGGCATATATTTATCACGAAAATCGTGTATTTTTGACATGTTGTGACAAAGAACATGTATTAGGTTGGTACGTATGCAGATATGAGCATTCAGGAGCTTGGGAGGCTCTAATGAGTCGTATAGCAGAACCTAAGGTGGTTGTATCCGATGGTGGTAAAGGGTTTAGAAAAGCACTTAAGAGAAAGTGGCCAAAGGCAAAGCATCAAAGATGTGTATTTCACGTGTTTTTCACAGGTTAAAAGATATACGACGAGTAGACCAAATACTTTAGCAGGTCTAGAGCTTTTATGCATTAGCTAGGATCTGTTTGAGATAAAAAGTATTGCAGATTCAAAAGATATGGGTTGATCGTTTTACAGCTTATATTCCATTACTTTGGTTAAATCTGATTTCAGCAGCCACAAGTACCCTCTTTATCTCAAGATAAATTGTACTAAGTGCAACATCAAGACAGCTTGATATTTCGTAAGGTGTATATTTCTTCTTTAGCATACGCTCAATCTGCTGTCTTTTGAATAGTCAAAGGTGCTCAAATTTTTCATATGATGATCTGCAATAGTTTACCCCATTATCGTTATACAAAAAGAAATTACCTTGTCTATAACATAAGGTTATTGTTTCATGCCTTTATTTTAAGGTTTAAGCGACTTTAAATATAATCGGTATATAGTTTACTTTTTATTAGTTATTTCCCCTTAAAACTGAAAAAGGTGGCATATGAGATTACTCTCACATGCCACCTTTTCCTAAAATCAAAATTCCTCATCATCTTTGAAAGGAAAAATGCTTCACTTTTATCCTTTTCTTGACTTTTAAGGTCTTGACTTTTTATGTCATCACCTGTATTATTATATATATTAAATGGCGGTTGCTCCCGACTTGGAAGCTCCCTGTGGTGGAGTTTCGGGAGAACTCGCTATTTTTCTTTATGGATGAAAATCCATATCTTTTTCTTCTAATCTGATTTGTGAACAAATGTACCTCTGTTAAAATCTTCTCTAACATCAATCACCATATTATACAATTCGCTATCTATAAACATGAGTTTATTGAAACTAATGCCACATTGCTGTTTTTCTGATGAATATAATTTTGTCCTGGTTTAACTTCATCTTTTGCTCTGATATATAAAGATGTTTCAATCAGACTGATTAAATCCTTTCCACACCCAAATTTAATTTGTTTTTATAGGATTTGGCGCTCTATATCCATATGTTTAAAATGGTGGTTGGTAGTTCTATTAATGTTAGCAACTCTGTCTCTTTTTCGGCAAAAAGTATTTGTTCCTGGATATGTAAGTTTTCACCTGCATGCCTTGATATTTTTCAGTGAAGATTTATTAATGTAATTTATCTTTTCTTTCTTTGTCATCTCTTTGTCGAAGCATCGAACACCATTACATCAATCCGTCTTCTGTAAGTATAACCATTTAACAAGTCCTCATTTAAAAATCCTTTCCTTTTGGGATTTCCCTTGCTATATAGTAGTCTCACTAAAACTGCTCAGAAAAGACAGAGCAAAATTTATGTCCTGCCGTGTCATTATTCAGCAAATATTAATATGCTCTATCTGCTCGTTATTTTCTAAAAAGCATATGGCAGACCTTTCACTGACACTCGCCAAGAGATATATAGTTTTCATTTCTTGCAAGCTCCGGTCGCATGCTTATATATGAAAGTAAAGTCGATTTTCACTTTCAAAATATTTTACAGTTTTATTTGTAGGATTTTCTATACGAAATCTATACTCTTGTGGCTTCCTGAAAGCATCACCCTTTGTCCAAGCTGAAGCAGATACATTTGTTCTGTGCTTCTTAAACGCACTTACAATATACGCCCTCAAAATCCTTACCAATAAATACCACATTGTTATATTTCCCATCCTGATATATAGTCCTTGTCTGAAAAGATTATTTTACAAGTCGCTTATCTAACCTTTCTTGTTTTTGTAAGATATGCATACACGTTCTTATTATTCTCTGCTTCTTAGGAGAGAAAACTCACCATGTAAATAATTGGGATTTGCAAGAAAGCTATCTATATCACTATATCTTTTTCTTGTGAAATCATAGTTCATCACTTCAAGAACATGATATGTCACTGAAGCAAAAAGACATTCCTCAACTTTAACATAGTAGTCTATGGCATATGCCGAACTTATGTTGTTAAACATGGTACATGGAAATGACCCCACTGTAGGTGAGATGATTGAGGTAATTATAACTATGATAAAACATTAATTGACATGTTCGTCGACTCTTCATGAAAGTGAGGAATAGGATGAAGAAATTAATCCATCAGCGAAGAGGAATTGAATGATGTGAATGAAACTCACATATCATGGGCTAATGTTAAAAATGAGGATGTTAGAATCGCTGATGAAAAATCTTGATATCCTATTAAACCCTAAACAAAGAGTATGGTGAGATATTGATAGACAACATCAAAAAGATGTTGCCAAAATGAGGAGAGAAAAATGTACATCAAACCCCGTTCGTAGTTGGAGTAATAACGACATTTTTGTCGAGTTTACAATCATAATCGGAATAGCAATTTTTAATAGAAAGTAAAGGAGAATAATATGAGAGTACCAATAGAGAGATACATATCAGGTTTTACCGAGGGGCGAATACATCTTTTTAATCACGGATGTAAAAGAAGATGAGGACTTTGGAAAAATCGAAATAAACCTCGAAACCGCAAGAGAGCACAAAAAGCACCGTGAAAGATTTTAGCCTAAAAACAGCTGATGATGAGTGGAATGAGGGTGATAAATGCGTTTTTCATACTTTTGCAAAACAGCCACTCAAGATTGGGAATCTGAGGAGATTGACCTCAGTCACTTGTGGGTTAAGTTACACAAAAGCTGAGGTTGAGCATACAATCGTCACAGTCTAACAAGGACGTAGTAGACCGTCACATTTGCTAACTTAGGTGATAAATGGTCAGCAGATGGTTTTGAGGGTCAAGGTGGCATAATGTCAGCACTAGATGACTAATATATCTATGGGTGTGGGGTTATCTCACACCCAATATGAAAAAAGGAGTTATGAAAATGAAAGCTACAGAGTTTATTAAAAGATGAATAGTCTAGGTTTTCTGTAGAGACAGGTAACACAAAAACCTTGATTTGCAAGAATTGACACTGACACAATCGTTATGAGTATATCCAAAGTATTTGAAAAATGCCATGACCATCGACATGTTTACGAGCGAACCCAACGAAACGATGGCAATTAAATGGGCGACAAAACCTGCAAGGACACCTTTGATGATAAATTAGCCCATCAAAGTACGAAACTCATATTACCGGGTCTATCCGCATTTTCCGGGAATAATCAGGTACGTTGAACACAATGGGCGATATTTTGTGAGTTCAATACCCTCGGTTTGTGGCAAGTATGTATTCTCCGAGAGTGATATGTAAATGTACCCAAAGAGTACCACTCTTTTGCTAAGGATATCAAGACGGGCGAGCCTATATAGCTGAGGGGTGTCATTATGAGAATCTGCAACAGAGTTCAATCACAATAGGTTCAATAGAGTGGTCGCCTTTAACCATAAGACTAACCGACGCTGACATCTTTGCCATCACTAACCCAAATCACAATATAGACCTAACGGAAAGACCTGATATACGATTCGTTTTTGATGACACAATCGAGCTTTATGCAATGCGAGACACTTTGAACATACTTATAGAATATATCGAAAGAAACTATGATAACAGACTTGAGGAGAACCGAAATGAGATTAATGACACAGATAAGCTGATAAAAACAATAGAGGAACACGATTATCCCTAGCAGATGAATGTGGCTCAATGATAGGGGATGCTCACGATTGGAATAATGCAAGCAATAGACGAACAACCTGTCGTACAGCAGTGGCATAAACTCAGATTCAGACCAATAACCCTTAGGGAAAAGAATTTCACCCTGATTGGACAGAGATTGTCGAAAACTTGCCTAATCTTGAAGAGGAAGTGCTTGTGACCGATGGGACAAACATATGGGTAGATGGCTTTGATATGGACGATTTCTTGTGCCTATCGGTGTCGGGTTATGAAGTTGATGGAGTTATAGCATGGATGAAATACCACCATACAGGGAATCAGTAATGATACCACAAGATAGACTGATAAAGTATGCAACTCTTTTTCTCGAATTGGGGATGATAATGTCGAAAAACTATTAGAACACACTGATTTTGACAAATTCAACAAAGCCATACTTAACAAGCAGTTAGAAGAGTACAATACACGATTTAGAAGAGATTAGAAAAGAAAAAGGGTGGGGTAATGGATTTATGTGTGTTTGGTATGTTCTGTATCATCAGGAACATTATTAGGATTGTATGCTATTCATCGTATGGAAAGAGAATCGAGAAAAGATAAGGAGCGTTGGTAATGAAAACTAAAAATAGAGTTAACGCTAGAGGGCAAAACAATATCAGGAAGAGTGTTGGAGCAAGATGAGGATTTACGAGGGGTTGGTGCTTACGTGACCACCTTGATAGAAAATGAGGATTTTAAAATTTGTACGAGAAATACACCTCAGCTAACTGACGAAATCTTATTTGTGCGAGGAGATGTACCAACGAAGATGATGAACTGTTTGAATATACTTTTGTAGCACCGAAACGGCAAAAGATACTACAAAGACATCGTCAGCCTTGTAAATAAGCTGAATGGTGAATTAGGTGGGGTTGGACGGAAGAGGGGCAGAGCTCTTTTTCTCAACTATAATCGCAATGTAGTATCAAATTTTTTAATCAGACCGTGTGATACAAAAACAGAGCAGAGGAAATCATATGACCATATGAAAATCTATATCAGTGCTTAAAATCACAGGAAATAAAGATTATATTATGACGTTTGCAAACGCTGAGGCACTTAAAAGAGAAGTTCCCCGAGCAACCGTCCTAACCAGCTGGAGGTATTGTTACCTAACTTATGTGATTGGGACGATTACATGAGTGATATGTTCAAGACTTTTAGACAAGGCTACACATATCTGCATGCTTGATAATTGGGTGCACTCGAGGGTGCTTGCACTGAGCACTTACATGCACTCGAGAACGATATAGAGGTTTTTGTGGTCGGATAATTCGCCATATAGAGGTGCATAGTGAATACAAAAGTGATTTAAAGCAAATATCTAACCACTATGGCTACACACATCAAAAGAATATGCTAATCGAGGAAATGGCAGAGCTTATACAAGCCTTGAAACAAGTTAGAGAGGTATGGTAGAGGTAGTGTTTTTCAAGAAATGTGATTGAAGAAATAGCCGATGTTGAAATTAGCTTGCACAAAGTCAAATACTTACTCAATGTGGAAGATAGAGGTTAATGGGATTGTGGTCGAGAAAAATCAAAAAGACAGATAAATCGAGTGGAATTAGAAAGAGAGCAGAAATGGGAGAAATAGATGTAACAAAGGTAACGGCTATAGAGTATGTGAGAAACTTATAAAAATTGACAATGAGAGGAGTTGTGACTGGTCGGGATGTGACGGCTGTGAGTACAGTACTACATCATGTGTCGACCCTGATGAGATAGCAAATATAGGTATAGAAAACACATACGTGATGACATTTGAACTACATGAGGTTGATTGGAATGAGGTCGAGAAAGACACCTTAATAGAGGTTAAAGATTTCGAGACCGATGATTGGATTAAACGCTATTTCTCACATTCCAACGATGGTCGAGTATTCGCATATCTAGATGGTCGCACATCAAAAACGGAAACTATCGTATCTTCTTGGGATTGTCCCAAGGTTGGTAGAGGACGACAATGATTAAAATAAAAATACCCACCACCATACCTGTAAAAAGCATTGTCCATTTTGTAATGGTAAAGCTGTACTAAAACGATGGAACATGCGTACAACCTAGAATCTATAGCATTTACAGTAGAGTGTAAAAAGTGCAAATCCCACTCGATAGAGGATATCGACCCTGTAATTGCCGTAAAGAATTGGAGAAAGGAGTTATTTTCACCTCTGATGAAATCACTGAATCACAAATTGAGATGTGAAGAGGTCACTGAGAACTCAGTAATCTGCAACAATAAGTCAAATCTTATCGTCATCAACAGGCGAGTTTACGACCCTATATAAAAATCTTTCAAATATGTCACCTGCAGATATATACAGAGACCATGATGGCGATGAGACTAATCGAAAAAGAACTAATACTCAGCAATAAAATATTGGACGCCCGATGTTGAGGCAGAAGATATGATAGCAAGAATCAAAGGTGATATTAATCGAGAGCGAGGTATACTATGACAAATTCGAAACTAATAAAAACTATGCCCCGGACGCATTGTGGATATTTAACGCCACGTAGGGGAAACGACATGATGATTGCTGTTCACAGACATGTAGTAGGTTTTCAAACTACAAAACCATGTGCGATGAATCCGACATCCAAAAATGGCTACAAAGAAGAAAGCAGAGTAGAAAGGAGAATAACATGTCAAAAAGCTATTACTCAGATTATGTAAACCACTCACTTAGGTTTTTATGCCAGGGTACAAGGAGCCGGTATTTAAGTCAGAGGTAGACCGTTCTAAATGGGAATTCAGTGACAAGGCATTGAGAACCTAGACCCTAAGTTCAGAGCCTATGTTGACCATCTATAGCCAATATGATGGCTTTAATGACAACGTACAGAGGGTTTGTATCGAGTATGATATCCCAGTTCAGCAGATGGGACACAATTAATACCCCTAGAGCGTGAGGTGGCAAAAACAGAGACCGATACGACAAACTATAACAAAACTCTGACGAGTTAAGAACTCCTAAAGCAGTGGGTATGTGCTTGAAAGACAGCAAAACCCCCATGAGGGCGGGAGTATAAGGGTATGTCCTCGGTTGACAATAATACTTGGGAGACTTATGATTATGCTATAGAATCGGTACGAGATGGCTTTTTATGACTACTTAGGATTTGTGTTCGTTGACAATGGCTATGTTTGTACAGATATCGACACAGGTTATGACGAGGACGGTCTCATCAGCGAGCTTGCTGCAGACCTTATCATCAAAATGTAAAAGCTACTAGCAGAAAAGTCTAAGAGTGACGAGGATCCACATCTTGTTGCACAAAGGGCGACTTGCTGTCCAGTGAAAATAACCTTAATGGCGTCGAGACATATAAGTCAGCTAGGGGTTTCTTCATAATGACCGGGAATACTCTTTATGACGACGAAATTGTCGAAAATCAGCAGGCAATAGAGATTACATAGTGGATAAATACTTTAATCTACCCACTAAATCGCACGCCTCAGCGAGTTTTACATCAGATAGGATACATACCTTTCATATGGGACAATCCTTTGTCAGAGGGCAAAATAAAGCTCAGACCTAGATACCCTAAAATCGACAAGGGTGGTCGTAATATATGCCTAACATCTATGGCAGGTGGTTTACATAATGCATATTACAGACAAGAAGAAATCTACAGAGAGCTACAGCACATCAATAAAATCGCATGCGTACCCCTCTATCAGACAGAGAGCTAAAGGTCATAAGTCGTAGCGTATCAAGATATGCGAGGTGATATAATTATGAGTGACAATACCAAAAAAGACCCCCAAGTGGATATAGACCAGCTTTTTCATAACCCGCAATGGCAAAACCATAGCAGATGAGAGACTATCCGACAAGCTGTATCACATCAAAGAAGAACGCCCGAGCGTTCCAGCGAAAGCGACAGTGGTACGAGTGGTCAGAGATGGGACTAAATGAGCTTTTCTCAGTTGTCTACAAAAACGAGGTAAAAATATTGCGAGGGGTATAAGAGCTGGTTTGTCTATAACGGTCATATATGGGACAAAGACCCTAGTGGTCATGCAACAGCAGGAAAACTACAAGAGTTTACAAGGCTACTTAACATTTACGCATGGGATATCGCAGAAGAAGAAAACTGTAATGCCTCACACACAAAGTTTACTAAAAACTAGAGGACAGACGTGTCGAGAGACAGGGCAAAAAGACGCCATAACAGAGTTATCAGTAGAACTCGACTATATTTGACGCAAATCCATATCTAATCAACTGTAAAATGGGACATATGACCTCAAAACACATAAGTTTTACGAGCACAGATGGGAAGATTTTCTAACAATGTCAACTAAGTTTGGGTATGGCAGGTTTAAGCACAAACTGAGAGGTGGCTAAAATTCATCGACGAAATCACAGAGGGCGATAAGCACAAAGCAGATTTTCTACAAGGGCTCTAGGTTACTCACACTAGGTGAAAGTAATGAAGAATGTATGTTTATCTTGCATGGTAAGACCACTAGAAATGGCAAATCGACTTTACTCAACACAATTTGTCGCATGTTAGGAGATTACTCGACTGTGGCTAATGTACAGCTAATCTGTAAAGGTAGTAGTCAAAAATCACAATCAGCCACACCTGAGATAATGGCTCTGTGCTGTCGCAGATTCGTGACTATGGCTGAGACGAGGACGACTCTAGGCTAGATGAGAGTAAGATAAAACAGTTCACAGGTGGTGAAGAAATCACAGGTAGAGCACTATACCAAGCCCCTATAACATTCCTACCTCAGTTTTCACTATGGCTATCTTGTAACGACTTACCTGAGGTCACAGACAAATCGCTATTTACATCTGAGCGACTAAAGGCTGTTGAGTTTAATAGGCATTTCACAAGCTGAGCAGGACAAGCACCCAAAATCAGAGCTACTGTAGTGAGGAGAATATGAGAGGTATATTCGCATGGCTCATAGAGGTTATAAGAAATACAAAAACATGGTCTAGCAGTATCTGATGATATGCAAAAAGTAATCAAAACGATATGAAGAAGATTGCGATGTGGTACTACAGTTTTTAAATTGTCGATGTGAGAGTGGATGATGGGAAACTGACCAAGGTTAAGGAGATTCACAGCATATAAAAGCTGGGCGAAAGGTGAGGGGTTACAGGTACGTCTAGCAGAAAATTTAGAGCAGAAATTGACAGACACCCTGAGTGGTAGTGACTGTAAATCGACTAAGGATGGATATGTCGCATATGAGGGGTTAAAGTTAAAGGAAATAATGTAGTTAGAATAATCTGTTAATATACAAAAACGGATATAATGAGTAGTATTTTTAAAATAAATATTTCAAGTGGAAAACTGTAAAATAAGTGGAGTTTTATATAATTTGGGAAAGTTTTATATATAGGGGTCTCTATGAGGACTTTACCCAAAGTACCTCAGAACTCCACTTGTTATCACTTAACTCCACTTGGAGAAAGAGAGGGTAAAATTGAGTATAGAGCATAATAATGTGTTACTAGATGAAAATGGTAAGCCTATGGTCGATGAGGATGGAGATATCATTAGAATCTCTCCTAGAACAGGTAAACCTGTGCAAAAGAAGTTTTCGCCTAAGTATAAGGGTGGTAAGAAGAAAAAGAAATGCCCAAATAAGTCAAGAATGGGAAGAACTCTCCCGTGATTGGTATGAATGGTTACGATTTGCAACCGGGGAGATAATACTAATACGATGATGGTGGGGATTGAGATATTCAACTTGCCTGAAATCGACTTTGACAATATGGATGAGGTGAATCAGAGGATAAATGAGTTCTTTATGATTTATGCTAAGTATGATTTGAAACCGACTGTTGTAGGATTAGCGATGTCACTAGGGATAAGTGAGGCACAAGCTCATGGCTATTGTTAATGATAGACCCATATAGTCAAGGGTACTATGCAATGTAAACATTTCCGCTGCCACGTCAATCAAAAAGCACACAATCTTATGGAGAATATGGGAGCACATGAACTCAGGTAAGATTAACCCAGTAGCTGGAATTTTTCCTCGGTACAACTTTGGGTATGCCGACAAGCAGGAGCATGTTGTTACACCAAACACGCAGAGAGATGACGACTTTAGTGCAGAAGATATTAAGGCAAGATATTTACCACCGACTATCGAAAACGACTAAGAAATTAAAAACCACTCAGCGACTATTCGTTAGTGGTATTTTTATGCGACTATATTTTGATTTTACGAATTACAACTCTTATATCACGAACAACTATGGCTAGAAATCTAGCTAAATTCATTCCAAGCGATTTTTATCGACTATTGATAAAATTATCGACTATAATAAAAGTCGCTTAAAACTCGATTTTGAGCCTTAAACGACTTTTTATTTAAAAACGACTATAAAAACCTCTTCACGATTCCAGGCAAAATTAAATTCTGCACAACAAAAAGACTATCGACTATAAACCTCTTCATGATTCAAAAATATTAAAACTCTTTTCCCTGATTCTCTATCTACCCACGTTATTTTATATCACAGTTTAGGGCGTCGGCAATCTCCTCAAGTTCCTGTACTCTAAAATTATCACGGCTAAAAATTTGGAATAAATTTGACGGTGATTTATCTAGTCTCTTTGCTAAGTCGGAGTTTTATTCCTTTATAGCCCATTATCATTTTTATACTTTGATTGTTCCATTTAGTTATCTCCTTTATTTTGTAGTTAATACAATATCATAAAAATATATTTTTGTCAAATAGCGGTATTTACTGCAAAAATAATGCTATATATAAAGGAAGAAAAATATTTATTAAAAATAAAAATATGCTTGACAAAGTAAATAAAGAGGTGTATTATTAATTACAAAATAAATAAAGTTAATTTTAAAATGAAAGTTGAGGTCATAAGATGTTGTACAAAAGAAATGAGCATATTTGATTTTTGAAACCGTGGAGTGGAGCAGTTAATACTTATGAGAGATTAAAGTGGAGGGTAAATTAGACGAGTTAGATAGTCTATTACCTGATATGTTTTAGCAAAGATGATTGAAGAAACTGGAGCTAAATGATTTGCTATGGTTTGCTTCCGATGTCACGAGCTTTGTAGGCTTGCCTCACAGAATCCAGAGATTATTGAGAGGATATTGAATATATTAACGAAAGAATAGAAGATGAGGAGAGTGCTATCAAATGATTTAGAAATGGACATGACAGAATATGAAGAGGGCACAGGAAAATGGCAAGATATAGAAATTGGAGATTTTTGAGAGATTGAGAACTAGAAAAACTTGAGGGATGAAAAAGCAGAATTAATTTCAGAGCTTAATAATTTATAGAAAGGTGAGTAACATGTATTACGATTATTATGAAGAGGTTAAAATGATGTTCTTGATTACATCAAAATAATATTGATTTGTCAGAGTTTGATTCACTTGTAGATTTACAAGAATACTTATATGATGAGTATTTGTAGAGGATAGTGTAAATGGGTAACGGGTCCGGGAGTTATACAATGAGCAATCGAAAAAGCGTGGAATATGTTGGTAACATCTTGATTTATTGGGGGATGCGTTGAAGAGTTCGGAGAGGCGCTTACATTATCGCAAAGGAGCTGAGCGTGCGACGACAATTAGGTGTTATGTATTAAGCGAGTGTATCGACAATGCACTTGATGAGATTATGGAGAGAGGAGGGCGTAATATGAGAGAGATGATTAGGTTGATTGGAAAATAAATGGCGAAATGGTTAAAGTGTTGAAGTGTTTGAGGCTTGCCCTGGTTGGGAATCAAAAATCATTTTACGGAAAAGCCAAAGTGTTTTATATTAGCTAATGGGATGAGTGCATTGGAAAAGTTATGGACACATTGATTTTAGTTAAAGATGGCGAAAGGTCATGAAGTTGTGGGATGGTTGAGGCGACAACAGGCAAATCATATATATTCATTTTGTAGAATGCACAAAAAGGATTTTTGAAAAGTTGCTCTATATGGAATGGTGAGGTAACAATGATGGATGCTATAGATAAAATATATAGTGTGCAGCATGAAGTTGATAGGTGTAGAGGTTTCACTTTTGGCGTCCTGCTAGCAGTCAAAAACAAGGATACAATGAACGAAAACATAATATTGACCCCTTTTGAATGGTCAGAATGGGACACTTACACGGCTAGATTTGATATGAAGAGAGCTGTAATCAACGTATATGCCTATGGTGTCATATAAAGGAATGGTAAGAAAACAACACTAACAGCAATCAAGAACAGTTTGAAGAGGATGGAACAGAGGCAAAGAAAAGAGAGGGTATATAATGAATAAGATTTGTATATTAAAAGAGTATTACGTTACACTTGATAGGTTATTGAGATAGTTGACAATCGATTATTAAATTTAGAAGAGAGCGAACAGGGTGATTTGTGCAGAGGCTCAAGCATTAAAAATATTGTTTGGAGCAGTTAGAAGATTTAAGGATGAAATAGAAAGGAATATAAAGAGATGGGAGCAATTAATCTAGCACGTGGAAATATAATCACATTGATATAAAGACGATTATTATATTTCAGATGAGGAGCTTAGAGAGTGGGCAATAACAGAATTTGAAGAAAACGGTTCAGGAGGGTACACGTTAGAGGGTTATATCAAATTAAAAGCTAAAGAAGATTATTAGATACGGCGAATTTGGACAACGGAAATATATAACATAATACAAAAAGAAAATAGATAACCTCGATAGTATATCGGAGATAATCAATATATGTATCGAACCAGGTTAATTATTCAGGGTTTTCGGTTACGGTTGATATTGACAAATGGGAGTATTTTTGAAGATTGGAAGAGAAAGAGCTAGCCTTATCAGAGGTCAAAGACGTTCAAGAATTGCTGAATAATCTGGTAGATGAATATGAGCTGTTGTATATCCTGGGTTGGGTTGAAACATGGCTAAATTATGAAGAATCAAAGAAAGCTATTAAAAGGCTATGGCTGAATTGAGGCGTAAAATAAAGGATACCATGTTACTCAAGATATAGAAAGGTGGTTTAAAATGATACTAATAGCAATTATATTATTTCCAACAGCTTATTATTGGATTTAGCATCTATATGGTTTACCACCCAAAGGGTGGTTTTTAGTGCTCGGATTTATACATTTACTTGGTGGTTGTAGCTGTAGAATCTAATCTGATTAGATGTATAAAGTTTATACCTGTGGGGGATAGCTGAATCAGTCAGCTACCCAAGTATAGGTTTTAATTCCCCAAAAATTGAGGCTTTATAAAAAGATAATTTTACAACACATTTAGTATTGACATAATATCATCATAGTGCTATACTACATAAAGAGAGGTGAGAACATGATATTAAAACAAATATAGAACCAGATGTAAAGGTCAAATGTTTAGAGGCAGATATGACTCAAGAAGATTTAGGTCAGCCATTGGTACAAGCAGGTCAGTATATCAATCGAATCATCAAGCAGAAGAAAGACGGAATCGTCAATAAGACTTTTGTGTCGATGTTAGAGGCACTAGGTTATGACATTGAGTTGACATAGAAAGAGAGGATGAAAAGTACGAAAGTTTATGTAATGCCAGATAGCTTTGATTCAGCTTTATTTTGAGGTAGACGATGATATAACTGAGGACGAGGCGAACGAGATAGCGGTCAGTGGGTTTGTATAATGTTC